>Ga0209511_1000013_pt1 | contig 372575 bp, 331 predicted proteins | sample SSSSmetaG_FD_184141 | JGI IMG/M metagenome (GOLD analysis project Ga0209511, IMG submission 184141) | Glacier valley bacterial and archeal communities from Borup Fiord, Nunavut, Canada, to study Microbial Dark Matter (Phase II) - ​SSSS... | ecosystem: Environmental > Aquatic > Freshwater > Ice...
CTCTTTTTAGGAAAGCAGCTTGCTCTTGGTCAGCATCTATATATCCAACCAAACCTGTAAATGTTGCTTTGGTGTTCAATTTGCACAAATTTTTGTAATCACTAGGATTAAATGCAAAGGTTGATACTGAATATCCAATACAAACCGCAATTAGAACTAAAATCTTTTTCATAACCAAACTTTTTAAATTTATACCTTAATAAAAACAAAGAATTCTGTCGTTTTTTTAATAAGTATTCTTTGTGTCAATTTTTTTTATATCTAATTATCTTTGATTGACGATGCAAAATTATATGTTTTACAACATAAAAATCGCATGTTTCGTGTTAAATATTTATATTGGGTCGAAGTCTTAACCATTGTCCTTGTTTGTGTGTTTAGTCAAAGTATTGATATGAAGTTGTTTAAGCTCAGATTTTGGACATAGGTAATTTTGTAGAATAAACACCATTTAAAACATGTTTTACAACATATTTTCGAGTTAAGACTGTTTTTTGTCTAAGTTTAACGTTGGGGCGTTCAAGTTTTGGTAGAATTTCAGGGTTCAAACATGAAATACTACATGTCATTTCATTAAAATGAGTAAATTTTGGGGTTGATAAAAAGAAAGTGGTAGCACGATTTCAAATCGTGCTGCCACTAAGTATCAAAACAGAATACAAACCCCGCCCGCTACGCTCGTCCCCTTAAAAAGGGGACATTCCCGAAGTCCGAAATTTTGTAACTATTCAATCAGAGTGTTAATATGAAATGCTATCTGTCATTTCTTTAATGTGAGTGAATTCCCGGATCCGGATGATCTTCCCTTTTTAAGGGAAGTACCCGCCATTGGCGGGGGAAGGGTTTATAAAAAATAAAGTGGTAGTACGATTCAAATCGCACTACCACTTTCGTCTCCTACTACCCCTAATCCGTCAGCTGACGGACTTAAGAGTGGTATCCGAGAAGAGATACACTTAATAGGACGTGGTTACGAGACGGCAGTAACTTTAAGTCCCCTTCAGAGCTTGTCCGCCAACTGGCGGAGGATTTAGGGTGATTTTTTTGGTAATTATCCTTACCGCGGTATAAACGCCATTGGTTCACTCGGTGCACCCCAACCGTGCGTGTTTCCACCCGATACGCGGATATATATTTTCTGTGCTGCCACTTGATCTCTAATCTCAAGTTTCTTCAACCCACCAAAATCTATTTGTGTTTCCCAACTTTCAGCATCATCCGGCGTAGTGGTAGTTTCCACTTTATAGCGGTCGGCATGAGGCAATGCATCCATGAAAATTTTGGCACTGCAAGCCACACTTCCATCTTCCAGGCGTTTAATCACAGCTTTAGCCGGAATATCATGTTGTGTAGGCTCATTGTTGCAATCGAAACCCGATAGCAAAATAATAGCTGTATCGCCTGCTGCTATCCTGTTTACTGAAAGAGTCAGAGATTTTAGCATCCCGTAAACTACATCAGTCTGATCGATGACGAGCTGTGCCTTTACTTTACTCCCATCCTTGGCTTTGATAGCAGTATCCAGTTTTGTTACTTCCGTACCGAATGTCTCTATAGTTGGATCGGTACCTTGAAAAATTGATTGGTTGGCAAACATACTGGTGTATACTCTACCTCCCAGATTGTAGACTTTTTGAGGGTCTCTACTCTTTAAATGCAAAACAGCGGTGTTCGTTTTCATATTCATTTTTTATGGGTTTAACGCTGCCAAAATTAGGGGACAAGCTGTTTCCGTGCAAATTTTTTCGCATCAAAAGAGTTCAGTATCGTAATACTGAACCCTTTTGACGAATAGCTTACTTTTGTTGCCGGTATTTAACGGTTTGGATGGCACCAAAATTTGTTTAGACGGGTATAAAAAGTTTTTGGAGGGCAACAAAATTCATTATGACCCTTCCAAACATTTTTTGGATGGCAACAAAATTTGTTTGGACGGGTATAAAAACTTTTTGGAGGACAACAAAATTCATTATGACCCTTCCAAAACATTTTTGGAAGGCAACACTTTTCGTTTGGATGGCTCCAAACAATTTTTGGAAGGCAACAAAATTTGTTTATACGGGTATAAAAAGTTTTTGTAAGGCAACACTTTTTGTTTATACGGGTACAAAATAGGGCAGGAGGGGTGTCTTTTTTCAGTTGGATTCAATAACCGGTGGTAGAATTATTTGTCACTAACTTTGCCAGGTACGGAAAGATTTTATTTTAATCCACTTGCCATTTATTTTTCTAAAAATTACAATTGTCCCGTGCCCATAACCTACATGCTTAGAATCATATTCTACAATTGCAAAGTCTTTGTTTCTATTAAATACAGGGACCAAAAATGTATAGAGCCTTGATTCATTATTTTTCAAGGCTGAAACATCTTTGAGTTTAATATTTTTAGGTATTATCTTTAATTCCAGGGTCACCTCCTTGTTGCTATTAATTTGTCTAGCCACAAATGTAGAATCTTTATTCTCAAACCCTAAAGGAATCTTAGCCATTGATTTGTAAAGTGCAAATACAAAAGGTTCGCCTTGTTTGTTTCTTGGTGGAGGAGGAATATAACCAAACTCTTTATTATATTGCAGTTGACAATTATAACGATTTACCAAGTTTAAGCAAATAGGTGTATTGGTGTCAAGTGAATTTTGTCTTATTGTCTCTACTATTATCTCAGTAATTTCTACTTTGCCAGGCGTTTCAGGGCTAGACATATAAGAGCATATCATTGTCATTACTAGTAATGCGATAAATACTGTGCTTAATTTCATGTTGTGATTTTTTTATTATTATGTCAGCTAGCACCTCTTTTTTTATCCAAGTTTATTGATTTCTATCCACGGAGCGTAAACTTATACGAAGAAGAGTTTACTTATTCTAATATTCCACCTATCTTTTGTATGTAATCAAGAATCAAATGTACAATTGTTTTTACGTAATGATCAGCCAGTAGAATTCTATGCTTTTTAAACTCGAATAAGACTTCATCTTCAATTTCATCCCAATAAAAACTACCACCTAAACCAATCCTGGAATTCCATATTTCAGAGAATATATTATCAATACACATCCATGTTTCTCTTGTCAAATTAAACTCAATATGTGAGCTGATATAATCATAGACTTCAATGGAGTTGATTTCTTTGTCATAAGGGTTTTCATCTTCTGGGATTTCTTTGTTTCTGAAAAGATCAATTTTCATGTCATTATATTTTATTGTTAGGACAAAATCACAATTTGAGGTATTATTTAATTGCTTTGATATTTGTTCCTTAGTATGAAATCATATATTTAGAAAGTGTCTTTTATATTCTATTACTTTATCCTGTAGACTTAAGCGCCTAAAGATAGGTGAAGGAGAAGGTAGAATTATAGTATCAATACCATATGGCGTTTTAAAATGTTCATTAAATTCTTTGTAGACATTTTTACTTGTAAAAAGAATTTTTTTGATATGGTTTTTTTTCAAGACATAATTAATACATTCATAATTGTATGTTTTGTTGACAAGATTTTTATCTGAGTTACTATTTTCAGCTCTTTCACAAGATAAGATAATATCTGTAATTGCTAATTTATTACTAGTAAATAAGGATTGCCTTTCTGATTTATTTTCAAGAGATACTCCATAAACTAACTCAAGAATTTTCCAAAATTGATTTCTATTAGCTCCATAAAACCAATCATTATCTCTATTATTTTGAGTAGATTCTTTTCCAGGAAAACTTCCAAGAATTAATATTTCACTTAACTCCGGTACAAATGGTTCGAAAGGGTGCTTTTCAATCATAATTCCTATCTTTATATGTTTAAACATTGAGTACGCAAAAATAGAGAGATTTAACTGTAAATAAATATCAAAGAAAATGAAAGAATCCCAAAAAGTTATTTATTGTTATTATATATTTCTAGAAATTATAACTGAAGAATAGAAATCAGTTATTATTTCAAGTCTTAGCGTAGCGTAGACTTGAACTATTCACCGAGTGCAAACCAGGACAATGAAGTGATGTCATTTTTTCAGCTTCCTGACATATAAAAGTAGGAATAAACTACTCACTAAAGTGATAAGTCCAAAAATAATTGTCAGGGATAGATCTGTTTCCAATCCTTTTGCTTTCATCACAAAAACCATAACAGCAATGGCAATAGCCATGAATATACAAAAGATCATCAGGGTAGGTGCTAGCAAAAGACCTATGTTTTTCTTTTTGATCAATGCTATTCCGGTAATGATTAGGGCGGGCAGACAAATGGCAATATCCAATACGTGTACCGGATTGATGAGCAAACCACTTTCAGTAACGCTCTTTGGAGTTGCATTTATACGTATGGCCGGAATAATTTCCGAAAGCCAAATGAAATAAAATAAGATAGCAATGACAATTAAAAAGATACCGGTCGATTTAGTTGAAACATTCGTTGCAAACCATTTAGAAACATCTTCTTTCGACGAGGAAATCATAAAATAGAGGATCGAATAGAAGGAGAGCCCTAAAATAGCACAATAAGCAAGGAAGAAATTATTAAAGTGCAGTCCAAAACTGTAAATAGTGTACGAATAGGCTAAATAGAAAATAACCCCACTCCACACCAATAAGCCCAACTTATTTTTCCGATAGGCAAAAAATGCTGCAACGAGAAGTATCGGCACTACGATAAATAAATTCACAAGATCCTGCCCAATACCTTGTGCAGCATAAAGAACGGTTTCCCGTGCATACGTACTTTCAATAAAAATACCTGCATAGCTAACAATAGCTGTAAGAATAGCTAATGGCAGCGAAAGCATCAAAATCAGTTTGTCCTTTTTCTTTTCCATTTAAAGTAGTATAAAGTAATTTGCAAATTTACGATAACTTCTGCTGGTACAAGTTTACGACTGTATCTTTTTCAAGATAGTTTTTAATGCTTAGTATAGCTTCAGTGGCACGAACCTACAAAAAGAAAGTGGTAGCAGGACTTTAAGTCGTGCTACCACTCACTTCACTGCATAGTTCAAGTCTGAGCGTAGTGGAGATCCGCCGGTAGTCGGACAAGCTTTGTACTCGCAATTTGGAAGTTTTCCAACTTCTGTTATCAGTAGCTCTACTCAGGGGGTGACTCAAAGTCACCCCCTGAGTTTTTAAATGCGCCAGATTAATAACTGAACACTAATTCAAATTCTACTGCACGTGCTCTGTTGATTAATTTTCCGTCTCTGATACCACAATAATCAGGATAGGATGAAAATTCCCATTCTTCAGGTAGTTTTACTAAGTTGGCGTTCACCGGATTTTGATGTATATAATTAAAGCAAACCTGCGGATATTCTTTCTCAGGAATACGAACATTAATATGAGAACCATAAAATGAAGGAGTAATACCATCGGCTTTGGTTATACATTCGGCTTTGGTTTCTTTCCGGAAAACAGAACCTGTTGAATTTTCCTGTTTGTTTATTGCTCGGGTATAAGAACGGAGTAAAACTCCAATAGATTCATTGAGGGTTTTAGTTTTAGTGAGGGCGTCACTTGGAGTGACACCCTCACTACAATTTACTTCAATTTCTAAATCATGCACATAAACCATTAAATGGAAATGATTTGGCATCAGACACCAGGCCACTATATCGGCATGTGGTAAAATGTGGTTCTTTATTTTATTCAGGAAAAATAGATAATTTTCGCGTGAAAAAAATATCTTCTGCCGATTGTTTCCCTGATTGTAAATATGATATAAATTTCCCGTTTCAAAATTCATACGTTCTCGGTTATTTAGTTTTTTAGTAGGTGTGCTTAAAGTTGTAACCTTAACTCTACTCAGGGGGTGACTTTGAGTCACCCCCTGAGCTATTAAATAGACTGATTTATTCCTATCTAAAGCTTTCTAACTACCGGCAGATTACCATTCACTAAATTTGGACGAATGAAGAGCTTTGGACGAGAAAGGGTTTCTCACTTTCAACTAATTTATAACTCAGCCATAACTATTTATACAACCATTTCTTTATCAGTTTTGTATAGTAAGGCATTACTAAATAAACCATTAGCAAAACAATAGTTCCTGAAATAAATATGGCATCTGTCAGTCGATAGGGAGGTATACCACAAGTTCTCAGTAGTGGCAACAAGACTAATGGAATAACTAATGATAAGGGATATATTGCCGACCATGTTATAAGATACTGTTTCCAGCGTTTAGGTGTCTTTGTCTTTGATTCGAGCGGTGAGAATAAAAAATCCAATCCGCTATTTATGTTATAATTATCACCAGCTTCGAATGCAGGTTGTATTTTTTCAATTAAACGAATTCTCTCTACTGAGCTCATCCATTCGCGGAGATGACTGATGGTATCAAAACGAATGATTATTGTATAGGTTGATGTCAGTGTGGGGATAGGTCGTATTATTTGCCAATCTAAATGGCCAATGGCATTTTTGCACAAAGGACCTATTTCATCTAACCAGTTTTCATACTCAGTTTGTTTTCCTTCTTTTATCTGATGACTTATAACTACAGATGCACCTTGTTGTTCCATATGCTTGTGTGAATTTATTTTTTATACAACAACGATTCACGCTTTATTGTTAGTGCTAACTGTACTTTAGTACCTATTCTGCTGCTTTTTCGAAATCAAGCTCGTTTGCCGGAATCTATCTTTTTTTTGTTCAAGTTTATCAATTTCTACGCACTGCATAGTTCAAGTCTGAGCGTAGCGGAGACTTGAACTATCCATAGTGTGCAAACTTGGACGAATTAGAGGTTAAGGCGACTTAGTATTTAGTAATCTTGTTATCATTTCTTCTATCTGTATATTGATAATTATGAGTGAATTAAAATTACATAAAAAAGGATTGAGCAACAATTTTGCTTTATTCAACAATTCCAATTTCTTATCTCTATCTGATAAATAATTACATTTCATTATCAATAATATTGTATGTTTTTGAACAAATTCTTCATTTTCAAAATTCAAACTTTCATATATTGAGATTGACTTATCTATTTGGTAATTAGCTAGCTTTATATCTCCTTTAAACATATAGTACATAATCAAGCGACTTTCTGTTTCCGCTAATAAATACTTAAAATCAACAAAGCCTAAAGAAATATATTGATCAATAATATCTTTAGCTTTTGTTATATCTGATAAAAATACACTTCCATCAGTGGATAGTAACTCGTAATCAGCTTTTTTACAAATTGTTGCTATAAATAGCTCCAGATATTTTAAAGGTTGCTTTTCATATAAAATTGAAATTGCTCTTTGGGCTTCATCAATTAAACTAATTGCTTTTGTATAATTTAAAAACGCCTTATTGACATATAATTGACTGTAATTAATAAGTATTGTGGCTTTAAGCTCACCGTTATCCTTGACTTGTTTAATACATAACTTAAGCGCAATAGAATAATATCTTTCAGCTTCTTTAAAATTTAAATTACTTTCATAAAGTTGAGCTATCGTATTGTGCAAACTACACAATTCAAAAAAAAATATTGGAGATTCAACATCTCCAACCCAACTTAAAAGAAAACTATTTAATGAATTCTCACAAATGCTTAAAGCCTGTTTTATATCACCCTTATTTTTATACGCTATCGATAAATAGTTCAAAAATCTAGCTTTGTAAAATAGATAATCTTCACTTGCATTTAACTTGTCGTCTATCATTTTTAGAACTGAATCATACTCATTTATAGCTAATTCAGGATTAAGTTTGGTGTAAATCCTACCTAACATCCCTCGTAGAATTAATATCTTTTCAGGTCGATTTTCTGATTTTAAAACATTATATATAATTTCAACTAGCGTGTCAAACTCTTTAATGTCATCTAGATACCTAGTATAAAAAGAAGCGACTTCAAAGGTATTTCTTATTTGGTATGCTTTTTTGTAATAAATTGCAGCTTCTTTACTTTTCTGAAGTTTATATATATCTGCTTTCAATAGGTATTTTTTCACTAAAGCTGTTTCATCTTTTAGTAAATCTCCATCTTCTAAAAGATGTAATGCAGCCTTAAGATTTCCGTCTTCAAATACTAATTTATACAGTTCCCCAAAGTTATCTATTTGATCAATATTTTCTAATATGGACATATAATCTTGCCAGATTTTATCTCTTTCTACCACTAGACTCTCTGCTTTTATTTTCAATGCAGTTAATTCTAAGTTGAATATCCTTCCATTACTATTAAACAATCTTTCTTTGTCTATGATTTGTTGTTTCAATAATTCAATTTCACGATTTTGGATGTCAATTTTTTCAAAATGACTTTTATCATACACTCCGTTTTTTATTCTATTATAATGTATTTCTTTAAATTGTTTTAGTTTATTCGGAGTGTATTCAATTTCATCTTTATCAATTTTTGTGTGGCAGTTGCTGCATAGCCAAATCCCATTTGACAAATGCCTTCTATCTGCGTTAGTCATATTTTCATCAAAACGTAAATCAAAACCTTTTCTAGCTCCATAGATATGAGCAGCTTCACCAATATTCACAAAATTATTGTTCGATGAATTTGGCCTACTCGTTAATTCTTCGCAGATACAACATCTTTCACTTGCCATTTTAGCAAGAATTCTCTTTGTATTATCTATGAAATCTGGTGAAATGGTTTTCATTCAATTTTTGTTATATTATAACTTTATATTCCGAGTGCTGATAGCTTAAATTCTGAGTGCAGCGGAGAGCTGAACTAACAATTTGGAAGTTTTCAACTTCTACTATCAATTATTGACTGATTTATTCCCAGTCCAAGTTACGCTTCGCTAAACTTGAACTATCCATGGAGTGCAAACTTGGACGAATTAGGAGAACCAGCTAAATTATTTTTTTAGTCTTTTGATGTTAGCATATAAAATGCTTATTAATTTTTTTTTATCCTTACCATAATGCAATTCTCTGTGGCAGTTTGAACAAACTGCAATGGCATTATAAATTGTATCAGCTCCTTTTTCAGTAAGCAATTTTACATGGTGAACCTCTATGTAAAAATCACCATTTTCTTTTTCAAATGGACTTGGTTTTCCACAATTTTCGCAAAAACCATTGCTTTCTCTTATAATCCAAGCTTTAACAGCGGGGTCACGTTCTACAACTTCCGTCCGATTTAAAATTCTCTTACTGGGATTGTCATTACCCATGGGAATATTATCAAGTGCATTTGAGTTTTTCAAATATTCTTCAACTTTTTTTTCAAACTCAGCTGTATCAAACTTAGGTAATAATCTACGATCCTCGTCTGTTAAGTTTCTTGATATTAGAATTTCCCAATCACTATTAGATAATTGATCAGAGATAAGCTGAATCCGTTTGACTGGACTACCTCCAGTTGTTGATGAATCAATTTTTATTTTTGTTTGAGCTTTTCCAATCTTTATTCTTAACTCCTTAGTGTTATGACTTCGTAATTTTATATTTGTCGAATCCTCAATATTGATTGTCCTGTAAGTTGGATCATGAAAATAACTCAGTAAATCACTAGATATAATTACTATATTAATGGTTTCAATGTAAGCGTTTTGAAGGCGGGAAAGTATAATTTCAAGTGCCGTATTATAATCACTATTTCGGTTTCGTCCTCCTCTAGATTCAAAAACCAACCCGACATGATTATCAATTTCTAATACATTTACCTCTGCATTTAATTCGTAACCATCATTATCAATTACATTTGCCATAATTTCTATGCATAGTTCAAGTATGAGCGTAGCGGAGATCCGCCGGTAGTCGGACAGGCTTTGGACTCAAGATTTGGAAGTTTTTAATTTTTGTAATCAGTCAATAGACTGATTTATTTTCATCGCAAGTTACGCTCCGCTAAACTTGCGCTATCCACGTTCTGATAATTATGCGATCAGGGGGTAATATAAATTTATATTTCGCCCCTCAAAGATAAATAACATATTTAATGCCACCAACTATTTGCATAAAAACATTTAAGTTATTTACATCCCCGCAACATATTCTTTTGGAGTTTTACCTTTAAACTTACGGAAGGCAGTGTAGAAGTTGACTTTGCTCCCGAAGCCGCAGTCTAACCTTACGGCTTCGAGTTTCAGCCTTTTGTTTTTATTGTCCTGCAGTATCCGGCAGGCATGCTCTACACGGTATTTGTTTACAAAGTCGGTAAACGTACCGTCGGTATAGGTATTAATAGTGCCGGAGATGCGATGTGCTGCAATGCCTGTATGTTCGGATAGGTGTTGCTTAGTACATTTGGGCGATAGATAAAGTTGGTGGGTTTCCATCGCGTCATGCAGCTTTTGAAAAACATCATGGGCTTGCTGTTCTTCCTGCATTAAAAGGGAAGCCTTTTTCTCTTTTCGTTTGCAGCGTTTCGCTATTGCTAGTGGATTGAGTCGTGCATCCACAAAAAATCCAAAGCTTGGGATGGCGAGTCCACTCAATAAGATGTTGTATTGTTGAAGATGAATAAAATAAGGTAGATTTGGTTTAAACCCGGGAGCGGTAAACCCGGCAAACAGAAAAGTGCTGCAGGCGGTGAGAGGTATAAAAAGCATCAGTGTGCGGCATTCCTTTTTGATAGTCCATGTGTCGGGTTGATAATGATCGGGACGGAAGTACGAAAGTGTGCTGTACTGCAATGCATACATTCCAAAAAATAGGCCTACATAAGTGATTATTACCAACGATTTATAGAACTCGTCCCAGTTGTAAAGTCCAAAGGGCTGAACGATATTGGCTATTGTCATCATAATAATGATGAGCCAACTATAATAGATACTACCTTTGCGGCATGCCAGGAATAATGGAAACGGACGGTTCAGTACATTACAGATTTGTTTTTGCATAGTGGGTTAGCTCTATGTCTCAGTAAACTTCAGACGGTTAGTGTTAGGTTAATAGGTTTGTAATGCAAATTTACAGAATTAATTTAAATAACAAAATAGATTGTGAAAAAAAGAAGCGAATAATTCATTTGGCTTTGAATTATTCGCTTTTAGAATTTAGCAAGTGATAAATAAGTATTATTGATATGTTTTTAATTACGACCTCTTCCGTCCGTCGGCTGACGGACACCTTCTCCAAAGGAGAAGGAAAAAGGATTAGTCTGTTTCTGAGGTGGTGCAGATTGAAAATTTACAGTAGCATCTCTAAATTTGAGATGCAGTTTTCCTTTTCTCAAACTCTCGTTACATATTTCCCTCTCCTTTGGAGAGGGTGCCCGAAGGGTGGGAGAGGTCAAAGGATAAACATGTTTCGTACAATCAGGGCTTTTTAAGCCTTCCCCTGATTTTTTACAGCATTCATCAGCTGATTAATGGTTTCTTCATCTCCCAGGTACTTCTTCGACTTTACATTCAGCTTTTCGTCAAGATCATACACCAGCGGAATTCCGGTGGGGATGTTTACGTCCAGAATCTCTTCGTCGGACAAACCGTCGAGGTACTTCACCAACGCCCTTAAACTGTTACCGTGCGCTACAATCAACACTTTTTGTTGCTGTTGAATAGACGGTAGAATCGTTTCGTGCCAATAAGGTAAAAACCGGTCGATAGTATCTTTCAGACATTCGGTGGCAGGTAATAATGATGTGTCGATGCTGTGGTATTTCAACTCATTGACAGGATGTCGTTGGTCGGTAAGTTCCAATTCGGGAGGACGCACATTAAAACTTCGTCGCCAAAGCAGTACCTGATCATCACCATATTTCAGTGCGGTTTCCGCTTTGTTTAATCCCTGCAAATCACCATAACTTTTTTCGTTCAGTTTCCATGATCGGTATACCGGAATCCAGCAAAGGTCCATTTCATCCATTACATTCCAAAGTGTATGGATGGCTCTTTTCAATACGGAAGTGTAAGCTATGTCGAAAGTAAAACCTTCTGCTTTGAGAAGTTTTCCTGCATTTTTGGCTTCTTCAATTCCTTTCTCTGTTAAGTCAACATCGGTCCATCCGGTAAACCGGTTTTCTTTATTCCATTGACTCTCTCCATGACGTATCAAAACTAATTTCATAGCAGTTGTTTTTTAATGATTATCTGTTGTAGTACTCAATGATTGCTTCACTTCCCATTTGCAGGATAAGTTTTAAGCTCATAGAAGTACATACCCTCTAACATTTATCAGGGTTGATAAGTTCTTAAAAAGAGTACTCTTTAATTGTTGAAAGGGGTTTGGGGTTCTTATTCTCTTCAACCGCCCTAAATCTCCGTCAGCTGACGGAGACTTGAAGTTACAACCGACTCCTACATGCTCTTTCTATAGTTGATTTGCGTTTATAATCTCCTTGCTTTTGTCAACACACTTGATTAAATGTATATATTCTCGGATACCACTCTTAAGTCCGTCAGCTGACGGATTAGGGGTAGTAAATACAATTGTGTGAATCTTACAACTTTTCCAGATTATTATGTAATACTTTTATTGGTACTGTCCTCTAACTTTGCTTTTCATATTTACGAGTGTTGTGTTAAACCTGTTTTGTCGGTTATTTCTAATGCGCCAAACCGTAAAAGAAACGGTTGAACGGATGCGATGCGACATTTAGAACTTAACATAACACTAGAAACAAGTATTCATCTTTAAAAAAATTCGATTATGAAAGGGAATGAAAAATTAATTGTTGTATTGAATGCTCTTTTGGCAGATGAGCTTACTGTTGTAAACCAATACATGGTACAGTCTGAAATGTGTGCAAACTGGGGTTATGGAAAGCTTAATAAGGCCATCAGAAAACAGGCAATGGATGAAATGTTACATGCTGAGTGGCTTATTGAACGAATTATTTTTTTGGATGAAGCTCCAACTGTATCCAAACTTAATGTAATGAAGATTGGTAAAACTGTATTAGAAATAATTAGTAACGACAATGATGTAGAGCTTAATGTTGTCAGAGAATATAATGATGCCATCAAACTCGCCCGTGAAGTGGATGATCAGGGTTCTGTTGATTTGCTTACAAAGATTCTCAAAATGGAAGAAGGACATGTGGATTGGGCAGAAATGCAGCGTGCACAGGTTGACCAAATGGGATTAGAGAATTACCTGGTTAATCAAACTGAAGGTTCAGCAGGTTGATTCAAAGTTATTTGATAATAATATTCATAAGATTATAATGATGAGAACACCGAAACATATTGGAATAATTCCTGATGGAAACAGAAGATGGGCGGAAGCCAATAAAATGACAAAAGAAAAAGGGTATGATTGTGGCTTAGATCCGGGCTTAATACTTTTTAAATTATGCAAGGAGGCCGGCATTAAGGAATTAACGTTTTACGGGTTTACTACTGATAACACGAAAAGACCGTCAAAACAAAGAATAGCCTTCACTAAAGCCTGTATCAATGCAGTAAATATATTATCTAAAGAAGATGCAGAATTATTGGTCATCGGGGATTTCGAATCTCCCATGTTTCCAAAAGAATTATATAAATATACAACGAGGCAGATCTTTGGTAAAGGAGGAATTAAAGTAAATTTTTTGGTTAATTATGGTTGGGAGTGGGACTTAAACAATTTGAAATTAGCTGACTCTGCTCAGAAAAATATATCAAGTCATATTAGATCTTTTGATGTTTCAAGAGTAGATATGATTATGCGGTGGGGTGGCAGAAGACGATTAAGTGGCTTCCTTCCGGTGCAATCTATTTATTCGGATTTCTATGTGTTGGATGACTATTGGCCGGATTTTAAGCCCGATCATTTTTATAATGCATTGAATTGGTATAATGATCAGGATGTCACCCTTGGAGGTTGATGTTAATCGATTAAAGTAAATTTTATAAGGACAAACAATGAATTGAAAAACAATTTAAGATTTATTTTTAAACAGTTTCTTAGAACTTAGCATAACACTAGAAACAAATATTCATCTTTAAAAAATACAATTATGAAAGGTAATGAAAAATTAATCGGAGTCTTAAACTCACTATTGGCAGATGAATTAACTGCTATCAACCAATATATGGTTCATTCGGAAATGTGTGCAAACTGGGGCTATACAAAACTTCATCAGGCCATCAGGAAACAGGCTATGGATGAAATGTACCATGCCGAGTGGCTTATTGAACGTATCATCTTTTTGGATGGTGCTCCAACGGTTTCTAATCTCAATCCGATGAAGATTGGTAAAACAGTTTTGGAAATGATTAAAAATGATAATGTTGACGAACTTGACGCTGTTCATAAATACAATGCTGCTATTCAACTCGGACGTGAAGTTGATGATCATGGATCAGTTGAGCTACTTACCAAAATACTCAAAATGGAAGAAGGACATGTGGATTGGGCAGAAATGCAGCGTGCACAGGTTGACCAAATGGGATTAGAGAATTACCTGGTTAATCAAACTGAAGGATCAGCGAAATAACTAATAGTCCTGTAATCAGAATATCTGCTTAAAGGCTTTGCCATTTTTTGCAGATATTTTGACACGAAAAAATAATAATTTAAAATCGGAACTTATGCCAACATTAGCGTCCATATCTACAATTGAATTTCCCTTCAAAACTGATCAGCAGGAAGTGAAGCAATATGCCAACGATTTATTTGCACCTTCGTACCCACAAGTGGAACGAATGTTGATCGCATTTGATAATACCGAAATACTTACCCGTAATTTCTGTAAACCGCTTGATTACTATGCCGAACTCCACACTTTTGAAGATCAGAATTTAGAATATATCCGGATTTCATTGGAATATTCTGTCAAAGCAATTGAGGAATGCATTTCTTCTGCACATATTCAGAAAGAAGAAATCACTGATATTATTTTTGTTTCCACCACAGGACTTTCCACACCCAGTTTAGACGCGCTCATCATTAATAAAATGAGATTAAGCCAGAATATTAATCGAATGTCCATATTTGGTTTAGGTTGTGGTGGTGGAGTATCCGGTTATTCAAAAGCCTGCGTTTTGGCAAAAGCAAATCCGGATGCGGTTGTTTTATTGGTTGCAGTAGAATTGTGCTCGTTGACTTTTTTACGAAACGATTACAGCAAGAGTAATTTCATTGGCTCCAGTTTATTTGCCGATGGAGTGGCTGCTTGCTTGATTACAGGTGATAATCATGTGCATAAAACCAGAAAGTCAATTACATTTTTGGCTAATGAAAGCAAATTGTATTATGATTCGTTGGACGTTATGGGCTGGCAGTTTATGGACACCGGATTTAAGGTGTTGTTTTCGTCGGATATCCCAACCATTATCGAAAAAAATGTACGAAACGATATTACGTCATTCTTAGACAAACAGAATTTGAAGCTATCGGATATTAAGAATTTTATTTTCCATCCGGGCGGCAAGAAAGTGCTGACAGCTTATGAAGAAGCGTTGGGAGTGAAAGGGGATTTTTTGAAGAACACCCGAGAGGTGATGAACGATAATGGCAACATGTCCAGTGCTACAGTTTTGTATGTGTTGGAACGTTTTTTTAAGCACCATTTCGAAAACGGTTATGGCTTAATGGTATCCATGGGTCCCGGATTTTCGTGTGAGATGGTTTTACTTCAAATGAACAAATAAATATGATGGCTTTCATCCTTTTCATCTCATTTATTATCCTGTTGAGAATAGGAGAATTAATCCTTTCACAAAGGAATGAAATATGGTTGTTGCAACAAGGTGCCATTGAATATGGGCAAAAACATTATTCATACACCTATTGAATGGAATTATAAAACAAGCGAAGTAGTTGTTGATTTGGGGAAGGTACGGGCATTTAGTGACTTTTTAAAGATATATTTTATTTCCGAATTACATTTTATAAATAATGATATTATATTGACATTAAATACAATATCAAATATTGAATAAGTAAAACGAGGTTGACATGAAAAAAAAATATAAAATACTTATCGCTGTCGCCATCCTGTTAATTACCATTCGGCTTATTTTACCGTATGTGGTATTGCATTATGCGAATAAAACATTGGCTAATATGAAAGGCTATTATGGACATATTGATGATATTGATTTATCCATTTACAGAGGAGCATACACCATTAACGACATTTATTTAAACAAAGTAGATACCTTAACAAAAAAACAAACAGATTTTTTTAAAGCAAAGAATATTGATTTGTCGGTTGAGTGGGGTGCAATTTTTCATGGCAATATTGTTGGCGAATTGGAATTTGATTCACCTGTTTTAATTTTTACGAAAGATAAAGTTGAATTGAGTGATGTAAATAAAGACACAACTGATTTCCGTAAACTGCTAAAAGATCTCATGCCGCTTAAAGTAAACCGGTTCGAAGTCTTCGATGGAGATTTACATTATGTAGACAATACATCAAAACCAAAAGTTGATGTTGCATTAAAAAAAACACACATCCTTGCACTCAATCTTTCAAATGTTACGGATGCTAAAGTTGCACTCCCTTCCACAGTTAAAGCAAAAGCATCTGTGTATGAAGGCACATTGACCTTTGATATGAAATTAAATGCATTAAATAAATATCCCACATTTGACTTGAATGCAGAAATAAAAAATACAAACCTTGTTTTGCTAAACGACTTTTTAAAAGCGTATGGAAATTTTGATGTACACAGAGGCAACTTTGGATTATATACAGAAATGGCAGCCAAGGATGGTAAATTTAAAGGATATGTCAAACCTATAATAAAAGATTTAAAAGTGGTGGGACCAGAAGACAGGCATGATAAATTTTTCAATAAAGTATGGGAACAAATTATAGGTGCTGCCGGAGTAATATTAAAAAACCAAAAGAAAGACCAGGTGGCAACCAAGATTAACATAAAAGGTAATTTTAAAGATCCACAGACAAATACTCTTGATGCTGTTTGGGAAGTATTGCGAAATGCTTTTATACAGGCGCTCCTTCCAAGCATTGACAACGAGATCAGCCTAAAGTCAGTGGATTCCAAAAAACCGGAAGATAAAAGAAATCTATTTCAACGAATTTTTAAATCAAAAAAAAATAATAACTTAAAGAAGAAATAGATGCAAACACGATTTAAATATTTCTTTGCTGCCTTAAAAATTTCTTCCAAAGAATGGTGGGCAAAAGACCCTTTCAAAGAAAGCGCAGTGATTGCGTACTATGCAATTTTTTCATTGCCCGGATTACTTGTTGTGATCATAACTGTTGCAGGATACTTTTTCGGACAAGAAGCTGTCAACGGACAAATAGCATCGCAAATCACATCCACAATGGGTGCAAATACTGCACAACAAATTCAAGACATCATTGCAAAAGGAACTGAATCAAAAAATTCTCTATTGGCAACTATAATAGGAGTCCTTACAATTCTTGTTGGAGCAACTGGCGTTTTTGCACAATTTCAAAAATCGATTAATACTATATGGGAAGTAAAGGCAGATGAATCCAAATCTGGCATTTTGAGTTTCCTAAAATCACGCTTGTTTTCATTCGGGCTTATAATTTCCATTGCTTTTATATTAATTGTATCACTCGTAATTTCTGCAACGCTTTCTGCTTTGGGCACTTGGATAACGAATTATTTTTCAGAATCCTTACTCATCATAGTACAAATCATCAATTTTATTTTATCACTCAGTATTCTTGCTGTATTGTTCGCACTCATGTTTAAATTTTTCCCCGATGCAAAAATAAAATGGAGGCATGTATGGATTGGATCATTAGTAACTGCAATACTTTTTGAAACAGGAAAAGCCGCTTTAGGATTATATTTTGGAAAAGCCGACCCCGGTTCAGGTTACGGAGCAGCAGGTTCAATTATTTTAATTATGCTTTGGGTTTCCTACTCATCCATGATCGTTTTTTACGGAGCAGAATTTACACACGCTTACGCAAAAATAAAGGATGGTGTAATCGCACCAGATAAAAATGCACGTTCACAAATTAAATAGTAAGAATAAAAGTTTAAACTGTTATTAACTAAACCCACGACCATGAAACAGTATACTGTAAAGATTCAATCCATTAAGCATATCACCCACGATGTGCTGCAACTGGTTACAGAAAGACCGGAAAACTACAACTTCACTCCCGGCCAAGCTACTCACATTGCTATCAACAAGCCCGGTTGGAAAGTGAAAAGAAATCCATTTACATTCACTTGTCTTCCCGAAGATGACTTCCTCGAGTTTCCGATTAAAACATATCCGGAACACAAAGGCGCAACCAATGAATTGTTGAAATTGAAGGAAGATGATGAGTTGATATTGGAGGACGTATTTGGAGCAATCTCCTACAAAGGCGAAGGCGTGTTTATTGCCGGAGGTGCAGGTGTAACTCCGTTTATTTCCATTTTCAGAGATTTGCATGCAAAAAATAAAGTTGGTAATAATACACTCATATTTGCCAATAAAACCAAAGCTGACATTCTGTTGGAAAAAGAATTTACAGACTTATTGGGTAAGAATTTTATCAATATTTTATCAGACGAAAAGACTGACGGATATGCTAATGGACAAATAACCGAAGATTTTCTAAAAGCCTATGTGAATAACACTACACAACATGTGTATGTGTGTGGACCTCCGCTAATGATGGAGGCAGTACAAACGCAATTATCAAACTTACATGTACCTAAAAAGGCAATTGTAGTAGAAGCATTCTAAAATTGGACGTTTTTATTATTTCTTTAACTCTTAATTTAATAATATCTTATTCGACATAATTACACAGACTAAATATAAATAATAATGGATTCATTAAAACCTAAAATCGCAATCGTCGGTGCCGGCAATGTGGGCAGTACGTTTGCGTTCTCGCTTATGATTAGTGGTTTAGCCAGAGAGATTGTTTTGATTGATAAGAATGAATCGCTGGCTATTGGCGAATGCATGGATTTAAATCATGGGTTGAGTTTTGCTCATCCTACTAAGATTTATGCAGCAGGATTTGAAGGTTGCGTGGATGCCGACATTGTGGTGATTACAGCCGGTGCCAATCAGAAACCGGATGAAACCAGAACAGATTTGGTAAATAAAAATGTGGCCATATTCAAAGACATAGTGCCTGCTGTTGCAAAATATGCAAAGAATGCCATTTTATTGGTGGTTACTAATCCGGTGGATATACTGACCTATGTTACATTGAAATTATCCGGTTTCCCATCAAACAGAGTGATTGGTTCCGGAACGGTATTGGACACCGCCAGACTGAAATATATGATTAGTGATTATGCTAAAGTAGATCCCGGTAATATACATGCTTATATCATGGGCGAACATGGTGATACGGAACTTCCGGTATGGAGCAATGCAACCATTGGCGGTATGGATATTGAAACTTATTGTTCGGAATATGCACAACAAGGCAATGCTAAAAATGAGTTGAAAGAGATATTTCTGAAAGTAAAGAATTCGGCTTACGAGATTATTAAACGAAAAGGTGCCACCAACTATTCCATCGCCTTATCGTTGGTGAAAATAACCCGTTCCATTTTGCGGGATGAAAATTCCATTCTTCCTGTTTCTACTTTAATCACCGATTATTATGGTATCAGTGATGTCTGCATCAGTATTCCATCTATTGTCAATATTCATGGGGTAGAACAGTATGTAAGAATCGATTTATCGGCTGAGGAACAGGAATTGTTTAAGCATTCGGCAAATACATTGAAGGATTTTATAAAAGCGATTGAGTTGAATTAAATGAATATGTAAAAGTTTATTTTGAATAAAGTGTGAATCATGTAATTCATTTACAGAATTATATAATAATGCTTGATTTAAACGACATTACTTTTGTAAAAGTAATGTTTATATCCGAACTAAATTAGACGTTATTAGGGAAAAACAATATGTATAAATTGAGGTTCAACTTTAAAAAAACAGAAAAAATGGAAACTATAAAAAATATGATATTGCCTTTAATGCTGATGTGCCTAATTACATCAAGTGCTACAACCAAAAAATTTCCTGTATCAACCACAGTTCCGACAGCCGAAATTACTGCTAATGTCAATATGGACAAACAAAAAAACTTTGTAATACAGATTACAGCAAAATATTTAGCAAGTGTCGAAAGACTTTCACCACCTAAAAAAACATATGTTGTATGGATTGTAACAAAAGAAAATGGTGCGAAGAATATCGGATTACTGAATAGTAAAAATGCAAAGAAATTTACATTCGAAACGTTATCATCATTCGAGCCATATGAAATTTTTATAACAGCTGAAGATGAGGGGACTATTTCAACACCTTCAGGTGTTGAAATCTCACGAGTTATTCTAAAAGACTTTTAGCGGAAGTATTGTAAGACAATGATTTTACTACAATGAAAACCTTGCCTGACAGCGAGGTTTTCTTATACAATAACCTATGCAACAAATAAATTCCCAAACAAAAATAGTAGCCACCTTAGGTCCGGCATCCTCCACCAAAGAAATTATTCGTAGAATGATAATTGAAGGCGTTGATGTATTCCGATTGAATTTTTCGCATTCCTCACAAGCGGAGCATTTGAAGCTCATTCATATCATTCAGGACTTGAATCTGGAATTTGATACCCACGTTTCCATTCTTGCCGACTTGCAGGGACCGAAGCTACGGGTAGGTAAAATTGAAAATAACCTGATTAATTTAGACGAGGGTGATGTGGTGACTTTTGTTACTGAAAAGTGCATGGGCACAAAAGATCATATCTATATGAGTTATCAGGAGTTTCCTCAGGATGTCAACGTTGGCGAAGCAATCCTCATTGACGATGGGAAAATTAAACTGGAAGTCACCGAAACCAATAAAGTGGATGTGGTAAAAGCGAAAGTGATATATGGTGGACCACTATCTTCGAACAAAGGAGTGAATCTTCCAGATACAAAAGTGTCATTACCGAGTCTTTCTGAAGAAGATATTTCGAATGCTGTTTTTGCGATGAAGCATGATGTTGACTGGCTCGGATTATCATTTGTACGAAAAGCTTCCGATGTGCTGGATCTAAAAAAGATTATCAAAGATCAAAAAGCCCGGGCAGGAATAATAGCCAAAATTGAAAAGCCGGAAGCTCTGTTGGAAATAGACCGTATTATCGAATTAGCCGATGGAATTATGATTGCACGTGGCGATATGGGAGTAGAGATTCCATTCGACGAAGTGCCACTGATTCAAAAATCAATTGTCGGGAAATGCATCATGCAGTCGAAGCCGGTGATCATTGCTACACAGATGATGGAAAGCATGATTACAAATTTCAGACCTACCCGCGCCGAAGCAAACGACGTGGCTAATGCCGTGCTCGATGGGGCCGATGCTTTGATGCTAAGTGCAGAAACATCCGTTGGGAACTATCCTATTGAAACCATCAACAGTATGCAGCGGATAATCAATTATACAGAAAAGAACACGACTCATCTAAATCAGGTTGAAGAACTACATATTCCGGTTGAGAGTTCTCCGACTTTTCTGGCTGATTCCATTTGTTATAACGCTTCAAAGTTAGCAGAACAAGTCAAGGCGAAAGCAATTATCCTGTTCACCCATTCAGGATATACGGCCATCAAAATATCCAGTTACCGACCCAAGGCCAATATCTACGCATTTACCAGTAATAAAAAATTATTACAACAATTATCTTTAGTATGGGGTATAAACCCCTATCATCTGAATACCTACAACCAATTAAATACAGCTGTTCTCAAATCAGTTGAAATTCTTAAAGTTGATAAACAGTTGGAAGAAGGTGATTGTGTGGTTTTTGTGGGTAGCACCCCGCTGAGCGAACATGGAAGCACAAATATGTTGAAAGTGAGTTTCGTTTAAATCCCCGTTCTATCTCCTCCGGATAATTCTATCCTTACTACTTCATGCATAAAGGAATGTGGGAATCATACAACTTTCTTCAAAAATTCTGTAACACATCGCAAGCTTAAAAAATAGAACTTTGTTTCGTGTTATTAAGAGTTTTTTTGAAGAACAGCGTACATTATTTTCTCCGGATATACCGGACATCATTCGATAATAAAACACTTTACGATTATGAAAACAAATAAAATAGAAAAGGTGCTGATTGCAATGGATTATGATGAAACGTCCATTAAAGTGGCTGAAGTAGGGTTCTCGATGGCACAGACCATGAATGCCGAAACGATATTGCTACATGTTATTTCCGAGCAACCGGTTTATTATTCATCATACACTTATATGCGCGAATTGCAGGTAGATGTTATGGGCGATTTAAAAGTAGCGACTCAGCACTTTCTCAACAAAGCGAAAGCAAAGTTGGGAAGTGAATCCATCAAAACGGTATTGAAAGAAGGCGAAGTTGCCGACATGATATTAAAAACCGCCCAAGAAATGAATGTGGACCTTATTGTTATGGGGTCTCACAGTCGTAAATGGTTGGAAAATATTATTTTGGGAAGTGAAGCACAAGATGTGTTGAAAGACACCACCATTCCACTTTACATTATTCCTACCCGAAAACATGTAGAATAAACATTCTAAAAAATACAACTCAAAATGGATGTACAAAAACTGATAGACACCGCCCAAGCGATGGTTGCCGACAACAAAGGTCTGTTGGCAATGGATGAAAGTTATCCAACCTGCAACAAACGATTTGCAAAACTGGGGATTCCCGAAACTGCTGAGTCGCGATGCGATTATCGTGAAATGATAGTGACCACCGAAGGACTCAACGAGAGCATCAGTGGAGCCATTCTTTTCGACGAAACCATTCGTCAGCATCTGAAAGATGGGACTTCATTTATCAAAACACTTACCAACAAAGGAATTATTCCCGGAATAAAAGTAGATGCAGGTACAGTGGATATGGCCGGACATCCCGGCGAGAAGATTACTGAAGGACTCGATAACCTACGCGACCGATTGGACGAATATGCTAAAATGGGACTGCGTTTTGCCAAGTGGCGGGCTGTGATCACCATTGGCAAAGGTATTCCAACGTGGGCATGTATCAAAGCAAATGCACAAGCATTGGCCCGATATGCAGCTTTGTGTCAGGAAGCAGGATTGGTTCCGATTGTGGAGCCCGAAGTACTGATGGATGGCGATCATTCGTTGGAACGCTGTTTCCGTGTTACCGAACAAGTACTACACGTTGTTTTCGAGCAACTGTATACACAAGGAGTACTGCTGGAAGGAATGATTTTAAAACCGAATATGATTGTACCTGGCTTGGACTGCTTGCAACAAAAAACGGTGGAAGAAGTAGCGGATGCAACCGTAAAATGCTTGTTGCGGGTAGTTCCTGCAGCTGTTCCCGGAATAGCCTTTTTGTCGGGTGGACAAACTTCAGAGTTAGCCTCTGCCCGGTTGAATGCTATGAATGCACGGTACAAGTCTAAATTGCCATGGGAATTATCATTCTCGTTTGGTCGTGCCATTCAGCAACCTGCCTTAGGAATATGGCATGGTGAGGAAGCAAATATTGAAGAAGCCCAGGAGGCATTGTATCATCGCGCTTCATGCAACTTGTCAGCACGCCGTGGTGAATATAGTGAGGAAATGGAAAAGGAGTAGAAATAGTTACGAGTTACTGGTATTTTGCCTGAATATTGTTTTCAGGTAGTATATCAATAGATAACCAGCGGGCAGCGACCAACGGGAGATAATTTTGGAGAGTTCAGACTGCATATAGATCAATTACTTATACAACCAAATCAGAAGATGAAAAGAGAAAAATTAGAAAAACTGGCAACAGAGAAAAATTGTCCTTGTGTTACTATTTCGATGAATACAAACAAGAATTACCCGGACAATCAGAAAGATAGTATTGTGCTTAAAACCCTTTTGAACGAAGCAAAAGAGCGTGTGATAAAAGAGTATGGGCAGCATCCGGTAATTGAATTAATCGGAAAAATCAATCACGTTGAATCGCAGATTGATGTCAACTTCAACTTAGAGAGTTTACACATTTTTCTGTCGAATGCTACGGATGAAATTGTACGTTCAGCATGGCCTACCATTGATGCAGTGCATGTGTCGGAGAGTTTTGCAGTGAAGCCTTTAGTAAAGATGTTTAATCGTACTGAAGAATATATGATGTTGATGCTTACTCAATCCAATGTTCGCTTGCTGATGGCAGTGAATGATGCAATTGTGGGTGAGATAAACAATGATGATTTTCCATTTACGAATGATGTAAATGAACTGGCCGATACCGAAACCGTAAGTGATGCGAAACAGACAGAGAGTCAAACCCGCGAGTTTTTCAATAAGATAGACAAAGCGGTGGTGAGAATGAGTAATAAAACGGATATGAAATGTGTGGTGATTTCTACCAGTGACAATTACAATCGTTATTTGAAGATGGCCGATAAACCTTCTATTTATCTTGGGTGGACAAATCTGTCGCAGGATAACAAAGGAAATACGTCGGTAGCCAAAGATGCCTGGAAAATAGTAAGCGCTCAACAAGCACTTGGTAGGGCAGAAGCTATTAAAGAAATGCAGGAAGCTGTTGGGAAAGGACTTGTCATTACCGAATTATCGGAGATTTACCGTGCCGCCAAAGATGGCAGAGGAGATTTACTGATCGTAAATGACAATTTTCATCAAGCCGTGAAGGTTACTGATGAATTCTCATTGGATTTGGTGACTGATGTTACCTTGCCCGGTGTGATTGATGATATCACCAGCGACATTGCCTGGGAAGTAATTTCCAAAAAAGGGCGTGCGATGTTTACAACTCAGGAAGAGCTGAAAACACTGGGAGATATTGTATTGAAGGTGCGTTATTAGAAATTGATTCATTATCAAACGTTATAACTATGAAAAAAGAGAAGGTAGAAAAAATACTGATCGCATTGGATTTTCATCCGGGCTCGGAAAAAGTGGCAGAAGTTGGGTTCGCTATGGCTAAATCCATGGGAGCTGAAGTAGTACTCTTGCACGTAAAAGTTCAGGTGGTAGACTATTCATTGATTTATAAAGAAATGGGATCTCTGAAATTGGAAACAGTGGAGGAGTTGGGGCTGGCAGCTGAGAACTTTCTGAAAAACTCAAAACATAAACTTGGTGAACACCTGATAAAAACGTTGGTAAAAGAGGGCGATTTTGCAGTTTCCATATTAGAGGCCGCAAAAGAAATGGCTGTTGACCTCATAGTAATGGGTTCGAACAGTACACGTTGGTTGGAAGAGGTAATATTGGGAAGGGTTACCAACAAGGTGTTGCAACAATCAAAAATACCACTTCTTATTGTGCCTACCCGAAAGAATGACAGCAACAATACATTTATTTCGTTAGAAAATAGCGTACAGGGAATAAGTGTAATGTGATTGTAAAGGTCTTTTGCAAATCGGATAATTTCAACTACACTACTAAAAAATACAGAACTATGAAAACAACAAAAATAAATAAAGTATTGATTGCACTGGATTATGATCCAACGGCAAAAAGGGTAGCTGAAGTGGGGTTCACTTTTGCAAACGCGATGAATGCCGAAATAGTTCTTATCCACGTAGTCGTTGATTTGGTTGCTTATTCGTTGACCTATCTCAATTTAGGCCCCATGCAATTAGATACCGTTACCGAACTGAGAGATGCTTCCGAGCAGTTTTTGCAAAAAACGAAACTCCATTTGGGTAATGATTATATTCAAACCGTAGTCAGAGAAGGTGATTTTGCTACCTGCATTTTAGATACCATCAAAGAAATGGATATTGATGTTGTCGTAATGGGTTCGCACAGTCGCAAGTGGTTGGAGCACATTTTGCTTGGAAGTGTTACTGCCGATGTGTTGGAACATATTACTATTCCTATGTTTATTGTGCCAACAAAAAAGAGAGATAAAGATTAAATTTTGCTTATTTGTGCATACTATTCTGATGAAACAATGGGAGGGTGAAGCTAAGAACAGAAGGTCATAAATAAAATTTGAACTTCGCATCTAAAAGCTTCTTTCCCATTGTTTCATTTCATATTACAGACCTCTACTTATCTTCATAATGAAATTGGATGAGTGGATGTGTGAATTATGTAACTATTTTCAATTATTATATAACATTATAGATGCCAGCGTCCTATAACTTTGCTTGTCTAACTTTTGCCGGATGGACTAAACAGTCTTTCATTCAGAAGTTGAATTCAGGAAGTTCATCTATCAATAAAAAATACGATTCTATGCGTTACTTCGGAAAAAATATCAATTTGTTTTTAAATAATCTAATGGTTTGTTATACGGATGATGGACCGGATGATGCTCCGGTTATCATATTTATCCATGGCTTTCCGCTTAATAAATCCATGTGGAATAGACAGCTGACAGCTTTAAAACAACACTATCGTGTCATTGCTTATGATGTTCGTGGTCATGGTGAATCCGAATCAGGAGATAGCAGTACATTCAGCATCGATAATTTTGCTCATGATCTGGTTTACTTTATGGATGCGCTGAAAATAGACAGGGCATCGCTTTGTGGATTATCAATGGGCGGATATATTGCCTTAAATGCGGTGGAAAACTATCCTCACCGTTTCGATTCACTTGTTTTATGTGATACCAGTTGCTTCCCCGATACCCCGGAAACAATTGAAAAGCGAATGAAAATAGTTGAAAGTATTGAAAATAATGGTCTGGTTAGGTATGCCGACACCAGTGTAAAAAGTCTTTTTGCACCGCAATCGCTTACCACCAAAGAAGTAGAGATAGCAGCTGTAAAGGAAATGATACTCACTACCACCATTCAATCACTCAGCAAAACATTGCTTGCTTTGTGTGTTCGGAAAGAAACCTGCACCCTGTTGCCACTCATTCAGGTACCGGTACTTGTATTGGTAGGAGAAGAGGATACAATTACACCACCAACTACTGCAAAGTATATGCACGAAAATATCAAAGATTCTGTTCTGCATGTTATCAAACATGCCGGGCATCTAAGTAATCTGGAGAATTCGGCTGACTTCAACAAACAGCTGAAAACATTTTTTGCATCGGTGTATAAACGTCAGGGCACTGTTCCCTCGGAAATCTCTACTTCTTTCGTGGAGCAGTTAAGAGATAAATTAAAATCGTTCGTTGCTCTATTGACAATTTAAGGTAAAATCTTATTTCGAAAACAACAAAATAATACTTATAAATAACTCAACTAATTATGAAAACAAAAATGAATACCGCCTATTTATTAATGGCATTTGCATTACTGACCTTCACAGGATGTGGAAAAGAAGGAACACCGGGAACGAATGGCGAAGATGCAGCAGTCTATTACTCCGAGTGGTTTACTCCATCTGCATGGTCGGGAAGTACCGGCGATTGGTATTTTAGTGCCACTGCCCCCGATCTGACTCAAAACAATGTTGAGAATGGAGTAGTATTGGCGTATGTGTGGCTGGACGGTGATGTATATACTTCAACTTCTATCCGACCATTACCTGCTTACGCTGTAGGTGCAAACTGGAGTTTTTTAATTCACCAATATGGAAATATAGAGTTTAACAGTGATATGATTGCTAAACCTCTTACTACACATAAATTCAGATTTGTGGTTATACCGGGCACTTCAGTGGCATTAAAATCGGCAGCAACAAAATACCCAACACAAAGTGCGTTGATAAACATGCCTTATGCTGAAGCTTGTAAATTATTTGATATTAAGGATTCACTTCAAGTAGTCAAGTAATGGAAAATTCAACGAGTGATCCAACAAAAAGCCAGGCGTACGAAGATGTGGAGAGGGATTTGAACCTGAAAATTATTGAAGTTACAAACAGGATAAAAGATCACTATCCGCAGTTGACCACGTTTTTGGACGAAATGCCTATTGCTGTAACGGATGATAAAAACGTGGAAATCACGCTCAGGAATTTGAGATCATATTATGATTCGCTGAATACGATGCTCAATAAATATATTTCGGAGCAACCCGATAAAAAGGTATAATAGATTTAATCAATAAGTAATAACTACATTATGAATAATTCAGGCAATAATGGTTCGTCATTAGGCGAAGACATGTATAATTTTCAGTTGGAAGGTAAACAAACCAGCTCCAAGATTATCTCGAAACTCAACGGTACGAATGCAAAGAATAGAAAAAGGAAAGAAAAAGATGTTCAGCTGGCTACGGCTAAAGCGCACAAAATGAACGCAGGCTCTGAACCCGATTAATAACCGGAGGATAGTATTAGCGGTAAATTATCAATTCCCTTTTTATTGATATTATTGTCAGATGAATTTTTGACAATCAGGATAACTATATAAGTATCCGGAAGGAAATAATAATTAAATAATTAGAAATCATGGATAAGATAAAAGAAGATATTGAACCTAAAGCAGCAAGAGCTGAATATATAGAAGTAGAACCTAATGTACGACTTCATGTTACCGATGCCGGCGAAGGTCAGGCTATAGTGCTTATACCCGGTTGGCCATTGAGCGACGAGATGTACGAGTATCAATACAATGATTTGATAAACGCGGGTTTTCGTGTTGTCGGCATCACCCTGCGTGGTTTCGGTAAATCGGATAAACCTTACGGTGCGTACAATTACGATACTCATGCATTGGATATCAAACGGGTGTTAGACCATCTGGACATTAAAGATGCTACACTCTGCGGTTTTTCGATGGGAGGAGCCATTGCCGTTAGTTATGTTTCGTTGTATGGTTCTATGCGGGTGGTTAAGTTGGTATTGGCAGGAGCTGCCACACCAAGTTGGACGCAACGTGAAGACTTTCCGTACAACATCCCCAAAAGCGATGTGGACGATTTAATAGCACTGAATAATACCGACAGACCCAAACTGTTGTCTAATTTCGCAAAGATATTTTCGGCCACCGAAAGTACCTTAAACGAAGGGATAGGCAATTGGTTGACCGCCATCAATCTGAGCGCATCATCCTATGCCACCGGTAAATGTTTAATGGCTTTGCGCGATACCGATTTGCGACGCGACCTGCTAAAGATAGAAATTCCAACATTAATCATGCATGGAAAGAAAGACAAAATATGTTCTTTCGATCTGGCCGAACAAACGCTAAAACTCGTACCGAATGCCGAACTTGTAGCTTTTGAGAAAAGCGGTCATAGTTTGTTCCTGGAAGAAACAAAGAAGTTCAACGCAGAATTAATCAAATTTGCATTGAAATAACTATTAGCAGATGTGCTCAAAATAAACTATCGGCCTTATCATTGTAAGTAATTTTGTAATGCTATCTTTTATTAATGATGCGAATCAGGAGTTGCATGCATACACATTCTACTTATAATGAGTTGTTTCCCGTAGGGAATACATATCAATAGAAAATGAAAACAGATACAACCAATTCCCCGTAGGGGATAAACAAGGTAAAATGTGAATGTCCTACGGACAATAAAAATATGCATATCTGTTTATTCTATGGATATATAAGTCCTACGGACTATTTTTTTCAACTACTGATTCGCATTAATGACTTATTTAGAATATACGTTATGGAAAACGATGAAAATAAATCGGCAAAGAAAGGCTCATCAAAAATCAATGATCTTTCTGTCAATACCGAGAATGGTGCAGACCAATTCATGACCACCAATCAAGGCTTGAAAATAAACGATGATAATAATTCTCTCAAAGCCGGAGAACGGGGTGCTACACTCTTGGAAGATTTCGTTCTTAGAGAAAAAATTACTCATTTTGACCATGAACGGATACCGGAACGCATTGTACATGCAAGAGGAAGTGGCGCGCATGGAGTTTTTAAGTTGTATGAATCGCAGGATAAATACACCAAAGCTGCTTTCTTAAACGATACAGCAATTGAAACTCCTGTATTTGTTCGTTTTTCAACAGTGGCCGGTTCCAGAGGATCGTCAGATTTAGCACGGGATGTAAGAGGATTTGCAGTAAAATTTTATACATCAGAAGGCAACTATGATTTGGTGGGCAACAATATGCCTGTGTTTTTCATACAGGATGCCATGAAATTTCCTGATTTGATACATGCCGTAAAGCCTGAACCACACAATGAAATGCCACAGGGTGCCTCTGCTCATGATACTTTTTGGGATTTTATCTCCCTGATGCCCGAAAGCATGCACATGATTATGTGGGCTATGAGCGACAGGGCATTACCCCGCAGCTTTCGCATGATGGAAGGGTTTGGAGTTCATACATTCCGATTGATAAATGCGAATAATGAAAGCTGCTTTGTAAAATTTCATTGGAAACCGCTGTTGGGCGTTCATTCAATAGCATGGGACGAAGCGCAGAGTATTTCGGGCAAAGATCCCGATTTTCATAGAAGGGATTTGTGGGAATCTATCGAAGCAGGCAATTTTCCGGAATGGGAGTTAGGGTTGCAAATAATACCCGAAGCTGATGAGTTCAACTATAGCTTTGATTTGCTGGACCCAACCAAACTTATTCCCGAAGAACTTGTTCCGGTAATGCGTGTGGGAAAAATGACCCTCAACAGAAACCCGGATAACTTTTTCGCAGAAACGGAACAGATTGCATTTCATCCGGGACATGTAGTGCCGGGTATCGACTTTAGCAACGACCCTTTATTGCAAGGCCGGTTATTTTCGTATACCGATACGCAACTCTCGAGATTGGGAAGTCCGAACTTTCACGAACTTCCGATTAACCGCTCTTTGTCGCCTATGCACAATAATCAGCGCGATGGACACATGAGGCAGACCATTGACGCCGATAAAACAAGTTACCATCCCAACAGTATTTCTGATGGTTCACCCATGCAGGCAAAGGAAGCCGAAGGTGGCTTTGTAAGTCATGCTGAAAGAATTGATGCTGTAAAAGTGAGAAACAGAAGCAAAAGCTTTTTTGATCACTTTAGTCAGGCAACGATGTTCTTTAATAGCCAGTCAAAACCTGAAAAGCAACACATTATCGATGCGCTTACTTTTGAATTGGGCAAAGTCGAGAAAGTTCACATAAAAGAAAGGATGCTTGGATTGCTAACGCAGGTAGATAATGCATTGGCTACAAAAGTCGCTGGTGCATTGGGATTGCCACTTCCAAAAGCACCCGAAAAACCCATGAATCATGGTGTTTCTGCTGATGCGAATGATACTGAACCTACTATTGTAAAACCTGTTGTAGATAAATCGGCAGCATTAAGCATGGAAGGCACTATTAAAAATACGATCAAAACAAGAAAAGTGGCTTTCCTTGTTGCTCATGGTGTAAAGGACGAATCATTAAATAGGATGAAAAAAGCGTTGATGGATCATGGAGCTACAGTAAAATTAATTTCGTTGAAACAAGGTACCATTACTACTGAAAGCGGCAAACAAATACCTGTAGACGGAAGTTTTCTGACCGATGCTTCGGTATTGTATGATGCAGTTTATATCCCTGATGGTGAAAAAAGTATTGCAGCTTTATTGACCGAAGCCAATGCAATCCATTTTGTAAATGAAGCCTACAAGCATTGTAAACCAATCGGCACAGGAGTAGAAAGTGTTGCCTTTTTAAAAGAAACTTCTGTAAAGGAAATTGAATTAAAAAACCTCAATCTGGAAGATGCAGGAGTGATTACCGATGGCAACGCCGATAAATTTATAGCGTGTATTGCCAAACATCGTTTCTGGAATCGTGAAGAAATCAGGAAGGTCACGGCTTAATTTTTTTGTATTGATAGTTAGCTAATAAGTAATGGTCTGAATATAATGTCGCTTTTTTCAAAAAGAATGGAACGCGGATGGAACATGGCGACAAGTCGGCGTTTACGGATTAAGCGGATAAAAACGGATTATATTTAAAACGGATTTAAGTCATGCAAGCATGACTGATAAGACACTAAGTAGTTGGAGATCATTTCGACTTGTCGAAATTCAAATCCGTTTTTAAATCCGCTAGATCAGCGTTTATCCGCGTTCTATTCTTCTGTTTATTTTGGTCTGATTATAAGACATTATATCTTTTCTGTTACTTATCACTACAAAGCATCAGGAATAAATCAACTTTTTTAAAACCAATACGAAACAAAATATGTGGTTTACCAAATCAGCAGAAGAAGTCTTAAACGAACTAAGTGTTGATCCGGCTTACGGCCTTTCTGACGAACAAGCCCTGACCAGATTGACTAAACACGGTGCGAATAAATTACTGGCTGAAAAAAAGAAAAGTATATTCCTAATGTTTTTTGAACAGCTTAAAAACTGGCTGATTTATATCCTGTTGGGAGCAGTGGTAATCACCATTTTTATGGGGGAGTATGTGGATGCAGTTATTATCTTGCTGGTAATAATTATTAATGCTGTGCTTGGTGTTTTTCAGGAAGTAAAAGCAGGGAAGGCCATTGAAGCATTACAAAAACTAACATTCCCCAAAGCCCTGGTTCGTAGAAATGGGGTTGTTATTGAAATTGATTCTGAAAAAATTGTTCCCGGAGATATTTTGGTTCTGGATGCGGGAAGAATCATTGGCGCAGATATTCGATTGATTGAGGCCGTAAATCTTCAGGTGGATGAATCAGCTTTAACCGGCGAATCTGTTCCCTCCGAAAAAGATGCTTCCCTTGTTCAAACGGACCTGAAAACCGCTTTGGGTGACCGGTTGAACTTAGGTTTTATGTCCACCATTATTACCAGCGGCAGAGGAGTAGGTGTGGTGGTGGGAACAAGCATGAATACCGAAATTGGTAAAATTGCTTCCATCATCAACACAGAAGTAAAATCGAAAACTCCATTGGAAATACGGTTGGATAAACTGGGAAAAACCCTGGGTATTATTGCCATGGTAATTTGTGTTTTGATTTTCATTATTGCAATGCTTCAGGGGAGGAATTTATCTGAAATGTTTCTTATGTCGGTTTCTCTTGCTGTAGCAGCCATCCCCGAAGGACTTGCTGCTATTGTAGCTGTCGTGCTGGCCATAGGTGTCACCAACCTTTCGAAAAAGAATGCCATCATAAAAAAACTCTCCGCTGTTGAAACGCTGGGGTCACTGAATATTATCTGCTCCGACAAAACCGGCACCTTAACTCAAAATAAGATGACCGTTACGAGCACTTTCACCCTTGAAGGTCATCTCACCATTGGAAAGGAAAATCCGACTTCGGAGGAATTACTATTCCTCGCAAAAGCCATGATCCTTTCCTCGGATGCAAGCCATGACAATGGAGAAGGAACCGGAGACCCAACCGAAATAGCCTTGCTTATCATGGGCGATACGTTCGGGATGGATCGGAAAGCATTGCACAACAGCAACAAACGTATTGACGAAGCTGCATTTGATTCTAACCGCAAGTTAATGTCTACATTGGTTGAAGAAGACGGGAAGTTGATGGTTTACACCAAAGGTGCCATTGGAAACCTGATTGAAATCTGCACGCAGGTTTTAGAGGGGGGAAAACCGATTCCCATCACTGAAGTTCACAAAAAGAGATACCACGAAGCAGCTGATACTATGTCCGATCAGGCACTGCGTACTCTTGGAGCAGCCTATAAGCCTGTAAATGAAAAAATCAATCCTTCTGAAATGGAGAAAGACCTGATTCTTGTAGGTTTGGTAGGAATGATTGACCCGCCAAGAGCAGAAGTTAAGGAATCCATTCAAAAAGCAAAAAGTGCTGGAGTAAAAACGCTTATGATTACAGGCGATCATAAAAACACCGCCTTTGCCATTGCCTATCAGTTGGGAATTGCAGAAAAAATAGAGCAAACAATTACCGGAAATGAAATCGATGAACTTACCGATGTTGAATTCTCTGAAAAGATAAACAACTATCATGTTTTCGCCCGCGTTTCTCCCGAACATAAAGTAAAAATTGTGCGCGCATTGAAATCGCAGGGTAATATTGTTTCCATGACGGGTGATGGAGTCAACGATGCTCCGTCATTAAACACTGCCGATATAGGAGTTGCAATGGGCATTACAGGCACCGACGTTGCCAAAGGTGCTTCGGATATGATTCTTGTTGATGATAATTTTTCAACCATTGTAACTGCCATTGAGCAGGGAAGAAATATTTACAATAACATTAAGAAGTCTGTCATATTTCTGATTACCTGTAATTTGGGTGAAGTGATAACCATATTCGTGACACTACTTCTTGGGTGGAGTGCACCATTGCTTGCCACACAGCTTCTGTGGATAAACCTGATCACCGATTCCCTCCCTGCCATAGCGTTGGGAATGGATCCCGGTAACCACGATGTAATGAAAGAAAAGCCACGACCTGCAAAAGAGAGTTTCTTTGCTAACGGCGCAAGCAGGCATGTTTTACTTGGTGGATTTTTAATCGGAGCGTTAACGATAACCGCTTATTTTTATGGGTATTACGAACATGGATTTTCCCCGTTTGATAAGCAGGTACCGCAAAACACAATAGAATATGCCCGTACCATGGCTTTTATGGTGCTGGTGGTTTGTCAGCTATTTTATTCACTGGCTTTGAGGAATGAACGAAAATCCATTTTCAGTATCGGGCTCTTTTCGAATAAATACCTTGTTGGAGCCATCGTTTTAGGCCTGGCACTTCAACTTATTGTGGTTGGGATACCGGTAATACAAACTGCCTTTCATTTGCAAATGCCCGATTTACGAGCCTGGGGAATAATTTTCGCACTGGGAATAACTCCATTGTTAGTCAGCGAATTAATCAAGGTGTTTATCCGGGCTTCGAATAAAGACGGGAAGAAAACAGTGTAAGCGCTGAATATGTAAGAAGTTTATAGGGGTTCTAATTTAATATAATGTGAGTTTGATATAAGGTTTATATTATTACAGTTGTGATATTTATAATAAGGTTTAGGGTTAGGTTGCTAATGATTCTACTAAGGTTTCTATAAAATAAATAAGGTTTTTCTTCATATTTAAGACCTTATTCCTTGGATTTCAACCTTAGTAGAATGGATTACACGATTTGAATTAACCTTATTCCCTTATTTTCAATACAATATATTCATACCTTATATCGAACTCACGTTAATATAGCAATCCAAAATAAGAACATAGAACCATAATTACAAAATCGAAAAACAATAACAATAACATAACTCAATACACAATGAATAATATTTTTAAAGGATTAATTGCAAGTTACGGAGCAATGAAATTAGGTGGTGGCTGTTTTGGAACTATCGTGGTATTTATAATTATCTGGATTTTGCTTGGGCAATGCAGTTAATTTATTTTTTCAGTACTGAACAACAGAAGCATGACTTATACAAGTTTTGATCCTGAGTGTAATTGTAATAATGCTGGCACTCGAACCGTTCGTTTTGTATTGCAAGGTTGTAAAATAGTTATCGGTCAAAACGATAATAGTCCAGAAACGGATGATTCTTGTGGTGGATGGAATCATTGATGGCATTCATTGCCATAACGCTGTAAGTAATGCCATTACCGCCAAAACCCAAAACGTAATGTTCATTTATTTCCGGTTTTGGACGGCCCATAAAAGGCAATCCATCTTTTGTTTCACCAAATGTTCCGGCCCATATATAATCAGGTTTAAAATCGATGTCGGGAAAACATTTATGAAATTGTTTGCCCAAATAATTCCATTTTTTATCTAACAACGCATCACGTTTCGTGGCATTTTTGAAATTCTCATCGCCGCCGCCAACTATCACTCTATTATCGGCAGTTGGGCGAAAATAAAGGTATGGCGATGAAGTGTCCCAATAGATATGATGTTGGAAAGCGACAGGTAAATTTTCAAACGATTCAGAAGCCAAAGCATAGGTGCTTTTCAGGTCAACAATTTTTTCAGATAAGGTTTGTACGCTCTCATAACCGGTGCAATGTATAATATGATTGGCTTTTATCACATGCTTTTCATGCGTAATGGCCAAAAGTTTTTCATTGGCATGTTTGATCTCTTTTATTTCTGTTCGATCGAAAATTCGGGCTCCTCTTTTTGCACAAAAATTCAACAAATCATGCGTAAACCGATAAGGATCAATTACCGCACCCGAAGCCGATTCGATGCCTCCATAGGCTTTTAATCCTAATTTTTGCAGGGCATTTTTATCTAACCATTCTACCGAAAACCCGTATGCTTTTCTTGACTGATATTCGGTTTCCAACATTTTAATTTCTTTTCGGGCAGAGGTAAAATAGATGCTTTTCTTAAATTCAAAATGACACTCACTTTGAATTTCGTCAACTATTTTTTTGAGGTCGTAAATAGCTGCTTCGCAGTTTTTATAACTCGAAACAGCTATATCAACTCCCCGTTGGTCAATCAATTGATGCAGTGGCACATCGATTTCGTACTGCAAAAGCGCGGTGGTTACAGCGCTACTTCCGTTACAAACATCCCGCCTGTCAACCAGCACAACTTCTTTGCCTTCTTTTACCAATTGCCAGGCAATCAATGCGCCTGTGATCCCGCTGCCAATTACTAAAATATCGGTTTCAATCGATTTATCCAACGAGGGATAACTTTGATCGAATGCATTTTTTATCAACCAATAAGGTTCATTTGAGCGAAGATCCATGTTTTTATTTTTTTTAAATTTGTAGGGCAACAGCTTTTTTAAATTTGATCTGTTATTCTGTTTTTTTAGGTTTCTCCAATTCTCTCACGGGTTTTGTTTCCAATGCAGCTGACAAACGCCGTTCTTTTAAATCCATGAATTGAGCGCCTAATGTCGATTGTTCTTTTTTCGGTACAATTTTCTCGGCTTCCGGAAACAAATCGTCTTCCTCTTCGCTCAAATGGTGTTCAAGAATTTCTTCGAATACCTTAAACTTCACCATCCATCTGGAATTGTCTTTCGGAAAATCGGCCAAATCCAAGAGTAAAATATTTAGTACAAAATGTTCTTCCTGAGATTCAAGTGATCCGTCTTTAACTTCTTTAATGACATGTAATTTGCTCAACAGCAAATCTTCTTCCAATTCGTGATGAATGTCAAGATGTTTCTTTAGAAAAATAAATTTTGCCGGGTCTTTTTTAATTTCTTTGACCAATTCCCGCATTTCATTATGATGGTCAATGAGTGCTTTTGTTATTGTTTTCATAACTTTTTCTTCTTTTTTGTGGCTAATTTTGTTCGTAGATTTCGCTGATAATTTGAAATCATTTTCGTGATAAAGTTCAGCAAATTTTAGCAGGAAAGCATTACATAATTGAAGAAAAAGGTTATATCATTCACACATTTTCTTATAGTTAACCCGTAGTGCATTTAGAAAAAGTTGGTTTGTTTTGTCGGGGCTTCCGCCCCAAACCCTGACTTACTTTTTGTCTTGACACAAAAAGTAAGCAAAAAAGTCAAGACTGCGCCCGCTTCACTCGAAAAACTTACGCTCAGTTGGCTGAAACCGTCCAAACTCGCTCCTTCGTCGCTCAAACAGGACAGTTTCAAACGCCAACTTCACTTGTTTTTCGGTTCACCGGACAAGGTCAGTCGTTGACAAACTGTGTATAGGTTAATACTTCTTGTGTTTCTATTGAAAATATCTATTAAATCCACTACGGGTATAGTTATACTAAAAACGGAGTGCGGAGTTACAATCACGGATTATTTTGTAGTTCTCCGGAATTAAAATAAATAATGTTGGGATAAGTAAGTGGAACAATATAATGTCGCATTTTCTGTATCAATTGCCTTCCCATTTATGGGAAGGGCTGATGGTAATAAACACATTGGCTTTAGCCAAATAGTAGTTGAGATTTGGCTAAAGCCGTGTAGATCTATCTCATTTTATCCTTCCCATTCCGATAAATCGGAATAAATTGCTGGGAAGGCAATTGAAATAAATACATTTTATCTATAAAGTCAAAATAGGACATTATTTACTTCCACTTACTTAAAGTGAACTATTCTTTGGCTAAAATGAAACAACTGCAAATGCTTTACAGAACATCACAAATGAGTGAATTATGTAATTTCCCCAATTAATTATGTAACATTTCCCGAAATTTATATACTTACATTTGTAATGTTGCTTTTTATCAATCACAGATTGTAAATGAAGCCTGTAAGTAGTGTACATCTGTCAAAAAGCGTAATTGGAAATATTCTCTTCGTCCAGGTTTATTCGTTTTCACATGCCACATAGCTCCGATTTATGAGAAAAATGTTGACTAAAATAAAGAATTTCTTTAAGGTCTTTGGACCGGGAGTAATTACCGGTGCAGCCGATGATGACCCTTCGGGAATAGCAACCTATACTCAAACCGGAGCCAAATTTGGCTATGGACAGTTATGGACTGTGATTGTTATGCTGCCACTCATGACGGCTATTCAGGAAGCTTGTGCGCGGATTGGAGCCGTAAATGGACATGGTTTAGCAGCGGTAATCAAAGATAATTACAGCAAGAAAGTGCTTTATGCAGCTGTTTTACTTGTAGTTGTTGCCAATACAATTAATATCGGTGCTGATATTGGTGCTATCGCTGCGGCAGCACAGTTGCTTATTCATATCAATTTCGTTATTCTTACTTTAGGTTTTACGGCTCTGATTTTAATTCTGGAAATCTTTACTACGTATCGGGTTTATTCACGTATTCTAAAATGGTTAGCATTGGCTTTATTAGCCTATCCCATTACGGTCTTTATGGTTCATCAACCGTGGGCGACGATTTTTTCAGCAACCTTTTTGCCGCATGTAGAATTAAACTTTGAGTTTTTCTTCATTATCACGGGTATCTTAGGCACTACAATTTCTCCTTACATGTTCTTTTGGCAAACATCGCAAGAAGTGGAAGAGGAAAAAGCTCAGCATTTGACTAGCCGTTATGGAAAGCCCACTATCGGAGCAAAGTTTATCAGAAATCTGCGAATTGATAATTTCGTGGGGATGGTACTTTCGGAAATTGCTACCTGGTCCATTATTGTGGTAGCGGCTACAGTTTTACACCAAAATGGTATTACCAACGTTACGTCGGCTGCTGATGCTGCTAAGGCCCTGGAACCACTTGTTCAGACTTTCCCCAATGCCGGTTTTTTGTCCAAACTGATTTTTGCAGTTGGCATTATTGGTCTGGGTTTGTTAGGCATTCCCATCTTGTCAGGTTCAGCGGCTTATGCATTATCAGAAGCCTTTAATATGAAACAAGGACTTAACCTTAAATTGAAGAAAGCCCATGGTTTCTATGGAGTCATTACAATTGCCACGCTTATCGGGCTAATGATTAATTTTATTGGCATTGATCCTATTAAAGCATTGGTATTTACAGCTGTTTTTAATGGTGTGGCGGCGGTACCTCTCATCTTTTTGATTGCCAGTATTGCCCGTAACAAGAAAATTATGGGCGAATACCGCAGTGGTTGGTTGTCAAATACGGTGGTGTGGATTACATTTCTGGTTATGCTGGCTTCTGCTATTGCTATGTTTTATACGTTGGCTAAGGGATAGTATGCACTGCTTTCTTCAACGGAGTTTATCGCTATCCACCAATTACAAATCTTTCGATATACTTTGACGAGGAAATGTATACTAAACAATCTATCCTATCCTCCAATCAAAACTGTAGGGTTGCCTATTGCTATTGATCCACCATGCGCCGTGGCATCACCCATTCGTGCAGCCGGTTTACCTCCAATCAAAACTGTAGCTGAACCTTTAATAATAGTGTCTGGTGGTCCAACGCACACAAGGTTATCTCCAACAACAGCGGCTGGCATTCGGCCAATTAAAACAGTGGGAACTCCCGGGCCGATAATTGGGCCTCCAACATGTGGTATTGGTACTATCCCCGGTGTTTGCATAGGGCAGGTATGCATATCAGTAAGCCTTGCTGCTAGTGGCATATTCTTTTATTTTAAAATTTAATTAATCATTACCATTGCACCTTTTACTGTAGTCTCTCCAGAGGCCGACAATTCTGCCGTTTGCACTCCTTTTGCAGTTAAAGATTTTTGGGCATTTATGGCGATACTCAATCCATCAATATTGACATTAGCTCCCGATGAAATAGTTATATCATTATCACTAATTAACGAGATGCCTTTAGGGCCTAACCTAACTGTATTTTTATTCTCGTCAACCAATACTACCGATTTGTCATTTTCATCAAATTCAATAGTCAATACAACCTTGTCGTTATATGAAAGTTCTTCTAATTTTATCATGCTGTTTTTTTATTTAATGCAGTTTTATCTATTGCTTTTAATTTCTTGATTCACTACTATGCTCTTTTACATTCATCGTCATATGGGATGTTTTATTGCCAATGTTACGCTGGTTAAACTTTACTCAATCCACCAACTGCACATTTTTCAATATACTTGTACATAGACATAAATCATCATCTGCCAACAGATGTGGTACTCTATTTCGGAACAGATTGATAAAGTAATTATCTCAATTAACGTCTTGCCAAAACAGAGAATCAATAATATGTCATTTTTCGAATTTCACTCCTCCTTGGTTTAAAGTTCAGAAATTTATAGCTATCAAGATAGATGGCTGTTCCAACAAGCCCCACAACACTTCCGGCTAGTGGAATTATTGCAGCCGTACCATTACTTTTACCTTTTGAAAGTATAATGCCAACTATGGACATCCCCAAACTTGTAAACAATAATGTATGACTACGACGGTTGTAAGTATAGAATGCGCTCAATTTCTTTTCAATATTATTGATCCTTTCTATTTGTACAGTGTCAACTTTCTGGATTGTAATGATTTGAATAGGTTTTAGAATGCTGCTTGAATCTGCAGTGGTTTGCGAAAAAGCGGTTGCTGAAATAAACAACACAACCAGAAGAATAAAATGCCTCATGTGAAAATGGTTTAATGGATGAATAATTTGTAGTTTTATATGTTTTTATAATTGCCGAACAAGTCCGAGTTTTATGCGATACCCTGCCCAACTAACCTGATAACCGGGCGATGAATAACTAATTTGTACGTCAACTGGAAAATCAATCATATAGCCAATGCTGAATTGTAATATTGTTTTATTATTAATTTCTCCTTTGGTAAATAGAGTCGGTTCTAAAAATGGAACAACTGATTTAAATTGAAGTTGACGAGTAGAAGTACCTTGATCTAAATCGTTAATCACGATCTGAGTTTGTTGGTTAACATTAGAACTTAAACCTCCTGCTTCAAAGTGACATCCGAACCTCAGACCTTTTATTCTTTCTATTCTGAATGGAAAATCTTTCTCCACAAAAAAACCTAATTTTAGACCACTGCATTTGAAATCAGAAATAAACTGACCGGAGTAGTCTGCAATAGACGAACGTGCACCTGTAGACATAGATTCAAAGTTAAATCCAAACAGCGAATCATCGTATTTTTGCGAAATACTTATTCCATAAAGCCAGTATGGAGGAAAATTGGAATTGGCAACTGCAGGTAATCCGGATGCAACAATAAAATCGTTTTGTAATTTACGCATGCTGGACATGTTATACGAACCATAGCCCACGTATGCGGAAACGTATACATCATTTTTAAGTATCATGTTTTCCCAAACCCGCAACCGTTCGTTAGATAAACTGTTGCGCTGAGCCTGAACTCCAGACAATAAGAATAACCAAATGAAAAAGCAGATTGAAATTCGCAAAATTGCGGCTATGTCAGAGTTTTTTTTCATTATTTCAGGTAATTGGTTAAGTCAAGTACATTGAGTGGTGTTTTAAACTGATTCCGGAGTAATGACACATTGTAATCATACAGAGATTCTAACTTCAATTTTAGTAACACTTTCGAAGTGTTCGGATCAATGAAATAATAATACTGGTCCTTCATCATTAGCATCACGTTACTATAGGGATCAATAGAATGAAAATAGTAATATGTAATAGGGATATCAATCGTTTTTACCAATTCAAAACCCGGACAAGTTCTTAATTCCATTACCCCTTTGTGTCTTACATAAATCAATCCCGGATTAGTTGGGTGAGCAACCACCCCACCTATTTCAATTGCCGGAAGAGTGAAAACAACCTTTGCAGTTTTATGGTCACTCACATCATAAATACGGAACTCATTTATTCCCCAAACACAAATATATTTACCATCAATTGAATTTGCAATGATAGTGAAATAGACCTTGTTGGGATTTGTATCCAAATCGGTAGCAAAGCTAAATGAAGTCCAGTCGGTGTTTGCGATATTCTTCATTACAATATTAACGCCCTGTTGATACGTAAAAACACCATCATTTGTTACCGAATAATAGGGGCGATAATTGGGGATACTACCACCATCAATCTTCTTTGATAAAGTCAAGTCTTCATTGTACACATAAACCTGGTTATAAAAATAACCCGCAATGTATTTGCCATTTGGGCTACAAATAAGGTTGACTTTTGATTTGTATCGCGAGTTCGGTTCATTGGTAGGTAATGGAGGGGTAGCTTTCTCAATGGAGGGTAAGGTAGCGTCCCTTGAAATGAAAAATTTATCCTTCTCAACAGAATAGCACATAAAATAATCAGCAGGAGTTCCCAGAGAAAAATAGGTGCTTACACTATAACTGCCAAATCTTTGATTTAAATAATCCGGAGGAAAAACATTCAAGCTAAAATATTTGCTTTCTGCGGCTAGTATTGTTGTTCTATACTCATTGCCAAATCCTTTGTATTGAGTATCATTAATTACATAGTACAACTTTAGCGGACTTTTAGTCCAACTTACCCTACAGCTATCAAGTCCTATCGCCTCCACTTTAATTTCGGCTTTCGGTAAATTTACATTTATATTTCTACTAATAACCTTTTTAGAATCATAACGATACCACAGATAGTAAGTGGCTGCACCCTCACAATACGATTTGTCATTAAAGAAAATAGTATCGCCGGATGCGCGTGCAATAGGAATGTCATTCCCATATTTCGACATGCCGCATTCATTACCGGGCCTTTGTTTAGGCAAAACCATATACAACTGAAGAAATCCGTCGGGGTGAATCAGATAATTAGTAGTTATCCCTTCTTTTTCTAAATTAAAATATTTGATTTTCCATGTTTTGGATTTTATATAGTTTTCTACTTTTAATTTGTCGGCTATACTTCCACTACCTGTAGAGACATAAAAATCAATAGTCAAATCTACCCAGTCGGAAGTTTGCTTTGGAGTAATAGTAAATGAATAAGCCGATTGATCAGTACTTATTTTCTGATCGTAATAGTGTATCATTGCACCATTAAATGACTTACCAAAAGTCGACAAAATAAAGCTGATTTTGGTATCACCATAAAGATAGATTGAATCTTCATTCAACGAAAGATGAATATCAAGTGGGTATGAAGCAACCGGCTTCTCAACTTCAACATAGTTTAATCCGGCTGGCTCGAATGCGCAGGAAGAAAGCAAAAGCAAGCAAAAAGTGAGATGAGATAACTTCATTGATCAAAAGTTAGACAATTATTGGTTTTAAAATTCAAATAACACTACGGGGATGAATAAGATTTTAAGGACACGACAAAATCTTGTTGCAAATATAACTGTTTTTATTTAAATTGCTAATATACATAAAAAGAGAAACTCCAATTTTATTTTAGTTGTTCGGGATATGCCTTTACTTGAGTATATAAGTGCTAAACTCCCCGTTATTATTTTTGAGCATTGATTTCTAACTCTTGTAGACTTATTTTTAATCCACTCTGAACGATAAGTTTATGAAACGGCTTCACAGGGAAAAAGTAAAGTCGACCAAACCAATTATTATAAATTACCAAGGTTGTTACAGTTACGATCTTAGTTGATGTGTTGTTTTTAGATTCTTCCAAAAGTAGCGATACCCTAAAGTTCAAATGGTTGTCGTCTTCTCCTAAAATGAGTTCATTCGTTGTTCTGCTGAAAATCTTAAAAAGACCAACACGTTCTCCCGGCTCAAATTTAAAGCTATCCAGTCGTTTTGCGTCCATTCTTTCATTGGGAGTCTTAAGTCCAAACAATGAAACAATTTTATTTCTGAATGTAAAAAGCGTATCCACCCACTTTGGTCCGGGTTTTAAAAATGCTTTTGCTACATCATCAATACCTATCATATTATTCTTATCCTTTACAGCACCCTCATAACTATCAATATAGTGATAGTGGTTCCGATCTGGATAAAGTAGTGAGCTTTCCGGAATTTTTGTTTTGGCGATTTCCATTTTTTTGATGATTAATGCGAATTAGGAGTTGAAAAATAGTCCGTAGGACTTCAATATCAATAGAATAAACATGTATCAATGTTTTATTGTCCGTAGGACATTAATGTTTTATCTTTGTTTATCCCCTACGGGGAATAGATTTTGTTTATTTCTATTTTCTATTGATATACATTCCCTACGGGAAATAGCTAACTGTAAGCAAAGAAGAATTATTTTCAACTCCTGATTTGCATAATTACTTTTACTTATCAATAGGTTTGATTAAAAGTAGATTTTCTCGAAGACCACTCTTAAGTCCGTCAGCTGACGGATTTGGGGTGGTTTATATGTTTCCAGCACAAGTTACGCTTCGCTAAACTTGCGCTATACTAGAAAGGGTGATAGTGAATTTTATTTTTTGTGTATATACTTTTCTTCAAATCCACTCAATGATTCAAAGTCGCCAGAATACTTATCATCAAAATAGAATACTTTATTGTCGGCCAATAGCATGAATTGATATGCTCGCGTTGAACGATATCCATGAAATTTATGATTCAGACAAGATATCTGAGTTTGATTTAAATCATCAATTATTTCAGGTGACACCCCTTTGTCAATTGCGTCCAAACCGCGTTTTTTTGATCCTTTCAGTCTATATTTCCCATTATTCCTTGTCAATTCATAAATTCCGATATTATACGAACAACCAGTAGTTTGAAATGAAAAAATAATTGTATCTGATTTCAGTAGAGTCTTTTTGGAAATAAAGTTCTTAAGTTCAGATTTATATTTGTTGATGATTTTTATCGTCGTGTCACAGTTTAATCTGAAAGAGGCTTTATTCTTTTGTTCAAAAACTGATATAACTTCAAAATTATATTCCTCTTTTCTTAAACTGTGCCATTTGAACGTAGTCATTTTAGTTAGTGAATCATACTTCAATTTTTGTATTTTGATGGTATCATTTTTTGTGAATAAATAAGAATCATACAATAGTTTATAATTGAAACTACTATCACAAACAATAGTCAAAGAGTATGTTTTCTCACTATCTAAGTTCTGATTTCGACTTTGACAAGCAGAAAAGAAACACACAATATAAATGACAATGCCATACTTTAAAATAGAGTATTTATTTAATCTGCCTAAGTTTATTTCAATACGCATAAGTTAGTCATTTGATTATTTAATTACTGCGAGTACCAAATATATTCATTTCTACTGAACTTATCCCCACCTTTTTCTCACCCAGCTGCAGCCTTTTAATTATTTAATCCCCAAAGGTAAAAACTATTTTTCATTCACAATACATATTCTTAATAAATTATGGTTTGTGTGTATCGCATTTCTATTTTTTTGTTTTATACCTCAAAATCTGTATCGTAACCCCGATAGAAATAAGCGTCAGCAAAATTTGCATCCAGAGTTTATCATCCACTATAAAGCAAATACTTATAATATTGGAAATCCACATCATGCCGATAGCAGTAACTTTTCCCCAAATAGAAATGCCTCTTTTTTCACTAAAATCCCGAATCATCTGTCCGAATATTATATGGTTTATTAACCAGTTATGTAATCTGTCGGAGCTTTTGGCAAATAGATAAGCAGAAAGCAGAACAAAAGGAACGGTGGGAAGCAAGGGCAGAAAAGCTCCTATGATTCCCAGTCCCAGACTGATTAAACCTAATGATGCTAACACTATTTTCACTACGAATTTTTTTTTAATAAAATGGCTAAGGTAAATGCTCGTTTCATAAGCGAGTGAAATGCAACGACGTTTTTACATATAAGCACCTAACAATCCTGTATTTCTTTTGTTCAGACCCACTATGTATGTTCGTTTTAGTGCTAAGTAGCCTTTTCTTTTTGATTGATTCTCTTTCCTCTGACACAGTTTATTGAATAGACCCACAATCAAAGCCTATCATAGTAGGCTGTTGGCGTATAATGCTACTAATAAGTACGTTGACAGTTGTTCGACAGCGCTACATAGTGGTTTTTTATTTCTTCAAGCCACCTCAACGTTTCTTCAAGCTACCTTGAAGGTTCTTCCAGCCACCTTGACGGTTTGTCCAGCCACCTTGACGTTTCTTCCAGCTACCTTGAAGGTTTGTCCAGCTACCTTGACGTTTCTTCCAGCCACCTTGAAGGTTTGTCAAGGTAGCTTGACGTTTTGTCCAGCCACTATTTCATTTCGTCAAGCCACTATGTAGCCATGAAAAAGTACTATGTAGCGCTGAAAAAGTACTAAACCGTTTTAAAATTACGCTATGTTACGCTGAAATAACCCTATTTTATATCATCCTTGCACTAGCACATCCTATCCTTGTAGATTGTAGCAACAGCTATATTCCTGTACGAAACATCTATCTACTACAAAAACAGAACTCTATATCCCTATAGCTTCTAAACGTACTAAATTCTAAGATAAATAATAATTATTAATTTAAATTCCAAAATAAACATAATTATTATTGGTTGAGTTAATTATAGTTTGTACTTTTGGAGTGCTAAAAAATAAGTTAGGCAGAAGCAAGTACTTATAAAGTAGAACTATGCATAACTCTATTTTGCATATCTTGCCAAATAAAGAAATATACGAACAGTAAGTTCGCATATATTGGGGTTAGCAGCAAGAAAAGAAAGAGAAAGACAATAGTGCAAAAGTGAAACATTAGAAAATTACACCAACTAAAAATTATATCTTTGACCTTTAAAATTACACACGAAAATTGGGAAAATGAAAGAAAAAAAAACGACGCAGTCTATAGAACCAAATATTGCAGATTTAGCCAATGGTTGGCTTAAATCTCACAAGTTACCTTATAAATTAGAACAAGAGTCTGTAAATACAGAAATAGACAAAGCACTTTATGATTACTTTACTAAAAATGGTGGAACTGGAGCAAATCGTCCAGATGCAAAAATTCTATTGCAAGATAAAAATTTAGACTTTTTCCCCATTCTTATCGAATACAAAGGCTATAAAGACAAACTAGTAAAACTAGACAGTAACGGACAAGTTGAAAATAGAACTGCAAAAAATGAACCCAATTTAAAAAACATCAATTCATTTGCAGTGAACGGTGCGGTGCATTATTCCAATGCCTTACTGCATCATACTAGTTATACCGATATTATCGCTATCGGAATGACAGGATACAAAGATGAAAGCGGAAAAATCCAACACCAAATTGGGGTTTATTATGTTTCAAAAAACAATTTTGGGGTTGGGCAAAAAGTGGGTGAATTCTCTGACTTATCTTTTTTAGCTCCTAAGAACTTTGATGCGTTTATTGAGAAAGTCAAAACCTTGAGCTTGACGCAAGAAGAAATAGACAGGCTCAAAGAGCAACGAGAAAAGGAAATAGATACTAGTTTAGTAAAGCTCAACAATGATATTTACCAAAACGAAAAAGGGTTAGGTGAAAATGATCGCGTTTATCTCGTTGCTGCTTCCATTATTGCAACAATTGGAATACCTGGCAAAGTTCCACCACTTGAAAAGGCTGATTTAAAATCACAGACATTTGTAGGAGGACGAGATGGCGATATTATAATTGGTAGAATTAAAGCCTTTTTAGACGAAAAAAAACTACCAACAGAGAAAAAGGAACTAATTGTAAGAACTTTACAAAACACACTTACCACTGAAAATATAAATAAGGTTGAGGACGGAGAAAGCCAACTTAAAAGAGTTTTTACAAAAATCGTAGATGATTTAGGAATATATTACAAAATAGGTTTAACTACTGATTTTACAGGGAAGCTTTTTAATGAAATGTATGGGTGGCTGGGCTTTTCGCAAGATAAACTAAATGATGTAGTGCTTACCCCGTCTTATGTTGGAACTCTTTTAGTGAAATTGGCTCGTGTAAACAAAGATTCTTTTGTTTGGGATTTTGCAACAGGGTCGGCTGGCTTATTAGTTGCAGCTATGAACGAAATGCTAAACGATGCCAAAAACACTATTACTTCACCCGAAGAACTCACTCAAAAAGAAATTAGAATAAAAGCCGAACAATTGCTTGGTTTGGAATTGCTTTCAAGCGTGTATATGTTAGCAATTCTCAATATGATTTTGATGGGAGATGGAAGCTCTAATATATTAAATCGAGATTCTTTAAATTTTGACGGTAAATACGGTTATGGCAAAACAGACAACCAATTCCCTGCTGATGCTTTTGTACTAAATCCACCTTATTCTGCACCAGGGAATGGGATGAACTTTGTTGAAAAAGCACTTGGAATGATGAACAAAGGCTATGCAGCTATAATTATTCAAAACTCGGCAGGTTCGGGAAAAGCAAAAGATTATTGTAAAAGGATTTTAGAGAAACATACTCTTTTGGCAAGTATCAAAATGCCTATTGATTTATTTATTGGAAAATCTAGCGTACAAACCAATGTGTATGTGTTCAAAGTAAACGAAAAGCACCACAAAGATGAGATGGTGAAGTTTATTGATTTCACAACCGATGGTTACACACGCACCAACCGCAAAAAAGCAAGCAACAACCTCAAAGATACCAACCAAGCCAAAGAACGCTACGAAGAATTAATAAATTTAGTCCGATTTGGCAAAAGCAAACTTAATATTTTTACCGATAAAGAGTATTACGAAGGCGCTATTGACCCCAAAAATGGTGCTGACTGGAATCAAACAGCACCAATAGATACCAAACCGACACTGCAAGACTTCAAAAAAACAGTGAGTGATTACTTAGCTTGGGAAGTGTCCAATATACTTAAACAACAAAGCACAGAGGAGGACAGCTTGGGAAAATAAATGCCCCACTTAACGATAAACTTCAAAAAGTTAAGTGGGGCGTGTTCACATACAAAAGCATTTTCAACAAAATTGTTCAAGGTAGAAGACTAAAAAAGGACGACCAAATTTTAGGAGATATTCCTTTTATTATGGCTGGAACAACAAATGCTGGAGTTGTGAATCATATTTCAAACCCTGTCGCAAGTTTTCCTGGTAACTCAATAACCGTTGATATTTTTGGTAATGTTTTTTATCGAGATTTTGATTTTGGTGCTGGTGATGATACTGGTGTGTATTGGAATGATGAAAAAGACTATTCTAAAGAAGCAATGCTGTTTTTTGCAATATCAATGGAAAAGTCATTATCGGGGATATTCTCTTTTGGTAATAAACTAAGAAGTTCTCAAAGTTTAGATTTTAAAATCCAACTTCCCATAAAAAATAATAAAATAGATTTTGAATTTATGGAAAGCTTTATAGCTGAGCTGGAAGCTCAGCGTATAGCTGAGCTGGAAGCTTATTTATTAGCTTCCGGACTTATGGATTACACCTTAACTGTCGAAGAACAAAAGTCTTTAGATGATTTTGAAAAGATGAAATTTGAAGAATTTAATGTTATTGATGTATTTGATGTGAAAAATACTGGTAACATTTTATCAAGCAATATTATTAAAGATAGCGGAAAAACTCCTTATCTGTGTGCAAGCGCAGAAAACAATGCGGTCAGTTCTTACATTACCTATGATGAAAAGTATTTAGAAAATGGAAAATGTATTTTTATTGGAGGTAAAACCTTTGTTGTAACCTATCAAGAAAAAGATTTCTATTCAAACGACAGTCATAATTTAAATCTATATTTAAAAAACGAGAAAAAAAGAAGTAGGTTAAATCAATTATATTTAGCAACTTGTATCAATAAAAGTTTAGGGTATAAATATTCTTGGGGCGATAGTATTAGTAAGGGAAAAATACAAACAGACAAAGTTTCACTCCCAACGCAAAATAAACAACCAAATTATACAATCATGGAAACCTTTATTTCTGCTATTCAGAAATTGGTTATTAAAGAGGTGGTTTTGTATGCTGATAGAAAAACAGCAACTACAAAAAATGTTGTAAACGAAAATTAAGTATAAATCAAAGAAAATCACAAATATGGCAACAAGCAATCACAAACTTTTACTTGGCATGTATTCTTTCCAAATTAAAAAGCGTAATACTCATAATGACCAGACAATAGAAATCAATACATTTTTGTCTGATGCTTATCCGGATGCTAAAGTAAAGTTCACTGATGGATTTGCTAAAGAAGTTCTCAGTTTCTTTGACGAAAAGTCATTTAAAAACGATAAAAATACTCATGGTGGTACTTTGGATGATAAATCCATTGCTTTGGAAAACAGATACTTTGATATATTAATTGATGGAGGTATTACTGGGATTAAACAATTTCTGGTTGATGATGAAGGGAATAAACAAACAATCACAAAGGAGAATATTGTTGGTCTGAAATTCTATGCCCGTTTTTGGTTGCCAGCCGCAGGTAAAACAGCTTATTTATTTATTCAAAAATATGATAGTTTAAGTGTTAAACCTCTGTTCGACTCATTAATAGAAAAAATAATGAAGAACCATGGATATATAACCATGGGAAGTGGTTCTGGTCTGAAACAAACAACGACTAAAAAACGAATGAATGAATTTTTAAAAAATGCCATTATTAGGGATGTTACGGTAATTAGCAAACAAAGTAGCCATGACACTGGAGTTGGAGATGCGCAATCTGTAACAATAAAACTAAAAAACATAGAGATAAATAAAAAGGATAAGACCGTGTCAAGAGCTGTGGTTGATGCAGCACTTAAAAACCACGGATTTACTTTAGGAAACAGGCAATATGAAATGACTGCAACTTATGAAAGTAAGGTTGAAAATAAGAAAGATGAGGAAAAAACAGTAAAACTAGATACAAGTGTTGATTCAATAAACGTTATACCCAACATTATCATACCAACAAGTTGTGTTGATGCTGATGGGTATCCTTTATTTGATAAAATAAAGAAATTTGTTGATAACGAAATTACTCAAATCAGACTCGAAGCAAAAATGTAAAGTTATGTTAGACCTTGGAATATTACTAAAAATCAGATCTGAGGCTGTTAGAAGTATAAAATCAGATAGTGACAATGAGCCAATCAGTAAGCGAGGATCTCACTTCACCTATTATTTGACCTTTTATACAATTCCTTTTATATGTGCTTCATTGCCATTCTTTAGTGAATTGAAATTATCTGATATGGAATCTTTTGTTGGAACTGGAATTTCCATATTCACAGGTTTATTTTTTTCATTATTACTAGGGATAGGATCAAAAATAAAAACAGAGAAGGAGAATCCAAATATTGATTCGGATAATTACAAGCAGTATAGAAATAATATGAAACAAATCTCAAATATTACTCAGTTTGTAATTATTTTGGGTATTGTAATAATGAGTCTCGTTTTGATAAATTACTTATTTAAAGGGAGTAATGCGTATATACAAAAAAGTTTGACCGCAATTGTTCTATACCTATTAGTAAAATTTGTTGTTTGCCTGTTCTTTATGTTGCAGCGTTTTTATTATGTATTGAGAGATGAATTAGGGAATATAATGTAGTAAGATAAGTATAAGGATACTTGTCTTCGCTTATAAATAATCCGTCCTCGCGGATATATAACCATTACTTGCTTGCAGAATGGTGCGGGCTGGTCGGTGGGCAATTGTCTGAACCTGGATTTAGCTGATGAATCAGATAAAAACAGATATTCTGAACACAGCTCCCGCGCGATTGTATCGCGTGGGGAAAGATAATTGGAATTTAGATTTGGCACACGATGCAATCGTGCGGCAGCGGGTGTGAGGCTTTGTACATTTAATGAGGAAATCCGGTAGGACGGGAGCAAATTCATGTTTTTTCACTTGCAAAGTTAGGAATTTTCTATTGCTGCAAAAGCCGATAGTCATTTTACTTTATATACATAAATAAACATCAAAAGTATATATGAATTCAGTAAGTAGTCGTTGGGCTGTCACTTTTACATGCATTTTATTTCTAATTGGACAAATTGTTTTAGTAGATCATATCTCTGCTCAACAACTCATAAAAATCAGGGGTTTTGTGTTGAATGGAATGACTAAAAATTCTGTTCCTAATGCAACAATCAAGTTGTCGAAAAACAGGATGACTGTAGTTGGGTTTGATGGAAAGTTCGAATTCAACTGTTTGCGCGAGGATACTTTTATGATCACTGCAATAGGTTATTGTCCTCGTTTGTTGATCGTTCATGATTTGCTTACTGATTCGTCGAAGTGTAATGTGCTTATGCAACCACTTACCTATCAGCTTCGTTCGGTACAGGTAGTTGCTAAAAAAAAGAAAACTAAAATCTTAAAGGCTTTGAATACTCTGTCTGACATGTCGCACCCCTTCACTTATTTTAGTAGAGATGCAAGATTCAAGCGCCGATTTGTAAAACTCAAGTCGAACAATGCCTTTTTCTCTGAAAATATATACTGGGAAATCAATCGCCAGTTAATTGAAGAAATAAGTAAACTAGAAGCTGAGGACTTAGATAAGTGCATAATATATTGCAATACTCATATTGTTTTGTCGCCTGACGATGATGAGACTACCGTTACAAATAAATTGCTACTTTTAATTTCCGATTATTTTAGAACAACTAAAAGCGAAAACTGAAACAGGTGGGCAATTGTCTGAACCTGGATTAAGCAGATTAATCAGATAAAGACAGATGCTCTGAAATATGATGAATCATTTCATCTGATATAATCGTGGTTCAGACAGTAACAGTCAACTTTCAAGAAAGCATAGCACGCAATCATCATACTACTTGATGGTTGCGTTTTTTTATCTATTCTACCCCAATACATTGCATTTTTATACTATTTAGGATACAAAAAAGAATGATGTCCAAAAAAACATTTAATTGTATTTTTAAATGATTGATAAATAGTAAATTAAAAATACCTGATGTCCAAAATTAATTGACTGAAAATTTGGTAGGAATTATTTAAAGTATTTATATTTGAGGCATAAATTAACCTATTGTAAAACCCGTCTGAAAGTTTACGAAGACATAGAGCTAACCCACTATGCAAGAAAGAATAAATAATTACCTAAACCGACCGTTCCTGTTGTTTTTATCATACCGACCAGGTAGAATCTATTTTATTGGACTGATCATTCTCTTTGCTTTTTTTCTGAATGTGTTTCAGCCTTTTGGTCTTACTAACTGGCATGCTTTTCACAAGAGTTTGTTCCTGAGTGGCTACAGTCTGGTGTATATTGGTAGCTATGCCGTGGTATATATTGTTTATTCCTCGTTGCGCCCGGCTTATTTTCGTCGCGAAAGTTGGACCATCCGCAGAGAACTGCATATCCTAAGCATTTACATTCCCCTCACTGCTCTCCTCAGTTGGATTTTTACCGATATATATGTAGAAGAAATAGATTTTAGCCTCAGTCTGTTTTTAGCCTTACAGTTTTATAATAGCGTTGTAAGTATTGGTACCGTTCTGGGCTTTGGCTATTTTGTGTCTACCAGCATGCTAAGACCTCACAAGGAACTAAGTCCGGCTACGCTTCGGGTTTCGGAGGGTATGATAAACTACAATACCCCGGAAGATGTAACCGAACAGCCAACTGAAGTGCTCCCAACTCCTCCCGAACCCACCGGATATATTAGCATTAAAAGAGAAAAGATCGATGTAAGCACCATACTCTTTGCCGCATCCGATCGTAACACCATATCTATTTATATACTTCAGCGTGGAAAAGTAAGGGTGCTAACAAAGATCATGACGCTGAAAGCCTTTGCAGACCTTGTAAACGCATATCCGTATATGAAAAGTTGTAGTGTTTCATTTATAGTAAATATAAACCAAATAGAATTGTGGAGCGGCACATCAACTAAAATGACACTCTACATGAAAGGTTGCAACCTGACCGTTCCGGTAACGGAAACGTACACTCCCTGTTTTAAAGACATAATAGATGAATTGAGAATAATGAAGCAAACAGTTAGCAGTAAGCAGTTGTCAGTAAGCAGTAAGCAGTAAACAGTAAGTAAGTTACCCATTTTTCATTCTCAATTTTTCATTTACCATTAATAATTAAAGTCGTCCTTATTTTACGGCAAAGTGTCCCGAAAAGCAGGAAAGTGTCCCTGGCTCTGTTTCAACCTGGAAATTCCAATAGTATCTTTGACCCGTCGACAAGAGACTAAATGATTATCAATTACATAACAAAAAAGAAATGAGTATGGGCACAGGAACAAGAATCCCCCGCAGTATTAATGAATTTGGCACTTATATTGGTTCCACCAATATTTATCTCAGCAGTGGAGCTCCGCTAAACAATGGTGTAAGACTTGGAATTTCACCTGAAGAAATGACACAATGGAAAACATTTGAAGAAAATTTTTCTCCATTACTTTTGATGTACAACGATGTAACCAATAGCCGAACAAGGGCTATTCGTAACAATCTGATTGAAATTATAGATAAAACAATTGCGTACGATCAGACAAATCATATTTTAGACCGCATTGCAGCATCTCCAAATGCAACAGTGTATGATTGGGGTGCATTTAATATCAATGGCGGTGTACCAACCAAAACTACCCGCAGCAGATCTATTACGGTTATTAGGGAACCGGTTTCAGTTACTTTCCAACAACTGGGTGGAGCTATTATAGCTATAAAATGTTACAGTACTACAGGTGCACGGGCAGCAATATTTGGCGATGCCGATAGTGTACAACTTCTGTATAAAACAGGTACTGTTCCTCCTACATCTACTAATGAAGATGGATTAAAATCAGGGCTTTCTACCAAAGGATCGTTTAATCTTGAATTGAATCCTGAGTATAAAGGAAAGTATCTTTATATTTACTTCCGTTGGTATAATACCAAACATCCCGAAATGTCAGGTCCCTGGAGTGAATTACAAACTACCATGATCGTGTAGAAGACGAAAGACAAAAGACAAAAGACAAAAGAGGAAAGACCATCCCTGTTTCAGCCAGTAGTCTTGGGAAAAGGGAATAGCAAATAAATAATGCAATTATCGATAAGGTCGGTAATTGCATTATTTATTTATATGTTCTCATTGATGTCCGGCAAAGTCTCCGGATATCCTGTTTTGCGTAGTCTGGAGATTCCCGTCTCCTTCTACTCGTCCTATTAAGTGTAAATACTCTCGAAAACCATTCTTAAGTCCGTCAGCTGACGGGTTTTGAGGTGGTTCTTTGTATCTATAATTCCCCGAGGCTTATTTTTAGTCCACTCTGAACGATAAGTTTATGAAACGGTTTCACCGGGAAAAAGTAAAGACGACCAAACCAATTATTATAGATGACCAAGGTTGTTACAGTTACGATCTTAGTTGATGTGTCGTTTTTCGATTCTTCCAAAAGTAAGGAAACTCTAAAGTTCAAATGGTTGTCGTCTTCTCCTAAAATGAGTTCATTCGTTGTTTTACTGAAAATCTTAAAAAGACCAACACGTTCTCCGGGCTCAAATTTAAAGCTATCCAGTCGTTTTGCGTCCATTCTTTCATTGGGAGTCTTAAGTCCAAACAATGAAACAATTTTATTTCTGAATGTAAAAAGCGTATCCACCCACTTTGGTCCGGGTTTTAAAAATGCTTTCGCAACATCATCAATACCCATCGTATTATCCTTATCATTTACAGCACCTTCATAACTATCAATATAGTTATATTGATTCTGATCTGGATAGAGTATTGAACTTTTCGGAATTTTTGTTTTAAGTATTTTCATTTTTTGATGTTTTATTTGCTTATCAATAGGTTGATTAAAATGCGAATCAGGAGTTGTATACATACACATTCTATTTATAATGAGTTGTTTCCCGTAGGGAATACATATCAATAGAAAATGAAAACAGATACAACCAATTCCCCGTAGGGGATAAACAAGGTAAAATGTGAATGTCCTACGGACAATAAATATGCATATCTGTTTATTCTATGGATATATAAGTCCTATGGACTATTTTTTTTTCAACTGATTCGCATTAAGTGTATATATTCTCGAAAACCACTCTTAAGTCCGTCAGCTGACGGATTTAAGAATGGTTTTTCCTATTTTCAGCACAAGTTACGCTTCGCTAAACTTACGCTATCCTAGATAATTTGCAAATAAAAGCATCATTAGCTTATCTCCCCATTATACACTTTCGTCGAACATAATTTCGTCTGAACTGCCGATTTTATACAAAGGTTTTTCGATGGGCAATGTGAAATAGAAAGAGGATCCTTCGCCTTCAATACTTTCTACCCATATTTCGCCATCATTTTTTTCTAAGAATCCTTTTACCAATAATAATCCGATCCCGGCTCCTTTATTTTTTTTCCTTGCTTCCGAGAGGGTTTTCATCTGTGGTGTAAACAGTTTCTCCATTATTTCTTTTGACATCCCGATTCCGGTGTCCTTCACCTGAACGATAATTTTGTCGTCTTTGCTTTTTGCCGAAACTGTTATTGTCCCACCTTTTCCGGTATGTTTAATAGCGTTCGAAACGATGTTTTGAATGATGGAGATGAGCATTTTACCATCTGCAAATACAGAAGTATCTTCTTCAATTTCGTGATGAAGGTTTATCGTATTTATTAAAGCTGTTTCGCTCAACGTTTCAAAGACTTTATTAATGTATTCGGTTAGTTTTATTTGCGATGGAGAAAACACGTCCGACGCGTATTTTATTCTTGCCCATTCAACTAAATAGTCTAACATCTCTAGTTCGTCGGTCGATGATTTATAAAGTAAGTCCAGCATTTCCTGAACAGCATCGGGCTTCATTTTATGAAAATGATCTTTCAGATATTTCGCTGTTCCAATAATAGCCGACAAGGGGCTTCTTAAATCGTGCGAAAGTATTGCCAGTACACTTTCCTTGTGCGTATTAAGTTCTTCCAGGTCTCTGACATATTTTTTTATTGCATCCTCCGATTGTTTTCGCTCGGTCAAGTCACGCAAAATTTTGACATAACCCAACATTTCTCCGTCTGAGCCTATGAGTGGAAAAACAAGTCCATACGCATAAAATAGGCTCTTATCTTTAGCAATATGCCATCTATTATCAGTTGCTCTACCTTCTTTTAAAGCAGTTTCGATTTCTCTTCTCGGAGTACCACTTTTTAAATCTTCCTCGGTAAATATTATATCGAAAGGCTCTCCAATAACTTCATCAGTTTCGTAACCAAATATTTTTGTAGAGCCGGCACTCCAACTATTAATATTGAAATCTCTGTCCAATGTAAAAATTGAATAATCTTGCAAACTGTCAATTATTTGGCTATAGAATTCGGCAGTGGGCATATACTTCTTTTTAAGCATTTTCGGACTCTCTTGTTTGTTTTCCATTGGATTTATTTTAGTCGTCGTGTTGAATCGTTATGTTATTATTTAGTACCATGCGGTGTAGCGCATCGGCACTATGTATTATAAGCTATATATGGGTTTGTGGTAACTTCTCCGAAACTTGAGCTTATTTTTAATAACCACAGTTCTTATTTATTTATTAATCTAAGCCCTCAAAGGTAGAAACTATTCCTTCACTTACAATAAATAGTTTTGATCGTTTTACCTTTTATTGGGAGCGCGACTTAAAGTCATACCCCCAATAGCACTTGAGAATATGTGAATTATGTAACTTTTACCGAAATTTATGTAACAATTGCATAACCGAATCCTCCTAAATTTGTAAAGTAATAGTCAGGTACATTCATGCTTGAGTGGAATGATAGTGAGACTCCGGTTGTGGTGTCCTGACTATTGCATATTTTTTATACTTACTTTTTACAGATGAGAACTCATATTCAAAAGATATTCACTGTTCTGAAAAATGCTTTCATTAAATGGTACGCCAAGGATCCGCTTCGCGAGAGTGGAATCATTGCCTATTATGCCATTTTCTCTTTGCCGGGATTATTGGTGGCTATCCTCTCACTGGCGGGTTACTTCTTTGGTCGCGAGGCGGTGAATCATCAGGTGGCGGCTGAGTTTACGTCTACTATGGGTGTGGAAACTGCTAATCAGATTCAGGACATTATCGTTCAAGCCAGTAGAATGCGAAACTCCTTACTGGCTACCGTGGTGGGTATCATTACTATTCTGGTAGGAGCTACAGGTGTGTTTGCTGAGTTTCAGAATGCGCTGAATTCTATTTGGGAAGTGAAAGTGGATACTACCAAATCGGGCATTTGGCAAGTGATACGCATCCGTTTATTTTCATTCGGACTGATTATCTCCATTGCTTTTCTGCTTATCATATCCTTATTGGTTTCGGCATTGATTGCCGGGTTTGGAGCATGGTTGAGCGGTCATTTTTCCGATTCGTTTTTATTATTACTACAAGGGCTAAACACCTTATTGTCATTTCTGATTCTATCGGTGCTTTTTGCCATTATGTTTAAGATATTGCCCGATGCCAACATCAAATGGAAACATGTATGGATAGGGTCATTTGTTACGGCTTTGCTGTTTGGTTTAGGGAAATATGCACTGGGCATCTATTTTAGTCGCGTGAATCCCGGTATCGGATACGGTGCTGCCGGTTCCATTATTCTTATTATGCTTTGGGTAACCTATTCATCGGCCATAGTGCTGTATGGCGCCGAGTTCACCCATGCTTACGCCAATATGTTTTCGGGTAGAGTAGCACCAAATGAAATTGCAAAGGTGACCCCCAAGCCCCCTAAAGGGGGATTAAGAGTGCAGCGATAAATTCTTCGTCTTTAAGCCTCTGTCGGCTGACGGATTGTGGGGTAGATAAATAAATGACAATGAAACAAGATACTATCATCAATTACGAGCAACTAAAAGGCTTAACTTCTGCGCAAGTACTGGAAAAGACGCGCACGGAAGGAGCCAATAGTCTTCCGTCGTCCAAACCAAAGAGTTTTCTGACTCTGGCATTGGGCGTTATCAGGGAACCGATGTTTATTCTTTTGGTGGCTTGCGGTAGCTTGTATTTAATGTTGGGCGATTTTCGCGAGGGAATTATGCTTTTGTGTTTTGTGTTCGTGATCATGGGCATCGAGTTTTTTCAGGAAAAGAAAACCGAAAAGGCATTGGATGCCCTCAAAGACATGGCAAGTCCACGGGCACTGGTGATACGTAATGGGGTGGAAAAACGCATTGCAGGGGTGGAAGTACTTACCGACGATTTAATTATATTACAAGAAGGTGACCGTGTTCCCGCTGATGCAACGGTGCTGCAATCGGTCAATTTACTGGCTGATGAATCATTGCTGACGGGCGAATCTGTTTCGGTACGCAAATGCGATTGGGACAATGAACTGGAAATATCGCAACCCGGTGGCGACGATTTACCTTTTGTGTATTCGGGTTCCATGATTGTGCAGGGCAACGGAATTGCGCGGGTGACAAGCATTGGCATCCATACCGAACTGGGTAAAATCGGGCAGGCATTGTCCGATGTAAAAGAAGAGTCCACCCGACTGAAAAAAGAAATGGGCAAACTCGTAAAAGGGTTGACCATTAGTGCAGGGGTACTTTGTTTGTTGGTCATTGTTGGGTATACGCTTACACGTGGCAACCTGATCAATGGTTTTCTGGCCGGTATTACCCTGGCCATGGCAATATTGCCCGAAGAATTCCCTGTTATTCTTACCGTATTTATGGCGTTGGGAGCGTGGCGCATGTCCAAACAAAAGGTACTTACCCGCAACCCTGCGGCTATCGAAACACTTGGTTCGGCCACCGTGCTTTGTACCGATAAAACAGGTACGCTTACCGAAAATAAAATGACCGTGGCACAGCTCTACAATGGAAAAGACTTTTATTCAATAGCAAAAGGCAACGCGCTGAATGAGGACTTTCATGAAATAATGGAATTTGGTATTTTGGCCAGTCAGATAAATCCGTTTGATGCCATGGAAAAAGCCATCACCAGCATGGGCGAACTGCGACTAAAAGGTACTGAACACATACACAAAAGTTGGGAAATGATAAAAGAGTATCCGCTCTCGAAAGAACTGCTGGCTATGTCGCGCGTGTTTTCCGAAAAAAGTACCAAAGAGAAAATTATTGCCACCAAAGGGGCTCCCGAAGCTATTTTCGATCTGTGTCATGTGGATGCCGGTGAAAAGAAACGATTGTCAGTAGCCGTTGAAGAATTAGCGTCGCAGGGATTACGTGTACTTGGTGTGGCCAGAGCCATGATAAAAGTGAACAACCTGCCCGACGAACAACACGATTTCAAATTCGACTTTGTGGGATTGATAGCACTTGCCGACCCCATCCGCAAAAATGTAAAACAGGCTGTTCTGGATTGTCATAATGCAGGTATCAGGGTCATCATGATTACCGGCGATTATCCTGTCACGGCGCAACATATTGCTATGGAAATAGGACTGGAGCACCCTGACAAATGCATGACGGGTGCAGAGTTGCAATCTATCTCGTCGGCAGAATTGTGCCACAAGATAAAAGGCATAAATGTTTTTGCACGTGTGGTGCCCGAACAGAAACTAAAGATAGTAGAAGCTCTGAAACGAAATGGGGAGATAGTAGCCATGACCGGCGATGGGGTAAACGATGCACCGGCTCTGAAAGCTGCCAACATTGGTATTGCCATGGGAAAGAAAGGAACGGATGTAGCCCGCGAGGCCTCTTCGTTGGTATTAATGGACGATAACTTTGCATCCATTGTGGGTGCCATCCGCATGGGACGACGCATATTCGATAACCTGCAAAAGGCTTTTGGGTACACCTTTGCCATACACGTTCCCATAGCGGGATTATCATTACTACCCATCTTGTTGTCCCATTTACCCATTATTCTTTGGCCGGTGCACATTGTGTTTCTCGAATTAATCATTGACCCTGCTTGTTCCATTATTTTCGAAGCCGAGAAAGAAGAAAAGAATGTGATGAGCCGTCCACCAAAGAGCTTAACCGAACCGTTTTTTGGTGCGCACAAAATTATTTTTAGCTGTTTGCAGGGTGTGGGAATATTGTTGGCAACACTGGCGGTCTATTTTCTGGGCAGGTACTGGGGTTACGACGCCAAAGAAATGAGAGCGATGGCATTTACCACTTTGATTGTTTCCAATATAGCAGTGATTCTTACCAACCGGTCATGGACAGATCATATTTTCAGAATAATTGCTACCCCCAATAAAGCTGTGTTATGGGTAGTGGGTGGTGCAGTTTTCTTTTTGACACTGATACTCAATATTCCATTTTTTCTGGACTTGTTTCAGTTTCAGCAACTCTCATTCATCAACATTCTTTTGTGTAGCGCAGCGGGAATCTCTACTATCATTTGGTTCGAGATTTACAAGTTAGTAAAATTCAAAAAGCACGTAGCGCTATAAGAAGTAGCTGAATGAAATCTGCCTGCAACAGGCATTTAAATCCTATATAAAAATTGTTTTGTTTACTGAACCAATACACCTAAATATAACGAAATCATGAAACCAACAGAAGATTTAATGTACGAGCACAAAGCCATTAAATTAATACTCAACGTAATGAGCAATATCTCGAGTAGTATTAAGGAAAAAAAAGTGTTTTATACAAATGATGTGGAGAAAATAGTCGATTTCTTATCCGTTTATGTCGATAAATGTCACAGAAGTAAGGAAGAAGAAGTTTTTTATCCGGCACTTTTATTGAGCAAATCGCCAATCGAAAATATAGGTCTGATAATAAATGAACATTCGATGGGTAGAGGTTATCTGGCTGAAATAAGCTGTTGTGTAGAAAACTGTAAAATAGGAAGCTCATTCTCCGGCGAAAGAATTGCCGACTGTATGGCAAATTACGTGCAGTTAATTCAGGAGCATATTCAAAAAGAAGAAAATGAGTATTTCCCATTGGCCAATAAAGCATTAAGTGGTGAAGCACAGAAGGAAATCTCAAAACAATTTAAACTCATCAACGACGAATTTGTCGGGCCGGATATTCATACCCGTTACGACGAATTATTAAAATCAATGGAGAATAAATATCTTAATTGAAAGACCATACTATTACTGATAATCTTTAATTATGACAATTGTTTCGAAAGCTGTTGTTCAGCCCCTTTTCCTTCTTTTTCTGGTCGTTGCGGCGCTGTATTTTACACAAGGGTTTCTCATTCCCTTGTGTATTGCGGGTATTTTGGCTACACTTTTCATTCCCTTGTGTAAATGGTTGGAAAAAAAGAAAGTTCCCAAAGTACTTGCTGTCTTCAGTTGTTTGTTAGTGCTGTTGGTGGTAATTGCCGGAGTGGGTGCGTTGCTTTCCTGGCAGATAAATGAATTGACGAACGAATTTTCCCTGTTGTCGGAAAAGATAATTGGAATTTTCAGTCGCATTCAACGATACATTTTTACAAATTTTGGAATAACTCCCCAAAAACAGTCGGAACTGCTGGGTAAGGAGGAACTTTCCATAACCGGAGTTGTACAAGTTTTAGCGGGTTCGTTCGCGTCTATTCTTACCAATTTTATACTGGTGTTGGCATACATTTTTCTGTTTCTCTATTTCCGGTCACATATTCGAAGTTTTATTCTTAAACTTATTCCTTCGGCTCAGCAAACCGAAATGAAAAAAATGCTTTCGAGCATTACCAACGTATCGCAACAATACTTGTTGGGTCTAACAAAAATGATTGTGTGCTTGTGGATAATGTATGGCATTGGGTTTAGTCTGGTAGGAGTGAAGAATGCACTCTTTTTTGCTATTCTTTGTGGGTTGCTGGAAATTGTTCCGTTTATTGGAAATCTGACAGGAACCACACTTACCATATTGGTTGCTGTTGTGAAAGGAGCAGGATTGCCAATGGTGGTAAGTATTATTGGTGTTTACATGCTTATACAACTTATTCAGGAGTGGATATTAAGTCCCATCATTCTGGGACCTCAGGTAAAAATAAATGCATTTACAACCATTATAGCCCTGGTTCTTGGAGAATTAATCTGGGGTATTGCCGGAATCTTTCTGGCTATTCCACTTATCGGGATGTTTAAAATTGTGTGCGATCATATAGAAGCACTAAAACCGTACGGTTTTCTGATTGGTGAAATAGAAAACAAAAGAGGAAGTGGATTATTACAAAAACTGAAAGATAAGTTTAGCCACTCTCATTAATAAACATTCTTTTTGCGTAGGGAGAATCTCTACTGTCATTTCGTTCAAAACATATAAAATCAGCTAATTAAGCAACAATGTATTACAGTAAATTCGATTCGCCACTTTATATGATGATGACTGTCGTTAATGCAACAGATTTAAACCGCACCAACTTGCCGATAAAAAAGCGTAAGTGGTCTGCCCGAACTCTCTTTGTGCTGGGCATGTTGGTGCTGGTTTCTTTTGCTGCACTGGCTACCAAATAGTTGTTAGAATATAATGTCGTATTTATCATAAAAAATAGAACCTGCCTGCGGTAGGCCGGTTCTATTCTTCTATTTTTTTTATTGTTGTCCGGTAAAATACAACTTATTATAATGTCGCCCTTACAGGGCTCCTGATTGAACTATAACTATTTGACTACCATAATGTCGCTGCTCTGCAGCTAATCCAAAAGTCCCGGAAGGACGAGATTATGGTAGAATAGTAAACAATAAGAAAATTGAAGCCCTGTAAGGGCGACATTAATGTAAAATGCTATCTATTATATATTTAATGGGTTATTCGAAAATTTTACCGGACACCAATATTTGTTTTTATTTGATTATGGTGTATTATATATTTCCTAATACTTATAATATGTCTTTTGTGATTCTTTGTGCACTAAGTGACTTAGTGGTTATTCTTGTGAAGGGCAATAGCGTCGTATTTTTGCCTGAACTTTATCAATTTATAAAATAAACGATTATGAAAACAGAACAACATAAAAAAGATTTTCCGGTGGTTTGCATTGGCGGTTCAGCCGGCGGACTCGACGCATATATTCGATTATTGACACATCTTCCTGCCGATATGGGAGTGGCTTTTGTGATTGTCAATCATTTGCGAACAGTGCCCACTATGCTTCACGAAATTTTACCGCGATACACCAAAATGCCTGTTGAGTTGATTACCGAAAAGTTGGATCTTGAGCCCAATCATGTATTTATTATTCCCGAAAAACGTGACTTGCATGTGCTTGATGGCGAGTTTCGGTTGAAACCGATATCCAAACCCCACGGGTGGCCGGATGTGATTACGGTATTTATGCTTTCGCTTGCCCAACACTGGGCTGGAAAGCTTATTGCGGTCATTGTTTCGGGTTACGATGGTGATGGTTCCGATGCCATGTGCACCATACAAGATGTGGGTGGTGTAACTATTGCACAAAAACCACAAACTGCTATTCAACCCGACATGCCCGAAAGTGCAATAGCCAGTGGTTGTATTGATTATATCCTTTCGCCCGAAGAAATTGCAGCACAAATAGTAAAAATAATAAATGCAGAACCGACATTGAAGAAATAGAGATGAAAGAATACCGAAATTATGAAAGTTCAATTATAAGCATACCGCTAATAAGTAAAATAGTTACGCTCTATTAGTTATATTTTTGTTATATTTGTACGTAATCATTTTTAGCATAATCTTTTCGTTAATAACTTGAAGCTAACATATAAATCTTACCGCAGTGAAACCCCAAAATAAAAAATCGACAGGTGTTTCTAACGTAAATGCAACTAATATTTACTCCAGCCAATTTCCAATTGTTTGTATTGGTGCTTCGGCTGGTGGATTGGAAGCATTTGAACAATTCTTAAGCAATGTGCCAAAAGATAGTGGAATGGCCTACATTGTTATTCAGCATCTTGACCCGACACAAAAAGGGATGTTGCCCGAATTGCTGCAACGCATTTCCAGCATGGAAGTGCTTCAGGTGAAAGACCGCATGACCGTGAAACCCAATCGGGTGTATGTAATTCCACCGAACAAAACAATGTCCATTTTAAATGGCGTTCTTTATTTGTTCGAACCACTAGAATCAAGAGGACTACGGTTACCTATCGATTACTTTTTGTTTTCACTTGCCGATGATCAGCATGAAAATGCAATTGGAGTCATTCTTTCGGGAATGGGGTCTGATGGCAGCACAGGTATTCGGGCAATAAAAGAAAAGAATGGTTTAGTGTTAGTACAGGATCCAGCGGAAGCGAAATTCGATAGTATGCCACGTAATGCTATTGATGCTGTATCGACTGACATAGTGGCTTCGGCGAGTGAATTGCCTGAAAAATTACTGACTTTTCTAAAATATATACCCGCATCAACAACAGAAATGGAGATTGAATTAAAAGACCAAAGTGCACTCGATAAAATAATCATTCTGTTGCGGACTCAAACCGGCAATGATTTTTCGTTGTACAAAAAAAATACCGTTTATCGTCGAATAGAAAGGCGTATGGGCGTGCACAAAATTGACAAAATAGCTGCTTACGTCACATTTTTGCAAACAAATCCAAAAGAAGTGGATATCCTTTTCAAGGAATTATTGATAGGTGTAACCAATTTCTTTCGTGATGCAGCTGTTTGGGAAAAATTGGAAGAAGTGGTCATGCCACAACTAATTGTCAACCAGCAGGAAGGTGCGTTATTAAGAGCATGGGTGCCAGGTTGTTCTACCGGTGAAGAGGCCTATTCGTTAGCTATCGTATTTAAAGAAGCTATTGAAAAAATAAATCAACATAGCGGTATCTCTTTACAGATATTTGCTACCGATCTGGATAATGAAGCCATAGAAACTGGCCGAAAAGGATTATTCTCAGTTGACATCAAAGATAACGTTTCGCCCAAACGTCTGCAGCGTTTTTTCTCAACTACCGAAAATGGATATCGTATCAATAATGAGATTCGCGAAATGGTAGTGTTTGCCAAGCACAACATCATCCTGCATCCGCCTTTTACCAAACTAGATATTCTTACTTGTCGTAATTTGCTTATTTACATGGATAGCGAGTTGCAAAAGAAGATTTTGGGATTGTTTTATTATAGCTTAAACCGAGAAGGTTTTTTGGTGCTTGGAAGTGCTGAAACACTGGGCTCACAAAGCCACTTTTTTACACCAATTGAAAGTAAACTGAAAATATATCAACGAACCATTACCAATCAAACTCCTGAATTGTTTGATTTTCCATCTTCTTTTTCACGAACAAAGCAAACCCACATCGAACAGCAAAGTCCCGTTAAACCGTCGGCAAACATACAATCACTGGCCGATCAATTACTGTTACAACAGTTTTCACCACCCGGTGTATTGGTGAACAACCTGGGCGATATTATTTATATCAGTGGTCGTACGGGTAAATACCTTGAACCGGCAGTTGGTAAGGCCAATATGAACATATTTGCCATGCTGCGTGATGGGCTACGAAATGATTTCCCGGCTGCATTCCGTCAGGCAATATTGAAAAAGGAAATAGTGCAACTACGCAATATCAAAGTGGGAACTAATGGTGGCACTCAATACTTAGATATTACTATTCAATGTATAGATAAACCGGAAGCGTTGGCAGGCATGGTCATGATTATCTTTAAAGATATTGCCAAGACTGAAGGACCGAAAGAATTAGAAAAAAAAGGAGATAAAAGTTCGAATACGGCCAGGCAGTTGGAACTCGAAAAAGAATTACAACATGCCCGTGAAGAGATGCATACCACACTGGAGGAAATGCAAACTTCGCAGGAAGAATTGAAATCGACCAACGAGGAATTGCAATCGACCAACGAGGAGTTGCAATCAACCAACGAAGAACTTACCACTTCGAAAGAAGAAATGCAGAGTCTGAACGAAGAACTGCAAACGGTAAATGCCGAACTACTGTCGAAGGTAGATGACTTTACGCGTGTGAACAATGACATGAAGAACTTGCTTAACAGCACCGATATTGCCACTCTGTTCCTCGACAAAGATCTGAATATTCGACGATATACGAATCAGGCCACTAAAATTTTCAAACTTATCAAAAGTGATATCGGAAGACCTTTTACCGATCAGGTGTCGGATTTAGACTATCCCGAACTGGCAACCGATGCACTGGAAGTATTGCGCACATTGACTTTTATTCAAAAACAAATTACCACTTCTGATGGACGCTGGTTCTCCACGCGCATCATGCCTTATCGCACTTTCGACGACAGGATAGACGGATTGGTGATTACGTTCTTTAATATCTCCGATCATAAAAAATTAGAAGTAGAATTAAACGAAAAACGACAAATGCATAATTTGTTGTTGAACCTATCTTCCGATATTATTATTAAATTATCCCACGAGTGGAAAGTGGTAGAGTTCAATAAAGCTGCCGAAAGTTTCTTTGGTAAAAAAGTTGGAGACGTACTGGATAAAGGTTTTTTCCCACTTTTCGTTCCCGGAGAACAACAAGAAATAACTGAAACGAACCTTTCTAAAATACTGGATGAAGGTGAAAATGGTAGTTGTAAAATGCAGGTTTTGGCAGCAAAAGCTGTTTCTACTGAACTGGAATGGAATGTAAATGTACTGTTCAACGGTACAAACGTTCCATCAGGAGTAATCTTAATTGCAAAAAATACATAACGTTATGAACAATGATATACAAAATAATTCGACTGATGACCAATTGCTTCGAATCAGAGCAGAAGAACAATTGAAGGTAAAACAACAGGACGAAGGTCTAATCGAAGCAGAGCATGATACAAAGAAACTGCTGCACGAATTGCAAGTACATCAGATAGAACTGGAAATGCAAAACGAAGAATTGCGCGAAACGAACGAGATAGCAGAGTCTGCATTAAAGAAATATACCATGTTGTACGATTTGGCACCAATGGGCTATTTTACACTGGCAGCCGATGCAACTATTTTGGAGTTAAACTTTACCGGTGCCGAAATGTTGGGTGACAGACGTTTTAGTCTGGTGAACAGTAACTTTAAATTGTTTGTTTCTGAGCAATCGAGAGATGTATTCAATGATTTTTTCAAAAAAGTGTATACTGAGAAAAATAAAGTGTCGTGTGAGATAACACTTGGCTATGATAATAGAATTTTAAGTTGTGTGCGGATGGAAGGAGTTGTAATATCGGGTGAACGTAATTGCCTGTTGTCTGTAGTAACTTGTTTAAAAGCAGCAAAAATATAAGTTCAGCTTCTCCAAATTGAATAAAGTTATATAGAGTAATGTCTCTGTATTGTTTAAAAACCTGAATACGAATATCCGTCCATCGGCTGATATTCGTATTCAGGTTTTTTCGTTCTAAACACCCTTCGTCTTTCACCCAAGGTGTGAATCATATAACTATTCACTAAAATTTTGCAACAAATAAAGTGGGTCCCATCCTTACTTTTGTTTTGTTGAAATTTGCACTTTTGCATTCCACATCTAGCATGCAATTACGCCAATATAAATAAATTAGTTATGGAAAATTATAAATTGTTTGAACCGACCAAGTTGGGAGAGTTAGAGTTAAAAAATCGAATCGTGATGTCACCCATGACACGTAGTCGTGCCATTAATAATGTGCCCAATGCATTGATGGCAGAATATTACTGTCAGCGTGCAAGTGCCGGATTAATTATTACCGAAGGCACAGCACCTTCACCCAATGGATTGGGATATTCGCGCATCCCCGGTTGTTTTAGCAAGCAACAGGTGGACGGTTGGAGACTAACAACAACTGCTGTACATAAAGCCGGTGGAAAGATATTTATACAACTTATGCACACGGGTAGAATAAGCCATATGCTTAACTTACCTGAAGGCGCACAAATAATTGCACCTTCGGCAGTCAAAGCGGCTGGACAGATGTGGACAGACTCGGAACAAATGCAGGATTTCCCCATTCCAAAGCAAATGGATGACGAAGATATATTACTTACCCTGACTGAATATATTGCATCGGCAGTGCATGCAATTGAAACCGGTTTCGATGGCGTGGAGCTACATGCTGCCAATGGATATCTATTGGAACAGTTCCTTTCGCCCATAAGCAATATCAGAACCGACAAATATGGTGGAAGTATTGAAAACCGTTGTCGGTTTGTAATCGAAGTGGTTAGCGCTGTTGCAAATAGCATTGGCAAAGAGAAAACAGGGGTTCGTTTATCTCCTTATGGAATAGCCGGCGATATGCCTGCCTATCCTGAAATAAATGAAACCTATACCTATTTGGCTGAAGAGTTGAATAAATTGGGAATCGTTTATCTCCATTTGGTTGATCATTCATCCATGGATGCTCCCGAAGTGCCGTCCGAAATAAAAGGCATTATTCGTTCTCGATTTAAAAACTCACTTATTCTTTCGGGAGGATATGATAAAGAACGGGCAGCATCAGATATTGAGAATGGAAGAGCCGATTTAATTGCATTTGGGCGTCCGTTTATCAATAACCCGGATTTTGTAAATCGATTGAAAAACGATTGGCCGTTATCTAAAACATTGAAAACGGATTTGTTTTACACAGTTGGAGAAAAAGGTTATACCGATTATCCGGATTATAAATTGTAAGGCGAATAAGGGTTAATCGGATTCTAAACGATGATGTCAAAGCCATTCAACCTACCTAAACTGTGAATCATGTAACTTATTCCGGTAATTATGTAACACATCAGCTAGGCAATTGGCCGACCTTTGTAAACAGAATAAATGATAGGATACGAGTATAACACAGGCATTCATTAGCAAGTCTGAAAAGTTATTCAGCGCGTTCTGTAACACAACTTATAAAAAAAACAACAAAGATGAAAAAGCTAAGAAGTATGCTAACGATTTTGTTTTTTGCCCTATTGCTGGGAGGTATGACATCATGCACAGTAACAAGCCATACCAATAATGGAAGACATAGAGGTTGGTTTCAAAAACATGACAACCACCGTCATAAAAACAAAGCAGTAATAATTGTGGGTGATAACAATCAACGTGGACACCGATCAGACAACCGTGGTTACGACAGAAATTAAATGAGCTTCTACTTATCGGCTATCATCCGGCAACAGCTATCTGTGAATTATGTAATTCATTTTTGAAATTATGTAACAACTGCGGTAGCACGCCCAACTACTTTTACAACGATCAATGAACATCTAATTTAAAATATTCGAAAATGAAAAAAACTATTTTTATTGCACTGTTAGCGATATTTTCGTTGAGTGCAGCACCGGTTTTTGCAGCTAAAACATCAGCTAATGCAACCGCAGAAGCAACTACTAAATTGACCGCAGAAGAAGTAAGTAATTACAGAGCGCGCGTAGAAGAAATTCGTGAAATGGACAAATCGGAACTTTCATCGACTGAAAAAAAAGAATTGAAATCTGAATTGAAAGAAATTAAAGAAACCATGCGTAAAGATGGTAGTTACATTTACATTGGTGGTAGTACCCTCCTTGTTATTATCATCATCTTGTTGATTCTTTAATCAATACGATTTTGAATGTAAAATAGAGCTCTGTGTTTATGCAGAGCTCTATTTTTAGGTAAGTAATGTCTGCTGAGAAAAGGGAATACATTTCATATTGAGTGATTTATAGTGATATTCTTACGATTAAATGCAAGGTTTTTAGAGTCTATCTATCAGTTTTATTTGCATTATATTTTAGATCTATCAATAGAGATGTCCTGAAAGGACTAAATGTGAATAACCGCCGGTAAAACCGGCGGATGTGTATAAAGTAGACACTAGAGCCCTGAAAGGGTTCAATGTTAGGATATTGAACCCTTCCAGGGCTCTTATATCTAGATCATTTTGTCCGCCGGTTTTACCGGCGGTTATTCACATTTAGCCACTTCGTGGCAATAAATAGTTTTTCAGCAGACCCTATCTAAAGTCGTTGCTATGTGGCACTATGCGAAAAGCTATGATTACTATGTGTTGTTGATTTAATGCTTTTAATGCAATATGACAATTGATTTTTACTACTTAAACTAACTCAATCAAAACTTACCCGTGAAAAACACTAGCCTACATTTCGATACCGGAAAACGGATACAGACATTATTCGTTTTTTTGATGATAGTTGGAATGCTTCCGAAGGCTTTTTCGCAACAGTATTTTCAGCAAAAAGTAAAGTACACTATCGACGTTACACTCAATGATAAACGTCATGAGTTGTCTGCTTTCGAAAAGGTGGAATACTTCAATAATTCACCGGACACACTCCGGTTTCTGTACTTTCACCTGTGGCCCAATGCTTATTCGGACAATACAACGGATCTGGCGAAACAGCTTTTCGAAAAAAAAGGCAAGCAAGGCTTGTTTAATAACCCACAACTGCGAGGGTCTATTGATTCGTTGAACTTCAAGGTCGATAACCGGGAAGTAGTTTGGAACTTACTGCCCAACCAACCGGATATTTGCAAAATCATATTGAATAGACCCTTGTATCCCGGTCAATCTATTCTTATCTCTACGCCTTTTCATGTCAATATTCCCAAAGGAGTTACTTCTCGCCTTGGGCATATTGGTGAATCGTACCAGGTGTCGCAATGGTATCCCAAACCGGCAGTATACGACAAAACCGGTTGGCATCAAATGCCCTATCTCGACCAGGGTGAGTTTTATTCAGAATTTGGAAGTTTTGATGTTCGCATCACGCTACCCGAAAATTATACCGTAGGTGCAACCGGAGATTTGCAAACAAAACAAGAACTAGTACGGCTCAACAAACTTGCTGCCGACACAAGTTGGATGAGCAATCCAAAGAAAGGGATCGTGAGCTTTCCCATCTCCTCCTCACAAACTAAAACCTTACACTACACAGGCAGTAACATTCACGACTTTGTATGGTTTGCCGACAAACGCTTTCATGTGTTGAAAGGGGATGTACTGCTCCCCACATCGGGCAAAGAAGTAACCACCTGGTTGATGTTTACCAATCAACAATCCAGACTCTGGAAAAAGGCAATACCGTATATCAATCATGCCATCGCCGATTTTTCGGAATGGATTGGTGATTATCCCTACAACAGTTTCACAGCGGTGCAAAGCGCCCTCAATGCCGGTTTAGGAATGGAATATCCGGGCATTACAGTCATCGGGCTTACCAAAGATGCTTACTCGTTGGACAAAGTAATAGCGCACGAAGCTTGTCATAACTGGTTTTATGGGGCACTGGGTTCTAACGAACGTAGGTTTCCATTTATGGACGAAGGAATTACAACTGCTTACGAGGTGCGCTATCTGACCAAAAGATATCCCGATAAAAAACTATGGGAGAATTATCTGAGCAAACAGAAACAAGCCAAATTTTTTCATATCGATAAAATACCCGAACAAAGAATGATCGAACTTGAGTGGTTGGTATCTGCTCGAAACAATCTGGAGCAACCGATCGATATCAGTTCCACCGACTTTGATGATATGAATTACAGTCTTATTCTTTACAACAAGTCTTCCATCGCATTCAATTACCTGCGAGCCTATCTGGGTGATACCTTATTTGACTCGATAATGCATGATTATTATGGGAATTGGAAATTCAAGCACCCACAGCCTGATGATCTTCGACAGGCCTTTCAGTCGCGCATGGATAAAAATCTGAGTTGGTTTTTTGATGATGTATTGCGTACTACTAAGCGGTTGGATTATAAAATGGTTCGCTACGAAAACCAACGGGTACTTGTTGAGAATGTAGGTGAACTGGCTTCGCCCTTACTTATTGCCGGCATGGTAGGCGATTCGGTACATTTCGAAAAATGGGAAGATGGTTTTATAGGACAAAAATGGATAGACATTCCACAAGGTCATTTTTCCGAATTGAAAATAGATCCTAAGCATGTTATGCCGGAACTATACCGACTCAATAATAATATTCGTACGTCAGGCCTTTTCCCGAAAACCGATCCTATACAACCTCAGCTTTTGCTCAGTATCGAAGATACGGAGAAGCACTCGCTCATGTACCTGCCTGCAGCCAACTGGAACCGCGAAAATGGGTTTATGCTAGGTGTGGCATTGCACAACGGATTCGTGATTCCCAAACGGCTTCAGTATTTTGTGATGCCTTTTTATACCTTCAATACTTCGGGTCTAGCCGGTTTTGGGAGAATCTCATACAACATAACGCCTTATAATAATTTCATTCGTCTGGCGAAGATAACGCTTGAAGGAACGCAGTTTGGTGCTCCCGGCAATCAGAACTACCGAAAGGTGATGGCCGGTTTGGATATTCATTTCAGAGCTAATCAACCAACTAACCCTATGCGGCAAAAGGTATACGGAAGATACATCCTGGCTTCCGATCTTTATCAGATAGAAAATAATGAGAAGGCAGGCTTGAATGGATATGTTCAGTTGGGTTATAATTTGCAGAAAATAAGTTGGGTCAATCCTTACAATTTGTTGGTTTCATTAGAATCGGGTAGTTCATTTCAAAAAGCAGCAGTCGATTTCAATTATCTGCAAAGTTACAACGGCAGAAAAAACGGACTTGAAGTACGATTGTTTGCCGGTGCTATGTTGAAAAATACTGTCTCTAATACCTTTTACGCACTTGCACCAAGTGGCAGAAGCGGACGTGAGCAATATCTCTTCGAAGGCATGTACCCCGACCGTTTTACTGCTTATCCAACATCGTTTTTCTCCCGACAAATGACGATTTCGGAAGGTGGGCTGGTATCGCCAATCAACGAGAAACTTGGTTACAGTAACTGGTTGGTGTCACTTTCTTTGTCAAGCAGCCTGCCCGGAAAAGCAAGTAAGCTAGGAATAAAACCATTTATCAATCTATTGCTTAACGACCATGGGCTGGAAGGAAACCATGGTTCTCCATTTTTTGCAGAAGCCGGTATAAAAGTTGGTTTATGGCATTTCTTCGAGATTCATTTTCCATTGCTGGTTAGTTCCAATATCCAATCAATAACAGGATCTGTTAAGGATAGGGTACGTGTAGTATTCAATCTGGATTTTTCTAATCCGGGAGGTATAGGGAAATGAAATAGTGCTTTTTAACGTTATTACACCCCGAAAACATGTGAATCATGTAAATCCCGCCCAATATTCTGTAACATGATTTGATACCACAGAGACTACCTTTGTGATACAGACTATCATTTCATTTTCATTAGAAAATCAGACAAGCAAATGGCTATAACTTACTATATGTTGCAGATTCCGCCTTATTTGCTTTTCCTGTTATTACTCTCGTTTGGAGGCGTAGTGGCGGCACTGGGAACCTATTTCTTTCGCAGATACATCAACGTCAGAATTTTACGCTCACACAACGAAGTGACAGGCTTTTTGTTTCTGGCCATCGCCAGTTTCTATTCCATGTTTCTTAGTTTCGTGGTGTTTATGGTGTGGGGCCAACTGAACGATACGCGGGGCAATGTGATAAAAGAAGGCAGCTCGGCCATGGGCATGTATCGTGACATAAAATATTATCCGGATACATTGGAGTCCAAACAACTCATGATAGTGTACCTCGATTTTGTGTTTAATGTCATCGATGATGAATTTCCCAAGATGGGGCAACTGAATACGAGTCGTAAAACTACTGAATCATTAAATCGGGTTTTTAATAAAATGGAAAATCTCAATCCTAAAAATTCATTTCAGATACAATTGGTTGCTGAGATGTTTAATCATCTTAATCAGCTTGCCTCCTACCGTCAGCTTAGGATTAGTTCCATGGAAACCGAAATTCCGGGGCCTTTGTGGTTACCCATTCTTTTCGGAGCATTGGTCACATTGTTGTGTGCCATGCTTATGGATATCGAACATTCCATCATGCACATAACTCTTAATGGATTAATGGGCGTTTTTATAGGCATGATTCTCTTTATCATCATTATGTTAGACCATCCCTATTCGGGCAGTCTGGGTATTGAACCAAAAGCGTACAAGGAGATATTTACCATGGAGCAGTGGTCTCCCGATCCTCACGCGACGAAAGCCGCACACCAAAAGTAGCTGCGAAATCAGGTCTTGTAAATAGTTACAAGAACAACCGGCTTACGAGTCTTATATATTAAACATATGCATTTTAAAAAGAAAATACTTACAAAAGTTGCTGTTCTATTCCTGATGGCGATGGTTGTTTCGTGCACTTCGCGCGAACAGAAAAACGACGCCGCATTCAATCGTGTGAAGCAGGAAAAGAAACTAACGAACGACAGTGCTGTGGTGAATGATGCTATGACTTTTGAAATTGTCAAACCCAAATCGGTTGTAAGAAAGGAAATTATAGACGAACGAACTGAATTTAAACTGGAAATAGTAAAAAGAATTCAGGTCAATCAGAACATAATTGTGGAGATAAAGAAAAGTCGGGATAACAAAGGTGATCTGAGTAAGAAAATAGCCGAACTGGAAAAACAAAACAACAGTTTATCCATTCTGTTGGACGAATACAACAAAGACGAAAAGCTGAAATGGGAATTGTTTAAGGCAACCATGAATCAAAATGTAGATGAAATAGGCATTGAATTAAAAGCTATTACAATAAACAATAAGAAATAGATACTGTTTAAATAGACAGACGATAAATATTCATGAATTTCAGGATGAAATCAAGGGTATTATCCGTACACATTCAAAAATTTAAAATTACTTTTCGGAGGATACCCTAAGGAACGTGCAGCAGACAATTTTCAAGATAGATATGCTGATTTTTAAATCAAATAACTGCTTATGAAAGATTTTTTGAATGAAGATATGCTGAGATTACTGATTGCAACAGTTTCATTTTTGGTTATTCTACTTTTAGTTTATTTAGTTTATCAGTTCTTCTTTTCAAGATTAAAACGAAGAGTACTTCGACTGAATAAAGTGTATAGCAACCATGTGGTTGAATTATTTAAAATTCCAGCACTTTGGTTGATTTATTGGATTTTGTTTAAGGTTTTCTCACACATTTATCTTTCAAATCTGTTCATTTTTCCTTATTTATTGCATGTCAACACGCTTTTGATTATCTTTTCAATAACATGGATTTCGATACAGTTTATTAAAGCAGGAGAATATTATTTATTACGCAAGTATGATATAGATGCGTCCGACAACTTAAAAGCGCGAAAAAACCTGACACTGATAAAAGTATTTAAAGGCATAGCCACTTCTATTATTATCATTGTGGCCATTTCTATCAGTCTGTTGACTTTTGAACAGGCACGAACCATTGGAGTGAGCTTGTTGACATCTGCCGGCATAATAGGAATTATTGTTGGATTTGCTGCTCAAAAGAGTATAGGTTTGATGCTTGCAGGAATCCAAATTGCCATAACACAACCCATACGACTCGATGATGTAGTGGTAGTAAAAGATGAATGGGGAAAAATAGAAGAAATTACATTAACCTATGTGGTAGTAAAGATATGGGACGAACGTCGATTGGTACTTCCTATAACATGGTTTTTAGAAAACCCTTTTCAGAACTGGACACGCTCTTCCGCTGACATTATTGGTACTGTATTTATCTATGTCGATTATAGTTTTCCTGTGGAAAGCATTCGTACCATATTGCCTGAAATGCTAAAAAATAATACAAATTGGGATAAGCGGGTTGTTAATGTACAAATCACTAAAGTAACGGAACAATATAAAGAAGTAAGAATACTTGTGAGTAGCTCAGATTCATCAAAAAACTGGGATTTACGCACACAAATAAGGGAAAAACTCATAGACTTTATCAATGATAATTATCCGGAAACGTTTGCTAAGATTCGCATTAAATCAAATTGAAAAGGCATTATTTCCCATGTGAATTTTGTAACTCTTTCTAATAATTTTGTAACAAAAAATATGTTTTATAAACCTATCTTTGTATCAATCTGTTTTTAATTGAGAAATCATTCAATTGAATTATAAAATTGTAGAACAATATGAATATCAAGAGAATCTTTGGAGCATTACTAACTGTGCTCGGAATTGGCGGGCTGATTTATGCTGCGATTTTATTTGTAAATTTGTCAGGTGGCACGCACGCTATAAAAGAAGTTGTCATCTATACTGTTCTTGGGCTAGTATTCTTTGTTTCAGGTATTAGTCTGATTCAAACCATCAAGGATAATTAAAAAAAGCAACAACACTAAGTCACTAATGGAACATCCCGTGAATCGGGGGAACACTTAGTTACATAAAGTTTAGAACTTCAGATATTCTCTGGTTTTTACCTTAGTGTTCTGTATTTATTAAGCTCTTAGTGATTCTTTGTGCACTTAGTGCCTTAGTGGTTACAAATATTCCTTTGCTTCTTCGAACGCAAACAATTTTTCTGTTTGTCTTCATTTAATTGTATAATTATGAATTTCATAGATTACTATAAGGTATTAGGATTAGATAAATCGGCATCTGCCAAAGATGTCAAGAATGCTTACAGAAAATTGGCTCGCAAATATCACCCCGATTTAAATCCGAACAATGCAGATGCAAAGACCAATTTTCAGCAAATAAATGAAGCCAACGAAGTATTGAGTGATCCTGAGAAACGGAAGAAATACGATCAATACGGTAAGGACTGGCAACATGCTGAAGAGTTTGAAAAGCAAAAACAACAGCAATCACAAGCTCAATCGGCAGGTTCGTATGGTGGTGGTTTCTCCGGCGGACAGCGTGGAAGTGATTTTTCCGATTTTTTCGAATCAATGTTTGGAGGTGGAGGTAGCAACAGAGGTCGACAGGTTAAGTACCGCGGCGAAGATTACACGACTGAGATTCATTTGGAACTGATAGATGCCTACATCACTCATAAACAAACGCTGACTGTAAATGGCAAAACCATTCGTATTACCATCCCTGCGGGCGTAGAAAACGGACAGACAATTAAAATTTCAGGCCATGGCGGTACGGGAATTAATGGTGGTCCAAACGGCGATTTGTATATTTCATTCGTCATTGGCAACCATTCCAAGATAAAACGCTTAGGACATAATTTGTTTCAAACGGTGGATGTAGATATGTACACGGCTGTGCTGGGTGGAGAAATTACCATCGACACGCTGGATGGAAAAGTAAAATTGAAAATAAAACCCGAAACCCAAAATGGAACGAAAGTGAATTTGAAAGGCAAGGGATTTCCTGTTTACAAAAGCGAAGGACAATTTGGCGATTTACAGCTAACGTTCAACATTAAGATCCCGACAAACCTGACTGAAAAACAAAAGGCTTTGTTCGAAGAACTAAGAAAGACGAAGAACTAAAAGACAAAAGATCAAAGACAAAGGTCAAAGAACGAAAGACATAAATCAAGACCTTAGACTATAGACCATAGACGAAAAAAATGCAAATAGAAAGTTTGATAGCCCTGGACGAATTTTGTGCTAAACACGAAATTGAAATTTCATTTGTCGATTCGTTACAACAAAACGGACTGATTGAAATTACTATGATTGAAAATGCATGGTTCATTGATTCCAAGCAACTTCTTCAATTGGAAAAGTTTGTTCGTTTTTATTATGAACTGGACATTAATCTTGAGGGTATTGAAACCATCAGCCATTTATTAGAACGTGTTAATGCTTTGCAAGACGAACTAACAATGCTCAAAAACAGGCTGGGAATTTATGAATAGTGAATCAATTTAGGGGAAAGAAAGATCGGTTTCATCCTATTTAATAACCGCAAACTTCCCCGTCAGTCAATTGATATATAATGCCAATGAACAATAATCATCGATGAATAAAGTACTTCCCATCATAAAAAAAATACTGAAAGCAATCTTGTGGGTGGTTGTCATCTTCGTGCTTATCTTCCTCCTCATAGCCGCCATTATTCAAATCCCCTTTGTTCAAACCCGGATTGTAAATTACGCAACGACCTTTGTAAGTAACAAAACGCATACACGTGTCGAAATTGAAAGCGTCAGCATCTCATTCCCCAAAACAGTAGTGTTGGAAGGTGTCTTTTTAGAAGATCAAAAAAAGGATACGATGATTTATGTAGGAGCAGCGAACATTAATGTAGCCATTAAAGATTTATTTGTCAGCAGAATAAATGTCAATAATGTTAGCTTGGAAAATGTGAAACTAAACTTGTACAGCACCAAAACTGATTCGCTGTTTAATTACAATTTTCTGATAACCGCTTTTGCCGATTCGACCAAAAAGGATACAACCAAAACACCCTCCAAGTGGACATTCTCAATAGACAATGTGAGTTTAAAAAATATCCAACTTCGTTACGATGACGAATATGGAGGAATGAATGTAACTGCTCTTCTCAAAAATCTTGAATTATCGGTAGATAAACTCGACCTGAAGAGCGCTGTTTATGGCATCGATGAGTTGCTGGTAGAGAATGTAAAGGCTAAGGTGCTGATGAAAGCATCGCAAAAGGTGAAAACCCAAAATTCCGGAAGTATATTGCCTCTGATTTCTGCTCATAAAATTCGGATCAACAATTCCACTATCACTTACGAGGATTCCGTTCAACACCAATCTGTTTTTGCAGGTATTCAGGAGTTTGAATTAAACGATGGCTCTGTAGATTTACGAAAACAGTTGGTGACACTGGATAAGATACGGTTGACAAAAAGTGATGTGAAATATAGCAGTGTAAATTCAAGCTCAAAGGCAAAACCTAAAAATGCTGAACCTGCCGTGGTGGTTGCAAATGACTGGGATGTGAATGTAAAAGGAGTTGAACTTACAGACAACTCCTTCGGCTATGATTTGGCAAACACGTCGGTGCTAAAGAAATCATTTGACCCCAATCATATCTACTTCAAATATTTCAATCTTGAAGCAAAGGATATTCGTTACACTTCGGCCAATACCAAAGCCATTCTTTTGAGGTTCAATGCCATTGATAAGAACGACTTTATCATCACTAAGTTTTCGACCGATTTCAACATGGATCACTATTCCATAACCGCCAAAAAGTTGAAAGTAAAAACCACCAATTCGTCGATTGATGGAGAGGTGAACCTGCGGTTTAAGTCTTTACAAACCTTGTCGGAATCATTACCTAACCTGGTGTTGCATATCAACCTGAAGAACGCCAGCTTCAAAAATGCAGATATTCTTTATTTCAACCCTCAACTTATCAAACAGGATTTCTTTAAAAATAAAACAAATATCACCTCTCTTTCAGGGCAGATAAACGGCCCGATAAAGAATTTGAAAGGATCGAAGATTGTTATCAGAACGGGTAAGAAAACGGTGTTGCAAAGCGATTTTAGTATCGTAGGATTACCGAACGCAAAAACAGCTTCGTACAATTTTCCAAACATGAAAGTGGTTTCGGGCAAACAGGATTTGAACATGATAGCCGGCTCGTCACTACCCAAAAACATAAGCTTGCCCGACGACATAAGCTTACTTGCCAATTTCAAAGGAAAAATGACTGCTTTTGCAACCACCATGGATGTAAAGAGTAGCTTTGGTGCCGCCAATATGGTGGGCACCATCGATCCGAACGAAAATTTCAACGGTAACATTACCATCGATAATTTCAATGTGGGAAGTCTGCTCAACGATAAGAACATGTATGGTCCCGTATCATTAAGCGCACAGGTAAATGGCACCGGACTCAAGCCCGAAACGATGAAAGCGAACGTAAAAGCAAATGCGACAGAAATTTATTTCAATAAGTATTTGTATCATGATTTACGGGTGGACGGCAAGGTAAGCGGACGTGAATTTAGTGGGAAAGTAAATTTGAACGATAAAAATGCTGTGTTGGACTTCGACGGATTGGTAAATATGACTCCGGAAAAGGAACAATATAAATTTCATTTAAACCTGAAAGGTGCCGATCTTCAAAAACTGAACTTCACTGAAAAAGATCTGCGAATAGGATTGGCTGCTACTGCCGATTTAAGAGGAGGTACTGTGAACAAACTAAATGGTAAAGCAGGAATAAGTAGTCTTGTATTGATACAAAACGGCAAAAAATACGCGCTCGATTCGGTATTTGTGGCTTCGATTAATGAACCAAACAAAAGTGCATTCAATTTTGAAAGTGCACTGATCGGCCTGAAATACAACGGAAGCATTTCTCCGGCTTCACTTCCTGCAGCCTTGAGTCAGTTTCTGAACAATTATTTTCCATTTGCTGATGCTCCGGCAACAAAAAAGGATGTTCCACCTTCAAATTTTACTTTTGAAATTCAACTACGCAATCACCCTATTTTGTCGGAAGTTCTGTTGCCACAACTCAAAGAATTTGAGCCAGGAATTATTACCGGAAGTTTTGATAGCAGGAAGAGTGAACTAAAACTGAATGCCTACATGAATAGAATTGTGTATGGATCGACTGAAATTGATGGGCTGACAGTGGATGTTATCTCTGATTCTACAGCCTTGAATTATAAGGTGTCAAGTTCAAGTATTGGCAACAGTCAGATCAACTTTGCCAACTTTTTGTTCGATGGGAAAATCGCTAATAATAAGATACTGACCAATTTGTCTTCTATTGATGATAAAAAAGTCAAAAAGTTAGTTATTCAATCGCAAATAACCAAAGATAAGGCTAACTACAGACTGGCACTCGATCCGGCTAATTTCTACATCATGGATAAACGTTGGGATATTGCGGCCGATAATTATATCGCTTTTGGCAAGCAGGGTTTTATGATTCACCATTTGTTTATGAACAGCAATCAGAGTCAGTTGAACATAGCTTCGGTTCACGATACATATAACGATGACTTGAACATTGGCATTAAAAACTTTAAGTTGGAGGATTTATCCCGTATTGTTGAAAAAGACAGTAGTCTGGTGAAAGGAAATGTAGATGGGAATGTGCTGTTGAAAAGAGTCAACAACTCCTATGGTATCATTGCCAATGCTGACATTAGCAACTTGATGGTTCGGAACGTGCCTATTGGAAATCTTGCTGTGAAAGGCGATAATCCCACAACGCAACGATTTGATATCACGGCAAAACTGTCGGGATCCGACAATAATCTGACAGCCAAGGGCTATTTTATTCCCAATGGTGGTAACAACTCACTCAATATAAAAGCAGATATTCAATCGCTGTCAATGAAAACCGTTGAAGCCTTTTCGATGGGTCAGATAACGCAGGCAGCGGGAACCGTGAGTGGAAACTTCCTGGTATCAGGAAATACCACCTTACCTGACGTGACCGGAGAACTTACGTTCAACAATGCATTTATGAATCCGACCTACTTCAACAATCGCTACGAATTAAAGCATGAAACCATTCAGTTGAAGAAGGATGGTCTTTATTTCAATGCCTTTACCTTGTTGGATGTCAATCAGCGCAAAGCTGTTATCGACGGAAAAATTCAAATGAAGAATTTTACCGACTATATTTTTGATATGAATATTAATTCCAGAAACTTTCTGCTGTTTAATACTACGGTGAATGACAACAAAGAGTTTTATGGGCGCATGGTTATTGATAGCAGAATTGACATTAAAGGGACTATGTCCTTGCCGGTTATCAATGCGAAACTGAAAATGAAAAAAGGCTCTAATTTTACTTTCGCAGTGCCCGAAGATAAGGTTACTACGGACAAAGGTGAAGATGTGGTTGAATTTAATGAGGCCCAAAATATCAACTCAATTTTATACAAAACGGATAAAAAAGTGATTAAGAAGTCTGGCTTTACAGGTTTCGCACTTTCTTCCGTTGTAGAAGTGGATAAAGAAGCAACACTCCGTTTACTCATGGATCCGGCATCGTCCGATTCGTTGGTGGTGAGAGGCGATGCAGCATTGAGTTTCACCATGGATAAAAGTGGTAAAATGAGTCTGACAGGAGCTTATCATCTTAATGAAGGAAGTTATCTGATTTCCATCGAATCAGTCATTAAACGTAAGTTTATCATTATTCCCGGCAGTACCATTATCTGGAACGGCGACCCCTTGGATGCTGATATTAGCCTCAACGCCAGTTATACTGTTCGGGCAGCACCTTTTGATCTGGTTGCCGATCAGATGGTCGGCTTAAGTGATGTTGAACAGGGAGGATACAAACAGTTGTACCCGTTTATCGTGTTGCTGAAACTACGTGGCCCCATTTTAAAACCCGAGATTACGTTTGAGATTCAGTTATCACCCGAAGATAAAGGCATCCTGGGTGGTGCGGTTAATCAAAAACTAACCATGCTCAACGACGACCCATCCTTGTTGAACAAACAAGTCTTTGCGTTATTGGTATTGGGTAGGTTTGTGCAGGAAAACCCTTTGCAAACCGAATCGGGTGGAACTTCTACCTTACTTCGGTCTACCATTAGCAACTTCTTATCGGCGCAATTAAATCAGCTGAGCTCGAAGATAGTTCCGGGGATGTCATTAAATTTTGATGTTCAATCTTATAACGATTTTCAATCAGGGCAAGCTCAGGGAAGAACTCAGGTTGAAATCGGACTGAAACAACAACTTTTCAATCAGCGATTAAGCGTGCAACTGGGCGGAACCATAGATGTAGAGGGCGAAAAGGCCAAACAAAATTCGGCCAGCGAAATTACCAGCGATGTGACGGTAGAATATAAATTGACCAAGGATGGTCGTTACCGTTTGAAAGGTTTCAGACACAATCTGTACGACGGAGCCATCGAAGGTCAGATTGTTGAAACGGGTGTAGGCGTATTGTATGTGCGCGATTTCGATAAGTGGAAAGAGTTTCTCAAAGCTCCTAAAAAAAGAGTCAGAGCAAATGCTACCAAGGCAACGAAAGAAGTAAAATCCCCTGACTCCACCAAAAGTAGGACAAGTACTGAAAGTGAATTACGTTAGTGCTGATCGTTAAAATTAAAGAACAAGATGAATTCGAAGAACAACATAAAAGGTAATAGGAACTTAGTTCTCTTTCGTGCGTTAGGCGTTTGGGGATCTTTTCTCTTCCTGCTCTTCTGCCTGTTTTTTACAGCCTGCAGTGGTATAAGCATTTTGAAAAAAAATGAAAAGCTATACACCGGTGCGCAGTTAAAGATTGTGTCAACAGAGAAAGTAAATAGCAAAATTATAAAAACGGAGACACTAGGAGCTATGCGTCCAAAGCCGAACAGTAGCTATTTTGGGATGCGCCCTCAATTATTGTTGTACAAAGCAGCCGGGCCAAACCCTAAAAGTAAATTTAGAAAATGGTTGAAAAATAACGGAGAAGCTCCGGTGCTGATAAGTGCTGTAAACCCAAGTGCCACAGCGGCAATTATTGATGCCAAGCTATTTAATATTGGTATCTTTAATAGCTACACCGATTCTAAAATCGTTGAGAAGAAACATACTGCCAGTATTGTCTACACTACTCACGTTCATCAACCCTTTAAAATCAAAGAGTTTGTTTATGCTATTGCTGATGATAGCTTACGGAAAATAGTAGTTTCGGATAAAGAGAATTCACTTATTAATATAGATGATGAGTATAGTTTGCTGAAACTAAAAGAAGAACGAGTAAGAATAGATGAGTTATTGAAAAACAGAGGCTATTTTTATTTTAATCCTGATTATTTGGTTTTTAAAGCAGACACATCAAACGTAAATCATACGATTTCATTCACGCTGAGTCTAAAAGATAGTATACCTGTTAGTGCCAAAACAGCGTATCATATCAACAATGTGTATATTGATCAAAACTACTCGTTGAGAGATCAACCCACCGATAGTCTCAAAGACACGATAGTGGTGCAAAAGGCTGTTTTTAAAGGGAAGGACGCAGATATGAAAATCTATCCGAAAGTTATTCTGCGCTCGGTCTACTTGCGTAAGAATGAACTTTACTCGCGCGAAAACCATACCATTACCCTGAACCGATTGATGTCAATGGGCAATTTTAAATTTGTGCAAGTGCTGTTTGCCGAAAGTGATACTGCTGCCACGGGATACCTGGATGCCACCATTTTGATGACACCAATGACCGAACATACGTTTCGAGCCGAGTTGGATGTGGTTACTAAATCCAACAACTACACAGGCCCGCGGATGAACCTGAGCTTATTGAACAGAAATACCTTCAAAGGGGCTGAATTATTAAACCTGTCGCTTGCCGGTTCGTTCGAAGCGCAAATAAGTGGTGCAAATAAAAATGCATTTTCGTATGCCATAAATCCGCAGATAGAATTGACGTTTCCAAAATTCCTGGTGCCCTTTCATGTCAAACCATCCAATAGCATTTACATTCCTAAAACCAGTCTGTTACTATCTTATAATTTTTTGAAACGCGTAAACTATTTTAATATGAATACCATCCAGTTTATGTATGGTTTTAAGTGGAAAGCCAGTTTCAGAACAGAGCACGAATTAATGCCACTGAATATCAGTTATACAACCATAGGCAATAAATCGAAGGTGTTTAATGACTTGCTTGAGTCCAATCCTTTTTTGGAAAAGAGTTATGAAGAACAGTTTATCGTAGGGGCAAATTATTCGTTTACCTATAACGAGCAAGTATTAAAAGACAAAAAGGTGCAGTATTATCTCCACTTCACTGCCGAGACAGCAGGCAATCTATTTTCATTGGCAGAACTAATCGCCGGTAATAAGCCAACAGCCAACGATCCGTTAAAGATACTTGGTTCGGTCTATTCGCAATATGCAAAACTTAGCATCGATGGCCGTGCTTACTATAATTTCAATAAAAAAGACAAGTTAGCATTCCGGTTGTTCGCAGGAGTGGCTGATGCATACGGAAATTCATCTATTTTGCCTTACAACAAACAGTTCTTCAGTGGTGGCCCTAATAGTATTCGGGCATTTCAGATTAATGCATTAGGTCCGGGAACCTATCATCAAACCACCACCAACAGTGTGTTTCTACAATTAGGTGGTGATATCAAACTGGAAGCCAATGCCGAGTACCGCTTTGGTATCTATAAGTTTATAAAAGGAGCTCTCTTTGTGGATGCAGGGAATGTATGGCTGCAGAAATCAAATACTTCTACCATCGGAACTCCGTTTGCAGTGGGTAGTTTTATGAAAGAAATGGCAGTGGGAGCAGGGTTCGGATTGCGTTTTGATGTCTCGTTCTTTGTATTACGTTTCGACGTGGCCATGCCTTTACGTACACCCTGGTTGGTGAATAACAAAAACTGGGTCATTAATCAAATCAACTTTGGAAGCGGTACATGGAGAAGTGAAAACCTGGTGCTGAATATTGCCATTGGGTATCCGTTCTAGAGAGTTGATACTTCGACTACGCTCAGTACAAGTAGTAGGTAGTTTCTTTATTCATCTGATAATTTTAAGTCATCAAGTGATGTGATACGACTTAAGTAGTTTTTTCTCAAAACTACTATTTAAAAGAAACTCTCATTTTTATTATCAGTGATAATCAGTTTATTCTGTGTGCGTTCACTCATCAGATGACTTTAAGTCATCGAATGAGTAGTAACCAAAATCTATTTTCTCTTCAATTCCAATACCGCAATCTCAGGCCGGCGAAAGAAGCGAAAATGTGGCGATCGGGTGCCAATACCGGAAGTAATATACGATTGCATATTCGGTTGGGGCTGCGTAAGTCCATAGCTGTATTTCTGACTCTCTTTTGTGAATGACAGACTTGCCCACGATGAATTGTCAGAAGGAAGAATAGGAGCCCATAACCCAAAAAAGGTCACTTGCCCTCCATGCGTATGCCCCGAAAGCGTCAGATCAATTAAATCTGTTTTCAGCTCCTTTATATATTCGGGTCGGTGGGATATCAGGATGCAAAAGTCTTTTTTCTTCACATCATAAACAGTACTGTCTATTGTAGGAGTAGATCCACCCGGATCATCTACACCGCCAATTTTTATACTATCCTTGTTTATCTTCACCCAATACGACTTGTTATCACATTGTTTGATGCCGTTTAGCACCATCATTTCTCGCGATAAATCGCCATTTACAAAATAGTCATGATTGCCCATTACCCCGAAAACGCCATACTTACTTTTCAACTTGCGCAATTCCGAAAAAACCGGTTTGATATATTGTTCGTCCAGTGAGATGTAATCGCCACCAAGTATAATAATGTCCGGTTGCAAGTTGTTAACGCGCTCCACCATTTTCTTCACCCGTTCTATCGACATCGCAGCACCATGATGAATGTCCGACACAAACACAATCTGTTTCCCATCAAACGCACGCGGTATATCCGGCGATTCGATGCTTACATGGGTTATCTTCACCCATTTTGTTTCCAACGAGGCATAGCCTAATAAAACGATACCTGTTACTATAATGATAAATAGCCCTTTGGTTATTTTTTTGAGTTTCATTTATTGTTTTAATTTTTGAATAGAAATTGAGATGTGGAATAAATACTTACCACCATAACACCCGAAACTTTCAGATAGTTTTACAGTCTTTACTCACAGGATGATTTTAAATCGTGTAATATAGAAAAATCTCTTCCAACTTATAAATTCTGATATCCGGTGATCTTCCCTTTCTTAAGGGAAGTGTCCGTCTACTGACGGACAAAGGGTTTCTTCCTCTCTCAATTCATAGGATGACTTCAAGTCATCCTATGAATTGATGTATATGCCCCTTATTTTTTTTGCGGTACAAACTTACAAAAAACAATGATTAGGAGCTTATTTCATACGAAAATTTTTCATATAATTAAATATAATGTATTTATATAAATTTGTATATACTACAACGAACATTTATCCGTTATGCATAACAAAGAAACGAAAGCACAGTTTTGAATATCGCCATTTCTTATCTGTTTCAGATAGATAGTAGTAATTGCATATCAGTTATCACTATCGACAATTGGCAGTTGACTTTGTTATGAATGTGTGAATTGTATAATTTATAACAAAAGTTATGTAACAATTAATCTCCAAAAGTTACGCAATTTTGTTGTATTATTATTAATCATTCAAGACATAACGGAATTACCCGGGATACTTGTGGGGCAACTACACTATTCCAGAGCTTATAAAATAATATCATATCTATAATCAACACATTAGGTAGTGTAATAGTACTTAATGTAAATCACAAACCATTAAACTCAAAAAAAATGAAGACAATTAAATTTTTTGCAATTATTACTGCACTGGCATTTATGTCGGTGTCGTGTGTTGAGAACTCAGGTAAGTATAAAGCTGCCATTGCCGAACGTGATTCACTGCAACAAGAAAAGCAGGCCTTAGATTCCAATTATAATCAGACATTAGTTCTTCTGAACGACATTGAAACCGGCTTCTCTGAAATAAACCATAGTGCCAGTGAAATGAAAGTGAACCTCAAAGGTGCTGAAGGTAAAACTACCACCAAAAGAGAATTGATAGCTGCTCAGATGACCGCCATCAAAGAAAATATTGAACAAAACAAAGCCAAAATTGAAGAACTACGTCGTTTGTCTTCTAAAAAAGGAAGAGCTAACGGTATGTTAGCCGAAACAATCAAACGTTTGCAAGCCGAAATGGATGCCAAAGGTGTTCAGATTCAAGCCTTACAAACTGAGCTTGATCAGAAAAACATTAAAATCACCGAGCTTACCTCTACTGTGGATGTTCAGACCAAAAGCATAGCCGAACAACAGAGCGCTATTGAAGAACAAAAATCAACTTTGAAAACCCAGGACAACAACCTGAATACTGTTTGGTACTGTATTGCTAATTCCAAAAAATTGAAAGAAGCAAAGGTTATTTCTGCAGGTGGATTATTCAAAAGCACAAAAGTATTGAACACCGATTTCGACAATTCAGCCTTTACACAGGTCGACTTAAGAAATATTTCGTCGATACCTACCAATAGCAAGAAAATAAAAATCCTTTCGTTGCACCCACAAAGCAGTTATAGCCTGGTGATTGGTGCCGATAAGACCGTTACTATCGAGATTACTAATCCTTCAAAATTCTGGAGTGTATCTAAATACTTAGTAGTACAAATCTAAATCGATTTGTAAACGGTACTTTCTTCTCACTTATAAGTAAAGCGAATAATTCAAACTTCTGAATTATTCGCTTTCTTTTTTTTATGGCGTGTCGCGGTTTGGAGAATTGTGCCGGGGTGGGAGAGTTGATGCTACTTACAACGCTTTTATAGAGGCAATATAAATACCCCTAAAGCAATCGTCCATACAACCATCTTCCTGATACCCGCAGGAGGATATCAAGCCATTGTTGTTGGTTTCCAGGTACACTTTGGCACTTTCTCTTTTTATCAACCATTCGTTACGGGCTTTATCATAAACCTCATCCAAGGTCCAGGCTGCGGCTCCGGAAGTATGTGAACTTATTGCGGCTGCATTTTCGGTCCATTCCAGCACTTCAGCAGGTACATTTATCATTCCCACTGTTGAGGTATATTTAAAATGACGTTGCGTGACCTTCCCATTGCTAACCGTAATGGTAGTTTCCGATGCCGGACCAAACACCGAAGCTTGTGTTACCATATAGCTATACGAATTTCCGGAGCTGCTTTTAAAACTCAACCATTCTTTGTAACTCTTCTCAAAATTGCTCTGATAATTGAAATCTTCGTTTTCGCACGAGCTAAATAGTATCCCCGTAAATAACAGGATACATAAGCATAGTTTTTCTTTCATACTAGTATGTGTTGGTTTAAATGAACTTGTTGCATATTCATTTCTCTAACTGATTTAATATATTGATGCAGATGTAGTGTCATCTGTTGCATCCAATACTGTTTATTTTTAGATTTTGAAAATTGAATCTTAACCGGAAGCTTGAAGTCATACATAAACCGTTTATGCAACGATAAGGCAGTATGTTGCATCTAAAGTAGTTGAGAAGCATTACTATTTAAACTATTAGAAAAAACGTATGAAAACAAAAACATTCCTGTTCGTAACGATTATAAGCCTGCTAATAGGCTGTGAAGAATCAGTAGAAAATTCATTTAAAGGTGTGGCTCCCACAGGACTTGTTCATTGGAATGTTCTTAGTGTGGAAGGCCCAACTATCGGGGAGGTAAATAAGTCTATCACTTTTAATGTATCTTGTCCTACTACGAGTGGATGTGATTATGTTTCAACCTTTGTCTCGGATGATAGCAATGGAAATACAATTTTGATTAAAGCCTATGGAAACACAACTAAAAACTCTATGTGCACGCTGGCTGCTGTGCCAATAGTTGTAAAATATGAATTTACTCCTCATGCAAAAGGGCAATATGTGCTGGAATTTATAAACAGAGATGAGACGATTATTAAACGTAGTTTTACCGTTAATTAATCATTTTCTTCTTCCTTAAACCAAACAAACAATGCAATTACCGACCTTATCGATAATTGCATTGTTTGTTGAGCGGATCTTATATGTATAGAGATTCGCTACCCTGCACAGCCATGATTACTTTAGTTTCACCAGCGGATGATTTAGTCCGTTTACTTCATTCTTTACAATGGTATATTTGTCTATACTCCTGAAAAGTTGAGTCAGGGTTCTAAAGCCATAGGTTCTGGAGTCAAAGCTGGGGTCAATCTTTCTAAGCGAAGAACCTACATTGGCAATATACGCCTCGTCTTCCTCATTTGTGGATATCTCAAAAGCTTTGTCGATAATATTTATATCGAGCTTTGGTAAAAGCTCTTTTGGTTCAACTACAGCTCCCGGTTTCGCCACAATTTTTGGAGATGCTTTCTTAGGCTTTACGTCATGAGTTTCCACCTTTTTTACGTCTTTCTTTACGTCAGCTTTTTCTTCGATCAGTTCAGTTTCCCGAAGTAAATTTTCGGTAAACGTAAATATCTCACACGAATTCACAAAGGCAATGGGAGTTGTTCTTCTGCCAATACCCATAACAAAAAGTCCTTCTTCTCGTATTCTTTTGGCAAGTCCGGTATAATCACTATCGCTGGATACGATGCAGAAACCATCCACACTTCTACCGTGCAATATATCCATAGCATCGATAATAAGCGAACTGTCGGTTGAATTCTTTCCTGTTGTATAGGAGAACTTCTGTATTGGATTTATAGAGTACTGATTAATGATTTCTTTCCAACTATTCATCTGCTGCATTGTCCAGTCGCCATATATTCGCCGAATGGTGGCTTTCCCGTATTTCGAAACTTCTTCAATGATTTCTTTAATGAGTTTTGCTTGCGCATTGTCACCGTCAATCAGTACTGCAATATTAAATTTGGAGTCATTCATGTTTTTCATCGTGTTTCAAATTTTATAATTACTCGCGCTAACGAAGGCGATAGTTGTTCGATGCAGGTATAGATTACAAATATACTTGTTTATTTGGATATTATTAAGAAAAAGTTTGAGACAATGCATGACTTGTCTTTTCATATATAATAAAACAATGCAATTACCAAATGTATCGATAATTGCATTGTTTCTTTTCGTTTTGTTTGTCACTGGTAACAAATCCGCGCCAGCGGGTGCTTCCTTAAAAACAGGGCACAACAACCTCTATATAAACTGGTTTTGGTATACTCTCAAACAGAAATAGTTGTATCTTTGCCTTGTGAAAAATGGCAAGATGCCACGCAAAGGCTCGCATAAATTCATGTACTGTTATAAAACCGCCGAATACATCTAAATTTGGATAGAAAATAGTTGTCACTTGTATAAAATATGCAGCTTAACCCGTTTCCATTCCAAATAAAGGTAGCGGATTAAACTTATGCCAATATCAGTTGTCTAACGCATAGAAATTAACAATAAATAACCCGAAATCATTTAAAAGTATTGAACAATGAAAAAAACAGTTGTCATCTTTTTCCTTTTAGCTTCATTTTTTGCGTGCAATGCACAATCAGGTAATTCAGTTGAAGTTGGTCGTAAGTTGAAAAATGCTCCAATTCACAGTGCCGGTTACGGTAAAGACCTTGGAGATTTTAAGAGTGGGATTTATACCATTACCAGTGCAGGACTTACCCGCCAATATACCATTGATATCCCCAAAAACTACGACAAAAACAAAACTTACCGTTTGATTTTTGCCATGCACATGATGGGAGGGCATATGCAAACCATGGTTGATCAAAACTATTATGGTCTTAAAACCTATGCCGAAAAAGAGAATGTTCCTGTTATTTTCGTTGCACCTCAGGGATACACCGACCAAACTCCCTGGCGAGGAAGTGATGACAAAGATCATATCTTCTTTGCCGATATGCTTAAATTGTTTAAAGATAAACTGAGCATCGACGCCTCCCGCATATTTTGCTGCGGCTTTAGCTTTGGTGCCATGTTTACCTACTCGTTATCATTAGAATTTCAGAGTGATCTTCGTGCTGTGGCTTGTTATGCTCCGGCCAACTGGAACATTTATCTTCCTGAAAACAAACACAAACCTTTAGCCTACTTTAGCACAACAGGTACTCAGGACGGTCTTTGTAAGTATGTCAACTCTGATGAAAAAAAGCAAGGTGGTAAATATTGTGTATTGACACACATCGAAGACAATGGATTGAAACAATTGCCGGAATTACCATTAGCTACAACACCTACTCATATCACAACTGAAATTAAAGGACTTCCTGCTGAATATCCTGTTATGTTTGGTTCATTTGTGGGTGGTCATACCGATAACGTTAAAGATCCCGGATCTGATGTCAACTGGATAGCAAAAGAAACATGGGATTTCTTTATGCGTTTCTAGTAGATTTTATTTGAAATAATTGTCGGGGGTATTTACAGTTTGTTTGTAAATACCCCCGACTGTTTTTTTTTTTAACTCGTATTTTTAGAAAAAAAACAACTGCGAATAATTCAAGAGCTTTGAATTATTCGCTTTATAATGTATAATACAGTTTGTAGAACCGAGCTAGCGGAGCGTAGTTTATAAGCTACACACCAACTGTGATTGTATTTTGCTCTCTACTTATGTAGAGTTATATCAATCTTAGCCTCTTGTTTTGCAGAATTGGAAAAACCAACTTGTATTGTATATTCACCATTTAGAACAATTGTACTCTTGGTTTTTATGCGAATCACTAAGCTGTTTTCTAAAGTGTTATTGTGAGTTATAGGATTATGTTGTATTTCTGAAAAGCCAAGATTAATTTTCTGACTTGAGAATTCATCCCACTCATCAATATTTAATATCTCTTGTTCCTCAACTACAGCAGCAGTATCACCTGTTACAAAAACTTGCAAATTTGCAGGTGTTCCAATTCCAATGTATTTTTCTACTATTGATGAATCGCAGTGATCTCTTCTGCTAAATCCTTCTTTTACTCTTTCATCTGTCAATCGAACAATAGGAATTAAAAATGCATCGCCGGGTTTCCAATCCTCAGTATCGTTTTCAAACATCAGGTCTCCTGTCGAAAACCAATTCTGATCGTCACTCTTTACAGGCTTACATAAATTCATTACTCTCAAAAAGATTTTCTCACTTGCATACAAATTTGTACTTTTCATTTTACTTTTTTGTTTTAGTTAATAATGTATTGTATTTAAATAACTGGTATAGCATTAATTTTAATATTATTCATCTCAGGATTAATAACACCATACTGTTGTCTGCTTCCATTTGTTTCCTGCCAGGTGAACGTCACATTAGTTAAAGGTTTAGCCGTTGTAACTAAATTGTCCCAATGTGCTTTAATCATTTCCAGGTCGGCCATAGCGGTTTCATAATCTTTTTTCTTTAGATCATTCCATTCTTTGTTCTCTAACTCGTCAAGTACAGATTTGACCACCTTTGACATTCCATCCCACATGTTCATTATTCTTGATAAGGCATTGTAGTTTACCGAACATTTTTCAGTCAACTGAGTAAATTGGGAACTCACGTTTGTCAATAAAATCACATCTCTGTTTGCATCCGCCACACCTTGACTAATAATTTTTATTTCTCTCTGAGCCTGCTCTATATCCGAAGCCGCCAATTGTGAGAATATAGAGTCTGAAGTTCCGAAATTGGTTACGTTAATCATTTTGTCAATCGATTTTAGCATGATTTCTGTAATTTCGGTGCAATCAATTCCAATTACGTCTAAAAAGAGACCGACTGTTTTCCCAATTATTTCATCTATAGTGATGAAATGTTCATCCTGGGCTATTCTGTTTTTGAGAGACTCAATAGCAGCATTAAGGCTAATTATTACATTTTTATCTTGCTCAACTAGCTTGAGTGCATTGTCTGAAAGGGATTTCAATGTATTTGCATCTGAGCCAATGGTCGAATTGAAATTCTCTAAGAATGTAGCAATGGATTGGATATTCTCATTTTCAATATTAAAAACTGCCTCGAGAGCTGTGAAGTCATTCTTTAATTGACCTTTTGCTGTAGTATCCGATGGGTTTTCAATTAATCGCTGCAAATGATTATTTAGTGCTGAAAAAGGGTCTGCATGATTTACTATGGATTTAGGCACATTAACCATCAGTCCAAAATAGGTTTGAGTCCATTTGTTTGGATTGTTTTTAGCCTTAAGAAATTGAATGATATAATCTGAATATCGTTGCGGTGGATTTACTAAGGTTGGCAAATTCTGGCTTGAAATAGCATAAGCATATTTATTTATCACCAACAATGCATTGATATAATCTACCAATTCATTATTGGTTGGTACAGCTTTTAATAATTTTTTAATTGTCAACATGTTTACAAATTTTAGTGGTTTTATTTTTGTGTAAAATTATTGAATACTGTATTGTTCCATTCAGTTTGGCAATTGTCCAAATTTACTTTTACAACTTTGTCGGGCTGTTCAAGGAGCTTTTCAAACTTATATTTGGTAAGCCAATTTTCGAACTGAGTAATACTTTCTGTCCAAGACCCAATTATTGACTGGAGCGAATTTGAGGCAATTCTGGAAGAGTCATTACACGGATTGAATACTTTATCTTGCCATTTGTTTAATTGGTTAATCATGTTTATATCTTCATTCTTTTTTTTGGGGTGTGTGGCAGCATAATAAAAATCAGTATCAAATTTGTGGATGTCTTTATTGTAATCATCAATCTTATCAAGCAGTTGTGTACAGGTATTGCTCCAAAGCCCAAATTGGGGCATATAGTTTTTAAGTTTCTCCAATATCGAATTAATAGATCCGATAATATCATCAACCGTGTTTATAATAGCGGTTACTTCTGTTTTGATAGATTCCGGGTTTACAGCTTCCCCATTGGTAATTTGTCTGGAATATCCAATTAAATTAGTAATTCGGTTATCAATTGGGTTTCCTTTTGTGCCAATAGAATTTGGCAGATTAATTAGAGAATTTAAGAAATTATTCCATTTCATTGCCTCTTCCTTATTCTTGGTTAAGCTATTATCAAGATCAACATCAGGAATTGGTCGGCTTAGACAATCTTCAGGACGGGGAGAATTTTCGACTAGCACAACATACTTTTGTACATCATTTATTTGATTGTCATAAGGAAAAGTAATTTTAATGTTAGAACTAGATCGAGAAATTGTTTTTGTGTTCATAATAATTTCTTTTTAAAGATTTAAATTTACTGTTATCTTAGAATTATCCAGGAAGCCTGCTGCAATACAAACTAGAGCCTTAATCGGAATTTTGCTGAATTATAGTTATTGGATATATCTTTCTCTTTACATTTCTAGTTCTGATTCGTAACGCTTTCTTTTTACACTTGCTCAATTCTATTTTTGATATGCAAGGCAAGAGCTTTGCTTTTACTACGACGAAGTATGGAGACTTCCTTTATGCTGCCAACCTACGCTTAACCGGGTTATATATTAGGGTTGATTGCGCTCCAAATATAATCATGAAAATAATAACTTTATAAAAAAGACTGAAAAAAATACTGGACAACGCGATATTTATTCCTCTGTTATACAGATAAATACTACTGGACATCGATATTATTTTAGGACATCTTATTCTTGAGGAAATATTTTGTTCAAATATGTGGGTTTGGAGCCCCAAAAAGGACGAAAAACGCAATAAATGCATCAGTAACCATCAGCTTTTATTGATATGAATATGTAGGCAAAAAAAAGCGAATAATTCAAGTGGTTTGAATTATTCGCTTTATAATGTACGGAACTAGCGAAGGTGTTCACTGTTATCCTGTCTGAACCACGATTGTATCAGATTAAAAGGATAAAGCAGATTTTCAGCGTATCTGTCTTCATTTACTGAATCCCAGTTCAGACAATTATCCTCCAACCACACGCTACACTCAACAAGGGCTGAAAACCGGACTGTTTTTAATTCTGAGGATAAAACCTCAGTTGTTCAAAAACGATATTTTTATCTTTTCGCAGACGGTCAATTAATTGTTTCAGGTCACTTTCTTCCCAACCTCGTTGAAACATTTCATCGTGCAACAGGACAACGATATTGTTTTTCGTGAATGTTTTACCCGAATTCAGCTGTTGCATAATTCGACGGTACATTTCATCAACGCTTTGTATCGGAGTACCGTCTTCTGCATGATGCTGCCACTCTACATCCCAACCAAAAACCTTAAATCCTCTTGCAGCCAGACTATCGGCAGTAGCCACCGCATTAATTTCACTATCATCTTGTTTCTTATGATTAAAACGCCAGGTATTGCAAGCCGGCATACGTATGATTTTAAACTGAATTTTCAGAAATTGCTGATTCTTCATGAAATCCTCGGTTGCTTTATGCGGATTGCCGTAGAACACTTTATATTCATTGTTGCCATGTGTAAAACTATGATTGTACTCCTCGATATACGGATTCTCTTCGTAGTACTTATAATAGGTCGCCATTTTCTCTGTCGGCAACTACTTCCGAACCAATCAGAAACACACTAATTTTTATCTTCTCTGCCAAAATAATACTATCAATATTTTGACTACCGTTCAAAGGTCCGTCATCAAAAGTCAGATATACATATTGCTTTTGAGGAAGAGCGGCCTCTTTCGGCTTGTCAGTTTTACAGGACTGACAAATGACCACTATAAGTAAAATAAATAATAGACTTGAAAAACGACGATTCATATAATATGATTTTTAATTGTTTTGCATTGATAACTCTATACTCAGAGTTTGGCATTTACACGCTACGCTCAACCTTTGATTTGCAACTTGAAAACGGGGGTCACAGACCCGCGCCAGCATGGACATTGTATTTTACAAATATATCCACATTATTTTCTTTTAAATTTACAGAAAATAATATGGATATTTTTTATTTAATTCTTAGTTTAAATTTCTGCTTCTAATTTCGGATCAGCACCATACTCATTGTCACCGTTTACGCCTTCAGTGCAGCACAATACCAACAACCAAATAGCTCCAACAAATGGAATAAATGCAATAAAATACCACCAACCACTTTTTCCAATATCATGCATTCGACGGACAAATACTGCCAAGCCCGGAATAAGCATTGCTATGGCTAATGCAAAGTAAAAATATCCATAAGGTAGTACACTAATGGTTGTTCCAAGCAGATTATCTAATCCCATGGCAACAAGCATAAAAATTAAATTGAACAATACAAAATACCAATACTCACTTCTTCTGGCTCTTCCGCTAAAAATAGCGTACTTTTTCAATACTTCTAAATAATACTTCATGACTCTTTTTTTTTGTTTTAGATTCCCTACTCGTAAGGCTTTTCAGTTACGCCCCGTTTGTGTGGTTGCCGGACTCCACTGTTTTATATATTTTACCCCGTTCTCCGTAGCGTAAATAATGCTGCTTCCTATGTTTGGCATAGCGTCCCGCTATGTCAAAGCTTGAACTTGTCCGTCCACTGACGGAAGGAAAGTTCTTGCTTTCTATATTCTATTTTTGATATGCAAGGCAAGAGCCTTGCTTTTACTACGACGAAGTCTGGAGACTTCGCCGAACTTCATGCTGTCAACCTACGCTTAACTGGGCGTGTGTTATGCGTTCAGTGTTTGTTTGTCATTTGTTTTAATTATCATGTTTAATTTTGGTTGAATTATCCAGAAACCAATTCCAATAAAACTTATGAGAAGGAACTCACCAAAATAATCCGCAAATTTTAAATTTTCTTTTCTTTATTTTGTTTCAAAGCTTTAGCGGAAAAATTCAGTAATTTGAATAAGCAAAAAACGTTTAACATGACAAAAATAAAAAATAAAAAATCACTAGTTGGTGAAGTTGAGTGAACAAAATACCCAAATGGTATGAGAGAAATCATGACAAGTATAAACCATAAATCTTCATGATAATTTTCAATTTTATTCTTGTTGATTTTATTTATGACTTTTCCAATTGAATAAAACCAGCCTACCATAATAAATCCATATATAATAGTTGAAAGAAGCCAATATGAAGTATGAATTGTTGCTCGAAATAATATTTGAGATAAAAACCACAATAAAAATATTTGCCAATGTTTTAATGTTAAAAAGACTCTCATTATATTTCTTTGTATTTGTTGTTTGTAATATTCGTATTGTTTAGTCAGAAACTTTTTCTCTTTCTTTTCGCGAAGCGTTTATTCTAATTGTCCGTGTTTCCACCCTCTGTTCGGCGTAGTCTCCAGACTACGTCGTGCTAAAATAAAAGCTCCGGCTTTTATAGTATATTTCAATATGCAAGGCGAAGCCTTGCTTCTAACTTGGCTTAGTCTGGAGACTTCGCCGAACAAGGATATAAACTTTATAAATTAGTTTTATTTTCGTCATTAAATTTTCTGTAATTATCCGCAGCTATCTTACACAACTCATCAGTAATCAGTTTCAAAAAAAGATGGTCTTTCCCATCATCTCCAAATTTCTCAAAAGTGATTTTTCGGTTACGAACAAGCAAAATTATAAATGAGAATAGAAATGATTTGGAGTAAATTAATATTTCATAAAATGTATTTATGATATTGTTGTTTATTGACCCTGTTATTTGAAAACATGATTCTTCATTTGTTCCGTCAAAAGCAAAAGCTTCGCTAAATATTGTCCAGGCTGCCCCATGCGTAAAGTCAGATGCTTTTTTATAGAGATTATTTCTTATTTCGTTTAAAACTTCTCCATATTCTTTCAAATCTGATATTTTTTTAAACTCTGTATCTATAATCGCATGTACTTTACCTGGTTTAGTCTTTAACCATTTTTTTAATTGGGCTGAGTTGTTATTGTTGTCTTCTGTATAGCTACTATATATTTCATCATCAATAAGGAATGCCAAAGCCAATTCGGAGAGTTCTATGTAATTTCTGAAAATAAGGTTTGCTTGCTGATTAAATCCCATTTCCAGATTCATCTTCATAGAAATCATATTTTTGTGTAGACTCAACAATAGTAACGATAAGAAGTTTACAGCTGCTTTATCATTATGTTCTTCAATATAGCAATACTTAAAAAGACAGGCAAACAGACTCAGATGTTCCAAAATAAGTAAATCTATAAAATATGACTCAATATTCAATTTTTTAAAGAGCTCTGCTGAATTTTGCTTTTTTGTTTTAATGACGTCTTGCCTTAATTCTTCAATCGATTTTAATATTTCTTCTCCATCCCATTTTGTTTCATCGTCAAATAAATCAATCTGCCCTCTTTCGAAATGATTAATCTTAGATTGATAATAGACTAGTTTACTAATTCCGGATATTAACCTTTTACAGTTTTCGTCCATACTTAATATTAGCTCTTCTTCAGTCATATTCCAATTCTTTCCTCATTACATCCTTTAATACAATCATTTTAAATTTCACATAAGCCTCAGCTAGTGCAGGTCTGTGACCTGTGTTTTTTCTCGTTTTGTTTGTCACGGGTCACAGACCCGCGCCAGTATGGGCTTAGATTATAAAATAAGTATAATGCATATGTCATGTACATTTGAAATTTACGATTTCTGACTTTTCTCTATTATTTTATCTGCAAGGAAATAATACATTACCGCAATATTATTTGTTAGTTTTTCAAGTCTTGGAATCCAAGTTTTCAATTCTTTTTCTCCCAACAACGAACCAAAATCACTTTTTTTAAACGCACTTTCATTAGGATAGAAAAAAGGATGACTATCTAATGAGAATTGAAAAAAATCATTTCTTTCATTGTCATCCTTAAAATCTATCTCACCATTATCGCACATTGAGAGATAAAATGCAAAAAGATTGAGTCCATTAGTTAGATTTTCTTGAAGTAATCTACTGATTTTACTTGTGTAATCGTTCCATACTTTCTTGCTATAATCCTCAACATTCTTGTTTTTGAAATATCTTAGCTGATAAAAGTGATTAGCTAATTGCTGTAGTGTTGATACACTCCCTAAAAGTTTGTCTAATTCTACAAACTCATTTAATGTATTATTCCACGACTCAACATTCAAATTTTCAATAACATCAACAGGAATATCCTTCGGTAAAAAATTAAATGGTTCTAATTCATCAAACTTCTTTTCTCTAAGATTATACGTTTTAAACTCAAACCATCTCAGATTGATTACTTTACCTTTTGTCTGAATAATAATATTGAATGTTGGATAATTCGTACTTAGTGTTAAATGTCTTGTTGATGTGTAATCAGGTTGCTCAATTCGCTCATAAAGTTTATTATAAATCAATTTTAATAGTTCAAAAGTATTTAGAGCTGATGCATTATCTGCAATAATAATACAACGCTTTTTGTCTTTATCAAATGATGTCTTGATTTGACAATTTTGTTCTTTTGCTAATACTTTTAATCCTTTTACTATACTAATTTCAAGACTTTCATTGGTGTCATTGATTTTATCAAGAGCCAGTTTGAGCACATTTCCACTTATAAATCTATCAGAATAAAGAAATTGGCGATATAGGAAACAAAGAATTGATATGTTTTCAAACTCCTCCTTCTCCAGTCTTCGTAGCTTGTATGGGTCTACAAATTTTTCAAAATGTACACGAAACAACTGCTGAAACTCAAGTATGAGTTCGTAAGCTTTAAATAGATTAGCAACAAGAGAAACTCTTCCATAGTCATGTATCTCTGAAACATCTTCTTTTGATAATATTTTTGCCTTTAGATAAATATATTCAACACTTTGCCATAAGTAGTTTTCTATAGAAGAATCATAATCATTATAAATTCTACTATAACTGTTATACTTTTGTATGGCAAGCATTTGCTTGAGATTTGAATCCTCCGAATTATTGTTTATTTCTTGTAAGTTTGACCTTTGTGATTTCGCGCTACCTTCACCAAATTCAGCAACAACTGATTGTGGAAATTTGGGTTTTTCTTTGCTTTTAATCAATTTGCGGAAATTTTGATTATAATCATCAAAGTATTCTGCTAATGGATTAAAATTTTGAAGTTTGTGATATAAACCAAATGCACGAGTCATTTTCGATAAAACTTCGACAAAAATAAGTCGTCGTTGAATTACTTCATTTACATAGCCTTGCCACGAGTTTGGTCTTTTTGTATAATCGAAGAGATTAATAAAGGTAGAATTGATTTCTACAAGTTGTTGTAAAGGGATATTATTTCTCGATATTTTTTTGATTGACGAATCATGATCATCAGAGATTAATGAAATTTGATGTCCAACGCCTTTCGTTTCGTACGTTTCTTCATCAGGAAATGCATTTCTCAACAACTCGATTATTTTTACTGATTTGGCATTAAGAACATCGGTTTCTTCTGTTTTTATTTTCTCATCTAAAATATCAAATAGATAATCGCATTTAATTGAATGTTTGTCTCTTGAAATGGCAATGATATTGTAAGTTTCAGACAATTTTTGAAGGAAAGACTTTTCAACCTCTTCAACATATTTGCCAGACTCGATACTGTATTTCTTTAAACCATATAAAACATGTGCAATTACATCAAGAGGCTGATTACTTAATGTCCTTTCAAATTCAAACTGTTGAAATTTTACGATAACCCCATTGATATTGAAATAATCAAGCCAAAATAAAAATAAACCAAAAGCATTCCAATCATTTTTATTATCGGGGATAATATCGATTGATTGTATACCTTTTAGCCAAGTTGTACAATAATTAAAAATTTCTTTTTTATCTGTTATCCTATCATTTACATTTTTTGCATATTGTTTTTGTTCTTCAGGAAAAATACCTGAACTGGCCATTATTCCGCCCTCATCAAGAATATTTACTAAGTCTGGATTTACAATAATCATCCACCCATTACTGTATTCCTCGTAAACCTGATTTAAAGTATTGATATTTCTATCTAAGTAATCGGCAATGCCTTTCCATTGTAGTGCCTTTAATATCTGAAGATATACTTCCCATTTCTGAGGTTCGAACAATTTTAGCTTTTCGATTAAAATATTTGGACTTAGTTTGCTTTGAATAAATCCATTTCTAAGAAAGTTTAAAATTGTATTATCGCTGATAAATGGTAATGCATTTAATACATAATCCAATTCAATATTAATCTCATTATCGAATAATAAATCTTTAATTATTTTTGATCGGACAGGATGGAGTCCTGAAATATATGTTCTATCTCCAGATATTCTAATCAAATATTCATTTTGGAGTAAATCAAGTAACAGAGTAATTTCTTTTTGAGGCTTAAGAAACTGATTGATTTCTTTAAGCTTTATTTTAGACCCAAAGCAATCAGCTAAAACAACGTATCGCAATAAGTTTATTTTATCACTACTAATAATATCCGAATCTTTTCTAATCTTATTTATTTGTGATTTTAGTTTTTCGGATAAAGACTCACTATGAGTTATCAAATAAACAAATTCTAACAAAGGTCCCGCACCTCCAAAGTTTTCCCAAGCGTCTTCAAAATCAATAAATCCGAAGTCTAAACTATGTTCATTTAATGATTCATATATTTGTTCGGCTTCTTCTTTATTAAATAAAAGTTCAATCTCTGCAAAACTGAGTTTATCCTTGATTTCAATGCTATTCCAATCTTCTTCTCTTGTTGTGATCAAAAAATTAAAGTTTTTCTTTGTAGATAACTCTATTAATATATTGATCCAATCTTTGTTACCTGGTTCAACATCGATATAAATTGTAATTGGGAAACGAATTCCTTTTGAAATCCCTTCTAAAGCCTCTATCACTTCGTATATCTTATTGATATTCTCCGGCAGTTGCTTTAATTCATAGACAGTTGATAGAGAATGATAGTCATGTAAATATCTATAAGCTAAAGTACTTTTTCCCTGACCGGAAGCCCCGTGAATAAATACAATATTTGATTCGTGGAATTTACTTTGAATTGAATTTAGCTTATCAATTCTTTTCACATCAACACCCGCTAAAATATGCTTATAATTAGCTGATATACCATTATAAAATCCTACTTGTAGCTTCTCAATATTTTCTGTGTCAATCTTTGTATCTAATTGTTTTATTAAAGAATTATATGTATTGTTAAATGCTATCCTTTCTTTTTGGAACTTACAAATTTCATCAAATTGTTTCTTGAAAGTTATAGGCGTTATAATTTCCTGTTTCTCTGAAGCGTAATAAATTGCATACAACAATAAATTAAATGTTATTTCTATATCAGTTAATGTGCCCCATTTCTGAATATTAGCAATTACATCGTTCTTAATTATATCTTCATCAACAATTTCATATTCAAAATTTCTCTGAAGTATCTCTATCTCATGATTCTTAAGTTGTAGACCCTTTAGTTTACTGATTAGTTTTTGAGAGTATTTTGTTGAACAGAGTTCTTTAATTTCATTACTAATATTACCGAATGATACTAATTTAATTTTAGGGGTTTTATTTTCAGCATATGCCTTTAATGCACGTCTAATAAAAGTATTGTCTTTATATGACAGAATTTTACTCAGTGTCAAAGTATCTCCGTAGTCTTTTACTTGAATGATTTCAATAACTTCACCTTCCTCGTTATAGACATCTAAATCTTCATATTTCCCTTCAGGATGAAATTCACTTTCTTGTTCATCATGCGATAATATTCTATTTAAAGAATATAGAGATTGAACTCTGTACCCTTTTAGCGCGCTTACAGCACCAATATTATTTGATTTTACGGTCATTTATGAGAAGTTGTAAATGATTTGATTCCTGTTTTTTTATTACTTCAACAGCTTCGATTTGCACTGTTTCTTTTTTTTTGCTTGCTGCTAACACATAAATATACCCATCTGGGTATATTCCTCAATATGGCAAGATATGTGCAGTAGAGTTGCGCATATACCCACTTTATAAGATAAAATCTATTGCAACTATCTCAATATCTACAATAGATTTTATTTCACAGTTCAAAAATAACAAATCCTTTTAAAATAACCAACAATAATCACTGATATTTTTAAACAACTATAATATTGGTCATAAAATGCTTGCAGGGAGCATAACTATCCTGCTATCTTGGCTGTATAAAGTAGGGTAGTGGGTAGCACAAATGTGCTAGGGTAAGTGTGAGTGAATGGATAGAAGTAAAGGGGTGATAACACACAAAAGTGCGCTAACGTAGAACATTTTCAAACCGTCAATGCACTACGACAAACCTACATAGTAAAATGTAGAGTTGACATAGTGTAATTTTAAAACGCGCTAGTACTTTTTTATGTCTACATAGTACTTTTTTATGGCTACATAGTGGCTTGACGAAATGAAATAGTGGCTTGACAAACCTTCAAGGTGGCTGGAAGAAACGTCAAGCTAGCTGGAAGAAACGTCAAGGTAGCTTGAAGAACTGTCAAGGTGGCTTGAAGAACCTTCAAGGTGGCTGGAAGGAACGTCAAGGTGGCTTGAAGAAATGAAAAACCACTATGTAGCACTGTTGAATAACTACTAATGAGCTTATTAGTAGTATTATACGTTGATAGCTTGCGGGTCTATTCAATAAACTGTGTCAGAAAAGGGAAAATCATTATATTTACCCTATAAAAGCAAGTTTAAATGAACAAGACAGAAGAATTTGATTACAAGGAATTTGAGAAAGAAGCATTATCAAAATTAAAGCAAGGTGTTAGGCTTGAAGGTGAAAACGGTATATTAGCACCACTCTTAAAACGCTTATTAGAGGCTGGTTTACAAGGAGAACTTTCAGGTCATTTGTCTCAATCAGGCGAAACCAACAACCGTCGTAATGGATTAAGCTCTAAGAAAGTAAAGACTCATTATGGAAGTATAGAGGTATCAACTCCCAGAGATAGAAATGGGAGTTTTGAACCAGAACTCCTGGCTAAACGACAAACAACCCTTGGCGAAGGATTAGACCATAAAATTATTAGTTTATATGCTTTGGGAATGAGCTATGCGGATATTTGTGATCATTTGAGCGAGATGTATCAGTTGAGTATCTCTCCATCTTCTATTACAGCTATTACAGACAAAATTGTTCCAGAGATAGAAGCATGGCAAACTCGCTCATTAGAAAGTGTATATCCCATTGTATGGCTGGATGCTATTCACTACAAAGTCAGAGAAGATAATGCCATAAAAAGCAAAGCAGTATACTGTTTGATAGGTATAAATCGGGAAGGAATCAAAGATTTATTGGGTATGTATATTGGTCAGGCTGAGAGTGCCCGTTTTTGGCTATCTGTTCTTAATGATATACACCGTCGTGGTGTTCAAGATATATTAATAGCTAGCATTGATAATCTAAAAGGGTTCTCTCAGGCTATCGAGGCTGTTTTTCCAAGAACAAAAGTTCAATTATGCATTGTGCATCAAATAAGAAATTCATTAAAATATGTTGCCTATAAGGATCGTAAAGCAGTGGTTAGTTCATTGAAAGAGATTTATCAAGCCAACGATAAAGATCAAGCAGAAAAAGCTTTAGCAAGATTTGATGAACAATGGTCAAGGAAATATCCATACATAATTAAATCATGGCTTGAAAACTGGGACAGGTTGTCTCAAATGTTTGAATTTCCGGATATGATAAGAAAGATGATGTATACAACTAATATCATTGAAAGCTTTAATAGTCAGCTACGAAAGGTCACTAAATCAAAACGTGTTTTTACTAACGATCAGGCACTTATGAAATTACTTTATTTGGTACAAATGAAGTTGTTTGAAAATGTAGGACCTATTTTAGGTTGGAAGCAAATTATGGCACAATTTATTATTATTTTTGAACAAAGATGGAATATCAATTAGTTATCCTTTCTGACACAGTTTATTGAATAGACCCTAGCTTGCTATGATAGGCTTTGAATGCGGGTTTATTCAGTAAACAGTGTCAGAGGAAAGAGAATCAATCGAAAAGAAAAGGCTTCTTAGCACTAAAACGAACACGCATAGTGGGTATGAACAAAAGAAATAGAGGATTATTAGGTGCTTAAGTAACAGGAAAGATATAATTTCTTATAATCAGACCAAAATAAATAGAAGAATAGAACGCTGATAAACGCTGATCTAGCGGACTTGCCTGCGGCAGGCAGGTAAAAAAACGGATTTAAAGTCCGATAAATCGGACTGATTTTCAAACGCCTGAGGTTTTATCAGTCATGCTTGCATGACTTAAATCTGTTAGAAATCCGTCACGATAGCTATCGGGATATCATCCGTTTTCATCCGCTTAATCTGTAAACGCCGACTTGTCGGCATGTTCCATCCGCGTTCTATTCTTTTTAAAAATACGACATTATATTCAGACCATTACTTCAATAGTTTTTGAAGTCCCCTAAAGATACTCTCTATTGATATTTTTTTTAGGTAACAGCGCGGATATTCATGTTTCGTTTAAAATAGCCTAAGGTGGGTGAGGAGTAGGGTGGAGTTGGAGGCTATATTGCAAAGCAAGGAATGTCACTATACATCACTTACTATGAAGTGTAATTACTTTTCTGAGCAGACCCCACTTAAACTCTATAGAAATAGCATTGAATTGTTATGCTTTAGGTAAAAAATATAATTATAACTAAACCCCTATTGCATTTAATCACGCTAATGTGTTGTATTTATACAAATTTTAGATAAAATGATTTCAATTTGATTTTAAATCGTATATTTGACCGAATTTTATTTCTGTTTGTCAGCTTTTAGAGTTCTGAGAGGAGATTTTGTAGAACAACTATTATAAAAAACAGTATTTACTTTGTTGATTTGCCTGAATGGATGTTTCCAACTCTATTTTGAGCTTTGCTATCCCATAATGGTAGCTACAATGTATGTTATTGAGCTTGACAATTACCCAAAAACTTAAAAAGAATGAAAACACGATTACCCACCAATCATTCTGATCTTCGGCAGAAGGCTGAAGAGAAATTGCGAGGAAAAAAATTGGAATTAAGCATGGATGTTTTGGATATAGATCTCTATTTGCTCAATCATGAATTGCTGGTTCACCAGATTGAACTCGAAATGCAAAACGAAGAATTGGAAAAAGCGATTGACATTGCAGACGAAATGTCGATTAAATATATTGATTTATATAATCTGGCTCCTACAGGTTATATTTCACTCACAAAAGAAGGGGAAATTATAGAGGCAAACAACAGTGCCTATGACCTGTTGGGTAGAAAACAGCCTAAACTGATAGGCAGTAGGTTTGGTTTTTTTGTAAGCGATGAAAGTAAACCTGTGTTCAATCAATTTGTCGAGGATATATTGGTCACAAAAAAAACAGAAACCTGTGTTATCAGTTTAAATATCTATGACGATATAAACACACATGTTCTTCTTACGGGACATATCACTAAAAATGATGAGTTTTGCCTTGTGGCTGTTATTGACATTAGTGAGCTTATTGCAAACCAGAAAAGGATTGCCCAATTAGAAATCTTCAACGATATCTTTATAGATAGAGAACTGAAGATGGTTGAACTAAAAAAAGAGGTCAATCAACTACTCAAAAAGGCAGGTCTTGAGAAAAAATATTGAAAACTCCTCCGATAACTTGAAGTCATAGGAAGAGTAAAGTTAGAAAAGTTTTATTGTACTGACACATTCCCATAAACAAAGCGCATTGTTCATCTATTGATGGTCAATGCGCTTACTGTTATAATGAAATGAAGATGTTTTTTCTGTCATTGAATCTCGCAACAGCCCGCTTTGGCGGGACTATCTACTCTCATTATTCTTTTCAATTTGGATAATTAACGGTACTCATTTGCAAGGTTACCGCAGTTTGTGCCAACAAACGTCCGTTGATGCTAGCTCCGGTTTGCAAGTTGATGCCTGTTTTTCCTAATATGTTTCCTTCGAAATGACTGGTGGTGCCAATAGTAACAGCACCTGCCGTTTGCCAGAATATGTTTTTGGCCTGAGCTCCTCCGGCTAATGTTACTTTTACAGCTGAGCTCATAATAAGTGTACCCGATATTTGAAATATCCAGATATCATTCGGGCCACCTTTAATGGTTATGTCGGTAGGAATAACTACTGCGCTTGTAAATTTATAAAGTCCCGGAGTTAAGGTTTTACCTCCGATATTTCCTGCACCCAGATTTAAAAAGTCGGGATTAGAACGTCCTGCAGCATCTACATACGCAGTTTGCATATCGCTTACAGCTGTAGTCAATCGGCTTGCGTTGGTGATTCTGCAAGGTAGTGGTCCTGCTGCATCAACGGTATAAATAGCTCCTGCCACTTCGGCGCAGGTAAGTTTAATAGCAGCACCTGTAATGGGACTTGTTCCTATATCTCCTGTTACGGAAGATTTATAAACATCGGTGATTCCTGTTTTAGATAAGATGCTAAAGTTGCCGGACATACCAAGATTTACGGTTTTAAGTGCACATACTTTTGAAGCGTCTAATGATTCGACTGCTGCTGCTTTTTTGGGAGCTACGCTGGCGCTGGTATCCATTTCACTTGTGCAACTACTCATAACTGCAAGAAACATCAGTGCTGTAACCGGGATTAAACTTTTAAATTTCATTTTTAGATTTTTATTTGGTGACTTAATTATCACGAAGCAAAGATAGGTGTAGCTAAATGCTTAAAAGTTACACAACTATTTCTATGTCTTACATAAATCACACTTAAAACAGTTAGCAGTAAACAGTAAACAGTAAACAGTGAGCAGTGAGCAGTCATCAGTTAGCAGTTTATAGTTGTTTGGGTACAACGTTTTTTTTCTTAATGTAACGTGAGTTCGAGATGAGGTTTATATTATTGCAGTTGTAATATTCAGATTTACAATAAGGTAATAAGGGTTGGGGGCTCAGTTGCGAATGATTCTACTAAGGTTTCTATAAAACAAATAAGGTTTTCCTTCATATTTAAGACCTTATTCTTTGGTTTTCAACCTTAGTAGTATCTATTTTACTATTCACATTAACCTTATTCCCTTATTTTCAATATAATATATTTACCCCTAGTGCATTTGATAGATATTTTCAATGATACGATTAAAGATATTGAGTTGTACACAGTTTGTCTACGACTGACCTCGTCCGGTAAACCGAAAAACAAGTGAAGTTGGCGTAAGAAACTGTCCTGTTTGAGCGACAAAGGAGCGAGTTTGGACGGTTTCAGCCAACTGAGCGCAAGTTTTTCGAGTGAAGCGGGCGCAGTCTTGACTTTTTTGCTTACTTTTTGTGTTAAGACAAAAAGTAAGTCAGGGTTTGGGGCGGAAGCCCCGATAAAACAAAATCATTTTTTATTAATGCACTACGAGTTATATTTATATTTTATATAAAACTCACGTTAAAGTAATGGGAGAAGTAAGATTAGAAAAGTCTAATTAACTTAATACCTCTACAAACCAAAAGCGCATTGCCCATCAACCGATGAACAATGCGCTTTTGGATAGTACATACATTGAAATGAAAACTGTTTACTGCTAACTGATGACTGCTAACTGTTTACTGATGACTGACTACATTCTATCCATGTACCAGCTGAGTTCTTTTTCCATTTTTTTGAAACGGAATATCGAGGTAATGATTTTTTGCAGACGCATAAAAGCTGTTTCGCTCTTCACCACATAATCGAAGGCCTGATGGTGCATGCACTCAATGGCCACATCAATTTTGTCCTGCGACGATAACATCACCACAGGTATGTTGGGATTGGAGGCTTTTATTTTATCCAGCGTTTCGAGACCGTTCATAGCCGTTTTATCAATGCTGTCCAGATAATAATCCAGCACTATGATATCCGGGCAGTGCGAGAGGTTCTCGATGCAAAGTTCGCCGGAGCTATAGGTTTCGATACTGAAATCGGCATGTTCTAAAAAATCAATTTCCAATGATTTTAAGAAGAACGCATCATCGTCCACCAAAAACAGTTTAATTTTGTCGTTATTCATCATTTCTTATCTTTAATCTTTATAAATTCTTCTTCTAACTCCATGCAAGCTTGTGTACAAATATTGCCAAGCTGTAAAACCATTTCACTTATGCCTTCGGCTTGATCCTGGGTGGTGGCGTAATCCTGTACTTTACGGGCCATATTCTCAAAATCGCCGCTAATACCCATGATGGCAAACGAAGGAATCATTTTATGTACGGCGGAATGCAGCCCCTGCCAGTCTTTTTCGGCCAGACCTTTTTTCATGGCACTAATCAGTGGTGGCGTTTGTTCCAGGTAAAGTGTAATCATTTCCATCATTAATTCCGGATTTGATTTGGTGCGGCGATTCAGATACTCAAGATCGATACACCGTTTTATTATAGCTGCCTCAACAGCCACTTCAACAGTCACTTCGGCTGCAGCAGTCTCTAGTATGGCTTGCTTCTTTACCAAACTCATTATCTTAGTGTACAATAATCGCTCATCCACCGGTTTAGCTATATAGTCATTCATGCCCACATACTTGCATTTCTCTAAATCAACAGTAGTTACATCGGCCGTTAAGGCAATAATGGGAATTGATGATTTCATCACATTACGAATATGATCGGTAGCTTCGAATCCATTCATTACCGGCATTTGTAAGTCCATTAAAATAACATCGTAGCTTTTTTGTTCTAATTTATCAACAGCTATTTGTCCATTATCGGCAATATCACGTTCAAATCCAAAGTCGTCCAACAATGTTTTCATCAACAATTGATTAAGTGGAATATCTTCTACCACCAACACGCTGATACTTTTGTTGTCTATCTGTAAATCTTCCTCTACTATTTCCATTTCGGGCAAAATCTCTGTTTTCTGGAAGTTGAGGATAAAACTAAAGGTTGACCCTTTGCCTACCTGACTGGCTACCTGAATACTTCCTCCCTGAGGTTCTACCAATTGTTTCACTATAGCAAGCCCCAAACCGGTGCCGCCATATAATCTGGAAGTGCCACTGGATGCTTGCTGAAAATTCTCAAATATTTGTTCTATTTTATCTTCGGGGATACCTATCCCTGTATCTTTTACCGAAAACTGAATACTTACCTCATCTTCATCTTCGGTTAGTAAACTTACACTCACCGTTATATTCCCTTTGGAGGTAAACTTTACCGCATTACTCAATAAGTTGAGAATAATCTGGTGCAAACGAACCGGGTCGCCCACCAACACATCGGGGATGGCATCGTCGTATTTTTTTATCAAGGTAAGATTCTTCTCCTGAATCTTGGTCTCGAACAAATGCAACATGGCCGATATGGATACCGCCATTTTGAAAGGTGTTTGTTCGAAAACCATTTTACCGGCATCTACTTTTGCCAAATCCAGAATGTCATTGATCAGTACAATCAACGCATCTCCACTCAGTTTAATGGCCGTAAGATATTCCTTTTGTTGGCCGACATATCTGTTTTGATCAGCACTTTGGTGAAGCCGATAATGGCGTTCATCGGTGTGCGTATTTCATGACTCATGTTCGACAAAAACTGTTGCTTTGCTTTCACTGCATTTTCGGCAGTAAGCGTTGCATTCTCAGCTTTGCCTTTTGCTATCTCAGCAATCTCGGTTGCCATTTCGGCAAACACAATGGCTTCGTTAAGTTGTGTTTCTATTCTTTTCCGTTCGGTAATATCGCGCGCTACTACTACCACGCCCTGTACATTTCCTCTGTCATCCTTATACACGGAGCCATTGAATAATACATCCGTGAGTTTTTTATCACGTATGGTCAGCGGAAAATCGGTAACAAATCCATTGGCAAAAACATCCTGATAGACTTCTTTTGCTTTCAGCGGTTCGGTGAAATACTCAAAAAAATCGGTATCAATAAGTTTTTCGCGACTCATACCGATAATTCGTACCGAAGCATTATTCATATCTGTAATTTTGCCCTGCAAATTAATGGTGAATAAGGGATCGAGACTGGCTTCGATAAGACTTCTTGCATATTCCGAAGCTAATTTTTGAGCCGTAACATCTCGGGCAACGATGACAATGCCCACTACATTTCCTTTATCATCTTTATATACCGAGCCGTTGAAAAGCACATCGGTAAGTTTACCTAGCTTGTGACGAAGTGTAAGGGGTGAATCGGCAACAGACCCCATAGCAAAGACTTCTTGGTATACTTCTCGCGCTTTTTGCGATTCGGTGAAATACTCGAAGAAGTCAGTACCCGTCAATTCGGCGCGCGTAAATCCGGTTACATTTACCGTAGCTTCGTTCATATCGGTTATTTTACCATCAATACTAATGGTCATCAATGGATCCAGACTGGCTTCGATAAGGCTAAGCGAATATTGCGAAGCTAATTTTAAGGAATAACTGAAAGCTTCCAGTTCTTTGTTTGCGGCGGCGCGTCTCTCTTTTTCTTCGGTTTGAAAAAGCAATTCTTTATCGGCAATAATTAATTCAGCGGCACGTTTCTCTTTCTCTTCAGTCTGAAATACCAGTTCAATATCAGCAATTTTTAATTCGGCAGCACGTTTTTTCTTCTCACCGGTCTGATAAAGCAGTTCTTTATCGGCGATAATCAACTCGGCTGCACGCTTTTCTTTTTCTTCGGTTTGAAATACCAATTCTTTAGCGGCGATGATTAATTCGTCGGCTCGTTTCTTTTTCTCTCCGGTTTGATATAAAAGTTCTTTGGCGGCAATGACTAACTCTGCTGCCCGTTTCTCTTTCTCTTCGGTCTGAAATACAAGTTCTTTATCCGCAATGATTAATTCAGCTGCCCGCTTCTTTTTCTCGCCGGATTGATATAAAAGTTCTTTGTCGGCAATGATTAATTCGGCCGCACGTTTCTTTTTCTCTTCAGTTTGATAAACTAATTCCTTATCAGCAATAATTAACTCCGCTGCTCGTTTCTCTTTTTCTTCGTTCTGAAAAACTAATTCTTTGTTAGCCAGAATTAATTCAGCAGCACGTTTTTCTTTCTCATCATTCTGAAAAGCCAGTTCCTCGTTAGCCACGCCCAACTCTTGCGCGCGTTTTTCTTTTTCATCGTTTTGGAAAGCCAACTCTTTGTTGGCAATAATCAATTCTGCCGCCCGCTTCTCCTTCTCATCATTCTGAAAAGCCAATTCTTTATTCGCCACGCTTAACTCATGCGCGCGTTTTTCTTTTTCGTCGTTTTGAAAGGCCAGTTCTTTGTTGGCTATAATCAATTCTGCTGCCCGCTTTTCCTTCTCATCATTCTGAAAAGCTAATTCTTTATTGGCAATGCTCAGTTCTTCAGCACGTTTCTCTTTCTCATCGTTTTGAAAGGCCAGTTCCTTATTAGCATCACGCAATTCTACAGCTAATTTCTGATCTTCAATATCGCGTGCTACCAACACAGCGCCTACCACTTTCCCGTTGGCATCTTTATAGATCGAACCATTGAATAGAACATCGGTATGTTTGTGGTTTACATGCCGAAATGTAAGTGGGCATCCTTTTACCGAACCCTTTTCAAACACTTGCCTGTAAATCTCCTTTGCCTTTTCGGGTTCTGTAAAATAGTCGTAGAATTTAGTACCGATCAGTTTGTCGCGTTCTACGCCGGTAATATTCACCTTCGCCTCATTAATGTCCGTGATTACTCCATCATTGTTGATGGTAACTAAGGGATCAAGACTAGCTTCAATCAAGCTGCTGGCATATTGCGATTCATGTGTTTTTGTTCTTTCCATTATCTTCTTTACTTACTTTCTTACCTCTTACCTCTTACTCCTTGCCTCTTACTTTCTTGCCTCTTACCTCTGATGTCAAATGTCTTCAATCTGATTTCGGCGTTTCACCTTCAGCTGTTTGAAGTGCGAAGGCGATAGTCCCGTTACCTTTTTAAACTGATTGGAAAGATGCGCCACACTGCTGTAGTTCATCTTCCATGCTATCTCGGTAATGTTCAATTCGCCGTAGATAATCAATTCTTTAATACGCTCAATTTTATGAGAAATAATAAAATGTTCGATGGTAGTTCCCTGTACTTCAGAGAATAAGTTGGCTAAATAGGTATAGTCGTGACTCAATTTTTCACTCAGAAAGTCCGAGAAATTTACTTTAATCATCTCATCGGAATGATGCACCATTTCTATCACTGCATTTTTTATTTTCTCAATCAACACAGCTCGCTTGTCGTCCATCAGTTCGAGTCCCGAATCGAATAACGAAGCTTTTAACTGCGCACGCTGATCAGCTGATATAGACTCCATGATCTCTACTTCTCCCAAATCGACCACTATGAAGTGAAGACCGATCTTTTTCAACTCCTCTTTAACAGCCATTTTACAGCGATTGCTCACCATATTCTTGATGTATAGTTTCAAAATATGTATAATTAGTGGATTTGGTCAAAGATACGCATGTTTCCTATTGAAATCATTACAAAATATTGGAAATAAGTTACATAATTCCCACATTTTCGTTTAAAAGGCGTTGATTTTCAGAATAGTTCAGTTAGTACTACTAGTAATTCGGAGTACTCCTGAACTTCCGTTTGGCATCGCGTAGAATCCAGTAAATAACCAAACTCATTGTTGCGGCAAAAAAGCACCAAACCGAAGTAAGAAATTGTGTAAAAAACACAATGGTTACTAAACACGAAACAAACATTAGAATACCCAAAACATAGGTTCGTTTGATGGTAGAAATAAATAACGGCGCAATAGATGTGACCAGATAAATGCCAAAAACCACCAGATGGATAGATTTAGGAAAATTATCTACGTATTCGATATGATAACCCATTATTTCGGGTTTCACGCTGAGCGCCAACAGGCATACTGTAAAATACAAGGATACTGATATTCCCATTCCCAACATCACCCACAAAATTTTGCGTTTTTTCTTGTTCTTCTCCATCCAAAGCACTGCCAGCGGAACCATTGCCGGCCAAAAGACTTCCGCCATGACTAAGAAGACGTAGGTAGCCGGTTTCTGAAGAGCGGCAAATTCGGGATGTTGTAACGACAGCCATAGAAACCCTTCGGCTATTTGTTGCAAGCCGAAAAATAAAGGAATACTTGCAAATATAATTTGCGATGGTTTATGTACTTTCCTGATGGTGGCAATACCAATGCCCGCAATTATTACTCCTCCAGCAAAACTGGCTTCTGTTGAAAAACACATATTTATTCTCTTGTTTTAGTATTGGATGTAACCTGACTTTTTGAGCCCCCAAAGATGCAACTCCATTAGCCGGAAGAGTTACACAATAAATGGAAAAAGTTACATAATTCACACCTTTTTAGTCCTTAATTAACGGGAGTTTGATATAAGCTCATCATATCTCAACAACTTTATCTTTTAAGTCCGAAGGCTTCAGGATTCTAATATCTTGATTCATGAGTGTTTGCTTATATCGAACTCACGTTATTTTGGTTTCCATAACAAGGGGCAGTTCAATATTTTTTATCCAAATGGAATAAATGTTGTTTTCATCCTATATAAATTATATAGAGCTGAATGTAGGGTTGTTTATCCTTCTATAATTTATATAGCCCGATTTGAGCCTCGTTCAAGCCTCTATAAATTATATAGAGATGGATGAAGCTCCGTTCATCCTTCTATAAATTATATAGACATAACGAGGCCTGTTTGGGGTTCATATAAATTATATAGACATGAATGATGTCCAATTTGGGTTTCTATAAATTATATAAGGTTTTTCTTCATATTTAAGACCTTATTCCTTGGATTTCAACCTTAGTAGCATGGATTACACGATTTGCATTAACCTTATTCCCTTATTTTCAATACAATATATTCATACCTCATATCGAACTCGCGTTAATTAATATGTGAATTATGCAACTTATATTAAAAGTTGTGTAACAATTGAAGGACAAAAGTCCGATATATTTGCATCAACTAATTTTAGGAAAAAACAATCTCCCACCACAAACCACAAAATATGAAACCCAAGAAGTCTGCAATAGCTCTGAAAGGATATGCACGCCGTCAGTCGATGTTACTGAGTGAGAAAACGCTGGCAAAAAAAGCAAAGACCAATAACTTTATAACGGATATTGCCAATGTATGCTTGTTTCTGACGCGTGCAATGAAGGAAACATTTACTCCAAACCATGAAATAAGGGAGTTTTTTCATCAATGTTTTCAGATAGGAAATAAATCGCTGGCACTTGTTACGGTAACCGGAACCATTATGGGTTTGGTACTCACCATTCAGTCGCGTCCTGTGTTGGCAAACTTTGGGGCAGAGTCAATGCTACCGGGCATGGTGGCGGTTTCGCTTATCAGGGAAATGGGACCGGTGATTACCGGATTAATCTGTGCAGGTAAAATTGCATCGGGAATGGGCGCTGAACTGGGGTCGATGAAGGTAACCGAACAGATTGAAGCCATGGAAGTATCCTCCACTAATCCAATGAAGTTTTTGGTAGTAACCCGTGTATGGGCAGCTACTTTAATGATACCACTTTTAATATTGTATGCCGATGGACTGGGAATTCTGGGAAGTTGGGTGGGTGCCAATTTAAAAGGTGAAGTGTCGTTTACACTGTTTTTCTCACAAGCTTTCAGCCACATATCCTTTGTTGATTTATTGCCGGCAGTGGTAAAATCATTCTTCTTTGGAGCTGTTATTGGCGTGGTAGGCTGCTACAAAGGCTATAACGCCGGACGTGGAACAGAGAGTGTAGGTAAAGCCGCCAATTCGGCCGTAGTAGTTGCATCATTGCTGGTGCTTATTGTTGATTTAATTGCCGTACAAATTACGGATATGATTTAAGTCAGTTATCAGTGAACAGTTATCAGTGAATATATCTAATAAAATGACATTTGAATGATGATTAAAGAAATACGATTGACCACTAAGACACATAGGTCACAAAGATAAAAACACAAGTGATTTTATTCTTCTAAATCAATGGTTCTCTAACATACTGGCAAATAAAACATTTATGTTTTATTCTTTGTGTTCTTTCAATTATTAGCAACAGAGAATATCAGACAAATTATACTTTGTGTAGCTCTGTGTCCTATGTGTCTTAGTGGTAAATCTTAAAGTAGATGTCAGTAAAGGGTCATCATTGGAAAACAAAACAGGTCACATGATCTCCGGTTTTAGTGCAATTTTAATACAAATACAACATGAAGGACATGGCTATTGAAAAGGATGATACAAAGAAATCGGGAAACCGAAATCCTATCATCACCATAGAAAATCTTCAATTATCGTTTGGCAAACAAGCGGTATTGAAAAATGTGAACCTGCAACTATTTGAAGGAGAAAACCTCGTTGTGTTGGGTAAGTCGGGTTCGGGAAAATCGGTTCTGATAAAATGCATTTCAGGTTTACTCAATGCCGATGGCGGAACGATTACCGTATTCGGGGAGAATGTAAGTACGATGAAAAGGTCGGAGCTGAACGAACTACGCAAGAAAATCGGTTTTCTTTTTCAGAGTGGTGCTTTGTACGACTCTATGACCGTGAAACAAAACCTGGAATTTCCCTTGCTGAGAATAAAACGCAATCTCACTAAAAACGAATGCGACGAAAAGATCAACGAGGTATTGGAAAATGTGGGCTTAACAGAGTCGCTTAATAAAATGCCTTCGCAACTCTCGGGAGGAATGCGGAAACGAATAAGTCTGGCACGCACCATTGCAGTTGATCCGCGGATCATGCTTTACGACGAACCAACTACCGGGCTCGATCCGGTTACTTCCAACGAAATAAGTTTGTTGATTAACAGCATTCAGAGAATATACAAAACCTCGTCCATCATTATTACACACGACATTGAATGTGCCCGCGCCACCGCCAACCGCGTTGTAATGCTTTCGGAAGGCGAAATATACATGGAAGGTACGCTGGCAGAATTTGAGAAGTCGAAGGATCCGTTGATTAAAGCATTTTTTCGGTCGGGTGAACGGATTTCCAAATCCGTTGATTAGAAACATTGGATAATTGTAAGTACGACGAGCGGATTCCCAAATCCGTTTCCAAAATCATATAAGTAAATATCTGAGTAAACGGATATGGAAATCCGTTCTCCCACATTCAACAATCATTATCTAAACATAAAAAACAATATGGAAACACATTCAGATAAATTTAAAATCAGGCTTGGGCTTTTTGTTGCGGGTGGTATAGCTCTTTTCGTAATTGCTATATTTTTTATCGGGAAACAGAAAAATCTTTTCGATGATGTATTTAAAATTTCGGCCAATTTCAACAACGTAAGTGGATTGCAAATCGGAAACAACGTTCGCTTTGCCGGCATCACGGTGGGGACAGTGGATAATATCCGTATCTTAAACGATTCTACTGTAAAAGTGGATATGTTGATAAAGAAAGATGTGTGGAAATTTGTCAAATCGGATTGCGAAGTGGGCATTGGCTCCGAAGGTATTATCGGTGATAAATTGCTGAAAATATCACAGGGAAGTAATGCAGCACCATTGGCGAAAGAAGGACAAACACTGCGATCGTCAGAACCGGTGGAAACAGACGCTATCATGGCAAGTTTAAAAGTAACTTCGAATAACGTTGAGATTATCACGCAACAAATGGCGGAAGTGATGGTAAAGATAAACAAAGGCGACGGAACACTTGGTCGATTGATACAAGACAAGACCATTGCCGAAAACCTGAATCAAACCATCGTCAACCTAAAGAAGAGCTCCAAAGGTCTGGACGAAAATATGACAGCAGCAAAGCATAATTTCCTTTTCAAAGGCTATTTCGACCGAAAAGCTAAAAAGGCTGCCGAAAAGAAGAAAACTGCCATAGAATTGAAAGAAAAAGCGGCAAAAGAAAGGAATAAGTAATTTAGCATTGCTAGATGCAAAAAACAACGCGGGTGTTCAATAAATGGACACACGCGTTGTTTTTTGTTGTATTATTGTTTCTTCTTTGCCTGCAGTAGAATAAAACCACCAGCCGTCATTACTGCCAACCCGATAAAAGGCGACCAGTTTAAATAATGTGGTTCTTCACGTGTAATTTCTACTGATCCTAGGTCAACTACTTTGCGGTTAGTGAAATAAGAAAAGGTAGTGAATATGGTTAAGGCTAAGCCTATAATCATGATAACGATTCCGGTTACTTTCATTTTATTTGTTTTTTATCGAGAGTGAGTTTTAAACAGCAACACTAAGGCGAGTACATTAAGAATTACCAACCATTTGATGTAATGTAAGTTCGATATAAGCATTAGTCCGTTAGGACTTAAATATCAATAGGGAGCAGATTGAAATTCGATTTATTTCCCGTAGGGAATTAATATGTTTATCCCCTAACGGGGAATTGAATACTTGCAATAGCTAATTCTATTGATGTAAATTCCCTACGGGAAATAGATCAAATGTATTTCAATGATTTCAGAAGTGGATGACAAATAAACATTCATGTTTTATTTGTGCTGTTCTTTATGTTGTTAGAACAGAGAATATCAGGTATTTTTAAGCTTTGTGTAACTCTATGCCTTTAGTGTCTTAGTGGTAATTCTTTCGTGCGGCTGGTTATATATTGAAAGCCAGTTTTATTCCTTGTATCAGCATATTGGCTCCCAGCACTCCGATGATAAGTCCCATGATTTTGCCAACAATAATGAACTTTTTATCGCCCACAAACCGAACGATATAACTGCTGTAGATAAATGCATAATAGGTAAGTATAGTGATGACACCGAAAATAAACACAGTAATGGCCAGGTTGAGAAGATTTGCTTTTACTACAAAGTTCATGGCAGTAACAATGGTTCCCGGGCCTGCCAGAATAGGAATGGCGAGTGGTGAGATGGCTATTCCATCGTCAAAGCTCGACTCGTTGTCAACATGCACACTTGTTTTTTTAGAATGCAGCATATCAAACCCGATAAAGAAGATGAGTACGCCCCCAAATACTTTAAAAGCAGGAATGGTCAAACCGAAAATCTGGAAAATATACTGACCAATCAATATAAATGCCAGTACGATAAGGAAGGCAACAATAGTTGAAGTTTTGGCTATCTCTTTTTTCTTTTTCTCATTTTGTCCCTCGGTAAGTTTTACAAAAATAGGGATATTGGCAATGGGATTCATAATGGCAAAAAAGGCCATAAAGACGGTAAGTGTGTAACTCCAGATATCTTCCATACGCAAGTTTTTATTTATAATATTCCAATACAAAATCGTGCATCTGTGTATCCGACATTTTAATGGTGTCTATGCACACTATCTTCACTTTATTTAAATGCTTATCGGCCTCTAAAAGTTTAAATAATTCGAATTTTGTTTGGGTTGGCCCAAAAATGACGACTTCCTGATAGTGGCTCACAATATCTCCTATTTCTTTGTAATAGGCAAATTTGCGTTTGTGCTTAACGTAGTTTTCTTGTTGCGAGCTATGTTCACCCTGACTATTCGTGTCAATCTCTTTCCGCTTAAATACGATATTTCTCGACACAATCATATGATTGTATAATTCCATCAATAAAGCATTTGTATCATTCACCAGAATGGCCAATTGTTTATTTTTCATCATCTTGCAATTTACATTAGTTGATTCTACAATCAATTTTTGAATATTATTTATCATGGCTATAGAGTATGGATTCAATGTATCTTCAAAGTCAGGGTACGAAGCACTCCGACTTTAAAGCTTACATTGATTCCCGGTTTAGGTGATACTACTTATATCCGTTCAGATTATTTTTTGTTTGTTTCCTGATCCGGTGTTTTGGCTTGTTCTTCTTTTACTCTTTGATTCACCGATTTTTCTTCTTTTACAGGTTTGTTATTATTGCTCTGCCTTACATTTTGCTGTTTGGCCGGCTGGGATCTGTTTCCTCCGTTTGCAGGTCGGGCAGTATTCTGTGGTTGCACAGGAACAGTATTGTTTTGAACATCACGTTTATCCTCATTGACAGTACGTGGAATATTCTGCTGACCGTTACTATTCTGCTCATTCCGTCTGTCGGGTTGTCTGATTATCGGGTTGCTTTGCACGTCCTGAGTCGTTTTTGCAGGTTGTTGAACTGGAACACTCCTATCGTGATTGGCAGGCTGATTGATATTTCGTTCCTGTCGGTTATTATATTGCTGATTCATTTTCCGCTGTTGGTTCGGCTGATTATTCTGTATATCCACTTTGTTTGGTTGTCTAATCGGTCTGTTTATTTCAGCAGGTGTCGTTCTGGCAGGTACATTATTTTGAATGTTCCTGTTTTGATTTACTGGTGTTGCCACATTGTTTTGATTAGCAGGTCTGCTGTTATTCTGCTGATTGCTATTATTTATCGTTTGCGTTGCCGGTCTGTTTCCCTGATTCCGTTTCACATCATTCGAGTTGGTTACGCGTGTTGGCGACGTTTTTCGTCCGGCATTATCTTTTTCAATGCGAGGTCGGTAGATTTCCAACTGTCCGTTGCTGAGATTTTGTCCCGGCTTATTGTTCTCACGAACGGTAACCGGTCTGATTGTTCTGCCCGTAGCTTGTTGTACCGATTCTCTACTTGGACCTGAAACATAAGTTGTATTTCTTGTTCTGTCAACATAAGTTCTCTTTATTATCGTTGAATTTCTAACCATTCTATCGCGGTCTGATCGACCCACATAATAACGATTCATATCCGCTCGTTCAAAATCTCTATCGCGTACAAACAGCCAGTGATCGTTATTACTATCGTATGATCGGCCAAAGCTGAGGCTTACACTAACTCCCGGTTCCATTGGCGACCAACCGTAATATCCATCTGACTGACGCCAGTTAACCCATGCAGGTCCCCATTCGTTGTCGGGCACCCAAAACCAACCAAATGAATTATCGAAACTCCAACGACCATAATGAAAAGCTGCCCATCCCCAATCGTAGTCGGAGGACCAGGTCCAGCCATATTCAGTCAATATCCAATGCCCGTCGGTTGAATAGGGAACAAAGTCCGACTCGGCATTAGGAATCCATACATAGCCGTAGTTTCTGTAATCAACCCATTGTCCGTAAGGACTTAATTCGTCGTAGAATGTCTGTAAACTGATGGTTGATTGTTGCGCTTCCATCTGACGGGGTAATACAACGCAGGACGTTGCCATCAAAAGGAAAACGGTAAAGACTTTCAAGTTCGGTTTCATATTGTTTGATTTATCGTTGAATAATTCTAATGCTCAAAGATAGGGGATTACACCCGCCAGGGTGTTACACAATTTTTAGTATGAGTTACATAATTCTTACATATATAAAAAACCACCCCAAATCAGTCAGCTGACGGACTTAAGAGTGGTTTCCAAGATGATTTACCTTTAATAGGCTTTATCGATTCAGACAATGTAGCTTTAATGCAACTCAACTAAGGAAAGAGCTTATAGGAGACAAAACTAATTATAAGCCCCTTTAGGGGTTTGGGGTGGTTATATCACTCTATTGCGCCAGCAATTTATACAACTCATTCAAGTCGGGCGAGAGGATAACTTCTGTTCTACGGTTGGCGGCACGACCTTCTAAAGTACTGTTTTCTTTGATGGGTTTGTATTCGCCTCTTCCGGTTGCGCTGATACGTTTCGGATCAAATCCGTTTCCATTGGTCAGGATACGCACGATGGATGTTGCTCTGGCGGTACTTAAATCCCAGTTGTCCATAAATAGTTTTGTTTTGATAGGTACATTATCAGTGTGACCTTCAATTACTACCGAAATATCTTTGGTGCTGTTCAACACCTGAGCAAGCGTTTTAAGTGCAGCCACTCCTTTTGGGTCGACCACATCACTGCCCGATTTAAACAACAGTTTTTCCTGAAGCGAAACGTATACATTTCCGTCTTTGATATTTACCGATAATTCATCGGCTTTGTATTTCAACAACGCATCAGAGATAGAGTTTTTCAGTTTGCTCATTACATCTTTTTGCGCCTGAATCATATTTTGCAGGTTGCTCATTCGTTTTGCCTGATCGGCTATGGTCATTTTCGATGCGGCTGCCAGTGTTTTTAAATCGCTGTTGACCGATGCGTTTTGGTTTTGCAAAGCCGCTTTTTCCGAACTAAGTGTTTTTACCTGCGTGTTGCAGTCGTTGAGTTGACCATGGGTAGTGGTGCTGTCTTGTTGCAGTTGACTTACCCATGCACGTGAGGCCACCAGTTTTTTACTTGGTCCACACGAAGCAAATACGAAGCTAAAAATCAATGTTGAAAGTACGAGAATGTTTGTTCTAGTTTTCATTTCGTTTGTTTTAGATGTAAATTATATTTCTGCAAAGTTCCTTTATTTTAGCTGATCAGACATTACATAACTCTGTAAATAGTTTGTATAATTCACACATTGTTGAGGGGTTCAGTGAATACTAATCGTATCTGGCGAGTTCCAACTCGCCAGATTATACAACCTACCGCGAGTTGGAACTCGCGAGACCCAATTCAAAACCTAATTCAAAGCGTAAAAAATAGTATCAAAAAATCACCACAAAAAAACAGGAACTGAAAATACATTCAGTTCCTGTTTCGTTTCAAGTTAGGTTTAGTAAGATGACCTTAGCTATTTACAATACCACCTTTGGCATCGATATTAATGCTTTTGGTTTCTCCGGTTTTTACATTTTTAAAAGTAACCAGATAATAAACAATCTCACCTGTTTCATTTTTTACAGAATAGGCTACTTCAGCAGTATCCCATCCTTGTGCTTTGAAATTTGTACCAAGATCTTTTACCGGTTGTGGTAAATCTGCCGATTTAATTTCCTCTTTTACAATCTTAGCTGTGGTGGTAGTGCTAACGGTTGTTTTTGTCGAATCAACTGCGGTTTTCACCACTTCCTGAGCGAAAGCTGTAGCACCAGTCATCATTAGAAAACCAAGTGCAATAAACATTACTTTTTTCATACCTTTTAATTTTTAAATGTGTTTGTATATTGAGACTGAACTAACATAGGCAATCCCCATACCATATCAAGACAAAAGGCATAATAAGCTTATTACGTGATGTTTATCGATTTACAGCCGAATTATTCATAACTAAAGTTGGGGATTATTTCTACATGTTGATGTTATTTGTGACAGCAAATAACAAAGTTTTTATGAACGTATTGATTTTGATTTCTACAGGTTTAAGTAAAAAGTGACCTGACAACCACAAAACAAAACAGGAACTGAAAATACATTCAGTTCCTGTTTCGTTTCAAGAAAGGTTTAGTAAGCTGTGTTAACTATTTACAATCCCACCTTTGGCATCGATATTAATGCTTTTGGTTTCTCCTGTTTTTGTGTTTTTAAAGGTAACCAGATAATACATGATTTCATTCGTTTCATTTTTCATTGCATAGGCCAGGTCTAATGTATCCCATCCTTGTGCTTTGAAATTTGTACCAAGATCTTTTACCGGTTGAGGTAAGTCAGCCGATTTCATTTCTGCTTTTGTCAACTTAGCTGTAGTAGTGGTGGTAACCGTTTTTGTTGTAGAATCTTTCGCAACTGTAACTTCCGCTTTAGCAGGTTCAACTTTCGTTGAGGTAGTAACAGTAGTCTTTGTAGAATCTTTTGCAACTTTAACAACCCCTTGGGCAAAAGTTGAAGCAACAGTTGTCATTAAAAGACTCGCTGCTATAAACATTACTTTTTTCATAATCTTTTTTGTTTTTAAATGATTGATAATTACGTTACAAAGATCCAACACTTTCGGCACATACCAGTTACATAACTTTTCGGATTTCTTGTAAAATTCACACATTAGCGCCGAAAACTACCTTATAAAGATGAACAAACATTAAATATTTGTGAAACCTTATTAATCCGGTGCACACTACAGCTGTTTTTTTCGTTGAAGTAATGTCAATGCGTTGACCCCGGACGGGCGATGCATTTTTGTTTACTTTTTCAGACCTCCACACCAAAACTTGAGTTTAAGACGCAGTGCCTTTTTTTACATGTAGAGTATTGCAATGGTTGAAATATATCAATACTATTCAAAATCCCCTATTTGGGGGTGGGGGCAGAGAGAATATTATTTAAGAAACATATCAACACTAACTACAATTCACTGCGTATGAAAAATACAGGTTTTCACCCCTCGTTCCTACAACTCATCTATTTGATACTTTTTATATTCCTTTTTGCCCTTATCATTAGCACTCCCGAATTTATTATCGGATCGGTACATTTCTCCGAAAGGCTCATCGTTCGTGAAGAAATTGTAAAAGGTATATTGCTTGGTTTTTTGTTTGTGATAAGCACCCTGATACTCAATTTATATAAGGGCGAAGTAGCCAAGCACAAGGATCAGATAGAGAAAATAAATACCGACAAACAAAAAGTGGAGGAACGGCTTCAGATTTCCGATCAATACATTGGGATGATAAATGTGCAGATAAAGGAGATAAAATCTGTATTTTTCAGCATCGACAATTATCCGCAAACCAAAGCCGACTTTAAGCGAACCTTTACTTTCTTTGGCGAAAAGGTGTTAGGCATTGTCAATTCTAACTGGGTATTGATCCGTATTGTAAACAGCGAATCGCAACGAACCATCAGCGAACATTATAAAGCGCGCAGCAGGTCTATCAATAAATATCCACAGATCAGCAATAAACTGATGATAGACGCGCAACCTATTGCGTCACACACCTCTATCATTTCCAATCCTAAGGATATAGATCTACTCGTATTTTGCGTTTTGCCGCTCGAAACCATAAGCAGTGATGAGCAAATTTTTCTTCAGGCTATTATTGACGAAATTACCAAGATGTATATCATTTTCAACTCCTCTTATTTTAAAAACAATGCAGGAGCTAATATATAAAGCCTCAATAATTTTTAATGATAACGTGAGCTCGAGATAAGATTCTTTTGAATCCCTTCAGGATTCTAGAATCTGTCTTTCCCATTCTTTTCAACATATCAATACCCCCTTACTTTTTTTCGGTAGCTTACCGGGGCAACACCTGTTATTCTTTTAAATGTTTTTGAGAAATGAGATCTGTCATAGTAACCGCATTTTGAAGCAATATCATCTATTTCTATATCCGAATAATGTAAATAAATGATGGCCGCATCGATACGTTTTTTTTGTATATATTGCTGTACGGAGCAATGTAACGAATCCCGAAATAACCTTGCAAATGAATTTGTTGCCAGATTTGCAATTGAACTCAAATGACTATTTGTAAGCTCATTAGATAAATTTACATCAATATATTTTATTGCCTTCAAAATTCGATTGTCAATTGTAGTTGTTTCCCAAACTGCGGCAGATAAATTTTGCAATGCATATAATATTAATCCTGTAATCTTAATGTTAGATCGAAAATCTATTGAATTTTGATTTTTGAGTCTGTCTTGTTCAATTAATTTTATTTCCTGCATCCAATAATTGGTCAACTCTATTTCATAGATATCGCATTTTATTTTGTTGAATAAATAATCCAGATTAAAGTGAACAAAGAACTGATCTATTAAACCTGAATTTTTATATTGCTCTATTTGCTCTTCGCTTGCAATTTTTACGCCTTTTATGCTTTCATTTTTCAGATTTTTTACATTTATGTGCGATGAGAATGCAGTATGAGGTGGTATCAGAACCAAAATATCGCTAGCTAATTCTACTTCGTGACCTTTAAAACCTACAAAGGAACCACCCAATCGGCTATGATAAATTCGCCAAAATGGTAAGGATAAGTTTTCACACTCCCATTCTGATAACATCCAGTAACGACTGCAATGAATTTTAATTTTAATATCAGCAATATCTTGCTTTACTTCCCAGGGGTCGTATTTTTGTTGTTCGGGTAAATTATGCATTTTGTTTATTTTGTACACATATTGGTTATGATTTTACAACCTTTTGAGCTGATTCACAATTATCTTTGCTACTCGTAATAAATAATTTACACAAAAATAACCATTTAAATCACACAAGACAAATGATTCAAATTAAAAAATCACTTTCAACAGCTTTTTTGTTATGCTATTTTGTGGTAAGTAGCATGAGCTTAAATGCTCAAAATCATGATTTACCAATAGCTAATGGTAAATTCCTGCCAACTGACGCATCACTTAGCACGTACAAATACCCTCAGTGGTTTCGCGATGCAAAATTTGGAATATGGGCGCATTGGGGTCCACAAGCTGTTCCACGTCAGGGCGATTGGTACGCCCGCAAACTTTATCTTCAAAACCCAAAGAATAGCTGGGAAAAAGGAGTTTACGATTACCATGCAAAGAATTACGGACACCCTTCTGTTTTCGGATATAAAGATATTATTCCACTGTGGAAGGCTGAACGTTGGAATCCGGAAGAGTTGATGAAATTATACAAAAAAACCGGTGCAAAATATTTTGTTAGTATGGCTACACACCATGATAATTTTTTTCTGTGGAATTCTAAGTTACATAAATGGAATTCGGTGAACATGGGGCCTAAAAAAGATGTAGTTGGCTTGTGGCAACAAGCGGCAAAAAACCAGGGTTTATATTTTGGTTTGTCAGAACATTTAGCCGCCAGCTACACTTGGTATCAACCGGCTCATAGTGCCGACTCCATTGGTGACAAAGCCGGTGTTCCTTACGATGCCAATAATCCTGAATATCAGGATTTATATCACACAAAAGCTGCTCCGGACGATAATAGATGGATGACAAAAAATCCGGTTTGGCAAAGAGAATGGTTTGACAGAATTAAAGAGGTAGTGGACATGTATAAGCCCGATTTGCTTTACTCAGACTGCGCTTTACCATTTGGCAACGAAGTAGGCAGAAGCTTAATAGCACATTTCTACAACAACAATATGAATGCGAACAACGGAAAGTTAACAGCTGTATACAATTGCAAAGAACCTTCTAAAAATCGTTTCGTGCAGGATGTGGAAAGGGGTGTAATGGACTCGATTAGCAAGTACCCATGGCAAACAGATACTTCAATTGGCGATTGGTATTACAAAACCGGACAAAAGTATAGCACTTCGACTCAGGTAATTCAAATGCTTATAGACATTGTCAGTAAAAATGGAAATTTATTGTTAAACGTAGTGCAAACACCCGAAGGCGATTTAGAACCAGATGTGCTGACTATTTTAGATGGAATTGGAAGTTGGATAAAGATGAATGGCGAAGGGATTTATGCTTCACGTCCGTGGAAAGTTTATGGCGAAGGACCTTCTACTACAGAGCAACAAGAAAAAGGACACTTTGGAGGTTTAAAAGACACTCGTGCATACCGGGAAGGTGATGTTCGGTATACGACTAAAGATGGAGATGTTTACGCATTTTATATGGTGAATCCAACAACAAAAATACGGCTAACATCTTTGGGTTTAAATACGTTGAACGGAAATCAAAAAATTTCATCAGTAAGTATCTTAGGAAGCAAAGAAAAACTTCGTTGGGCACAAAAGAATGATGTATTGACAATTGAGAAACCAACATCATTACCAAATGTTGATGTCCTTACATTTAAAATTAAATTTAAAAAATAATCAGTCCGAATGAAATTAAATGAAATTGGTAAAACAGGCATTAAAATTCCATCCATCATTTTTGGAACAAGTGCGCTTGGAAACTTATACACAGCACTGACAGACGAAACAAAACTGGAAATTGTACAACAAGCTTTTGAGCATGTACCTACTCCGGTAGTTTTTGATAGTGCGGGGAAATATGGTGCAGGACTGGCACTGGAGAAATTGGGAGAATGTCTCGAGAAACTGAATATCGCACCCGAAAATGTGATTATCAGTAACAAATTGGGTTGGAAACGCACTCCATTGCTTACTCCGGAACCTACTTTCGAACAGGGAGTGTGGGTGGATTTGAAAAACGATGCCGTTCAGGATATCTGTTACGAAGGAATTTTAAACTGCTACGAACAGGGAAATGAGCTGCTCGGAGGAAAATACTTCCCTCAATTAGCATCTGTTCACGATCCTGATGAGTATTTAAATGCCGCTACAACGTCTAAAGACAGAGATAGTCGGTTTGCCAATATCGTTGAAGCTTACAAAGCACTGGCTGACTTGAAGAAATCGGGCAAAGTAAAAGCCATCGGCGTGGGTGCAAAGAACTGGAAAATAATTGAAGAAGTATCTAAAGAGGTGGAGTTAGACTGGGCAATGTTTGCCAATAGCATGACTATTATGCACCATCCGAAAGATTTACTTGATTTTATGCAGTCGCTTCACAATAAAAATATTAGTATTATAAACTCAGCCGTTTTTCATGCCGGTTTTTTAATTGGCGGTCAGTTTTTCGATTATCGACTTATACAGCCTGATACCGAAGAAAACAAAGCTATTTTCAAATGGCGCGAAAATTTCTTTACTTTGTGTACAAAACACAACATTTCGCCGGCAGTAGCCTGTGTAAGTTTTGCCACTACGGCACCGGGCGTTGTAAGCATTGCTTTAAATACATCAAAACCTTCGCACATCAAGAGCAATGTGGCATCGGTGACGACTAAAGTTCCTGCAGAGTTTTGGGAGGAAATGAAAGCAAGCGGTTTGATTGCAAACGATTATCCTTTTTTGTAACTTAAAAAAAATCTACTATATTTATGAAACACAAACTAACCACGAAGGAATATTTAGTTCCTTTTATTCTTATTTCATCTTTGTTCTTTTTATGGGGTAGTGCACACGGTATGCTCGATGTGTTGAATGCCCATTTTCAAACAGTTTTAAATATCTCTAAAGCCGAATCGGGTTTAATACAATTTTCGGTGTATATGGCCTATTTTTCTATGGCACTTCCTGCAGGATATTTCATGCGTCGTTTTGGCTACAAAAAGGGAATCATTATGGGATTGTTGCTTTTCTCTGCAGGTGCTTTTCTGATTGTTCCGGCTTCTATCAGTGCATCATTTCCTTTATTCCTGATTGGGTTGTTTATTCTAGGATGCGGTTTAGCAACACTCGAAACAGCAGCCAATCCGTACACCACCAAATTGGGTGATAAAGAATCGGCTGCACGACGAATTAATTTTTCGCAGTCGTTCAACGGTTTAGCCTGGATCTTCGGACCTATCTTCGCCACTTTCTTTATCCTTGGAGGAGAAGAAGGCAATACTTCAGCAGGCTTGGATTCAATGATTGCACCTTATGCCGGTATTGGTATCATAGTGCTGATTATTGCCATTATCTACATGTTTGTGGAATTGCCTGAAATTACAGAAGAGGATGTTGATACAGCCCACGGAGTGAACGGGTCGGATCAACTTGCCCCTGCAAAATCATTATTTAAAACAAAACATCTTGTTTTGGGTGTTATTGCTCTGTTTTGCTATGTAGCTGCACAAACAGGTGTATTTAGCTTTTTTGTCAATTTCCTTACTGCTGATGAATTAGGTATGGGCATTACCAAAACTACTGCGGGTTATCTGTTAGGTTTAGGGGGTATGTCTTTATTCTTTATCGGACGATTGTCGGGTAGTTGGATAATGAGCTATTATTCACCTGCAAAATTGTTAGCTATTTACGCGTTGATGTGCGTTTTGTTACTTCCGGTTGTGAGTGGCGGATTCGGAATGATTTCGGTAGTGGCCTTGTTTCTGACCTTCTTTTTCATGTCCATCATGTTCCCTACAATATTTGCATTGGCCATTAAAGACCTTGGACCTCAAACCAAAAAAGGTTCTTCTTTCTTAATCATGTCGATTGTTGGTGGAGCTGTTTTCCCAATGTTTATGGGTTGGGTAGCCGATATCTCTTCCATGTCAGTTGGGTTCCTTGTGCCAATACCATTATTTGTGTTTATTTTATATTATGCCCTTAAAGGACATAAAGTAAGTAAAGCGATATAATATTGTATAAGTTGGATATATAAGGTTAATCAAAATGTATTCTGTGCCACGGAGTGGCTAAATGTGAATAACCCCCAGTGAAGCTTGCGAAACTGGGGGATGCGGTAAATAACCAAGACTGCAGTCCGTCGGCTGACGGACTGAACAATACTATAATATATTATTGACCCCTTTCAGGGTTCCAACAGTTTGTATGATTCTCATCCGCCGGTTTTACCGGCGGTTATTCACATTGATTCCCTTCGGGACTCTAAGATTTTGTGTTGACAAAACAAATAATTCAATTTGCATCATCTCTAATCAACAAGCTCTATAAAAGCTTACTATTACGAATATGGAATACAGCGAAAAAACAAATTATACCTCTTTTAAACGCTATTGCAAAACGCTCGAGTTGCGCGATGATGCCGACCTTATTGCTGCTTATAAACTAGCACATGCCAAAGGAAATACCTGGCCGGAGATTAATCAGGGAATGCAGGAAGTAGGCATTCTGGATATGGAAATCTATATCTACGGCACAAAACTGTTTATGATTATGGATACCGTGCCTGATTTTAATCACGACGAGGCCATGAAAGTACTTGCCACCAAACCCCGCCAAAGTGAGTGGGAAAAACACATGGCACGTTTTCAGAACACTTCAGAGAATGCTACTGCCGATGAAAAGTGGCAACTTATGGAACGAATCTATAAACTTGATTAGAAATGAAGATAGACAGTCATCAGCACTACTGGCACTTCAACACGGCAGACTACGGTTGGATGGGCGAAAACATGTCGGTCATTAAACGCGATTTTTTACCTACCGACCTGCTTCCTGAACTTAAAAGCATTGACTTTGATGGTTCAGTAGTAGTGCAAGCCCGTCAGTCGCTCGAAGAAACCAACTGGTTGCTGCAACTTGCCGACGAACATCCGCACATTAAAGGCGTGGTGGGATGGCTCGATTTGCAATCGGAACAAGCCGAAGAGCAAATTGCCGCTTTTGCCAAACACCCCAAAGCTGTAGGTGTGCGTCATGTTATCCACGACGAAGAAGATATTGATTTTATGCTCAGACCTGCGTTTATTCGTGGCGTGCAACTGCTCGAAAAATACGATCTGGCGTATGACATTCTGATTTTCCCAACGCATTTGGCCAACACCATTGAGTTTGTAAAACAGTTTTCGGACAAACAGACTTTTGTAATCGATCATATTGCCAAGCCTTTGATCAAAGACGGTGTTGTTTCGCCATGGAAAGAAGACATTGCAGCATTGGCTAAATTTCCGAATGTGTATTGCAAAGTATCGGGCATGGTAACCGAAGCCGACTGGAATACTTGGAAGCCTGAAAACATACGACCTTACCTGGACGTTATTATGGAGGCTTTTGGTCCTGAACGAATATTGATTGGTTCTGACTGGCCAGTATGTTTGGTTGCCGGAAAATATAGCGAAGTAATGCAGGTAGTTATCGACTATATTTCAACCTTTACGGAAAAAGAGAAAGCCTTGATGTTGGGCGAAAATGCAGTAAAAGCGTACAAAATAAAATAGTTATTCGGCTTCGCCGTTATTCGCTTCGCGTTATTGATAGTTACTTGGCTTCGCCGTTATTGATGGTTAGTAGCCCTTCGGGCGTTACTAGTAGTTACTTGGCTTTGCCGTTATTAATAGTTGTTTGCCCTTCGGGCGTTATTAATTGTTGAAGCTGTAAAATAACGTGCGAAGCACAAATATCGCGAAGCATAATAACGGCGAAGCACAAATATCACGAAGTAAATAACAAAAGAAAATATGAAAGCTGTACAAATAACAGAACCCGGCAAAGTGTCGTTAGTTCAACTGGAAAAACCGGGGATTAGCGCCGACGAAGTATTGGTAAAAATACATTATGTAGGATACTGCGGTTCCGATTTAAATACTTTTCTGGGTAAAAACCCCATGGTAAAACTACCCGTTATTCCGGGTCACGAAATTGGAGCTTCTATTGAAGCCGTTGGCGAGAATGTGCCTGAACACCTTCAACCGGGAATGGCATGCACCATCAATCCATACACTGCTTGCGGCAAATGCCCATCGTGCAGAAACGGTCGCCCTAACGCTTGTCAGTTCAACCAAACCTTTGGGGTACAACGTCACGGTGCTATGAGCGAATACGTAAGTGTGCCCTGGACAAAAGTGTTAGCAGATACTGCCATCACTCCCCGCGACTTCGCTTTGGTAGAACCTATGAGCGTAGGTTTCCACGCCGTTTCGCGCGGACAGGTAACCGACCTGGACATCGTAATGGTTATTGGCTGTGGAATGATAGGCGTGGGTGCTATTGTACGTGCAGCGTTGCGCGGAGCAAAAGTGATAGCAGTAGATATGGACGATACCAAACTGGCCTTGGCCAAACGTCTTGGAGCAGCACATACCATCAATTCCAAAACGGAGAATTTAAGCGAGAAACTAAAAGAATATACCAACGGATATGGTCCTGATGTAGTTGTTGAAGCCGTGGGAGCACCACAAACCTACATTACCGCTATCAACGAAGTGGCGTTTACCGGAAGGGTGATTTGTATCGGCTACGCCAAAACAGAAATTGCTTTCGAAACCAAATACTTTGTACAAAAAGAACTTGACATACGTGGCTCACGCAATGCGATGCCCGAAGATTTCCGTGCCGTAATGGAATATATGAAACGTGGCACCTGTCCGGTAGAAGAATTCATCAGCGCTATTTACACTCCCGAAGAAGCTCAACAGGCACTGGAGTTCTGGGCGAATGATCCCGCCAAAGTCTTCAGAATCTTTATCAAATTCGCGGAGTAATTAGACAATAACGGCAATCGGATTTAGGACTGGAGGTCATAAATCATTGACAGAATAAGAAAGGAATTAGATTTTAAATAATCTGGTTCCTTTTTTCTATTATTGTGGCAGATGCTAGCAGAACCATTTTCTCATTTTTTTATTGAAGGTCATTTATTTTATGCTCTCTCCCAACACATACACTTTGTCGAGCCAGTTCTTTCGAAAATCCGGCTTCGAATCTTTAATGGGACCTATGTACGTTACTTTTACCGGATTGATTCCGCAAAACTGGAGAGTGCCTCTTTTAAATTGATTTATAAGTGGTCTGTGCATAAAAAACCGGTCATACCATTTCGGAGCATCTGCTGTGATAATAATTCTTCCGGTTTTTCCTTTTAGCAATCTCAGCGGGAATGGTTTGCCTGCAACCGGTTCGAAAGTAATACCCGGTAGAAATACCCGATCAATAAAACCCTTCATTATGGCCGGATAGCCCGACCACCACATTGGGAATACCCAAACCAGATGATCTGCTTGCTTTATTTTTTCAATTGCATCGAGCAGATCAGGCTCCAATTCCGTACGCTTGCGGTAGCCGTGTTGTAGATTCGGATTGAAGGTCAGGTCTGCAATGTCTATTTGAGAAACCCTTGCAGCAGTTTTACTGAGTCCTTTTTTATAGGCAGCAGACAGGGCGTGATTAAAACTTTCTTTGTCAGGATGCCCATTGATAATTAATACCTGTTTCATATCGTTTTCTGTTGGTGAGATAAATGCTTCTGCTGCTTAAACAGCATAGCGGTTATTTCGTTAGTGTATCTTTGTTTTCGTTATTCTTTTTATCAGTTTCTATCAGAACTACACTCAGTTCATCTTTAGCGCAGTCCCAGGTGCTCAGGTATTTCTGAGAAACAACTTTATGGGTTTTCCACTTGGCATATTTCTCGTACAACATCAGGGTGCATATATCGGTGGACGTCATAATGTCACCGGTTTCCGGTAGGTGCGAGTGAATGGTTGAAACGATTTCTGTTCCATCGCTTTGCTTACCGGCATAAGGCACCGGAATAATATTCTTGTGTAGCGGTTTTCTAGCTATCAGTTGGTTATTGCTGTCGAAGGTAAGCAAATAGTCATTTCCTAAAATCACCGCTCCGCCTTGTTTCGGTCCTGTAAGTACATATACTTTCTTTTCGTTATTGTACACCAGCGGTATCAGATTTAAATCCGTATTGCTGTATTTTTTAAATAAAGTGTCGGTATTAATTATAGCCAAAGCCACTTTCCGAATTGCATACAGGTCATTTTCGGTAGTTGTGAATTCTCTTTCGTTCAAATTGATATTTGCCAGTTCCGGATTAAAAGTTTTGTCGAAAGAGATAGTACCAATAACCCTGGGTTTATCAGCTTTAGAAAAGAAGATGCATTTAGAAACATCGTCTTCGGTGGTATACGAAAAGTAGCCACCTACATTTGCTTTGGTCTTGTAGTTACCCACAAACAAATCGGTACCGTACCACGAAGCCATTTCCGACCGGTACAATCGCTTACCTTCATCAACAATCGTTTTTATGCGGGTTTGCAAGTCGGTTTGTGCACCTGCACTTAAACTGACGAAGGTCAGCAAGAGGAAGAGTATTCTTTTCATTGTGTTTTTGTATTTTAATATTAGCTAGTCGCACATTCGTTGTTATTTCATTTCTTTCTCCATAACCTTATCAAACCGGGTATCCATGCAAACACTTAAGTCGGTGGTTATAAATTTCCCGTTATAAAACAAACTGAAAATTGTTGCCGGTGATGGAGCTGATTGAGCTTGTTCCATTGTTTCAAGTTTGATAATTTTCAACGGTAGATTTCTTTTATTAGCCGTCTCTGTCAACGATGTACGAACATGAAATTCAGAAAACGGGCAACGGTTCGAATAATAAACTACTAAACCACTTTTGTCCGGACATTCTCCATTAATTGCAGTTTCTTTAAATGTAGGATTGCCAGCATTCGAATCTATCTTCCTTACTAACAAACTGAATCCTGAAGTAGTTTTCTCACAGGTTTCAAATCCTTGTCGCAGAAGCCATTTAGTATCACTCATGAAATGAAACTTATTTGTTCCTACTATGGTAACCAATCCGTCTTTTCTTTGTGCATTTGCATCGTCGAGTGCAAGGCGCAATAATTCTTTTGCGTACCCTTTTCCTTTGTATTGCCCAGAAACCCAAAAGCAGTTTATCAATAAGTAATTTGCTGCGTCAATGGGGGCCCAACCTTTTTCGGCCGGTCCATATTCGATAAAGACTTTCGCCCGCGCATCAATTCTTCGAAAAACATATCCGTTATCAAATTCTCTTTTCAGCCATTCCTTTTTTAGGTCGTAGCTTTCTTTGCATTTCTTATCCGAAAAAGCACAACAAATGTGTTCTTTTTCAATGTTGAATTTGTTGAGTTCAATAATCATTGTCTATGGTTTTTTGAATGTTTCTCATCAGTATGATTGTGCAAGAGATTGCAAATGTAGCAATTAAGGGTATAATGAAAATTGCAGGTATCACATTCACTCCGGCAATTGCCATTGCAATAATTTTTGCTATTAAGGCTGTCATTAATAATGAAAGAAAAATAAGCACAATGGGAGCTGTCAGATACCCATATTTATTTTTCTTCATAAGCAATAAACCTGCAACAAAAATTAGCGGGTGAAACAATGCTAAATCAAATCCCTGAACTGTCAAAGTTGTATAATGTTCCACCGATAGTGGTATTATTGTATTGTCGAGTAAGGGTGGAATCAATATACTCAGCCAAAGTAATGCAATACTCGAGGAGGTAAAAATAAGAAAGCCACCCACAAATTTTACCGGAGTTGATTTGCTGTAAGATTTGGGAAGAGGGTCGATTTCGATGGATAGTATTGTAAGCAAAAGTGCAAAAAATGTAGTGCCTGTAAGTACAATATAAACCAAAAACAAAGCATTGTACATGGCCATATTCATATAAAACAAATAGGTCAGAAAAAAATAACTTAATGTACCTGCTAGCAATAACTTCGATTTTAATGTGCCTTTACGGACAAGAATTAGTGAAAAAATAAGCGCGGGGATACCAATAAATAAAGTAACATAATCCTGAGCAATGCCCTGTATTGCTACGTCAGACGACATGTGTTGATATAAACCTTTGCCAAAGATTGTAACTTTTTGACCGTGTATGGATTCGAATTGATATTCGCAACTTTCGGTTCCTATACCCGACAGTATACCTGTCAGGGTTGCTGCAAGTGCTAATGAAGCTATTATTAAAACAAGAATCGAAATTATTTTTTTGTTCTGCATTTAAAATGATTTTAGTTTTATCTTATACTTATCAATCAACAATCTATACTTAACGGGTCTTTTTTCTTTTTTTTTTCGGCCTGCTGCTAACTTGTATATATGCGAACTTTAATTACCCCCGCTAGTGTAGGTTTGTGACTACGACAGCGGGGGCTATTCACAGTCGCTAATTGTAATCCGTTCTTTGAAATAAAGCAATTTGTCTATCGGATTAGAAATCCTAAGAATACAAAGAGGTGGGATTGCAATTAGCTACGCTGACCGTTGGTTCCCACCGACAAGTCCATACCATTCTACAATAAATAAGATCGATATATCCGGAGGGACAGGGGTTATGTGCTAGCAGTGTGGTTGTATTTTGTTTGTTTTCATTCGTGTTTAGTTGCAGAATTCTTGTCGTTTAAGCAAAAGTTTTCATTTCATTATTTTTTGAGTTATATTTTCTTATTCTTCAAAATCAAACAGTTGAAAACCATTTACAGTCAGCTATTAGACTGATAAATCTTCATATCCGTTCATGTTTAAGTCCGAAAATTGTTCATCTGCATTCAATTTAACTCTGCACTCATTGACAGAGTAATAAGAAGTATTCCTTTCATTTCTGCAATCATTAAATAGTTCTCTCATTGCCATTTTTACTGAGTTTTTCTGTTCTCTTGAAGGAGCATTCATATATAAATAGTCAGCTACTTTCTTTTCAGTAGTATAAGTTCCACAACTTTTTCCAAATAATTGCTCTTTGTTCAATAGAATTTCGTTCTTAACATCAATAAAATCTGGTAATACTTTCTTATTAGAAATTATTGGTATATTAAATAACATATAAAGTTCTGTAATAAATTTATCAATTGTATACTTATTTGATGCTACATTTATTAAGAGATTATGAATGATTTCATCTCTTTGAAGTCTGTCTTCATGACTGTTTGTTATTTTGAATAATACACCATCCAAGTATTTTTTACATTCATTATATGTTGTTTCATCTAAATAATTATATGGAAATTTATCTCCTTTTTTTCGATTACAGTTCCTGCAAATAGGCAGCAGATTCCACGGAACATCTTGACCGCCCTTGGCAATTGGTAGAAAATGATCAATCTCATAATTATTTCTTAAATGTCCACCATATAAATCAGTCTTGCAATACGGACATAATTTATTAAAATAGTTGATTGCGTCAAAAGTGGCTTCTCCGTTTAATTTTGCTAAATTGACAATTCCAAACTTTGTGTTTATTTCCAAAGTGGCTTCAACATTCTTATTAATCAAATTTGCATTCTCTGTTTTTAATAAATCATAGTTCTTATACAATTCATTAAACAACTCTATTAAATCATTATTGGATTCGAAGAATCTGTCTTTTAAGTCGTGTTTTTCGTTCATTTGATATTTTTTAAAGCTCTATTTTTAATCTCTTCTTCTTGTATCTTGTAGTTATGTTCAATAGTCGAAATGATAAATAGTTATTCTGTTTTTTTTCCTTTAAAATCTGCGAGGAATTGTCCGCCTCTGTTCGACGTAGCGTAAATCATATTGTTCCAGATGTTTGGCATAGCGTCCCGCTATGCCAAAGCTAAAACTTGTCCGTCTACTGACGGAGGGAAAGCTCCTGCTTTCCATACTATATCTTAATATGGAAAGCAGGAGCTTTCCTTCTAACACGACAAAGCGAAGACGCTTTGCCGAACTACGCTACGCTGAACGGGGGCTAGTTATTTGATTATTCAGTATTTGTCTTGGGTTTTGGTCTTGGTTTGTAATCTTCTTTAGTATACTCCTGCCAATATAAGTTTCCAATAAATGCATGTTCTTTTGACCGTAAATAATCCTTCTTAGGAATGTGTTCAACCGTTGCATTAAAAAAAGTCTTTCCATCACCATGACAAAGTTCTTCTGTAATATAATTATATATTTTAATACTAGGTTTTGTTGGACCCGGTAATGCAATTGCAAATTGTCTAGTTTGACTAGCTGTTCTTAAATTAAATACAACTAAGTAGCATTGTAATTCTTTGGGTAATGAGATAATATTTACTCCTTCAAGTTCTGTCGGAAAGTCATATTTAATCCAAAAAACTTTAGGTAAGATTTCTTTATCTGGGTTTTGTATTTGTTCTCGTACATGAAAAAGACCACTATTAATGAGAAAACCATTACCTAAAGTCGAAAATGCAATTAAGTAGGCAATTCGCAAGAGTGCAATCTCAGCCCTTCTTTCATTTGAAATTTTATTATATTTCATTGTGATAGGAGGTGTCCTGTATTCAGGTTCAATAAATTGTCTAGGGTAGAATAATGGATTGTAAGTTGTTCTAGGAGGAAACATTTCTTTGCTAAACTTCTCTGCTTGAATTGGATTTGAACGATGACTTTGTATATCAAATTTTAATCTCCCGTTTTTCTCGACTTCAAACATACCATTAACTTTATTCCCATTCAGTTCAAAAGTTGCTTTACTTTTTGAATTTGGAAGAAACATTTGAGTATCTATTTCTAAAAGTCTATTAAGCAAATGAACATCTAATTCATGTCCGCTTATTGAATTACACTTTTTACAAGTAAGAGTTAATGGTTTTCCACCAAGTGATACGGGCGGGATGTCTTCAAGTGTTAACGGATTTAATGACGTGTTATCCAGGTCTTTTTGAAAAAAAACATCAAAACATAAAGGGCATAAGTATCCATTAGAAAAATCTGGTTTAAAGGAAATTGAAGGATGTTCTTTTACCCATTCTAAATTCTGAGAATATAGATTGAAAAGTATTTGTTTCTTATGTCTTGATTTATTCATGTCAAAATAAAGGAATTTATATCACTTGACTTTTCTTTTTTATAACTGCGCGCCAGCGGAGAGGACAGACTTTTAATCCTTAATACACCTTACTGATAACCCTTTCCGCCTACAGTAGTCGTAGTACATGTCGTCGATGTTGTAGATTACATTCACGTAGCTGTAAGTGGTGAACATGGACCTGTACTTAGCGACGGTTATACCGTTGAAAGTACTATTGTCCTGAGTAGAACTCCACCAAGAACCATTAGTGTTAACACCTAAGAAAGTTCCTCCGTCTCCATTACGGTAACCGCACGGAAGGGCCGAAAAGCCGGTAGAATTGTTTAAGGTAAGATTGCAGCCAATGGCTTCGGGTACGCTGTAAGCAGTCCAGTCGGTGTTGGCAGCAAGGGCTTTGGCTACGCTTAGATTTGTTCCTAAATGAGTGGAAACATAATTAGTTAAAGTTGTCCATTCTGCATCGGTAGCCACGTGCCAACCCACAGGAGCTATGTTTCGGCTGTCAGCTACAGCATAAAAATTATAAAGATGTCCGTATTTAGTTCCGTTTGTTGCATCATTGTTGTAATCACACATAGCACCTGTTGACAAACCTTTCCAAGTAGCATTGTTAGTAATATTGGCAATAGCGTCACCGTTGCGGTAATGGGTGGTTCTCAGATTTTCTACCATCCATATTTGTGTACCAATTGTTACAGTTGTGTAATTGTTGCCATCAATATCTGTGACTACAACTGGAACCAAGCCGTTTTTCTCTGTCGGGTCACAAGAAATAAGTAGAAATGCTATTGCTATGCAACAGAAGAAAGGAAGTTTGTTTGTTTTGTTCATAATGTTTTTTTTATACTCCAACCCACGTAGGGCGTTTAAAGACCTGATTTAAAATAATAGTTTGATTTTAATGATGTTTTTGTATTCTATAAGTTCGTTAAATAGACTCTTGCTGCCGCACGATTGTATCGTGTGGTAATCCTAAATTATTTGTTTGTTTTCCCACGATCCCACGAGAGCAGAGGGAATCAATTATTTGAAACTTCTTTTAAAAACAACTACATTCTTGTCGTTTAGAATAATTATCCCCTTATGTATTGTATCGGTCTCAACTTTGTAAAATTCGATTTTATAAAACTCTAAATTCCCTTGTGACTTCTCTATTAAACTATTGTATTTCTCGACTTCCTTATATGCATAGTTAGCTGCTTCAGTTGAGTAACTAGTATCTTCACGCGCTTGTTTTGAATAGAAATCGGCTAACCATGTATAAGCATCTCTGTCTGAAGTTTTGAAATATTTGAAGTCATAACCTTTGATTTCAATTTCGGAAAGATTACCCCATGTTTTCAATTCGTTTACAACAACTTCTTTTTGTTTAAGATTTGAATTACAAGAAACTAGGAATAGAAGTAATAACACGGTCGAGAAAATGTTTTTTTTCATGTTGATTTTTTTTATTAATTATTTTGTTGTAAATGATTAATTATTTTTTTTAGAATGCCGCCTAAAACCCGAGGCTATGGGCATTTGGCGGTTTGCGGGAGCAAAACCGCCGGAATACACGTCAGCCAGCCAATGAACATAGTGTGTGTTATGGGCTAGGTGTTTGATAACTAGTCAAATGGATTTCTACTTTGTTTATTCTCTCTCGTAAAGTTATAGCTTGACGTACTTGACTCTTCTAAAATAAATTTTTTAGAATCCATTTTCAAAAGGACAACTTCAACACCAATTCTTTTTCCTATTTCAATTAATGAATCTATCAATTCTGTATTTGCTTTACAACCTAAATAGATCTTTTTTGCATATGGAAATGGAAGTTTGTTGTCATAGAAACTACTAATTTTACCATCAATAATTAGTCTCCATTCTTTTTCATAATTCCAGTTAGCCGATTTTACAATGAACGTCTTATAAATTAGCTCATTAATTTTACAATTATTATTTATATTTCCGAGGGAATCAAATTCAAATTTCTTAAGCTTTGTAATAGGTATATTTATTCTATTACATGTGTATTCAACAGGAAATAACCCAGCTTTAATCAATGCAACATTTTTCTCTAACAAATATTCTGATTTATTGTAGTAGAACTCATAGTCTTTTAATGAAAATTGAATATCCTTTTTTAGTAATTCAAGGTCGTACTCAACACAGAAACCTTTATGATTATCTGCATAGTGTGACCACATTACAATTTTTTTGAAGAATTCATTGTATTTATCAAATTCTGAGAAGCATGCTACTCTGATATCGACATCTCTAAGTTTTGAAATTTTCGTATCTAACTCAGTTTCTTTCTCATTTAAGAAGTCATATACAGTTTCTCGAAATTTATCAGATTTTGATAGCAACATTAAATCTCTTGCAGTCGAATATTCTTCTTTCCTGCTAAAATATCCTAAACTCATCCCTAAACGACTATTATATATTCGCCACTTTTCTTCTATAGTAAAACCGTCTGATTTATCTTGTTCTTCTACACATCCATTCTTTGTAATAAATTGTAGAAGCATATTTTTATCAAATTTTTCATTGTCATACCCAATCTTACAATCAAAAGGGTCATTGAAAGATTTTGGATTAGATAACCATACTTTCTGATTCTGTATGTCTAAAATATTTTCCGAAGTTGGTGAATAGTATTTAAACAAGTATTGAGGTAAAATATCACTTTTCTCATTTATTAAATCAAGATTTTCAAACGCTATCCTTAAAAAAGATTTCTCTTTATTCTTGGCTTTATTAAAAATCATTGTAATGAATTTTTTTTGCCACTTACTGTTGATTTTATATAAATTTGTTGTCATTTAGTATGTGTCTTGATTTTTTTTACATTTGCCCCTAACTTGTATATATGCTAACTTTAATTAAACATATTCCTCATTTAGCTGTGCGTGCGAACTATTAGTTCGCATATTTCCACTTTAGGTGTAAGTATTAGTTCTTTTCACCCCACAAATATACAAACAATAATTAACCTAATATCCTTTTCTCGTTATTATTTTTCAGAAAACAAAAAAAGTAGAGCCGTACTTTCGTACAGCTCTACAAATTAGAGGGTTTAGCCTACAATAATAGAACTTACTGTAGTGCTCCACGGACCATACTCGCCACGGGTATTTACCCAACGTAGCCAGTAGTAGGCCATAGTGTTGGATTGCTTACCTTCGTAAGTGGTGGTGTACGCATAGGTGGTAGACACACCCAGATAACTCAACTCGGAGGCATCTTTTGGTGCTTCGCCACCTAACTTCATCCACACCTCACAGCCATGTACCCCGGCAGGTTTTGCCTTACTCTGTGGAGTAGCATTGTCGCTCAGGTGCAAGGTGTGCTGCAAGCGTACCGAGAAATCTACCGTGCCCAGTGGGCTGGTAGCCGGTACAGGTACAGGAGTACGTGTACCCGACTTTACCGTTAAGCCCATCAGGGTGCGGTCGCTGTCGGATACTCTGCTGTTGTTTGCCAAAAATTCAGCCACAAAACTACGAATCTCTTTTTTGTAGTCGTCGAGCGCATCCCTTTTAGCTTGCACTTCGGCAGCTGTACGGTTTTGTTTGTTACTCGCTTTTGAAAACGCCGTGTTCCAAATGCTTTGTTTTGAATCTAATCCCATTACTTTGCTGGGATCAATTCCCCATGTAGACATTAGTTGCCTGATGTTGTCCATCAGGTTCTTCTGCCACAAATCAAATTCCGGGTCGGTGCTTGGAATGTAATCTGCCATAGTTCACTTGTTTTTTGATAGTTAGACTTTTATTAATTAACTCTGAAAATTACAGGGTGAATAGATAATCTATCCTCTCCCCGTATGGGATTCTATTTAAAGTCAATGAGCGTTTTATTTCTTGGAGAGATTGCAAGTTTTCTAAGCAAGAAACTTTCTCGCTCGTAAATGGAGCTATTTGGCTTGATAATAACTGAATTTTACTTCTTCCAAAATATTTTTTACTTGCGCCAAAAAAAATAATCATTCCTACAAAATGTTTTCGGCTTGCTCCAACATGTTTTTGGATTCTTGTAAAATGAATTTCACTTGCTGCAAAATGAATTCTACTTGAGCAAAAACAAAATACCACTTGTCCAAAATCTGTATCGCTTAAGCAAAAAACTGTTTGGCTCAAGCAAGCTATATATGGCTTAAGCGACAGACATTTTGTATAAAGTAAAAAAGATTTCCACGCAAGTAAAATTGGATTTGTACGAACTATGAAAGCTTTTGTATGAAGTAAAAAACATTTTACAGCAAGTGAACTCAGTTCTCGATAAGGTAAAATGCATTTTTGATAAAGTAGAATTGGTTTTATAGCAATAGATATTACTTCTTGCCTTGGGAAGAAGTTTTCTTTCCAAGAAATGATAGTTACGCTCCGAAACTGGAAAGAATAATGCCGAAGCAGGAATAGCTTTTTATCGTTAGACAAAAAGCTATTCCTTTTCAAACAATCAAAAAAGAGAGGGTATTGAGATAGTGAATAGTGAATGAATGCACGCAAATGCGCTATGATAGAATAATGACAAAAGCCAATTAAAGCTTTGCATATAAAGTATGTACGATTGGATGCACCCATGGCAGGGCGCGAGGCAACAGTTAAGCTCATAAGTAAACGTAAACAGATAAACAAAAATACACAGACAGTTAAGTGCTGCAAATTTAGTAAATTATTTCTGGTTAAAGCAAGTGTTTTACTGATTATTTTTTATGTTATAAAACATAATCATTCACGTTGTTATCTGGGCGTGAGGTATGCTATTGAATTTTTTATCTCAATTGCCATGGTATATAAATGGTTCATTTGAAATATCACTGATCATCACTGATAATGGAGTTTGCGACATCCCTATCTATCAGGACTATTTTAGGACAAGACACTGTTTACTGATGACTGATAACTGTTTATGGAGCTTGCGACATCCCGATTTATCGGGACTGATAACTGAATCGCCATGTGTGAATAATGTAATAAATATAAAAAGTTGTGTAACTCTGCTAACAGCCCCCTCCCCTACCTTTGTCACGATCAAAAAATACATTCTGTAACCAAAACAATACAACTGAAATGTATTTATAAACTTATTCTTATTTATAAAAACAATCTTATTAAATTAAAACAAAACAATGAAAAGAAAATTATTAAGCATTATGCTTGTGGTTGCTTCGGTTGGAACTGCTACTGCACAGGAAGTAACTACTACAACAACAGTGTCTACTCAGGATGCAGTAACTGTAGTGTCCGATTCAAGTATTTTGAAAGCATCTACTGCTTGCGATTTTGTGCCGGTATCGCACTGGTCAATTGGTTTAAAGGGTGGTGGAAACTATTTCCGTGTGGCTCCGGGTTCTATGTCTCGTAGCGATCAGTTTAATTGGGTAGGTGGTGCTGCCATCGAGTACAGCATTAATCCGTTGGTAGGATTGGGAGTGGAATATATGTATAATCCTTACGGACATACTTATCAACTTAATGCCAATCAAATAGGAACAATGGAAGGACGTACACACGATGTCTTAATGTTTGCTTCTATCAATTTAATGAACCTGTTGGTGCCTAACAGAACTAATTTTTGGAGTAAAATGAATATCTACGGCGATGCCGGTGTGGGTATTGGATTTTATCAGTTCAAACTAATGGATGCGGCTAACAATGTGATTGTTGATTCGCGCGACGCTGGTGATGGCGTGCCTGAAACTGTAATGGGTAAATTAGGTTTGAACCTTGAATACAATATCAGTAAATCAATTGCGTTGGGTGGCGAAGTTCAATACCGTTATTACGACAGAACCAACCTGGGTGGTTACCAAATGACCAAAGGCAATAGCGATGCGTTGACAGCAACTATTGGCCTACGCTTTAAACTTGGTGCAAACGGACAAAAACAACATGCCCGCAACATTAGCATGTGTGAGTATTATCCAAAACCAGCTCCGGTTATTATCAACAAAATTGTAAAAGACAATACTGTTGAAACAATGGATCGTCTGAAAGCGATTGAAGCCGAAAATGCTGCATTGAATAACAAAATCAACAAACTAAACAGTCAGGTCGATTCTCTTTCGGCAAACGACAATGGAGGTAATCTTCCAACGTACGAAAATATCGAGTTTGAATTTGGATCGGATCAATTGACTCAAGGTTCATACAGAGCGTTGGATCAAATTGCCGCTACTTTGAAAAATGATAATTCAACAGTACGATTGAATGTAGCCGGTTATACCGATTATGTTGGAACAAACGAATTCAATCAAGGTTTATCGGAAAGAAGAGCCAATGCCGTAAAACGTTATTTGTTGAGTAAAAACGTTCCTTCATCAAGTGTTACTATTGTTGGTTACGGAGAAAAAAATCCGATTGCCCCTAATAATACTTCCGAAGGTCGTGAATTAAACCGTCGCGTTGAATTTCAATTGACGAAATAAAATTACAGATACAGCTTATCAATTCGTCCGTCCCCACAAGTGGGACGGCAATTGATATAAAAAAAGTAAGACCTATTTATAAATAAGACTATTTTATTCTTCACCCTTTAAAATATAAAATTATGCCACTATTAACCGTATTACTCGTCATTATCTTAGTGGGTGTCATCCTATGGGGTGCCAATACCTACATTCCTATGGATCGTAAGATTAAAAACATTCTAAACATTGTAGTTGTGATTCTGCTTATCGTATGGCTCCTCAGAGTATTTGGAATATTCAGTAATTTGATGAGTATTCAGGTCTAAACAATTGCTAAATAAATCAGTATGTCACAATCTCTTATTTTCTCACTCGTTTGCATTCTGGTGGTTCTTCTGTGGGGTATCAATACGCTGATTCCTAGAGATAGTAAAATCAGAACCATTTTAAATGTTGTATTGACAATAGCAGTTATTGTAACTGTTGCTGTAGTAGTTTAATCATTAAATATTGCTTATTTGCAGGGATAAAGCTATCCGTGGAATTAAGAAAAGAGCGTTATCTTTCAATAAGAAGGATAACGCTCTTTTTCAATCAGTCAACTACCCATAAATCTCCGTCAGCTGACGGAGACCTCGTAATTACTCCCGTCTCCTATGGCTACCCTCTGAAAAGGACATTCCGTATATCAGGACATTCGATTAAGTGTAAATCTTCTCGAATACCGCTCTTAAGCTCCGTCAGCTGACGGATTTGGGGTAGTTATAAATCACTCGTTTCCCACTAATCATTACTTACTTTCCACTAATTACTACAGTATTCTACGTCCAGGTTTTCGTAACGTGTGAATAATACAAGTCTTACCAAATATTGTGTAACATTATCATTCTTTAAATGTATCACCTTTGTCATGTGAAAATTAATTCACAAATAAATTCAAATGTATGAAAAAGAGAAAGCTACTTTCAACCCTTGCCATCCTGGCGGTTGTGTTGTTTGCAGGATGTAAAAATGACGATTATGTTGCCATCGACGGTGGACCTTGCCCTGTCGTGGTATCGGTTACACCGGTAAGTGGTGCAACTCTTGTAGGACGTAAGGCTGTAAGTGCTGCAGAACTGGCAATACGTACAACTATTGTAACTGCCAAGTTCAATAAAAAAATTGATCCAAGAACTATCAACGAAAATTCCTTTACAGTAACGGGAGCTTCAACGGTAGTAGCCGGAACAGTTACTTACTCTGATGCTGATTCAACTGCCACCTTTACGGCTTCCAGCAAATTTGCCGACAATACCACTTTTACAGCCAGAATTACTACTAATGTAAAAGATTTAATGGGAAATGCCTTACAAGCCGACTATGTATGGGTGTTTAGTACAGGTGCTACCATTTTACCGGTAGTGGTTGCAACCAGCCCGTTGAACTTAGCTACAAACGTAGCATTGGACAAAACCATTACTGCTACCTTTAGTGTACCCATGGATCAGGCTACTATTAACGGCACAACCTTTACCCTTAAAAATGGTACAACACCGGTTTTAGGCTTAGTTTCAGGTTTGGGAAACAGTGTGTCGTTTATCCCAACGCTTAGTCTTAGTCCTTTGACTGTATATACAGCTAAAATTACAATGGCCGCCAAAAATATGGATGGCAGTGCAATTGCAAAAGACACTACATGGACATTTACTACCGGAGACGTAATTCCGAAGATCCTTACAACTGATCCTACAAAATTAGCAACAAATGTAGCGCTTAATAAATCTGTAACAGCCACTTTTAGTGCGGCTATGAGTTCTGCAACCCTTACCTCATCTACATTTACATTGATGAATGGTGCAATAAATATTGTGGGAGTAGTAAGTTATACAGGCGTAGTAGCTACTTTTAATCCTAACAATGACTTGAAATCGAATACTGTATATACAGCTACAATTAAAGCCGGAGTAAAAAATGTGAATGGTACACCGTTAGCGAAAGACTCGGTATGGACATTTACTACAGCTACTGTTTTAGCACCAACGGTTATCTTAACCGACCCTGCTGATCAGGATGCAAGCGTGGCACTTAATCAAAATGTTACAGCTACCTTTAATGAAGCAATGAACAGTGCTACTATTAGTACAACTACCTTCACTATTATGGAAGGTTTAAACCCTGTTTCGGGTGTGGTAAGTTATGCGGCCAATACTGCTACTTTTAATCCAAACAGTGATTTTGTTGCAGGAAAAACTTATACTGCCAAAATAACCAATGGAGTCCAAAATGTAGGTGGAACAAATATGGCAAGTGATTATGTGTGGTCATTTACAATACCGACTATTGCTGTCGTACCATTTGTAGATCTTAAGTTTGCTGGTCGTTTTGGAATTCTTTCCGGCGTAGGCATTAGCAATAATGCCGGAGCAAGTGTAATAAACAATTTAGATGTCGGTATCTATCCGGGTGCCCGTTCTTCGGTTACCGGTTTTCCACCTGCAACCATTGTAAATGGTAACATCTATGCTGCCGATGATGGTGGTGCTACAACTGCCATGTTGAATCAAGCTAAATTAGACTTAGTGGCTGCATATCTCTTTGTTGAAGGAGCAACTTCTCCTGCGCCAGCTACAGTTTCGGGCGACCAAGGTGGTAAAACACTCGCACCAGGTATCTACAAATCAACATCAACCTTATTAATTCAAAATGGTGATTTGACACTGGATGCTCAGGGTAACCCTAATGCAGTATTTATATTTCAGGTAGCTTCAGCATTTACCACAGTAGGTGGAGCAGGGGGTAGTATTATCCTTAGCGGTGGTGCTCAAGCCAAGAATATCTATTGGCAAACAGGTAGCTCAGCTACTATAGGAACGTATACCAATTTTTATGGTAATGTATTAGCATTGCAATCTATCACAATGGGTGCTTATTCAAATGCTGTTGGTAGAATGCTTGCCCAAAACGGTTCAGTAGTAATGACCAGTACAAATACAATTTCAAAACCGTAATTTAGATACAGGTAAACGGGAAACCAGTCAGTTGGTTTGCCAATATACAAGTAAACTAATTACAATAAAAAAATATATATGAAAACAAATAATATGTATAACAAGGAATCGCGCCTGGCGCGGTTCCCTTATGCCAAGAGCATAAAAAATGTTGCATTGATTGCTTTTGCTTTACTGGGAGTTCAAACAGTTTCTGCCCAGACACAAGATTCGGTTCAATACACTAAACCTGCATGGTTTTTTGGAGTTGCTGCCGGTGCTAATGTAAATTTTCACCGTGGCTCTACCCAACAGTTAGATGCTGGTCTGATTGTTCCCACCCGGTTTCAGGATGGTAGTGGTGTAGGTCTTTTTGTTGCTCCACTTATCGAGTATCGTCCGGGCTCTTCCCGCTGGGGCATTATGCTTCAGGCAGGTTATGATAACCGTGGTGGTAAATTCGATCAAATAAAAACACCTTGTAACTGTCCGGCCGATTTAAAAACCGACCTTGGATACATTACCATTGAACCAAGTCTTCGTTTTGCTCCGTTCAAATCTAATTTCTACATGTATGCAGGCCCTCGTTTTGCATTTAATATGTCGAAATCATATACCTATCAGCTTGGATTGAATCCTGCTATCCCAAATCAAGCTGCTACACCCGCAGTGGAAGGCGATTTTAGTGATGTCTACAACAATCTTATCTCTATGCAGGTAGGTGCCGGATATGACATTCCACTTTCATCGCAAAACCATCGCACTCAGTTTGTGTTGTCACCTTTTGTTTCTTTTCAACCTTACTTCGGACAAAATCCACGTAGCATTGAAACATGGAACCTGACAACCCTAAGAGTTGGTGCAGCTTTAAAATTAGGAAGCGGTCATAAAATCGAATCGAAAGTAAAAGAAGAAGCATTTGCTGCTCCTGTGGTGGTAGAACCGGAAGTAAAATTCTATGTGGACCCTGCCAAAAATACTGTAGCAGTAACCAATGTAAGGGAAGTATTCCCACTTGGCAACTACGTGTATTTCGATTTAGGATCGACAGAGATACCAAAACGATATGTATTGCTTCAAAAAGATCAGGTAAAAGATTTCAGACAAGATCAGGTAGAACTTACTACTCCCGACAATTTCTCAGGTCGTTCAAGCCGTCAAATGATTGTTTATTACAATGTATTGAATATCATTGGCGATCGTATGGTAAAGAATCCTAATTCTACTATCAGAATGATTGGTTCTTCGGAACAAGGTCCTAAAGAAGGTCGTGAAATGGCTGAAAATACAAAAGCATATCTGGTAAATGTATTTGGAATTGCTCCGGGCAGAATTGTTACCGAGGGTCGTACCAAACCATTGATTGCATCTGTACAGGTAGGCGGCACTGTCGATTTAGTTCTTTTGCAAGAAGGCGATCGTCGTGTAACTATCGAAAGCAATTCACCCGAACTACTTACTGAATTCTATAGCGGTGAAAATGCTATGCGTCCGGTTGAAATCGTTTCGGGACAAGTAGCTCCACTTGACAGTTATGTATTTATCAATGCTGACGGAGGAACTGAAGCTTATACTTCATGGTCGGTCGAATTTAAAGACGAACAAGGTGCAGTACAAAACTTTGGCCCTTATACTAAAGATAAAATCAGTATCCCGGGCAACACAGTTTTAGGAACCCGTCCCGAAGGTGACTATAAAGTAACCTTAGTTGGTCAATCAAAAAGTGGTAAAGTTTTGAGAAAAGAAACTACTGCTCACCTGGTACTATGGGCACCATCAACTACCGACGAAGCAACACGTTTCAGTGTTATCTATGAATTCAACAGATCGAAAACCATCAAGATGTACGAAAGATATATCAACGATGTAGTCGTTCCTAAAATTCCAATGAACGGGTTAGTTATTATTCACGGTCATGCCGATATTACAGGTAGCGAAGTACATAATCAACAATTGTCGCTGGATCGTGCGAATGATGTGAAGACAATTATGCAAAACAGTTTAAGGAAAGCAGGACGCTCGGACGTCAGCTTTGAAGTAAACGGATATGGCGAAGATGTTGCCAAATCACCGTTTGATAATAAATTCCCTGAAGAACGCTATTACAACCGTACTGTGGTTATTGATATCGTAGCTAAGAAATAATTTTTCTCTCTATTTGTTTACATTTTTTGGTTAGACAGAGATCTTTAGAGGAGGTCTCTGTCTTTTTTTATGCAATATTCATTACCACTAAGTCACTAAGAGCACTGAGATGCACAAAGAGAATATGGATTTTATCGTAAACATTTACCTCAGTGTCTCTGTGCTGTTATTTTTCTTACCGCTTACTGATTACTGCTTCTTTCAAGGTGTGAATAATGTAACTCTTTTCATAAATTATGTAAGACAAATCGAATAAAAATGTTCCACCTTTGTGAAGTGATACTACTTTCACTACAAATACAAACTATAATGAATACAACTGAACTCAAAGGGACCTGGGAAGAACAAAAAGGCAAGCTTAAACAAAAATTTGCTGCCTTGACCGACAATGATTTGATGTTTTCCGAAGGCAAAAAAGAAGAAATGTTAGGTCGGATACAAATTAAACTCGGCAAAACAAAAGAAGAATTACACAAGATAATTTCCTCACTATAAAAGCATTGGCTTTGTAAAACAGAAGCCGGGTATTCATATTTTAAAAAATATATTACAAAATGAAAAGGATAACCCTACCTATCTCTCTGGCAGTTATCTGCCTGGCGGGAAGTTTTCTCACAGCTTGCATGTCGGACAATCAAAAAAAAGAGGCCGCACAGGCACAAGTTGATTCGGCTCAGGCAAATTTAGATAAAGTAAAGGTCAATGCTGCTATTGTAGAACAAAAAGCAGCTACCGAAGAAGAATTCAAAACCTTTAAACTGGAATCTGAATTAAAGATCAAAAATAATGAGCTAAGTATTGCCGCATTAAAACTGAAAATGAACAAGTCGGGCAGTGCGCTTGACGAAGTCTATGCCAGAAGAATTGATTCTATCGAGATTAAAAATAAAAACCTGAAAACCCGCGTAAGTGATTACGAAAGAACCCATAGTGATTGGACTAAATTCAAACAGGATTTTAATCGCGACATGGATGATTTAGGTCGATCGATAACTAAAATAGTAAACTCAAAGTCGAAATAAAGAGAGTAGGGGCAAAACAGTAGTTTTTATCATATTCAGTCGAAATATAATACTTCTATAACCAAATACATGAAAACGCACATTCTAAAAGCAATGCTTTTGCTTATGATTACAACTGTAATCCCATGTAGGGCACAAGAAAAGGTGCCTGCAAAAATTGGTTTTATTGGCGGTATCAATATTTCGAATCTTTATACCAACGATGCTTCAACGGCCGATATGATATTTGGATTTAATCTTGGTGTTTTTGCTAAAATACCTACCGTTAGTCTTCTGTCTGTCCAACCCGAACTGTATGTCACTACGAAAGGAGCATCGGTAACTTACAATAGTCTTTTAGTGGACGGAACTGCGAACTTTAATCTTACTTATCTGGAGTTGCCGGTACTTGGCTTGCTGAGGGTGTCGGATCACATAGACCTTCAGTTTGGACCTTATGTTTCCTACCTATTGGCAGGAAAAGTCACCAATATGGCTAACGTTCATCTTCTTGACCTTGAAAAGAACATCACTATGAGTAATTATAATCGCATTGATGCCGGTCTTGTGCTGGGTGTAGGAGTCGAAGCTCATTCAATGACCATGGGTGTTCGTTACAGTTACGGATTAACCAAAGTAGGTAGAGAAAGAACCCTTTTAGATCAGTTCTACACCATACCTAATGCCAGCAATGGTGTTGTCAATTTCTATTTATCTGTTCCGGTAAATTAAATATCACAAACATAACTAACAAAACAATAATTTAAAACCACAATCGTATGAGCAATCTACTTTATTTAATTGCATTAATCCTTATTATATTTTGGGCCATTGGCTTCTTTGCATATAGCGCCGGGGGTGTCATTCACATCCTGTTGGTTATAGCCATCATATCCATTCTGTTCAGAGTTATCAGAGGACGATAGCATTCGAAATCCGGTAAGGAAAATTTATTTTCTCCCTACTGCACATCCGAAGAGCAATTCAGAAATGAGTTGCTCTTTTTTATTACTATACCAACGGGACAAAATCAAAATGAAAAAACCTCAATTGATTGAAAATCAATTGAGGTTTTGCTTTGAAAGTACCCAGAGCCGGGATCGAACCGGCATGGAAATGAATCCACTGGTGTTTGAGACCAGCGCGTCTACCAATTCCGCCATCTGGGCGATTGCGGTGCAAAAGTACGCCTTTTTTTGGAATTTGCAAACTATTATTCAATTAAAAACCGACAATTTCGAAATTAAAATAATCCGGTAAAAACTGTAGTTTGCAAATTGCTTATAAACAATCTTTTAATTGTAGATGGGCGATTTCGCTATTGAAAGATTTATTTAATCTTTCTCCCGAATTTAGTTGTTTTGGTTCCTTTGGGTTACAAAATCGTTGCGTTTACCTGCGAAAATATCGTAGCGACAGTACCAACAATCCAGTGCCCCATTGAGTAAACGGATACGTTCGGTTGGTTTTAGTCCGATTTTGTCCAGACATTCGTCGTGTGAGCTGATAACCCAAACGGTGTTTCCGGTGAATTTATGCTTCATGGTAGTACCCAGTGCGGCGTATAAGCCATAGATATCATCCGAGGTGATACGTTCGCCATATGGAGGGTTGGTTACCACCATACAGTTTGGAGCGGGTGCCTCAAGCTTTTGAATCGGCATTACGTCCAGTTGGATATATTTACTAAGTCCGGTGCTTTTTACGTTTTGTTCGGCAATTTTAATGGCGCGAGGTGAATTATCCGATCCGTAAATTTTAAAATCGAACGGACGCTCGTAGCTATCGTCGTTATAAAGTGCATCGAAAAGTTCTTCTTCAAAATCGCTCCATTTCTCAAATGCAAATGATGAACGATAAATACCCGGTGGGATGTTTAGCGCTATCAGGGCTGCTTCAATAAGCAATGTTCCCGAACCGCACATTGGGTCAAGGAAATTCGATTGTCCGTTCCAGCCTGCCATCAACAACATACCGGCAGCAAGTGCTTCGTTTAATGGTGCTTCGGTTTGAGCCACACGGTAACCACGTTTGTGAAGCGATTCGCCTGAACTATCCAGGGATAGCGTGCATTTTTTATCGGCAATATGAATATTGATCATTAATTGTGGTCCGTCCAAACGTACTGATGGGCGACGATCGTATTTTTCCATAAACCAATCGGCAATGGCATCTTTTACACGATAAGCAACAAATTTCGAGTGGCGGAACTCATCCGAGAAAACGGTTGAGTCGATCGCAAACGTGCTGTCAACCGACATATAATCGCTCCAGTTCACCTTCTTCACTTCTTCGTATACTTCGTCGGGATTTGAAGCATCGAAAGTCAGAATGGGCTTCAAGACACGCGATGCTGTCCGCAGGCACAAATTTGCTTTATACATTAAGGCTTTATCGCCGGTAAAACTTACTGCTCTTCGCTGAAGTTGCACATTGTTGGCGCCGATATTTACTAATTCGGTAGCCAGTACTTCTTCTAATCCGCGAAAAGTTTTCGCTAACATTTCAAATTCCATATTTTTTCTTCTATCTACGGTTACCTGTTTGTGGTCACCTGTCTTTGTTTATTATTTTGCAACAATCATTTGTCAGAAAACGACTTGTCTATCTTTTTTTGTGCTAGTTTAGCTCCTGCCGGAACATCTGTGTCTATCCAAAGGTTACCGCCAATTACAGCACCGTCGCCCACTTTAATGGTACCCAAAATGGTGGAGTTGGAGTAGATAATCACATTGTCGCCAATGCGTGGGTGACGGCTAATGCCTTTGATGGGGTTACCATCGGCGTCCAATGGGAAGCTCTTGGCTCCCAATGTAACTCCCTGGTACATTTTTACGTTTGTGCCGATGATGGCTGTTTCGCCAATTACTACGCCTGTGCCATGGTCGATGGTAAAATAACTGCCAATGGTAGCGCCGGGATGAATGTCGATTCCGGTTTCGGAATGTGCCATTTCGGTGATAATACGTGGTATTAAAGGTACATTGAGTTGTAGTAATGCATGGGCAATCCGATAATTGCTAATGGCCCGAATGCTGGGGTAGCAGAATATTACTTCTCCAAAACTTTTGGCAGCCGGGTCACCATTGTACGCAGCAATGACGTCGGTATGCAGTTTTTCTCTTATTTCGGGTAGTTGGGTTACAAATGCAGTGGCAATATCTTTCGATCTACAATCAATATCATCGCAGGCTGTCGATTCATCTGAACTTGAATTGAAGCACATACCCGCTTTGATTTGTTGCGAAAGCAATAGATGCAAGCGGTCGATGTTTACACCTATGTGGTAAAGCATGGTGTTGTTATTCACACCTGCGTCACCAAAATAACCAGGAAAAAGAATGGAGCGGGATAGTTGTACAATTTCCTTGAGCACATCAACCGATGGCATTGGATCATTTTTACTTTGCTTATGGCAAACGTCCTTATAACCTTCACTTTGAGAAAGCTTTTTGATTGTATCTAATAACTCGTTGTTCATAAATTAAAAATAATATTAGCTTTTTATAAAGCGTAATGCTTCCAAGGCATTCTCAATTCGTTGATTGCCAATTCCGGTAATGATGGAATATGGTTTTTCTAATTGTTCAATTTCTTTTTTGTACCAATTTAAAAAGAACTCTCTATCATTGCCATGTTCTCTTACCGGATCAGGAATCCAGGGTAGGTCAGGGGCACACAGCAAATAATAATCAAAAAATCCGGTGGCTAACTGTTCGTTCAAAAAATCGGGAACCAGATCGAATTTATATTCAAACCAAACTTTGGTGATAATCAACTCTGTATCAAAAAATACGTATTCGTTTTTTTCTGTGGAGTCGGTTTTGTATTTTATTTCCTGCTCAATTTGTTTTTTTGCTATATTACATACATCTTCATAAGTATAGGTGCCTGTAAGGTTTTCAATATATTCTCGTGCATATTCCGGAACCCAATCGGTATTGAAATACTCAGCAAGACTTTTTGCCAATGAAGATTTGCCTGTCGATTCAGGACCAAGAATGGCTACTTTTATCATTCGTTCGTAAAGAGTTTGTGCTGAGATGGGCGGCAACCTGTAATTATTAGTGTAAAAAAATATTTCAACAGTTCAACAAATAACCTTATCTTTGAAGCAAAAAAATATGCGCAAATTTACGACAATTATTCTGCTTTGCAGTACATTTTCATTATTTACTACGCAAGTTTCGGCACAAAATGCAGATATAGACCTATTAAGGAGTATAAACGGCTCAAGTTCAAGCGGACTCAGGCACTATTCTGCCTTTATTTCAAATACAACCACAGCAGTTGCTTTGTCCACTCCGGTGGTAATGGGCGTGGTGGCGTTGATTGAAAAAGATGATAATTTGTTGAAAAATGCCATTTATGTGGGTGCAGCAATTGGCGTTGATGGGGTGATGACTTATTCACTGAAAAAAGTTGTAAATCGAGATCGTCCCTATGTTACCTATCCGGATATTCACCCTGCTGCGTATGAAACATCCAATTCATTTCCGTCCGGTCATACCTCGCTGGCTTTTGCCACTGCTACCGCTATGAGTCTTAAATATCCTAAGTGGTATGTTATAGCTCCGAGTTATTTTTGGGCATGTTCTGTAGGTTATTCGAGACTTAATCTGGGTGTACATTATCCTTCGGATGTACTTGCAGGAGCTCTTTTGGGTGCGGGAAGTGCCTTTGTAACCTACAAAGTGAACGAGTGGTTTTGGAAAAAACACGAGAACAAGAAACTTATCGGATTACAAGCCTATTTGTAAACTGTAATCACATTTTTGAATCTGTTTTACGCCAGTTGAGATAGTCTTTTTAATTAGATGCGGTGCGACTTACACCTATGATTTTGGAAGGTAGAGCCGACTCGGTTAGGCTTTGATTGTATTTATTCGTGTCCCAGCCAAGCACATCTCCGGCATTGCCTGCATTCCACATGTTGTTCAACACACCGTCTTTGTTTGTAAAGTTGACTTCGTTGTTGGAAATCGTGTTTGAGTAGGTGTCAATAGGATACTGTCTGTAGGCCGAAAGTCCTACGTTGCTGAACGGTAGTTTCTTTGAGTAGATTTTATTGTTTTTGATGGTGATGTGATGTCCGCTTGCAATGGTAATGCCGTACTGTCCCGGATTGATAAGGATGTTGTCCTGCACAAGTATGTATGAACCACCCATATCGCCGGTCATAATACCACCGCCCGAACCCGAAGGTCCTCCTCCGCGTATCCAGTTGCCAATCACCTGAATGGGATCCTGTGCAGTGCCGTTGCACATATACAGGCTTATTTCGTCTTCGGGGTGACTTTGTCCGAGAATATTTTCGCCGGTATTGTAGTTGATGCAGTTGCCCGATCCATTTACATTCCCAAATTGAACCATTTGCCCACGCGGCATTGGTCCCAAAACGTTTTTCACGTTGTTGTATGTTACTTTAATGCCGCTACCCACATCAGCCACCACGCCACTCTCTACTGAGTCCATGGTGCAGTTGGTGACGGTGATATTTGTACAGTTGTATAAGAATACGCCTTCGCCTTTCGACGGTCCGAGCTTACAATTTCTGATAGTAATGTTAGAACAGTTAGCTAGTTTAATACAGTGCCCGCCCGGATTATTGATCTCCAGATTGCTGATTATCTTATTGCTGACGTTATTCCATACTATTGGTGCTGAGGATTGGTAGGAGCTTGCTGATGCCTGCATTTGGCTCTGAACAGGTATTGTCATTTCAGTCATCTCGGCATTTTGACAAGATGCAGAGCCTAAGATGCTGAATATGAATAGGATTATGTGGAGGACGTTTTTTTTCATATTTTGTAATCATTGCAGATTTAATACACAAAGATACATATTAGTGCATATCTGCCAGTTAATCAGTATTTTATGGTAGTTTATATGACTTCTGTAGTACTTATTATTATAATACGCGCTTTGTGTTAAATCGCTGTTAGTTATAATTGTTTCGCTGATGAAATTTAATTGTAAATGTACACGTCTGTTTGATAATGCTTTAAGTGTTGCTCCATTGCGTGAGAAAACCCATTTTCAAACCGGCGAAAGATATAACTGCGTAATTCTTACAATATTATTATTGGTTGATTATTGTTTAAATTGATTTATTATTGCAAAAATGTTGTTTATCAGAAACTTAATACTAAAAAATAGCTAATTAATTTAATAAAAATTAATATATATTAAGCATTTTGAATTTATATTTAACTGAAAATACTAAACATTTTGAAGTCCATTGAACTAGTATTGGACTAAATGCTACAAACAAGGTTATCGTTTATCGCAGTATCCGATGTGAATTATCTGTTGTTGAATTCTGTAAAGTTGTGATGCTTGGGAAGTTGTCCTGGATTTTGGGTGTAGCCAAAAACAGGTGAAAGGAGGAGGGGAGTTTAATTTGATGTAGTATCTTTTTATTTTTGGTTGGGAGATTTTTTCCATTCCCAATATCCAACTGCAGCCATAAGTGTATAAATAATAAACAGGATAGCGGTTGGATACAAGCCTTTGTAGAAGTATAGCCCAACGCATAAGCCATCGGCTACAATCCATACAATCCAGTTTTCAATAAGCTTGCGGGCTAGCATCCATGTTCCCACTATGCTGAGCGCACCAACTACTGAATCGGCCTTTGGGATTGTGGAATCAGTGAATCTGCTTAATATGAAGTAGTATATAATGTAAATCAATCCTGTTGCTATACATAGGTTTACAAATAATCGTTTTGTGAGCTGAGCGGCAGGCATTTCTTTGCCCGTTAAGTCATCACCATGTTTCCAGTTTATCCAGCCGTAGATACTTATTACCACATAGTAAAACTGCAGACTCATGTCGGCGTAAAACTTAGTTTGGAAAAAGATCACGATGTAGAACAAAGACGAGATAATCCCAAAAAACCACAAACTAAGTTTCTGTTTAATTGAAAGGTATAAATAGATGAGGCTTAATATGGCGCCAACAATTTCTATCCAATTGGTTTTTAGGTATTCCAGTATCATTTTCTTTGTATAAAAAATCCCCTAAAAGAAGTTTTCGGATTCTTTTAGGGGATGAGGTATGATTGTTTATTTTAAAAGTTTCTCAAACGCCCCGGGAGTTTGAAGTATCTCAATGGCTTTTACAAGCGATTCGTTATCAGCATCCATAATTTGATAATACTCATTTATTTCCCATAAATCGCGGGCTATCAATGCTTTTAATTGTAGTTTGATCAATGGTTTTGATTTCTCGAATTCCTTTTTCTCTACATTCTCTTTTTCAATAGTCTCTTTGTCCTCTTTGTTTGGTGTGGCCTGAGTTGACGTACTGTTTAATAATGTTTTGAATGTTTTGGTTGGAACATTCGGTTTTAGTAGGGCTGTCGTTATACTGTCTTTCGAAAGTTTAGCTGTGCTGCCTTTTTCTTTTTCGGCTGCGGTAATTAATGCATTCAGAAAAGCTTCGTCCGGTTCGAATTCTTTTTTGAATTTTTCGAAAGTTGGATATTTCTTTTTTAGTTCGGCACGATTTTTATCGACATACTGAACGCAAACTTTGTTTATGATGCCAAATGCAACCAGCTTACGGTGAAAGTCGGTGTATCTGGTGGTGTCCAAAGGAACGAAAATATCGGGCATAATACCACCACCGCCATAAACAGTACGTTTTAAGCTAAGTGTTTGATAGTGTAATGAGTCTGGAAAATGGATGCTGTCGGCATGTAATAGTTCACCTTTGTTGTAGCGATTAATCAAATCAAGTTCGTATTTATCCTTTCCATCTTTGTATGATTTTTGAATACAACGTCCGGTAGGAGTGTAATAACGTGCTGTAGTAAGGCGCATTACTGAACCATCAATGAGTGGAAACTGGCGTTGAACCAGACCTTTACCAAATGAGCGGCGACCCACAATTAATGCGCGATCCCAATCTTGCAAAGCACCTGAAACAATTTCACTAGCTGAAGCAGAATATTCATCAATCAATACAATTAATTTTCCGGTTTCGAAGTTTCCAACACTTGTAGAAACGGCAGTGCTCTTTGGTTGGTTAAGTCCTTCTGTATAAACAATCATGCGGTCTTTTCCTAAAAATTCATCGGCTAATTGAATAGCTGCGTTCAAATAACCACCGCCATTGCCCTGCAAACTTAAAATAAGGCTTTTCATACCTTTTGCCTGAAGTTTAGCGAACGCTTTTTTGAACTCTTCTACCGTTGTGCTTCCAAAACTATTTATTCTTATATAACCAATTTCTTTGCCAATCATGTAGTCGGCATCTACGCTATAAAGTGGAATTTTATCGCGAATAATTTTAAAGAGCAATAGTTGCGATTTTCCGGCACGAAGAATTCTTACTGTGACTTCCGATCCTTTAGGGCCACGAAGGCTTTTTAGAATTTCAGAATTCGGAGTTTTTACGCCTGCAATTAATTTGTCGCCGATGTAAATAATGCGGTCTCCTGGTAAAATGCCTACTTTAGCTGCCGGACAACCTGACACTGTTTGAGATACCAAAAGGGTATCGTTAAACATTTGAAACTGAATGCCGACACCTTCGAAGCTTCCTTCGAGCGGTTCGTTCACTCTCTCCACTTCTTCTTTTGGAATGTAAGATGAGTGCGGATCTAAGTCTTTCAGTATGGCAGTTAAAGTGGATTCCACTAATTTTTTATCATTGATGCTGTCGACATACAAGTTTGAGATAGCAGTCAGTGCATTTGATAATTTGCGTTGTTGCATTGACGATATGCCTTGCGCAAACAGGACGGATGTGAATATGCAAAAAGTGAGGAGAATGGAAATTTTTTTCATGATACAATGTCAGTGTTACTATTTTGCTAACTTCTTAGCCTTACATGGGCGTTTTTTTAGAAACGGACTGCAAAGATACATTTTTTTGGAGTCTCAGTTTGTGCTGTTTATATATAATAAATAGAAATAATGTTGAATTTAACTTATGGTATTCTCTTCATTACCGAGTGGTTTCTTCTAATAGTTGCATTCCAGCATTTAAATCTTCAATTTTACAAACTTTTGTAATAGCTATATTCTGGTATATATTACTAATATTCAAGTTGCTTTCATCAGTTTCTACGAAAAGTTTTTCGGTAGGAGTGAGGCGTACACTTTCTGCGTTGAAATGTTCGCCGTATGACAAAGCACAGCCCGCTTTGAGCGCTTGTGCTGCAAGTTCGGGTTTTCCTCTGAAACCGTGAATGATCCACAGCTGGGTCGGGTTCCATTTTTTTTTAAAGCTAAAAGCTCGTTGAAATAGCCCACGCAGTGAATAATAAGCGGTTTGTTAGATTTTTCTGAGATCGTTATTTGTGCTTCGAAAATACTTAACTGTTTTTCAAAGCTAGCACTCGAATTTTTATCTAATCCACATTCGCCCATAGCAATAAAACGTTTGTCTTTTGACCATTTTTCCAGTTTGGAGAGCATATCTATTGGAAATGAGTCGGCATGCCACGGATGAATTCCAACAGAGCAATGCGCTTGTTTATCGGACTTAAAAAAGTCCTCTGCTTCATTCAAATTTAAATTTATAACAGCTAAACTGTGAGTTGCTGAATGACAGGAGTGCGTGTGAATGTCGACTAACATAGCTATAATTGAATTAAATATAATTTAGCAAAAGTACTAAATTTTGCTTATAATCTGAATGTGTGAAGTTTCGCAATTATATATTTATCAATTACATGTGCATTATTAGTTGCGAAAAAAGTCCGTTTTTCATCGAAAACTTGTATCTTTGCGCTCCCATTTTGGAATAAATAATCAAAACGAAAACAATAAGATGAATACAACAGAATTATTCAGCACTTTGCCTTATAAAGTAGCGGATATGTCGCAAGCTGATTTTGGACGAAAGGAAATTGAATTGGCCGAAAAAGAAATGCCGGGCTTGATGGCATTACGCAATAAATATGGAGTTGAAAAACCATTGAAAGGCGCTCGCATTATGGGCTCGCTTCACATGACTATTCAAACAGCAGTGCTTATCGAAACCCTTGTGGAGCTTGGTGCTGAAGTACGCTGGTGTAGTTGTAATATTTATTCTACGCAAGACCATGCTGCTGCTGCAATTGCTGCTGCCGGTGTACCTGTTTTTGCATGGAAAGGCGAAACATTAGAAGAATATTGGTGGTGTACGTTGCAAGCTCTTACTTTCGACGGTCACAAAGGACCAAACGTAATTGTTGACGATGGCGGTGATGCTACCATGATGATTCACGTGGGTGTAGCTGCCGAAAAAGATGCTACTGCGTTGGACAAGAAAGCGGATGGTGATGATGAGCGTTTGTTGTACGCTATTTTGAAAGATGTTTTAAAAGAAGATAATGGTATCTGGACGCGTATGATTCCTGAACTACGTGGTGTATCTGAAGAAACCACTACCGGCGTTCATCGTTTGTATCAAATGTTGGATGAAGGTTCATTGTTGTTCCCGGCATTCAATGTTAATGATTCGGTAACAAAATCGAAATTCGATAACCTTTATGGCTGTCGCGAATCATTGGCCGACGGTATCAAACGTGCTACCGACATTATGTTGGCTGGTAAAGTTGTGGTGGTTTGTGGTTATGGCGACGTTGGAAAAGGGTGTGCGCGATCGATGGTGGCTTACGGTGCCCGCGTTATTGTAACCGAAATTGACCCGATTTGTGCTTTACAAGCTTCGATGGAAGGTTTCCAGGTAACTACAATTGAAGAAGCATTGGCTGAAGGAAATATCTACGTAACCACTACCGGAAACAAAGATATTATCCGCATTGAGCACATTGCCAAAATGAAAGATGCTGCTATCATTTGTAATATTGGTCACTTCGACAATGAAATTCAAGTGGAAAAATTGAAACAATATCCTGGCATTGAGCTTGTAAATATCAAGCCTCAGGTTGATAAATATATTTTCCCTGATGGAAAATGTGTATTGTTGTTGGCCGATGGTCGTTTGGTGAATCTTGGTTGTGCTACCGGTCACCCATCATTTGTAATGAGTAATTCATTCACCAATCAAACCCTGGCGCAAATTGAATTATTTACAAAAGATTATGCTGTAGATGTATATCGCTTACCAAAACATTTGGATGAAGAAGTAGCACGTTTGCATTTGGAACAATTGGGTGTAAAGCTCACCGTTCTTACTCCGGAACAAGCTTCTTATATTGGTGTTGATGCTAATGGGCCTTACAAACCGGAACATTACAGATACTAACCAATTATTAATAGACTAGACATAAAAGCCGCATTCATTGATTTGAATGCGGCTTTTATGTTTATATAGCTTAAACTTATCTTATTCTGAGTCGTTGTCCGGGCTTCAATTTGGTTTTTTGTTTAATACCATTCATTTTGCATAAAGCTTTGGTACTAGTACCATTGCGTGCTGCAATTTGGCCTAGATTATCACCTTTTCGAACGGTGTAATACCGAAGGATCTGAACTTGTTTTGACTCCCGTTGATAATAGAACGATTGCTTTTTGGTCATCAAATAGGATGTGGAGTTGACGCGCCCGGTGTTGAAATCAATGATGTTGGCAGGATTGATGGCATTGCCAATATAGCGTGTTTCGAAATGCAGGTGTGGTCCTGTTGAATGACCGGTATTACCACCCAGAGCAATTAGTTCTCCGGCTTTTATGCGTTGGTTATGGGCTACCAAAACGACGGATAAGTGACCATAGACCGTTTCTAAGCCATTGTCGTGACGTATCACAACGTAATTACCATAGCCACGGGCTTCGTAATCAATAATCCGTACTTTCCCGGAGAATGCTGCGACTACGGTGTCGCCCACGTTGAGGCGCAAATCAATTCCATAATGGTAACGGTAGCGTCGTGGTCCAAAGGCTGACGTTACTGCTCCGGGAACAGGAACTACAAAGTGCGAGCAATCAATTCGAACCGAATCGGGCAAGCTATCAATCGGAATTTTATATGGATTCAACTTTTCTCTAGTCCAAATATTGTTATAAATATCTTGTGCAGGGTGGTTTTCCATCAAGTCGTCCGAACGGTCGTTCAGCATTTCCTGATAGATGTTTACTGTATCTTTTTTATTGATTAATGAGAACATGTTGCGTTGAGAATGTCCCGCAAATGTGGTGATAAAAAAGAATAATATTGGAAGATATTTTTTTAGAGAAATAGGCATAGAATCTTTTTAATTAAAGCATAATTGTGCCCCGATAGCTATCGGGGCACAATGAATCGTTTGTAAATTAACAATTTACTTGTGAATTGTCAAAAAAAGGAGAGTGTATTCTAAAATGAATTCAGCAGTTAGAACTCATCGTGGGCATAAAATACGTTCTTGTTAAGTTTTTCGAATTCAAAAACTTCATCAGCACTGAAAAAACGAGCAATCTCTATTTTTCCATTTTCAACCGTATCCGAAGTATGAAGAATATTCTCTTGAACACTAACACTATAATCACCACGAATTGTTCCGGGAGCTGCTTCGCGACCATTGGTAGAACCAGCCATAACGTGCGCAATATGTACAGCATCAACACCAGTCCAGCAACAAACAATTACCGGAGTCAACATCATCGAGTCTACAATGCGTTGATAATAGGGCCTTTGAACCAAATGAGCATAGTGGTCTGCTAAAACCTCTTCGTTCAGTTGAACCATTTTCATTCCGCTTAGTTGTAAGCCTCTACGCTCAAAACGTTGAATAACTTCACCAATTAACCCTCTACGAATCGCACAGGGTTTGATAATAACGAGTGTTCTTTCCATTTAAAATTGTGGTTAATTAATAGTGTGATTAGATTTTCTTCCCCAAAAATAGGGAATTGAAAGTATAAATCAAAGCAAATTCAATTTTATTAACTGATTGCACCCCAATTTAATGTATTTGTCTTCAATTTTCGCAATTGGTTTACCAATACGCGATTTTCTAACTTTTCTAATTGAGGATCGTTTTCAAGAATTTCGATGGCAGCATTTCGGGCAATTTCCAACATTTTTCCATCTTGAGCCAGATTGGCAATTTTCAGTTCAAACGGCAATCCACTTTGTTGAGTTCCTTCCAAGTCGCCCGGTCCCCGGATTTGCAGATCGGCTTCAGAAATTTCGAAACCATCGTTGGTGCGTACCATTATTTCCATTCGTTTGCGGGTGTCGCTGGCCAATTTATAACCCGTCAGCAAAATACAGAACGACTGTTCGGCACCACGTCCAACCCGTCCACGCAACTGGTGCAATTGCGATAATCCAAAACGCTGTGCACTCTCAATCACCATTACCGAAGCATTGGGCACGTTTACGCCTACCTCAATCACTGTTGTAGCAACCATTATTTGCGTTTCGCCGGTCACAAACTTTTGCATTTGGTAGTCTTTTTCTTTTGGCTTGAGTTTGCCGTGCACCATGCTGATGTTGTAATTTGGAAAAACTTCGCGCATATACTCATACCCTTCTTCGAGATTTCGTAAATCAATTTTTTCCGATTCCTGAATAAGTGGATACACAATATAAACTTGTCGGCCGGCTTCTATTTGTTTTGCAATAAAACCATTGATTGATGGTCGTTTGTTGTCGTAGTAGTGATAGGTTTGGATGGGTTTACGTCCCGGTGGCAACTCGTCGATGACCGATACGCTCAAATCGCCGTACAAGGTCATGGCCAACGTTCGCGGAATAGGCGTAGCAGTCATCACCAAAATATGTGGCGGTTGCACGTTCTTTTTCCAGAGTTTCGAGCGTTGCTCAACTCCAAAACGATGCTGTTCGTCGATAACCACCAGCCCAAGGTTTTTGAATTGGACCACATCCTCTATTAATGCATGCGTACCGATGAGAATATTCAACTCGCCACTCCGCAATTTTTCGTGTAAAATTACACGGTCTTTTGGTCGGGTGGAGCCCGTGAGTAAAGCTACATTTACACCGATATCACTCAGAAATTCGTTCAGACTTGCAAAATGTTGCGTAGCCAGAATTTCGGTTGGTGCCATGATGCAGGCCTGAAAATTATTATCTACGGCCATAAGCATCACCATCAGTGCCACCAGTGTTTTTCCACTTCCCACATCGCCTTGCAGCAAGCGGTTCATTTGCCGTCCCGAAGCCACATCGATGCGAATTTCACGCAACACGCGCTTTTGAGCTCCGGTAAGTTCGAAAGGCAGATACGTATTGAAAAAGGTATTGAAATAATGTCCAATGGTACCAAAAACGAAACCTTTCGATTGTAGATCGCGCCAGTTCTTGAGTCGAAGAATGCTTAACTGGATGTAAAACAACTCCTCGAACTTTAAACGTTGGCGGGCTTTGTTCAGAAAATCGGCATTTCTCGGGAAATGAACATTGACCAATGACTCCGTCAGGTTCATTAACGCGAATTTTTGTAAGATGTAAGCAGGCAATGTTTCCGGAATGCCGGTTTTTATACTTTGAACCAATGGAAAAATGATTTTCTGAATGGTTTTCGAATTCAGAAAACTACTTTTCATTTTCTCAGACGTATTGTAAAAAGGTACCAGTCCCATTTGCTCGGGGGGTGGCATTTTTGATGCAATCTCAATTTCAGGATGTACGATATTGAATCGACCGTTGAAAGGAGATGGTTTCCCGAAAATGACGTAATCGATCTTTGTCTGGTATTGTTCTGAGGCATATTTCACACCTTTAAACCACACGAGTTCGATGGTATTTTTGCCGTCGGTGAAGACTGCTGTCAGGCGTTGATTGTGCCCTTCGCCCACTTTCTCGAACCGTATAATTTGACCTTTTACCTGAATAAAAGGCATTTCTTCATTTATTTCGTGCAAATAATAAAACCGACTTCTGTCCACATATTTGTATGGATAGTACCGCAGCAAATCCTCGACACTGTGGATGCCAAGTTCTTTGTTGAACAAATCTGCCTTTTTCGGTCCTACACCGGGCAAAAATTTTATATCTTGATACGATAAATCCATATTGTAAATGAGGATGTGTTTTTATAGAATCAGAATAACTGATTTAGTTATTGCTGTCTTCAGCATAAACAAGAAACCATTTTTTGTCAATTAATTTGAATGTATATTCTTGCCAGAAACCGGAATTGTTCAGCCATATTTTTTCGCTATACAAACTATCGGTCTTGTAACTACTCGTTTTATATTCTGTTGTGTCAACTTCGGTTATTTTCATTTTTAGCGGAATCCAATTCTTCTTGGTCCACTTTTCTTCTCCTTGTCCATCAGAAATACCACCTGCCAGAGGAAACTGAATTCTTGTCATTTGGAAAATACTATCCTTGTGAAACTGATCATAGAATTTGTCGAAATTCTCAATAGAGTCGGTGCTCGTTGTGTTTGTAGTGCCGCCTTTTGGGTTACAACCCGCCAACGACAAAACAGCAATAAAGCATGTGAGTAAAAAAAGATAGATGTGATGATTGCTTTTCATAACGTTCTCATTTAAATTTATTTCTCAGATATGTTTTGACGAAATGGTTTTATTTTCTGTAATTGAAACGGCCCATCTTATTCTCAATATCCTTTACAAGTGTCAATACATAATATCTTCCTCTCCTTATCCTTTATCGGAAGTTTGAAACATGCCACCGCGAGTCTTATACATGCCGCCGCATTAACATTACATTGCACCGGGAGCTTGACATCTACTCCCGTGATAACATTACATGGTGTCGGGAGTCTGACATCTGCTCCCGCGTTAACAAAACTGACATCCGCGACAATAACATCGCTCGCCGCGAGTGTAACATCTGCTTCCGCATTAACAACACCGACATTCTGACAGTAATGTTCTTCTTCTGAAACTCATCAATCTACTGTTCCCGTCAACTTATCCTGCTATAAATTTGCCACCCGGAATCTTTCGCAGCATAAAGATAATAATATACGAACAAACCAGTGTTGCCAAAACGATGATGGGCAACGAAATGAGTGGCTGCGCCATGGTCCAAAAGATATTGTTGCGAAAGAAAATGCCAATTACAATGATGTGAACCAGATAGATACCATAGCTGTAATTGCTAATGGTGGTCTGTAACAACAATAGAAATCTGTTTCCTATATGGAGGTCTTTTGCCCAAATGAATATGGCAATTGATTGAATTACTGTGTTCACGGTCAGGTAACTGTAGATGCTCAAATCCAGTTGGTGCGCATTTTTACTGGCAAAATAAGTATAAATAGCCGAACTAGCAATGCTTAAGATGAAAATGACTGCAGCAAATATTCGCGTTTTGCTCCATGTTAGACGAATTTGCATTAAATAATACCCCAGCACTAAATAACCCGTGTACAGAAAATATCCCAACAGTTTATATCCAAAAAAATCCGACCAACGATAAAAGTTGATAGGAATAGGACGAAGTGCAATGAACAGAACTACCCACGCGAAGAGTAAAGTCAAGAGCCAAGAGTTGCTTAGCTTACGAACAGCTTTACCCAGAAACGGCACGAATAAATAAATGAACAAAATCATATATACGTACCAAAAATGTTTCGAAATGCCTTCGCTTAAAAACAAATCTCTTGCCCAATGCATAACAGCCGAAAACTCTTTGGGCTGTTGCCAGGGCTCAAGCACCGCCCATCGAAAAACCCAGTAGCACAGCATCCAAAACAACAATGGCACGAGCACGCGTACGAATCTTTTTTTGTAGAATTCGCCGAGTTTATATTCTTTACTCAGCAGAGTAGCTCCACTCAATATCAAAAATAACGGAACTGCAAATCGTACCGCACTATCCACGATATTCCCTATCCACCAAAAATCCATATTTCGGCCGTAGGTCATGTTTACCACCGGAGTTGAATTGTGAATAATAATGACTCCCACTGTAGCTAAAGCCCGCAGCGTATCCAGCCATTCAATATTTTTGACAGCGCTTTTCAATAGTTATCGTGTTAGTTCCAATAGTCGTTCGGCAACTATCAAATCAAATTCCGTAGTGATTTTTATATTTTCTCTGTTTCCATCCACCAACTGTACTGTGGCTCCCATGGCTTCAACCACCGAAGCATCGTCGGTAAAAAGGGCTGAAAATTCCTGTTCGTAAGCTTTTTTGAGCAGTTCAGCATCAAAAACCTGAGGTGTTTGCACCATTTTATAAGCAGTACGATCTACCGATTTGTTGCCGTTCGCATCCACGAAACGAATGCTCTCAATCGAATCCATCGTGGGAATAGCTGCTCCGAATTTTGCAGCCGCATCAAAGCAGCGGGAAATTGTTTCTTTACTCACCAGTGGGCGCACACCATCGTGGATAGCTACTATTGCCGGTGCTTTTACCGCATCCAATCCGTTTTTTACGGACTGAAACCGGGTTTGTCCACCCGCAACTATTTGATGTGAAATGTTGAAGTCATGCGCTTCGCAAAGTGTTTCCCAGAAATCTATCTGGGCAGCAGGCAAAACCAATATCAATTGTAATGACGCATCAAAATTTATGAATGCTTCGAGTGTGTGCATCAGAATAGGCTTCCCCTGAATTTCGAGAAATTGCTTTGGAACGTCGGCGTTCATTCGCTCGCCTTTTCCTCCTGCAACAATTATTGCTGTTTTAGTCATTGAAAATGCTGTTTTATAAATCGTCTTCGAACGCAATGGGCTTACCGTTTATGCGTAAAAGACCATAACTTTTGCTCTGATTCTTTATTTAAAAACCAGAACAAAGATAAACATTAAATCATCATCAGTCACAACTATAAACCACAAAACAATGCCAAAAATGAACTATTTTGAACTATTTGTCTGAAAACCCACAACATTTATATAACTTTGCACCCGAATTTAGTTGAAAAAAAATAATGAAAAAAACTGCTTTATCTTTAATTATCACCCTATTACTTTTTGTGGGTATTTTGTCGGCTCAACAAAATGGAGAATCGAAACAACAAACCATATTTGAGTCGTTGGCTACACCCGATTCAATTTCGAAAGCCACAGTAAAATTACACCAGGATAAACGGATTGAGAATCTTGTAGTTGGACGTAAAAATATAACCGTGACCGGATCGGGTTCGCACGAAACAAGAACGGTAAGTGGTTTCCGCGTACAGGTATTCTCGAGCAATACACAGCGTACAGCTAAAAACGAAGCATTTAGAAAAGAGAGTCAGATAAAAGAAGAATTTCCTGATCTGTCGGTGTACGTAAATTACTCATCGCCCTTTTGGAAAGTGAGAGTAGGCGATTTCCGCACGCAGACCCAGGCTCAGGCATGCAGAGCCGAGCTGATAGCTGCTTTCCCCGGTATCAGAAGTGAAACCTACGTAGTAAAAGAACAAGTAAATATTTTTGTTTCAAAATAAACATCTATGGATTTTAATAGCAACCAACCTGTTCCTTTTGATTCGGAAAAAACGGAAAAAATAGCAGAACATTACCAGCAAATAATACAACTTTTGGGCGAAGATGCAAACCGTGAAGGATTGTTGAAAACGCCCGAACGTGTTTCGAAAGCAATGCAATTTTTGATGCAGGGCTATGACCAAAACCCCGAAGATATCATTCGTTCTGCCATGTTTACAGAGGATTACAGACAAATGGTTATTGTAAAGGACATTGATTTTTATTCGATGTGCGAACACCATATGCTTCCGTTTTTTGGCAAAGCGCATATCGCTTATATCCCCAATAAAAAAATCACCGGATTGAGTAAAATTGCAAGAATTGTAGAAGTGTACGCTCGCCGTATGCAGGTGCAGGAACGCATGACCACTCAAATAAAAGAATGTATACAAAAGACGCTGAACCCGATGGGAGTCATTGTAGTTATTGAAGCTCAACACCTTTGCATGCAAATGCGCGGTGTGCAAAAACAGCATTCTATCACTACTACTTCGGATTTTACCGGTGTTTTCGAACAAGCAAAAACCCGCGAAGAGTTTTTGAATTTAATCAATAGAAAGTAGAGAAATTTTACTTCAATCTCATTTCAATCAATTCGTCGGCTAACCGAACACAATCAAGGCAAGGAAACTTGCCTTTTTTTATTTCCAGACAGCGAATATCTTTAGTGACGGCAAGGAACTCATCGTGAATACCTGGCTTATTTGCCTGGCGAAGTAACCGCTCGGCAGCAAATAATGCACCGCAAACTCCACCTTCAGCTCGACCACCGCCCCATGCACGATATTCTTCAATCTCATTTTCGCTGATTTGAAATTCGTTTTGAAAACCTTTCAGAACAGCTTGCGCGCAGTTAAGGTTTTGGGGTAATACGTGAAAATATTTCTCGGAGCTAATTCTGTTTTCTTGTTTATTCATTTGTTTGTAAGTGGTTGAATTTTTGTGTGTTGATAAGCCGTTGTGATATTTATGTCTTTATATTCAGACATCTCCCCTAACCCCTTACCGCAGGAGAGGGGAACAGAGCATTGTAAGTAAAAAAAACATCAGGTATCTGTCTGATAATATTTACAATAGATGTGCAAGAAACAGTGTGAATGGTTAATGTTTTCAGTTGGGATATTTCGTAGAAGCATTATTCATAGCCGGGCTTGTAACTTGTAACCATATACTTGTAACTATTCTCAATTTATTACCATGATTTTGGTAATGGTACTTTTTGTTCCGTCGGAATTTACACAGATAGCCAGGTAAATACCGGTGCTTACTTTTCGGCCACGCGCATCTTTTCCATCCCAGGTCGCCAGACTGCCATTCGATATTGTTTGACACACCAGGTTTCCGTTTATGTCGGTGATTTTTACCTGCGTGTTTTCCACCAGACCAGTGATGGTGATGACTCCTTTGTAGTCCTCGCGAACCGGATTGGGGTAAGCGTACACATCGCTAAAAATGTCTCCGGCCTCGGCAGCATCGCTTTGGTACGAGACAAGTCCCTGCGCTGTGCCAAAAAACACTTCGCCGGTTACCTGATTGATGGCAATGGAAAGTATATCGTTAGAAAGCAATGGACTATTTGCCGTTGTGAAGTGTTGAATGGTTTCTTGCCCGTTCTCCGACATAAGATATACGCCCGAAGTTTCAGTTCCAAACCATTTTCGGTTGGCACCATCTATCGCGATTGCTTTTATTTTTTCAGTTGCAAGCAAGTAGTCAGCGTTGTTAGTTCCATCGTTGCGGGGTATTTTTACACGTGAACAACTCAATCCACCATCGAAAACTCGTGTTGTGTTTTGAAATCGCAACGGTCCGGCTTCAGTTCCGAGCCAAATCACTCCGTTTTTATCCTGAGCGATTGCATAATTTGTGTTGTGCGATATGAATGCGCCGTCTGTATCAGGGTCGGGAAAGATGGTGTAGACTCCCGATTTGTCATCGTTCTGATCTTGTATGGTGCCGTTGTCATCAAAAACCAACAATTCACCTCCACGAACCGAGATAGCCCATTTTTGACTAGTTTTTTGATTGTTGATAAGCAACTTTCCGTAGGTTTCTTTCAATGCGTTTGGGTATGTGAGTTGAGTCCAACTGCCATTGGCAAGTAAAACTTTTACGCTTGCTGCCACTGCCGAATTGTTTAGAAAAAGATTGCCGCTTTGATCGAAAACTGCTCCGTCAATACGGGTAAATTGCCATGGATTCTCAGGAACTGTTGGATGACCTTGAAGTGTACTATTTGTGTGGTTGTGCCATTTGTAGAATGTGTTGTTTCTAAATTCGAACAACCCTGTGCCATAGGATGTGGCGAAAAAATGCTTGTCGTCGGTGGGGTCAACGGCTATGTTCATGAAATCAGCCACCGGGCTGTTTGTAGAATTTAGTATGGAATACGAATAGATATTTGTCCAGTTACCATCTTCGTACATCATTACGTCACCCTGTCTGCCATAAGCTGCAGCCCATCGACCGCCGGGAACAACGAATAATTTCTTTTTGGCGAATGTCATGTCCCATGCTGTATTCACGGTAGGTCCCTGAGGTTTAAATTGCTGCACTTCCGAGGTGGCGGGTTTATATGAAATCACTCCGTTTTGAACGGCTGCAAACCAGAAGCTGTTGTTGGTGCTGTCGAATTCGCCGGCGGTTATTGTTCCATTGTAATTGACCAACGTAGAATTTAATTGTGCATCCACGCTATATGTCCCGCTATTAATATGAAGGAACATTCTGTCGCCCGAAATGCTCAGGTTTGTTATCGAAAGCTCGTTGCGATATGAAGTCCACGTATTATCGCTTTCCTGTTTGTAAAGCTTTCCTCCCCGTAACAGAAATAAACTACCCGCAAAAGAATGAATGGATTGCAAATCGCCGGTGCCGGGGAGACCGTTTGCTGTTGTCCAGAATTCGTAATTTGCCAGATTAGGTTGGTTGATGTCAGCTTTAAAAATGGTGGTTGAAGTCAATGCGTAGATGACTCTGTTATGAATGGTGGTGTTGAGAACCTTCACTTCCGTGGCATTCGGACCAATGTAGTAGGTGTCGGCAACTTCTTTTTTTGCTCCATTCAAAACAACGATACCAAAGTTACACGATAAGTAAATTTTGTCCTGATAAAACTCAATGTCGTTTACATCTTTGCTCGCAACCATCTGTTTGTTATACAAGTCGGGGATGTTGGTAATACCACTTGCCGCTAATACATCAATATTACCATTTGCATAAATAACGAATAATTGGTCGTTTTTTTTGTCAAAGCCTATCTTCGAGATATTGGTTCCGTTTAATCCGGTTGTTTTGCTGTAGAATTCCAACGAGCCATCTTGTTTATCTACCGAGAATAGTGCACCGTGGCTTACGGCATAGATTTTATTGTCGGATTGTACAATCTGATTTACACTATTATATGCAAAATGTGTACGCCATTTGCCCATTGCCACCTGACTAACCACAGTGCAAGTAAAAATGGAAAGAAGAACTCCAATGGTAATTAATCTTTTTGGCATAAGGTTTTTGATTGTTCGAAGTTGATAAGTATTGAAATGACTATGCGTTCAACGAATCAAAACAATTTAATTTTCCACCGCGACGGTTTTACTTTGTCGTAGGTAGTCGGTAAGTTTTCCCACCGCCAAAGCTCTGTGGCTAATGGTGTTTTTCTCTTCGGCACTTAACTGGGCAAAGCTTACCAAATAGCCTTCCGGGACAAATATAGGATCGTAACCAAAGCCGCTTTCGCCCCTCGGTTGTGAGGCTATGTTACCATCTATTCTGCCTTCAAAATAGCGTGTTTCTCCGTTTTGTATTAACGCAATTACCGTGCGGAAACAGGCTTTACGATTTTTGTTTTCGCCCAATAAACGCAGTACTTTGCACATATTTTGGGTAGCACAGTTTTCTTCCCCTGCATATCGGGCAGAGTAAACACCTGGTTCACCACCCAGTGCATCGATTTCGAGTCCGGTGTCGTCGGCAAAACAGTCTAATCCGAATTTTTCGTAAATATACTGTGCTTTTAGTAACGCATTGCCATTGAGTGTGTCGGCTGTTTCGGGGATGTCGTCATAGCAACCGAGTTCGGATAGGCTGACGATGGTAAATATCGGCTCAAGTATGGCTTTGACCTCTTTAAGCTTATGTGCGTTGTTGGTTGCGAAAACTAATTTTTTCATACTCTCAATTTTTTAATGTGTGCTGTCCACAAAGATAATGATTTTTAGATACAAAATTGAGATTGTTCAACTATTTTAGACTCCCTGATTTGAAGGTTTATTGCATTAGGAATAGCATTTTATTCTTTAAAATCTATAAATGTTGCTGGGTTAATGTAAAAAAAGAAAGCTCAGTAACTTCTATTTAAGTTGCTGAACTTTCATGTATTTCTAAAATGTACAAGTACTATTTCGACAATAGTTTGACATTTTGTGTTTTTGAAACTCTTCCTCCATTTACATCAGACGCTTTTCTATCCCAGTTATAGGATTCAATGAGTACAGTTACATCACTATCGTTATAGGTGCCATTTTGATTGCTATCAATATCCGAAGCCATCAATTTAAAAGTCATATCGTTGGGCGGGAGTGTATAAAACTGGAATTTATAGGCTCCCAGTGCATCTGAAAACCCTTTGAATACAGTATCTGTTTTGATAGAGCTTATTCCACCACTTGTAATAGGATAGGATTTTGTTAGTACTAGTTTGATATTGTTTATCGGATTACTGCTAACACTATCGGTAACTGTTCCGCTAATGACAAACATCGTAGTTGCTGTGCCAATTTCGTTGTTGGTATTACAACTTATAAAAATACTCGAAATGACAATCAAGGCAAATACTTTGCTAAGATGGAGTAGAATTTTCTTTTTCATATTTCTTTAGTATTGGTGCTGATTTTATAGTAATGTAGCAGCCAGGGTTACAAAAATCAAGGTTGCTGTCGCAATTTATGCTACAAAGATAATGATATTTTTTTGATTAACTAAACACTGCTCATTTATTTCTAATTTCTTAGTGCAGACATGAACAAGTGAAAGTATTTCTAATTCAATAACGAAACATTTTCTTTATTTTTGCAAACAATACTAATAAACAAATAATGGGATGAGGAAATACTTTATTTATGTGCTCACTATTTTGAGTGGTTTCGCTACTGCTCAAACAACAACTGAACAAAAGTATTTGTTGACTAGCGCCAGCAATACGCTGGGTTATTTGAAAATTGATTTTATCGATCCGTATCTCTCTCCACTAACTTATAGTGGCAGTGGTGTTGGGTACGATTTTCAAAGTCAGCGATTTTTATCTGTAGAGAATACACATATTTCGAAGTTTCAGAAACTGAGTTTGCTCGCAGGTAAAGCATTTAATCCTCCACATACAGCCTCCATGTCCTTTTTTGGCGTAAATTATGGCTGGGGGTTGCGTTATCATTTGAAACCGATGAGTAAGCTGCGGGTGCAGCTAGGTGGTTTGTGGGATATTGATTTTATGTTTAAATACCTTGCCCGAAATGTCAATAATCCGGTAAACGTCGATTTGGGAACTAACCTGAACGTATCCGGTTCGGCAACCTACGATGTTTCGTTGTTTCGCAAAGAGATGAAATTAAAGCTTGATATGAAAAGCCCGATTCTTGGTTGTATGTTTGTGCCTTACAGCGGTGCATCTTATTATGAGATGTTTGGGTTGGGTAATCTCGACAATATTGTTCATTTCAGTTCGTTGCACAATAAACGCGGACTGGATGCCAACCTTATGCTCGAAATACCATTGCGACGTTCGCTTTGGCGGATTGGGCTCGGTTACGAAACAATGAAATGGTCGGCCAATGATTTAGTGTTTAAACGCAATAATCTGAGCTTTAAAGTAGCTTCTGTATTTGATTTTGCGACTTTTGCCGGACGAAAAAAACGAGCACCAAACAATTTCATTAGCCCTAATGAATGAGCATGTCATAATTCATAATTAAAGATGTTGGTTGATGAAAAAATATAGTCTGATCATATTGCTTGTGTTTACCTTACTCCCTTCGTGTATGGAAGAGCCGATTGTGGAGCCAAATACCAATATGGGTAACTTTGAGTCCTTGTGGCGGATTATTGATACAAAATACTGCTATCTCGATTATAAAAAGATCAACTGGGATTCTATCCATACGGCCTATAAAGCCAAGGTGACCGAAAGTGCAGATGCTACGACATTTTTCGATTTAATGGGCACTATGTTGGGTGAATTGAAAGACGGACATGTGAATTTGTATTCTGATTTTGATCGAACTCGCTATTGGAAATGGTATACCGATTATCCCGCTAATTTTAATATAGATTTAATTCGTTCAGCTAGGTATCTGGGTAATAATTATAAAATTGCCAATGGATTGAGCTATCAAAAGATCGATAACGGGCGGGTAGGTTATATTTACCTGGGGAGCTTTTCGTATGGATTTAATGATGCGAACATTGTGTCAGCAATGACTTATTTTAAAGATTGTAAGGGGCTAATTATCGATGTACGCGATAATAGTGGCGGTTCGTTGGATTATTCTAAACAGTTAGCATCTTGCTTTTTTAAAGAAGACAAAGTAACCGGTTACATAAAACATAAAATTGGCAATGGGCATACCGATTTTTCGAAAGCGTTGGAGGTGAAAACTCCCGCGAATAAAAATATTCAGTATCAGCGGCAGGTGGTGGTCCTTACTAACCGAATGTCGTTTAGTGCTACCAACGATTTTGTGAACCGAATGAAACAGGCACCCAATGTCCTTATTGTTGGCGATAAAACAGGAGGGGGAGGAGGTTTGCCACTCTCGAGTGAAATTCCTAACGGTTGTATGGTACGTTTTTCATCCTCGCCAATGTACGACTCTAATATGCAGGAGATAGAATGGGGTATCGATCCCGACGTTTTGGTGAGTTTGTCGCCGTTTGATTTGGGAAATGGTATTGATACAATAATTGAAAGAGCCATCAAATTAATAAAATAGGAGCGAGGACTTAGAAGGTAATTTATTCTTACCGCTTACCGCTCACTGCTTACCGCTTAATTATAAATGAAGAAACTGAAAATAACGGAAATGAATCGACTTACTGTCGAGGAGTTCAAAGAAGAAAAGAAAACGCCACTCATCGTGGTGTTGGATAATGTACGTAGTTTACACAATGTTGGTTCAGTGTTTCGCACTGCCGATGCTTTTTTGGTAGAGGCGGTTTACCTTTGTGGTATTACCTGCACGCCACCTCATGCCGAAATTCATAAAACGGCGTTGGGGGCTGAAAATACAGTGACCTGGAAGCATTATCAGGATACGCACCAGGCCGTTGCCGAACTAAAAGCGCAGGGGTATACGGTATTTGCCATCGAGCAAGCGGCTGGGAGCACGCTATTGCCCGACTTACAATTGGATAAATCGAAAAAGTATGCCGTCATTCTGGGCAACGAGGTGAAAGGCGTGCAACAAACAGTGGTAGATGCTTGCGATGGCTGTATCGAGATTCCACAGTTTGGTACCAAGCATTCGCTCAATGTGAGTGTGACGGGTGGAATTATTATTTGGGAATTCCAGAAGGCAATTCAAAATTCATAATGCACAATTCATAATAAAGAGGATATGAAAAACGATTGGCGAGATAAGCTAAATAATTTAAAAACAGACCTGCCACAAGTGGAGGAAACTCCGGAAGTGGTGGTTGCTGCTAAACCAGCCAAAAAACGTCAGGTAGAGCCTTTGCGTGTAGAGTTGGATAAACGAAACGGTAAACCTGCCACGTTGGTAACCGATTTTAAAGGAAAAGATGATGAACTGAAAGACCTAGCAAAACTGCTCAAGGTAAAATGTGGTGCCGGTGGCTCGTCGCGCGACGGAGAGATATTGGTGCAGGGCGATTTTAGGGTGAAAATTGCAGAGATATTGCTCGAAATGGGCTTTAAGGTGAAGAAAATCAATTTTAAATAGCCTATTGAGCCATTTTTTTTCTGTCTACGAGCGTAAAAAGGATGAAGACAACTGTTGGGAACGATTCGCCGAAGGTTTTCAGTTAAAAACAACTGTCGAGAAGCAAATGACGCGCGTAAGAACGATGAAAACAACTGTCGGGGACGATTTTACGGAAGTTTTTTTTTGTTAAAAACAACTGTTGGGGACCAAATGACGCGCGTAAGAACGATGAAAACAACTGTCTGGGAACATCTACAAATTGTAGAAGTACGAAAACAACTATCGGGGAGCTTCTACAAGTTGTAGAAGTGGGAAAACAACTGTCGGGAAGCATCTACAAGTTGTAGAAGTGGGAAAATAACTGTCTGGGAACATCTACAAGTTGTAGATGTATGAAAACAACTGTCGGGAAGCATCTACAAGTTGTAGAAGTGGGAAAATAACTGTCTGGGAACATCTACAAGTTGTAGATGTATGAAAACAACTGTCGGGAGATTATCTACAACTTGTATCCGTTGCTTGCTAAATTTATAGGAAATTTGTACTAATTCAAAACGATATACGTATATTTGCATTAGAAAAAATGAACAGATAAGTTGATATAGAGATATGATACATACGGTAAAAATAGACGACAAAACACGAAATGGCAAAAAAATTCTAAATGAATTGCGTCATTATCGTTCGGGTGTGGAGTTCGAAAACCCAGCTGTAACGGGAGTTGTACCCGAAGGCTATGTAACGGGAGATGAATTTGAAGCGCAAGTAAAAGAGAATATCAACTCTTATTGCAAAAAAAATGGTATTCTATAGTCAGGTTGCAATATCCAATTTATCAGATATTTTGATTGGTCTGATTGTGTGGAAAAAACATCCGCTTGCGGTTGAACATGCCAACAAATATGTGTCCGATATGCGAGCTGTATGTGATACTTTAGATACAAAAGCCATTCATTTCAATACGCGGTACAGCATCCATAAGCGATATGGAGAAAAGGTGCATACTTATAAGCGCAACAAGCAAACGGTGTGGTATATCATCTATAATCTCGACCAGCACAGTAACGTATACATTCAACGAATTTTATCCAATCATACCACAATAGCCGAACCGAAATAGTATCGGCTATTTTTATTAAAAAGATCTGCTGTTCTCATTATGAATTATGCATTATAAATTATGAATTAATTTCCATGCTCAATATCTATCGCGCCTCTGCCGGTTCGGGCAAAACATACCGGCTTACGCAAGACTATATCCACTTGCTGTTCGATCCACAAAAGGAGCGGGCACATCGTCGCATCCTGGCCGTTACGTTTACCAACAAGGCTACCGATGAGATGAAATCGCGTATCCTCAAGGAATTGCACGCATTGGCACAAGGTTTTGCATCCGATTATCGGGCCGATTTGATGGCGAAATTCCGTATGGACGAACGGACGGTGAACGAACGGGCAAAACATATTCTTACCAATATTCTACACGATTATTCATCATTCTCCATCAGCACTATCGACCGCTTTTTCCAACAGGTCATTCGCTCATTTGCCCGCGATATTGGTGTGCACGGTGGTTATAATCTGGAGCTGGATAGCTCATCTACGCTCGAACAATCTGTTGATAATTTATTTCTCGATTTATCCAAAGCTGAGAACCGGCAATTGCTGAACTGGCTTACCGAGTTTGCCGAGGAGCGCATTGAGCAATCCGAAAACTGGAACATGCGTGGCAATATTATGGAGCTGGGCAGAGAGGTTTTTAAAGAAAGCTATCAGCACAAAGCGGAAGATACCAACAAGAAGCTACACGAGCGGGAATTTCTGACCAACTATCGCAAGAGTTTGAGGAGGATTAAAACCGATTTCGAAGCCAAGGTGAAACTCGTAGCTTCGGAAGGGATGCGGATAATGGCTCGCAATGGATTGACGCATGAGGATTTTGCGTATAAAACCACCAATACATTAGAAAAAATAGTCGGTGGAAAATTTGAGATCAGTAATCGGTTTATTGGCTTTGCCACTGATGTGAGTAATTGTTATACTAAATCTAAACCGCAAGATATCAAGTCTGCTATTGAATCGGCTTATCAAAATGGGCTTCAGAAATGTTTTGTGGACATCGTTGAATTACTTCAAGTAGAAATTATCACCTACAATTCGGCCATCTTGGTGTTGAAGCATATCAATACGCTTGGTATTCTATCCGATTTGGCGGTGCAGATTAAAAAACTTACCGACGAGCAGAATACCATGCTTATTTCGGATACGAACTTGCTGCTCAATAAAATTATCGATAATAGCGACGCGCCTTTTGTGTACGAGAAAACGGGTATTCATGTTGACAATTACATGATTGATGAGTTTCAGGATACGTCTACTCTGCAATGGAAAAACTTTCAACCGCTGCTGGATAATAGTTTGTCGGCGGGTAAGTTCAACCTTGTGGTGGGCGATGTGAAGCAAAGCATTTACCGTTGGCGAAATTCCGACTGGAAACTTCTTGACGAAAAGATCCTGACTGATTTTCGCCCCGAGCAAATTCACGAAGAAAACCTAGAAACCAACTGGCGAAGCGATAAAAATATCATCGACTTCAATAATTCGTTTTTTTATCGTGCCGCGCAATTGTTGCAAAGTAAGCTCAATGAAAACTTGCAAGCCGTGTTGCCGGTTTACCCTTCGTTGGAAACATTGACGCATAAAATAGAGCACGCTTATGCCAATATTCATCAGCAAATTTCACCCAAAGCAGCCACCGGTCGTGTGCAGGTGAGCTTTATTCCGCGCGACGAGAACGAAGACGGTTGGAAAGCCGAGAGTCTTGAACGCTTGCCGGCTATTTTGGAAAAACTGCAAGCGCAAGGCTATCGTGCAGCCGACATTTGTATTTTGGTGCGTAAAAATGACGAAGAGCAACAGGTGATTCATAAGCTGCTGAACTACAAAACCACTGCCGACGCCAAACCTGATTATTGCTACGACATAATGGGCAATGAAGGCTTGCTCATTGGTGCTGCGGCTTCTGTGCGTTTTGTGTTGGGTGTGTTACAATTGTTTGTCAACCCCACAGACTCTATTCAGCAAACCATTGTGAACTACGAATACGCTCGTGGTCGACAAAATAAATCGGAAAATGAAGCACTGAATGCTTGTTTCTCGACAATTCCAAAAGATGAAAATGTTTTTTCGCCACTGTTTTCAAGTGTAGAAAATAATCAGTTATACGCATTGCAACATAGCTCGCTTTACGATATGGTGGAGCAGATTATATCGCTTTTCGGGGTAGGAGCGTGGCACAACGAGGCAGTGTTTGTTCAGGCGTTTCAGGATGTGGTTTTCCGTTTTTCGAATAATAAAACGGCAGATTTGAACAGTTTTCTGACCTGGTGGAAAAAGCACGGCGAGAAACAATGTATTTCTACGCCCGACAACCAAAACGCAATGCGCATTATGACGGTGCATAAGTCGAAGGGGCTGGATTTTAAAGTGGTGGTAATGCCGTTTTGCGATTGGGATATTGACAGCCGAATGCGCAATATCCTTTGGTGCGAACCTACCGTGGCTCCGTTCAACGAATTGCCATTGTTGCCGATTGAATATGGTTCAAAACTCGGAAATTCTATTTTCGCCGAGAGCTATTTCGATGAACAAATGCATCAATATATCGATAGTTTGAATGTGGCCTATGTGGCCTTTACCCGTGCCAAAAACGAATTGATTTGTCTGTCGCCTGCTCCAAAAAAGGAAGTAGAGGGCTTGGATAAGATTAATTCTTTGTCGACGCTGCTTACCACCTGTTTTCAGGTCAATACGCCCGGACTGGATGCTCAGTTTATTCCGCTTACCAATTCGTTTAATGAGCAGGAAAAACTGTTCGAATTGGGTGAACCTACGCAGGCTGTTTATCGCGACAAACCAAGTACAGATATCAACGAGAAGGTGAATAATTATCCTTCGGTGAGTAGTTCGGATCGCTTGCGCATTCGCCACCAAAGTCTGGATTATTTGTTGGAAAACCAACAACTGACGGATAGTCGGTTGAATTATGGAATTATCATGCATGATATTCTGAAACAAATTACGCATAAATCCGATCAGCAGAACGCTATAGCCGATCTGGTACGCAGTGGTCGTATCAGTGAGGAAGAAAGCAAAACGGTGGAAGTTGAACTACAGCATTTTTGGAACATGCCCGAAACGGAAAACTGGTTTTCAACCGATACCCGTGTGCTTAATGAAACCACCATTCTTATTCCAACCGGTGAGCAATATCGCCCCGACCGTGTGGTGATCCGGGGCAACGAAGCCACCATTGTTGATTATAAATTTGGCGATAAAGAAAGTAAAACTTATCTGCAACAAGTTCAACAATACATGAACCTGATTGCCGAAATGGGGTATAGCACCAGCGGATTTGTGTGTTACGTGAGTTTGAAAAAGGTTGTGAGGGTTTAAACTCTTAGTTGTACAATTCTTATTCTGCTTTAATCTCCAATACGTCCTCCAGTTTCGTGCTGTAGCAGGGCGATAGTCTTTCGTTTTTTAGTTTCCATTTGCGGTCAAAACCCTGGGCGGCGATTTTTACTTTCTGTTTTCCGTACGAAGCATTCAAACTGTCCATTACTGTCATTATCTTGCTAAACTTATTCCGGTTGCGAGTGTCAAATAAATCGCCTTGTAGCGGTCGTGCCGGGACTATTTCACTGACGATGACGCCTGCTTTCTTGAACTGATAGCCTTCGGCAAAAATGGCTTTTAATCCCCGAAGGGCAAAGTTGATCAGTTCGGTGGTGTCGTTGGTTGGAACCGGCAGTTGCAGTACCACCTGCTTGCAGTGCTGCGGTAAGTTGGTGGCATTGGGATTGGTCTGGATAAAAACCATTATAACCGAGGCCAGCGAATGTTGTTTCCGCAATTTCTCCGCACAGCTTGCCGCAAAATTCGACACCGCCTCGGAGATGGGAGGCAGTTCGGTAAGTCGTTCACCAAAACTCCGCGATGTGCAGATTGACTTCTTCGTTGTAGTTTTATCCATTTCAACGCAAGGCGTACCTTTCAATTCCAACCATGTACGTTCGCCTACCACGCCCATCGTGTGGCGCACCCAACTTTTGCTTCGTTGAGTAAAGTCCCATGCGGTATGTATGCTGTAGTATTCTAGTTTTTTTGCATATTGTCGCCCAATGCCCCAGACATCTCCAATAGCCGTTAGTTTTAATGCTTTTTCGCGCTTTTCGTCCGTATCAATAACACAAACACCTTTGTAATCCTTATACTTCTTGGCAAATTTATTCGCGAGTTTTGCTAGCGTTTTTGTCGGGGCAATGCCCAAACTGACAGGGATGCCGGTGTTTCGGGTGGTGGTACGCACTATTTTTTCACCGTATTCTTTGAGGTTGATGTTTTCAAACCCATCGAACAATAAGAAGGCTTCGTCGATAGAATAAATCTCCATATCGGGAGCAAATTGTGCTATTGTGGTCATTACCCGATGCGACATGTCACCATACAACACATAGTTGGATGAAAATACAGCAACCTGATTTGCTTCAATCAATGCTTTCAACTTATACGCAGGTTCACCCATGGGGATACCCAACGCTTTCGCTTCAGCCGAACGCGCAATAACACAGCCGTCGTTGTTGGAAAGTACCACGACAGGTCGCCCATTGAGCAACGGATTAAAAACCCGTTCGCACGAAGCGTAGAAATTATTGCAATCGATTAAGCCGAACATGACCCTAGCCCCGTTCGACTGAGCTCACGCCGAAGCCTAAAGGGGAATTTTAATTTCAAATATATTTTATTTTTATTCATATTCGTAGGTGTTATCTCTTACTCCCCTTTAGGGGGCGGGGGTTCTTGTGATTTTTGATGGAATAGGTGACCACACCCCAAATGCAGAAGTTATTCTCTTCGGTCACTTTTAGTGGTTGAAATTGATCATTGGCTGGGACCAAATATACTGCGTCGGGTTCAATTTTGATGTATTTAAGTGTAAACTCACCGTCGATAAAGCAAACTGCCGTATCGCCATCTTGCGGCTCCAGACTTTTGTCAATAACCAATATATCGCCATCTTCGATGCCTGCATCTTTCATCGAAGCGCCTTTTACCCGGCCATAGAAAGTGCTCGAAGGGTTAGCAATCAGTTCTTTGTTCAAATCGATTTTCAGGTCGATATAATCTTGCGCCGGACTGGGAAAGCCCGCGGCTATTCCACCAATCATCATGGGTAATGGCAAAACAGTGCTTGTGTTCACCGAATAAAAATCGATGGTTGAGGCAGTGGCTATTTTTCGGGCTTTGGACATGTTGCTGGGCTATTTATTCGGCATTGAAATACATAAATGCGACACTATCATCGCTTTAGTTTGATGATTAAAGAAAGATTTTATTCCTGCAAAGTAACACATTTTCTTTCATAATCGTCTGCCCCCAAATGCGGGTTGAATGAAATATAACAGTATATAAATTGGTCTAAAGTTTAACACCGATATTCCACAATAGCAAAGCTAAGTATTTGAAAAGCGAATGTTTTATAGTACTTTTGCAGAAAATTTACAATTTGCCGTACTATTTTCAAAAATGATTACGCTTTGCTTTCTTCGGACAATGAAAAATTCAGAGCGATAATCAGTTAGAAAATGAAAATACATAACTCGACCCATGAACACAATCCAAATTCTAGACAAAAAATTTGCACTCTCGATACCCGAAGTGGAAATTCAAGCGGCAGTTCGTAAGGTGGCTGAAGCCATTAATCACGACATCGCTAATACAAATCCACTTTTCATTTGTGTTCTTAATGGAGCATTTATGTTTGCCGGTGATTTGATGAAATCAATCAATTTTCCCTGCGAAATTACTTTTGTAAAACTTTCGTCGTACGAAGGTTTTACCACTACCGGAAATGTAAAAGAAGTTATCGGGCTGAGCGAAAGTGTAGTAGGTCGTAATGTGGTTGTTGTCGAAGATATCGTTGACACTGGTATTACTATGGAACGCATTCTTAGTTCTCTTAAATCAAAAGGTGCTAATGAAATTCGCGTGGCTACTTTCTTACAAAAACCGGATGCATTGCAACGTGATATCACCATCGACTATGTGGCGATGAGAATTCCTAACGATTTTATTGTTGGGTATGGTTTGGACTACGACGGTTACGGCCGCAACCTGAAAGATATTTACACAGTAGTGGAGGAGTAGATAGTTGAGATTTCTGCAGTATAAAAAAGTCCTCTTTGAAATAAATTGAACAATTCACAGCTCGAAGCTAATTCCATAGGTATTATTCCGCTTCGTGAAACTTAATATTTAAATATAAAAAAGAATGTTGAACATTATTATTTGTGGTGCTCCAGGATGTGGAAAAGGCACACAAAGCGATTTGATTGTTGAGAAGTATGCGTTAAAACACCTTTCAACCGGCGATTTACTCCGTAAAGAAATTGGAGAGAAAACTCAATTGGGCCTGGAAGCCGAAAAATTTATTTCTTTAGGAAATCTGGTTCCTGACCAAATGATCATTGACATGATTACAAATGCAGTGAATGCATTACCAGCTAATTGCAACGGGATTATTCTTGACGGATTTCCACGCACGGTGGCTCAAGCCGAAGCATTGGAAGCTTTATTGAACAGTATCAACAAGCCAACTACCGTTTTGCTCGACCTACGAGTTGACGATGAAGAACTCATCAGCCGTTTGTTGAAACGTGGTGAAACTTCAGGACGCAGCGACGATAATTTGGAAACAATAAAAAAACGCCTGGAAGTTTACAAAATCAACACTACTCCGGTAAGCGATTACTATAAAAATCTAAACAAATATGCCGGTATCGAAGGTATGGGATCTGTCGAAGATATCTTTGCCCGCATAGCAACAGCCATCGATTCGACTAAATAAAATTCGACTAAATATACCTATTTTCAACAAATTACGCTGGGAACTCTTCTCGGCGTAGTTTGTTATCCCTATAAATTGAGTACTTTTGTGCCTTCATTCTAGTATCAAGATGCATTTGTCTTGATTATTTATTCTTCATTCAAATACAAAAATGGCAAGTTCTAACTTTGTTGATTACGTAAAAATATATTGTCGTTCGGGCAAAGGTGGACCGGGTTCAAAGCATTTATACCGCGATAAACTAACCCAAAAGGGTGGTCCCGACGGTGGCGATGGTGGACGTGGTGGTCATGTTATCCTCCGTGGAAGCAAGAATCACTGGACGCTTATTCACCTTAAATATGCCCGACATATTCATGCCGAAGATGGCGATGGTGGTAGCCGTAGTCGTAGTTTTGGTAAAGAAGGTGCAAATCAGGTGATTGAAGTACCTTGTGGAACTGTGGTTTACGATGCAGAAACTGGCGAATATCTTTGCGATATCAAAGACGATGGACAAGAGGTAATCATTTTTCCGGGTGGACGTGGTGGACGTGGTAACTGGCACTTTCGTACCGCTACAAATCAAACACCACGCTTTGCACAACCGGGTGAGCTGGGGATTGAAAAAACCATTATCCTGCAATTAAAAGTTCTTGCTGATGTTGGTCTTGTAGGTTTTCCTAATGCTGGTAAGTCCACTTTGTTGTCAGTTGTTTCTGCTGCAAAACCTGAGATTGCTAATTATCCGTTTACCACTCTTGTTCCAAACCTGGGTATCGTATCTTATCGCGATACACGTTCGTTTGTAATGGCTGATATTCCGGGAATTATCGAAGGAGCTTCGGAAGGTCGTGGGTTGGGATTACGCTTCTTACGTCATATCGAACGAAATTCAATTTTGTTGTTTATGATTCCTGCCGATTGCGACGATATTCAAAAAGAGCACGATATTTTGTTGAACGAGTTACAACAATATAACCCAGAACTCGTAGACAAACAACGCATACTTGCCATTACCAAATGTGATTTGCTTGATGATGAGTTGATGGAAGAGATTAAGACCTTAGTGCCGAATGATATTCAAACTGTATTTATTTCGTCATTGACAGGATTGGGTATTATGGAACTAAAAGACCTTATCTGGACCGAAATCAACAAAGAATCCAACAAAGTTGTGGAGATCACTCACCAACCAATGCACATTGCTTACAAGGAAGTGGAGGAAGAAGAGGAAGAGGAGGAAGATGAAGACGAAGATGATGACTTGAGCCAATACAAAGGAATTGGATGGGATGAACTTTAATCAGTAATCAGTTACCAGTAATCAGTTAGGTAGTGGTTAGGATATAATCGTATTTATCAGAAAGAATAGAACGCGGATTTTACGGATGAAGCGGATGAAAACAGATAATATTTCTACGGATCTATAACAGATTTAAGTCATGCAAGCATGACTGATAAGACCGCAAATGTTTGAAAATCATTCCGACAAGTCGGAATGTAAATCCGTTTTTTTTATCCGCTAGATCAGCGTTTATCAGCGTTCTATTCTTCTATTTATTTTAATTTGAAGTATATTATATCTTCCCTAACTTATTAACCACAAGTTGTGATTAGTTATAAAATTTTTGAAAAATACAATGAGATTGCCCATTTTTGTACCACCCGACAAGGCGGTACAAGCGTGGGCAATTATGCATCATTCAATTTGAGTCCGTTTTCGGGCGATGACATGGGTGCTGTGTTCGAAAATCAGAGCAAACTTGCCGAGTGGTTGGGCATTGATGCCGATAAAATTATACTGCCATTTCAAACACATGGAACGGAGGTAAAGGAAATTACCGACCATTTTTTTGAACTTGCCGACGAAGAAAAAAGGGACTACCTGAACGGTGTGGATGCAATTTTTACCCGCATACCAAAAGTAAGCATTGGTATCAGCACTGCCGACTGTGTCCCCATCTTGTTTTACGACCCCACGAAACAGGTAGTAGCTGCGGCTCATGCCGGCTGGCGGGGTACTTGTGGCAGAATAGCTGAGAAAACGATCAATGCATTGGTTGAAACGTATCATTGTAACCTGGGCGATATTTTGGTGACGATTGGACCTTCCATTTCGGCGAAAGTATATGAAGTGGGACAAGATGTGGTGGATAACTTCGAAAATGCCGGATTTGATAATTCCGAAATAGTGGAAATAAGAAACACATCCATTTATCTCGATTTATGGAAAGCCAACGAGCAATCGCTTCTCAAAGCAGGAATAGCTGTAGAAAATATTGAAGTGGCCGGTATCTGTACGTTTACCGAGCACGAACGGTTTTTCTCGGCTCGTCGACTGGGCATCAAATCGGGTCGATTGTTGAGTGGAATTATGCTGAAATGAAGATGAATATTGAAATTTCAAATAGAATCAAAGAGGCTTGTCCACATTTGGCGTTGGCAATCATTACCTGCGAAGTAACGAACCCGGAGACTTCGGCAGCGTTATGGGGTGAGCTGGAGGACGAAATTCAACGGTTCCGCGAAACATACGCTTTAGAAGACATCAACAAACGCCCCGGCATTGCTGCCACCCGCAGCATTTACAAATCATTAGGAAAAGATCCAAACCGCTACCGCCCATCAGCGGAGGCCTTGTGTCGTCGCATTATTCGGGATATTCCGATTTATAAAGTTAGTACCCTGGTGGATGTTATTAATCTGGTTTCCATTCGTAGTGGATTTTCCATTGGCGGTTTTGATGCTAATTTAATTCAGGGAGATCTAAAGTTAGATGCCGGAACGGCTAGCGATGATTTTGAAGCCATTGGTCGTGGCAAATTAAATGTGGAAGGACTGCCACTTTACAAAGACCGGGTAGGCGGTATCGGCACGCCGACAAGCGATAATGAGCGGACTAAGCTCTCGCCCGATACAACGCAGTTATTGGTAGTTATAAATGGCTACAGTGGCGAAAATGGACTTATGGAAGCTGCGAACCACTGCATTCAATTGTTGGAAAAATACGCTGCCATGGGGAAATACGAGGTGAGTATCCTCAAATAGTCTTCTGGCTAACTCACAACGCATGCTGAAATTCGATTTTGAGATAAAAAGACTCGCTGTCGAATGATTTTGTCTCAGTGTCGAGAGAAATTTACTTGTTGCCGAGAAACATTTACTCAAATTTGAGAAAAAAATACTCGTTGTTGAGAAAAAATTACTCAACATTGAGTGATTTTACCTCGACTTCAAGAAAGATTTACTCGATCTTGAATAAATTTTACTCGATGATGGGTGAATTTTATTCAATAGGCATTTAATCCCCCAAATCGGTCATTATTTTTTCAAGATCCTCATCCAGCTGGTGCAGTTGCTTTTTGCAAAACTCCATCAATACAGCGGCACGTTTCACTTTCTCGGAAATCAGATCCATGTTTATTTCGGAATTATTTTCCAATTCGCCCAGAATAGTTTCAAGCTCGGCAACAGCTTCGGTGTATGTAGGTTTTGTTTTAGACATTGTAAATTGTTTTTTTTTAGTTTGTTCTATTTGAAGAACTCATAATCTCTTTCTACTTTGGCAATTCGGGTTTTAAATGACTTGTACAAAATGTCACGACCGGCTTTTTGGGCAATTACATGTTCTACATTTTCTTTCCATGCCTTTATCGACTCTAAGTCTTTCCAGTACGAAACGGTAATTCCTATTTCATCGCGTGCCGATTCACATCCCAAATAACCTTCCTGTTGTGTGGCTAATTCAAGCATTCGGTTGGCCATTTCAGCATATCCGTTTTCGCCTTCCGTTCGATAAGAGGTAAATATCACCGCATAATAGGGTGTCTGTGGAGTTTTTGCAATCATTGCTCTAGATTTCTTATAGTTTCTACTCGTCGGAGAAATGCACCAACACATGTCGGTAGGACGTGAATATCTTCGACTTGGATACATAACCCACGTAGCATTTGTTATCGTCCACCACCGGTAAATTCCACGCTCCGGTATCTTCAAAAATTTCCATCACTTTTTCCATCGATAAATTCTGATTTAACGTGGCTGGTGGCGAAATCATTAGTTTCTGAACAGTGAATCGATTATATAAGTCGGGGCGGAACATGATATTGCGAACTTCATCCAGCAACACAACGCCTACCAACTTATTGGTATCGGGATTTACCACCGGGAAAATATTTCGTTTTGATAGCGAAATTACTTTTACCAGTTCTCCTAGGGTCATTTTGGGAGCCAGTTGAGTGAGATCGGTCTCAATCACATTTTCCATTTTCAGCAGCGTAAGCACCGCTCTGTCTTTGTGGTGAGTCAGCAATTCGCCCTTTTGAGCCAACCGCATGGCATACAAACTGTGTGGTTCAAACAGGATAATGGTGAGATATGACACCGTTGAAACAATCATGAGGGTCATAAATAAATTATATCCTCCCGTAAGCTCGGCGATGAGAAAAATGCCGGTAAGCGGTGCGTGCATTACACCGGACATAAGCCCCGACATGCCCGCTAAAGCAAAATTACCTTCGGGTATTGTCACTCCCAATGTATTGAAAATCCGCGCTACCACGAAGCCTGTCAGACAGCCGATAAATAGCGATGGTGCAAATATTCCACCCACACCACCGGCACTGGTGGTGGCAGTTGCTGCTAATATTTTAAAGATTATTATCAATATCAAATAGGTAACCAATACCCATGGGCTATCACCTAAACCCAGGAAGAAGCTTCGGTCGAGGGCAGAAGCTGAATGTCCGTTTAGCAAAGCCACTATCGTTTCGTACCCTTCGCCGTAAAGTGGAGGGAAGATGAAAATAAGAATGCTGAGCGTTATACCCCCAACGGCAATTTTATAATAAGGTTTCTTTATGGTACGGAAAAATCGTTCGAGGCGGTTCATACCACGGGTAAAATAAAGCGAAACAAGTCCGCAGATAATTCCCAGTAAAATTAAATAGGGTATGCGTTCAATAGCAAACGATTCGTAGGTGTTGAACTCGAACATCGCTGCACTTCCCGAAAAGAAATAGGCAAGCGAAGTGGCGGTAACTGAAGAGATTAGTAAGGGAACAATGGCTGTTAGCGTCATATCTAGCATCAGCACTTCGAGCGTAAAAACCAGTCCGGCTATAGGAGCTTTGAAAATACCACCAATGGCGCCTGCAGCGCCACAACCCACCAACAACATAAGGGTTTTTTGATCCATCTTGAAGAATTTTCCAAGGTTAGAGCCGATGGCAGAACCGGTAAGTACAATAGGTGCTTCGGCTCCAACCGATCCACCAAAACCAATGGTGATGGAACTTCCTACAAGTGATGTCCAGGTGTTGTGAAGTTTCAGGATGCTTTTTCGCTGTGAAATGGCATAAAGAATGCGCGTAACACCATGACTGATATCATCTTTTACGATTTTTCGAACAAATAGGGAAGTAATCAGAATGCCAATGGCAGGAAATACCAAATACCAGTAGTTCACATCGTTGCGGCTGAAATTTTCGGTAAGCAAACGCTGGATGAGATGGATGATTGATTTGAGTAGAAAAGCCGCGATAGCAGTAAAAATGCCCACTATAAAGCTTAATATTATTATAAATTGGCGCTGTTCAATATGCTTCTCACGCCATGTAAGCATTTTTATGTACCAACTTCTATTTTCCATATCTAAAAAAACTATATACGAAGATACGGAAAAGATTTGAATTCCAGCGTCACTTTTGGAAGTTTATCAAATGCCTTTGCCCCTCAATATGGTTTCGAAAGTATAAATCAGAATCTTGATGTCATTAAATACGGACATGTTTTCAAGGTAAATAATGTCGTAATTCAGTCGTTCTATCATCTTGTCGAGGGTGTCGGCATACCCGATTTTTATAGGTCCCCATGAAGTCAAACCCGGACGTATTTTATACAACAGGCAGTAATAGGGTGCTTCGGCAATAATCTGATTGATATAAAACTTTCGCTCAGGACGTGGTCCTACCAGGCTCATGTCACCTCTGAGAATATTCCAGAATTGTGGTATCTCATCAATCCGGTACTTCCTGAAAAGCTTTCCAACCTCCGTAATGCGCTCATCCTCTTCACTACTTAGCTGGGGAATTTTCCCTTCGGAATCAATTTGCATTGTTCTGAGCTTGAGTATATTGAAGGGTCTTCCAAACCTGCCGATGCGCTCCTGTCTGTAAAATACTGGGCCTTTGGAATCTTTTTTGATTCGAATCATAAAGTAAAGAAGAAAGGGTGATGATATCAAAAGTGCCAGTATTGAAATGATAATGTCGAGAAAACGTTTCACGCATGCCTGCCAGTCGGACATAGATAACTGGGTGATACTTACCAGTGGAATAGTTCCCATGTGTGATATTTTCGCACTACCGATCAATATTTCGTATAATCGTGGTGTAAATTGAATATCAATGTCGAATTGGTAAAGCAGATTGATGATATTGAACAATTGCTTTTCGTCGGCCTTTTCGTCCAGCACCACTATTGCTTCCTGGATAGTATATTTCTTGATGATGTTGGCTATTTGCGACATGTCACCAAGTACTTTATCCGATGAGTCGGTTTGCAGTTTGCCAGTAGATATAAATCCTGTGAATGTATTGTAGTGAGCGTGTTCGTTGATGTCTTTAGCAATTTTTTGTGCCAACGTGTTTGTACCGATTACCAATGTATTTATTGTCCATATTTTTGTTGCGAAGTAGCGGTGTACCTGCGAGAATACCACTGAACGAAAGAAAAAAGTAAAGACAAAAAGGAGCACGAACAGAACGAGCATCGAGGTGTAGAAATATTCATAGGATACAATGCCATGGGGTAGCATAAGTCCAAGGAATACAGAGTTGGAAATGAATAACGCCGAAACAAAAGTGTTTGTAAAAACATTTATTCGGGAGTTCTTTGTAGGGTTTCGGTAGAAACCGGTGAGATAATGAATAAATGAACAGTAAAATGGAAAAAGTAATATGCTCGTCAAATAATCGAAGGAAGGAATGACAATACTCAGGTTCTCAAAAATAGGAATGTCGTTTATTGCTTTACGGAAAACAACAAACAACACCCATACAATGAGAGATGCGAATATATCAAAGCTAAAATACTTTAGCGAAAGATTACTTTTATCCATCTGAAAAATTATTCTCTTATCATTTGAAAAAGACCACCTTTCCCAAGCTTGATGATAGAAGACGGTTTCGGTTTCGAGCGTTCGTCTTGTCGGTAATTGACCACGTAATCTACGGCAGACTTGATTTCTTCGCTTATTTCGCTAAAGTTTGCCGGTGTTTTTTCGCCACTTACGTTGGCCGAGGTAGAAACGATTGGTTTGCGAAACTGCGTACATAGGTTTCGTGAAAAGGGTTCGCTTGTTACTCTGATACCTACCGATTTGTCTTCAGCAATCAGATTCTTAGCCAGATTTCGGGCACCGGGGTAAATAATTGTGAGAGGCTTTTCGGTAAATTCAATCAAATCCCACGCCAGCTCAGGTACATCTTCAATATACGATTGGATTTTTGCGCCATTATCCACCAATACCAACATGGCCTTGGCATCAGCACGTTTCTTTATCTCGAAAATGCGCTTCACGGCATCTTCGTTGGTTGCATCGCATCCCAGTCCCCAAACCGTATCGGTTGGATAAAGAATTACACCTCCGTTGCGAAGCACCTCCAATGATTTTTTTATTTCTTCTTGCATAAATTCTCTAAAACATTATTATAATCAAGATTTTTCGTTTTTATTGAACAGAATAAAAACGAAAATTATCCTTTATTTTTACTTCCCGCAAAGTTAGCGAAATTTCCTGTTTAAACTGCTTCTTTGCAGCTTGCAAGCCATTTTGTTTTAGTTGAAATATAGAAAAGGCTATTTTGTGAGTTCGAAAACTTTTCTTTACCTTTACATCACTGAAACACTAAATTGCACCGAATAGTTGATGTTTTTATTGAGGTCTGAATTACAGCAATTTGTTTCTTTGAGGTCGCACTGCCTCTCCCGAAGTTGAAAAAATATAACATAATGATAAACACCTGGATTTACAGAAAACTTACAGAACCACAAATTGAGATACAAAAAAAACTAGCCAATGAATTAAGTATAAGTCCCATACTTGCACAGTTATTAGTACAGCGCGATATATTCACTTTCGAAGATGCGCGTAGTTTTTTTCGTCCCGATTTGTCCGATTTACACGATCCGTTTTTGATGGCCGATATGCAAAATGCAGTTGATAGACTGACTATTGCAATGCAAAAGAACGAAAAAATTCTCGTCTATGGCGATTATGATGTAGATGGTACTACTTCAGTTTCATTGGTTTATAAATTCCTTAAGCAGTTTTATTCTAACATTGACTTTTATATCCCTGATCGTTATACCGAAGGCTATGGTATTTCTGTGCAGGGAATTGATTTTGCTGCTGCCAATGATTTTAAATTGATTATTGCGCTCGATTGCGGTATTAAAGCTATTGAAAAAGTAAAATATGCTTCGGAGAAAGGCGTTGATTTTATCATTTGCGACCACCATACCCCCGACGCGACTTTGCCGCCGGCAGTAGCTGTACTTGACCCGAAAAGAGATGATTGCAATTATCCTTATAAGCATCTGTCGGGCTGCGGTGTAGGTTTTAAATTAATGCAGGCGTTTGCCATAACCAACAATATTGATTTTGTAGAGCTAACCCCATTGCTCGATTTGCTTGCTTTGAGCATTGCATCCGATATTGTTCCTATTACCGGCGAAAATAGAATTCTGGCCTTTTTCGGATTGAAGCAAATCAACTCGAATCCGAGCGTTGGGCTCAAAGGTATTCTGGATGTTTGCGGCTTGGGCGACAGGGAAATCACCATTAGCGATATTGTATTCAAAATCGGGCCGCGTATCAATGCTTCGGGCCGAATGAAACAAGCATCGGAAGTGGTAGAATTGCTCGTTTCGGGCGATCATACTTTTGCGAAAGAAAAAAGTGACACGATTAATGATTACAATAACGACAGAAAAGATTTAGATAAATATATCACTGATGAAGCGATTGCACTTATAGGTTCTGACGATCGCTATAAAGCCCGTAAATCGATTGTTGTGCACAAAGCCGACTGGCATAAGGGTGTGATTGGGATTGTGGCTTCGCGGCTTACAGAGGAGTTCTATAAACCTACCATAGTATTAGCCAATTCCAATGGATTAGCATCAGGTTCGGCTCGTTCGGTTTCTGGGTTTGATATTTATAAAGCTATAGATTCTTGTCGCGACTTGCTCGAAACCTTTGGTGGGCACATGTACGCCGCAGGTTTGTCGATGAAAGAAGAAAATATCCTTTTATTTACCGAGCGGTTTGAAAAGTATGTGTCGGAAAATATTCTTGAAGAACAGACTTATCCGCAAATTGACATTGATGCTGTATTGCAGTTTAACGATATAACGCCTAAATTTTTCAGGGTGCTGAAGCAGTTTGCACCTTTTGGCCCGGGAAATATGAAACCAATATTTGCATCAAAAAAAGTACTGGACTTTGGTACAAGCCGTTTGGTGGGGAAGGAGCAGGAGCATTTAAAACTGGAACTTATTGATACCAGTTCGGAAAATGTAATGAATGGCATCGCTTTCAGAATGCACGAATACAATGCCCATCTGAAAGCACTGAATCCATTGGATATTTGTTATACGCTAGAAGAGAATAATTTTAATGGAAATACGACTATTCAGTTAATGATTAGAGATATAAAAATAGATCAGGTTTAATTGGCTGTGCAATTTTAATTGAAAAAAAGGAAGCGCCTCAAAACATTGTTTTGAGGCGCTTTACATATATTATAAGTAGTAATTCGAAATGATTAACGAGGTGTTTTGTAGAGTAATGTGCAACCAGACTCGTAGCTCGTAACTAATTACTTGTAACTCGTAACTATTTATATCTGTTCGATTATCTGTTTACTTTAAAACAATCATTACCGTTTTTGATAAAATCAGCAATTTGTTTAGCAGCAGCAATACCAGCATTGATATTCGCTTCCGAAGTTTGAGCACCCATTTTTTTAGGGGTGGTGAAATAACGATCAGCAAATTTTTCTTTCATTTCAGCATCGTTGCCCGGTACAATATCGGTAACGTACTTGAATGTTGGATTGGCTGTCATAAACTCTACCAGTTCAGCTTCGTGAATCACTTCCTTGCGGGCAGTGTTTACCACAACTCCACCTTTAGGCATTTTGCCAAGCAAAGCAGCGTTAATTGATTGTTTTGTTTCTGCAGTGGCAGGGATATGAACCGATACGATATCGCAGGTTGCATACAACTCTTCAACAGAGCACAATGGTTGTACACCTTCCGCTTTGATATCTTCTGCACGGCAATATGCATCAAAAGCGAACAATTCCATTCCAAAACCTTTAGCAATACGAGCTACATTACGACCTACGTTGCCGTAAGCATGAATACCCAGCTTTTTGCCTTTCAATTCAGTTCCTGAAGTTCCGTTATAGAAATTACGAACGGTAAAAATAAGCAATCCCATTACCAATTCAGCAACAGCATTTGCATTTTGTCCCGGTGTGTTCATAACGCAAACTCCTGCGGCAGTAGCAGCATCTAAGTCCACATTATCGTAACCTGCACCTGCACGTACTACTATTTTCAATTGTTTAGCTGCGGCAATTACTTCCGCATCGATGATGTCGCTGCGAATAATTATAGCATCAGCATCCACAACTGCATCCAACAATTGTTGTTTTTCGGTATATTTTTCAAGCAAAGCTAATTCAAAACCAGCCGCTTCAACTTCCTTACGGATTCCGTCAACAGCCACTTTGGCAAACGGTTTATCGGTAGCAATAAGTACTTTCATATTATATAAGTAAACGAGTTAATAGTAAACGAGTAGACAAATGTATGAGTGTTGGATTGTTACTGCCAACTACTCACAACCGACTACTTTCTAATTTTGTTTTTCGAATTCAGTCATGCAATCAACCAAAGCTTGTACGCTTTCAATTGGCATTGCATTGTAAATAGAAGCACGGAAACCACCTACTGAACGGTGTCCTTTAATTCCGTCCATACCGGCAGCTACCGCAAATTTCAAGAAATCAGCTTCCAATGCCTGATATTCAGGTTTCATAACAAAACATACATTCATGCGTGAACGGTCTTCTTTTGCAGCTGTTCCAACAAAAATGCGGCTATTATCAATGGCATTGTAAAGTAATTCTGCTTTGGCAATGTTTTTCTTTTCCATCTCTACTAATCCACCGTTTGCTTTCAACAAACGCAAGGTTTGTAATGCACTGTAGATAGGTAAAACCGGAGGAGTATTGAACATAGAGCCATCAGCAATATGCGTTTTATAATTAAGCATGGTAGGAATATAGCGAGATACTTTGCCCAACAATTCGTCTTTTACGATTACAAAAGTCAAACCGGCAGGAGCAAGGTTCTTTTGAGCACCACCGTAAATCAATGCATATTTTGAAACATCCATTGGACGAGAGAAAATATCAGATGACATATCAGCAATTAATGGCACCGGAGAATCGATATCTTTCAATAATTCGGTTCCGTAGATAGTGTTATTTGTTGTGATGTGGAAATAATCAGCATCAGTAGGGATTACAAAATCTTTAGGGATGAACGTGTAATTTGCCTCTTTTGAAGAAGCTACTTCCACAACTTCGCCAAATCCTTTTGCTTCTTTCATTGCTTTAGCTGCCCAAACACCTGTGTTCAGGTAAGCCGCTTTCTTTTCAAAAAAGTTGAAAGGTACCATACAAAATTGCAAGCTAGCTCCACCGCCTAAGAAAAGTACAGAATAACCTTCAGGAATGTTTAGAAGTTCTTTGAAAAGTGCTACCGCTTCGTCCATAACCGCTTCAAATCCCTTCGAACGGTGACTGATTTCCAAAACAGAAAGTCCGGTACCATTAAAGTCTAAAACACCCTCGGCTGTTTTTTCAATTACTTCACGAGGTAAAATTGATGGTCCTGCACTAAAATTATGCTTTTTCATACTATATTCTTTTATATTGTTTGATAGTTTTATCTTTTTTGAATTGAAGCGCAAAAGTACTATTTTTTTCGCTTTAAACCACCAAAAAATGCGTTTTTATTACTTTTCAATTCGAAAAGTTTATAGTCATACACTACGGAATGTAAAAATGTATTTTTATACAAAACATTGTGCGCAGTTTATTTGAGAGTGTGCATAAAAACGGAGCGATTTAACGACATGTGCTTGGGTTTATTGTTTCCATAGAATATAGTTTATTCGCACAGCTAAAAAATATAACCCAGGCTTATTTTGTTTTCTTCTACATGGTGCTCCACGGTGGGGTAATATTTATAATGGCTAAGACGATAATTGTAACTCGTTTCGGTACTAATCAAAAAATGTTTTTTTATGATATAATTAAAGCCCAAGCGTACCACTGTAAGGCTGGCATTGCCAATATCGCCCTGCGAGTTCGAATTTATGACGGTTGGATCGGCTGTTTGTTTGCCAACCCACGAATAGATACGATAATCTTCCGACACAAAATACAGATGTGCTTTGGATCCAAACCGAAGGTCGCAACTGAGCTTAGTGCTAAAACCGCTGCCCATGTTGTAGTCTCGCTTATCGAATTGGTAATGATCGGTCTGACTGCCCCCGAGCAGGATGGCACTCAGGTGTAAAGAAGCATACAAGCCGACATGCTTGGCGAGATTTCGTTTGTATAATATCCCCGGACCAACCGATGCCGCTTCGGATATTTTGTAGGGTTTAATGGAGATTTTATCGATAACGGCATTTGATTCGTAATAATTGAAATGTTGAAAAATGCCGAAGATAAAGCGATTTCTCAGCCATTTGGTAGGTAAGTCGACTGAATAAAGTAAGCCCAGCGCATTGACTCTGCTAATGACCGGCTGTGACGATAGAAAATTGCCGCCTACTTTGAACATGAAAAAATCGTAGGGTTTTTCATTTTCTTCGCTGAACGAATCTCCGTAGTATAGGCCTGCATCAACACAGCCTGAGTTGATCATTTCATTCGTGTGTTTAAGATTGCCGGCAATAATGCGATGACCCATGCTAAGATAAAAAACCACGGGTGGGGTAGGGATGCTGTTGCCGCGGATATTCCGCACGCGTTTGGAGTCGCCCGATAAAATGCGGTTTATGCCTCGTATGGGAGAGACAAGGGTGAGCAGAAGTTCCCGACCAAAGCGTTCGAAGCCAACGGCTCTGTCGTTAATCAGCAAATCGGAGATGCGAAAAGTCATTTCTCCCAAACAGGTGCCCCCTATGGTAGTAGCCATAAAGTCGTTGATGGCAGGAGGTTCGTTTTCCATTGCAATTTCCCACATCAGGCTTCCACCTGCTGCAAAAGGAATTGATTGCCAAAAGTTCATGCCATTGGAACGGGCTGCGTTAAAGTACAGTCCGCCATGATAGGGATGGGCAAACAGATTGGTGGCAAACATATCGTTGTCCCAAACAAATCCGGTTTTTAAATTATTCCGGACTGAATTCAGGCTGATTTTAGCGAATTCACCTTTTGTGACGTACCGATCAAAAGCCCATACCCCGACATTGGTCGAAAAAATGGACGTTGCGGCCTTGAAGGGATGCTTGGGTAACGCATACAAGCTGTCTGTGCTATGCTTCGCCAATACCGAATCGTTTTTAATGCTAATCTGCGACTGCACATAAACGATATTGCACGTTAATAACAGTACCAAAAATAAGCCTCTATAATGTATTGTATTCCGCATATTATAATTTCATTTAAAGAAATTTTATATCGAAAGACATTCTGTTTACTTCCGTCAGTTTACTTTATTTCCCGGTAATTATCCTTTTTACTTCGTTCAGTTTATTCAAGGCATCGATAGGGGTGAGGTTGTTTACATCCAGGTTTTTTATTTCATCGCGTATCTGTTCCAGCACAGGATCATCAAGTTTGAAGAAACTAAGCTGAAAACCCTCGCGGTTGTCGGCAATTTCGCCAATGGGTTTGGAAATCCCCGATTGTCGGTTGTCTGTTTCGAGTTGTTTGAGTATTTGTTCCGAACGTTTCACAATGCTTTGTGGCATTCCCGCCATTTTAGCCACATGAATACCAAAGCTGTGTTCGCTTCCTCCACGCACCAGCTTGCGAAGGAAAATCACCTTTTTATCCACTTCCTTTACCGATACATTGTAGTTTTTTATGCGCGGAAACGATTTCTCCATTTCGTTCAACTCATGATAGTGAGTGGCAAAAAGTGTCTTGGCTTTGCAGGTAGGGTGTTCGTGGATATATTCCACTATGGCCCAGGCAATGGAAATACCATCATAAGTACTTGTGCCACGGCCTAATTCATCAAAAAGTACCAAGCTTCTATTCGAAAGATTATTCATGATGCTCGCAGCTTCATTCATTTCCACCATAAAGGTCGATTCGCCCTGCGAGATATTATCGCTGGCACCTACACGGGTGAAAATTTTGTCGACCACACCAATTGTTGCACTTTCTACCGGGACAAAACAACCGATTTGAGCCATAAGAGTAATAAGAGCTGTTTGGCGAAGAAGGGCAGATTTACCAGACATGTTAGGACCGGTAATAATGATAATCTGTTGCGATTCGTTATCCAGGTACACATCGTTGGCAATATAACTTTCGCCAATGGGGAGCTGTTTTTCGATAACCGGATGGCGACCTTGTTTTATTTCCAATACGTTGGTATCAGTCACCTCGGGGCGCACGTATTTGTTTTCGGCAGAGACTTTGGTAAATGAAAGCAGACAGTCGAGCTGCGCAATAAGATTGGAATTAAGCTGTATGGCAGTGATGTAATCAACTAAACTCAATACCAATTCATTGAACAGACGTGTTTCGATCGACAGAATTTTTTCCTCGGCTCCGAGAATCTTTTCTTCGTAAATTTTTAATTCTTCCGTAATATAGCGCTCGGCATTTACCAGCGTTTGTTTGCGAATCCATGTTTCGGGCACTTTGTCTTTGTGCATATTGCGCACTTCGATATAATAACCGAACACATTGTTGAAGCTGATCTTTAAGCTTGGAATGCCAGTGGCAGCACTTTCGCGTTCTTGTATTTTTTGAAGAAAATCCTTTCCTGAAAAAGCCAGTTCACGCAGTTCGTCCAAATCGGCATCAACACCCGACTTGATAACACTTCCACGATGAATAAAGTTAGGAGGATCGTTATTTATCTCCGCATCTATCTTTTTTGAAATGACGGCGCAGGCATTTAGCTGGTCGGCAATTTTACGCAACGTTTCATTGTCAGACTGAGAACCGGCCTGTTTGATAGGCTCAATGGCTTGAAGTGCTATTTTAAGCTGCACCACTTCGCGTGGATTGATACGACCAACGGCTACTTTGGAGATGATACGTTCCAAATCACCAATCAGATTTACATTTTGTTCGAGCAGTAATTTCAGATCCGGATTTTTGAAGAAATGCTCCACCACGCTTAAGCGTTCGTTGATAGGTTTTACATTTTTCAACGGAAAAGCCACCCAACGTTTCAGCATGCGGGCTCCCATCGGGCTGATCGTTTTGTCAATTACGTCCAGCAAGGTGCGACCGCCTTCGTTGATCGTTCCGTACAATTCCAGGTTACGAACGGTAAATCTATCCAGCCATACATAGCGTTCTTCTTCAATACGAGAAAGTTGTGTGATATGCCCGGTTTGTTGGTGATGCGTTAAGTCGAGATAGTGAAGAATAGCACCGGCTGCCACAACAGCATTGGGCAAATTATCGACCCCAAATCCTTTCAGATTTTTAGTTTCAAAATGCTTCAACAATCGTTCATTGGCCGAGTCGGGTGTAAAAGCCCAGTCTTCGAGCGCGTAGGTAAAGAATTTTGTTCCAAAGTTGGCTTCAAAATCCTTCCGTTTAGAGCGGTCGAATAGGACTTCTTTGGGTCCGAAACTATTTAGTAATTTGTCGATGTATTCTGCAGTTCCTTCGGCAACCAAAAATTCGCCGGTTGAAATATCTAAAAATGACACACCAACACGATTTTTATTTAGATAAACGCTGGCAAGGAAATTATTCTCTTTGTGGTTGAGAGTGGTATCACTGTACGAAACCCCGGGAGTTACCAACTCGGTTACACCACGTTTTACAATTTTTTTTGTGAGCTTCGGGTCTTCAAGCTGGTCGCAAATGGCCACGCGTAAACCTGCGCGCACCAGTTTTGGTAGGTAGGTATCAAGTGCATGGTGTGGGAAACCGGCCAGTTCGATGGTTTTCCCAGATCCGTTTGCACGTTTTGTGAGTGTAATTCCAAGTACCTGCGAAGCCTTGATGGCATCGGCAGAGAAAGTTTCGTAAAAATCACCGCAACGAAAAAGCAGAATCGCATCCGGATGCATCGCTTTAATTTCGTTGAACTGCTTCATCATCGGTGTTTCCACTATTTCATTTGCCATAATATATAAAGAATCCCTAATCTCCGTCGAAAGTCGGTTGGATCAAAGGGGAGTAAAATTAATTAGTAAAATGTATAATTATCTGATTTTTGATTCCTTCTGCAGGAACTCGAGTTATTTAAACAAACTATCAATTGCATCGGTCATACGCGACCATGTGAATTTCTGTTTTTCAATTTTGATGTTTTCAATCATTATTTCTGCTCTGTTGTTGGTGTAAAAGTCAACAAGAGCGTCTGCAATATTTTTTGGTTCTACTTCAACTACATAACCCACTTTTTGATCAGGTACTGTCGAAGCCAAACCTCCTACATTGGTTACCAACATTGGCTTTTCGAAATGGTAAGCAATTTGGCTTACACCACTTTGAGTAGCACTCCGATAAGGTTGAGCAATTAAATCGGCAACGCTGAAATAGTTACGAACCTCACTGTCGGGAATAAACCCGGTGCGCAATTCTACCAATCCTTCCAGTTTTAAATCGATGATTTGTTCCAGATAGGGTTGTGGATTTTCGTAAAACTCACCGGCCACAATTAATCTAACAGGAAAAGCGCGCAATCGTTCATCGGCGAACGCCTCAATTAACAAATCTAGCCCTTTGTAATAACGAATAAAACCAAAAAAGAGGATATATGGTTTTTGCTCGTACAGTCCCAACTTCATGGCTGCTTCTTTTTTTGTCAGACTCTCACCGTAGTGGTCGTAGATAGGGTGGGGCGAAACAGCTTTGGGTTTGTTGCTTTTATCGAAACTGTTGATATCAGCAGCCACCGAGTCGGCCATGGCCACAAAGCCATCCATCGCGGATACAAAATACTTCGGAAACAGTTTGTCTAAAATGGTAGGCTCGTGAGGAATCATATTGTGAATAAGCCCAATCATTTTCGTTTTTGGTGAGCGGGCGTAGCGAGCGATAGTACCAAAACATGGAGCCATGAACGCCATCCAGTAACAGAAAATAACTTTGTCAGGCGCTTTTGCCTTGATTTGCAATCCTACTTTACGCCAGTTGAGAGGGCTCACAGAATTAATAGCCCGCGTAATCTTCAAATCCTTTGGTGTCAGTTCCTGGGAATATTGCGTATTTCCAGGAAATAAGAACGCAGGATATTGAAGTTTAAACGTCAGAATTTCCACCTCATGTCCCTGCTTTACATATTCGCGAGCCAAGCGTTCGTTATAAGCCGCCAATCCACCACGATAAGGGAAAGCAGTACCAACAATTATAATTTTCATACTATAAATATTTTTGGATTACTATTAACAATGCATTGACGAGACACTAATTTCAAATTGCATTCGATTTCAGTCGTAATTTTAGCCTCAAAACAATAAAACTCGTACGAATTTCATATTGTTTGCAAAAGTACAAAATAATTTTTGGGGGTTGCCGTATAAATCGACTATTTTTTTGAAGTAAAAGCAAACAAAAAGTGAAAAATAATGCAGACCTTGTGCTTAAAAAATAATTTCAGAGCAGGTTGTCTACTGTGTGCAACTCAATTATTAGTCCTACAAACAACAAAAAAAGCTAACTAAAAACGGCACGGATAGATCCATAACAAAACCATGATAGATGGAAAGGATAGCATAATCCCTCCCCGAATTCCTTACGATAACCGGGAAAGTTGTGTCCATTGTGGTAGCGCCTCCTGCTGAGATCGGCGAAAGTTTACCGAAGTATTTTACCATCCATGGCGCTAAAAGCAACGTGATTACTTCGCGAAAAATATTGGACAACAAAGCGATGGTGCCAAGTTCTACACCTTTGTATTGGGTGATAAGAATGCTCGAAAGTGAATAATAACCGAAGCCCGCACCAACGGATAAACAATCTGTCATGCTGCGGTTCTTAAGAAAAAGACTCACTGCTATTACACCCAAAAACGTTCCGGCTATTGTCATTAGTGGAAGGAAAATCAATCGGGGATTCAAACTGCGGAATTGTCTGAATGAATTCGGGTCGTTGCCAATGCTGATGCCTACTGTGAACATGAGGGCACAAAGCACATAGAAACTGAAATTCATGTGCAGTATTTCGGCAGGTAACCAACGGAAGATGCCCAGCAGCAGACCCGTGGCAAAAAACGAAAGTATAATCAGGCTTCCTTTCATTCTTCAACCGTTTTATTTCGAACTGCCAACCATAGCATCCACGCAAAAACAACACTTCCCAATGTTGCACCCGCGGCTAGTAGGAACGCTTCGAAACCCAGTGTTCCAAATTGACGTACAATGGTTTCATTGGCACCCACTTCCAACCCGAGTAAAAACAATAACAACCAAATGAGTGTTGTAATTACCCAATGAATGAAACGGATTTTTTTATTTCGCAGCAGATAGCCAACGGCAATTCCTGCAAACATAAATGATAGCACTGTGAACATAATTTTATGGGGAAATGCGGATGAAAATTCATTTTTTGCGGCTACAAAGATAATCTTTCGGTTTCAAAAAACAGTATTTGGCGATTTTTGATTGATTTACTGATTTATTGATACTAACAGAATAAAAATGTGCGAAAAAAGAAGTAATTTTGCACCCCGAAACAGCAATGTATTAGTTACCGTATAAAAATAATAAAATTCAGAATAATATGAGCAAAAAAGCATTACTTATGATTCTAGATGGCTGGGGAATTGGAAAACCAACTCACTCAAATGTTATCTATAGCACACCAACTCCTTACATTGATTCGTTGGTAGCAAATTATCCTAATTCACAATTATTAGCTGCAGGCGAAGATGTAGGACTTCCTGATGGTCAAATGGGTAACTCTGAGGTGGGTCACTTGAATATTGGTGCCGGTCGTGTGGTGTATCAGGATTTGGTAAAAATTAATATTGCTTGTCGTGATAACAGCATTCTTCAAAATCCGGAAGTTATCAGCGCATATTCGTATGCCCGCGACAATAAAAAGAAAATTCACTTCTTAGGCTTGGTTTCCGACGGTGGTGTTCACAGTTCGTTGGATCATTTGTTCAAATTGCTTGATATTGCCAAAGAATATGGTATTTCTGATGCATTTGTTCATTGTTTTATGGACGGTCGTGATACCGATCCACGTAGTGGAAAAGGGTTTATCGAACAACTGGTAGCTCACACTGCGGCAACAGATACAAAAATAGCTTCTGTCATTGGTCGTTACTATGCAATGGATCGTGACAAACGTTGGGACCGTGTAAAGAAATCGTACGATTTGCTGGTGAATGGCGTTGGCGAAACAGCTACCGACCTAGTTGCTGCCATGCAAGCGTCTTACGATGCAGGTGTAACCGATGAATTTGTCAATCCAATCGTAGCCGTTGATGCTGCAGGCAAACCATTGGCAACTATAGAAGCCGGTGATGTGGTTATTTTCTTCAACTACCGTAATGACCGTGCAAAAGAGTTAACAGTCGTTCTGACTCAAACTGAAATGCCGGAAGAAGGAATGCATACTATTCCATTGGAATATTACTGTATGACTCCTTACGACTCGAGCTACAAAGGCTTGCACATTATGTTTGACAAAGACAATGTACAAAATACACTGGGCGAATATGTTTCTTCATTAGGATTGAAACAATTGCGTATTGCCGAAACAGAAAAATTTGCACACGTAACATTTTTCTTCTCTGGTGGTCGCGAAAGTGAATTCGACGGCGAAGAGCGTATCCTGGTAGCTTCTCCAAAAGTAGCAACTTACGATCTTCAACCTGAAATGAGCGCTCCCGAAGTAGCCGACAAATTAGTGGCTGCATTGAATACCAAGAAATTTGATTTCATTGCTCTTAATTTTGCCAATGGCGATATGGTGGGACACACCGGTATTTATGAAGCAATTCAAAAGGCGGTTACTACAGTTGATAATTGCGTAAAAGAAGTGGTCGAAGCTGCTAAAGCAAATGACTACGAAGTGATTGTCATCGCCGACCATGGTAATGCCGACTTTGCCGAGAATGCTGACGGTTCAGCAAACACTGCACACTCATTGAATCCGGTTCCATTTATTTATGTGACCGAAAACAAAAATGCAAAAGTAGAAAACGGTATTTTAGCAGACGTTGCTCCTTCTATTTGTCAGATTTTAGGTATTCCACAGCCTAAAGAAATGACGGGAAAAGGACTTATTAATGCATAATTATTAATGCATAATGCATAATTAAAACGCTGTGGAAATTTTCTACAGCGTTTTTTGTATTTGAACATCATTGCCGATACAAAATTTAGGCTAAATGTGCTAATAATCTGCACAAAACACCAAATTATGGATTATGAATTATGAATTACAAATTGAATATAGTTATCTTTGCACCTCAAAATAATGAAGAATGAAACTAAGAAATGAACTTGAACATCGCATTTTAGTCCTCGACGGAGCGATGGGAACAATGATACAACGTTATAAACTTGCCGAAGCGGATTACCGTGGTGAGCGATTTGCGCAATGGAATAGCCTTGTGAAAGGAAATAACGACTTGTTGGTGCTAACTCAGCCCGACATTATCAAAGCAATCCATTCGGAATACCTGGAGGCTGGAGCCGATATTATCGAAACCAATACCTTCAATGCGCAAACCATTTCGATGGACGACTACGGCATGGGATCGCTGGTTCGCGAAATAAATCTGGCCGGTGCGCGATTGGCTCGTCAGGCTGCGGATGAATATACTGCTAAAAATCCTACTAAACCTCGTTTTGTGGCCGGTGCTGTTGGCCCGACCAATAAAACTGCCTCTATGTCGCCCGACGTAAATAACCCTGCTTTTCGTGCGGTTAGTTTCGACGATTTGGTGGTGGCATACAAAGAACAAATTCTGGCATTGATTGAAGGTGGCGTTGACGCACTTTTGATTGAGACTATTTTCGATACATTGAATGCGAAAGCGGCTATTTTTGCTGCCGAAGAAGCTATGGCTGAGCTGGACAAACGAGTAGAAATCATGCTTTCTGCTACCGTTGCCGATAAGAGCGGACGTACGCTTTCCGGTCAAACCATTCGTGCCTTTCTAGCTTCTATTGGTCATGCTAATTTATTGTCGATAGGACTGAACTGTTCGTTTGGCGCGCATGATTTAAAACCCTACTTGCAAGAAATTTGCGCTCATTCATCATGGTTTGTAAGTGCATATCCCAATGCAGGCTTACCCAATCAGTTTGGCGAGTACGATGAGTCGCCTGAAATGATGGCAGCACAGGTAAAAGAGTATTTTGATGAAAAACTGGTAAATATTATTGGTGGATGCTGTGGTACTTCACCGGCTCATATTGCTGCTTATGGTGCATTGATTGAAGGTGCAGAAGTACGGAAAGTAAAGGGACAAAGCAACAGCTTGATATTGTCCGGATTGGAGCACCTCGAAATCACCTCACCCCTAACCCCTCTCCTCAAGGAGAGGGGAACTGAGCATGCTAATTTCACAACTGATCCTATATCTTGGAATCTGTTGATTGATAAAGCAAAAGAAATGCGACATCTACCTACCAAAGCCGAAGATGCTTTATGGGGATGTATTCGCAACAGAAAAATTGATTACAAGATTCGTCGTCAACATATTGTGAATGGATATATTGCCGACTTTATTTGTATCGAGAAAAGAGTTATAATTGAAGTTGATGGAGGAATTCATCAAACAAAGGAACAAAAAGAGCACGATACATTTAGAACAGAAGTTTTGAACAATAGTGGATTTTTTGTTATGCGTTTCACAAATGAAGAAGTACTTGAAAATCCATATAGAGTTGCAAAACATATAAAAGAGCAACTTAATAATCTGCCATCGTATAACCAATCGAATCAGAATGATACAGATGTTTCTCTCCCCTCTCCTCAAGGAGAGGGGTCGGGGGTGAGGTCCTTATTCGTCAACATTGGTGAGCGTTGCAACGTGGCCGGTTCCCGTAAATTTCTTCGTTTGATAAACGAAAAGAAATACGAGGAGGCATTGGGGATAGCACGTAAACAAGTGGAGGATGGTGCTCAGATTATTGACATCAATATGGATGATGCCATGTTGGAGTCGAAAGAGGAGATGGTTACTTTTCTACATTATGTGGCTTCCGAACCGGAAATTACGCGTGTGCCCATCATGATCGACTCTTCTAAATGGGAAGTTATCGAGGCCGGACTGAAATGTTTGCAAGGCAAGTGTGTTGTCAACTCTATCAGTTTAAAAGAGGGCGAGGACGATTTCCTTGCTAAAGCACGCAAGATACGTGCCTATGGTGCTGCTGCCGTGGTGATGGCTTTTGATGAAAAAGGTCAGGCCGATAGTTTTGAGCGCAAGACGGAGATCTGTACCCGGGCTTATAACTTATTAGTCGATAAAGTGGGTTTTCCGCCACAAGACATTATTTTCGACCCTAATATTCTTGCCATAGCCACCGGTATCGAGGAGCATAATAATTATGGTGTAGACTTTTTAAACGCTACCCGTTGGATTAAGAATAACTTACCTTACGCCAAGATAAGTGGCGGTGTAAGTAATCTGTCCTTCTCGTTTAGAGGAAATGATACCGTTCGTGAAGCTATTCACAGCGTATTCTTGTATTATGCTATCAAAGAAGGCATGGATATGGGTATTGTGAATGCTGGTATGTTGCAGATTTTTCAGGACATTGAACCTGAACTGTTGGAGCATGTGGAAGATGTGGTACTCAACCGCCGACCGGATGCTACCGAGCGCATGATCGTTCTTGCCGAGAAAATTAAAAATCAGGCCACGGGAGTGAAAGAAGAAGTAGCGGATGAATGGCGTTCACGCCCTTTGCAGGGACGACTGGAATATGCATTGATAAAAGGTATCAGTGAGTTTTTGGAAGAAGATTTGGCCGAAGCCTTGAAAGTGTACGACTCTGCTATTGAGATTATCGAGAAACCGCTGATGGGTGGAATGAATATCGTTGGAGATTTGTTTGGTGATGGAAAGATGTTCTTACCTCAGGTGGTAAAAACAGCACGCACTATGAAAAAGGCCGTGGCTATTTTGCAACCCGTTATCGAAGCAGAGAAAGTACCCGGACAAAGTTCATCGGCAGGCAAGTTTTTGATTGCTACTGTGAAAGGCGATGTGCACGATATTGGTAAAAACATTGTAGCCGTGGTGTTGGCTTGTAATAACTTCGAAGTGATTGACCTGGGCGTGATGACACCTACCGAAACCATTATTCGCCGAGCAATAGAAGAAAAGGTAGACATTGTAGGTCTGAGTGGTCTGATTACCCCTTCGCTGGAAGAAATGACCATAGTGGCTGCCGAAATGGAGAAAGCCGGACTAAAAATACCGATCCTGATTGGTGGCGCAACGACATCGAAGATACATACAGCAGTGAAGATAGCCCCCAACTACAGTGGAGCCGTGATTCACGTAAAAGATGCATCTGTCAATACGCATGTGGTGGCGCAGTTGATGAGTGCTAAAAATCAAGTGGAGTATAAGGCCGGAATTGCCGCAGAATATGAAGTGCTGCGTCAAAAGCAAACCAAGAAACCCGATTTGATATCTTTGGAGAATGCTAAGAAAATGAAGCCGAACTTATTCTAAGTGGATATTGAAATAATAAGGGCTGATGGCAATAGTCTACCATCAGCCCTTATTGTTTTTTTTTATTATCAGAAATTCAATTTGCCCTCTCCACCTTTTTGAACTTACATAACACGTAAATCCGCTACGCTAGTCCTTTAGAAAATTGATTGTAAAGTTGCAGCACGCTGCGGGAAACGTCTCACAAAACTTTGAGCTTTGCAGAACAATTCTGGAAATATCTCACAAAACTTTTATGTTTGCGGAATCATTCTGCAAACATCTCAGAAAACTTTTAGCTTTGCAGAATGATTCTTGGAATGTCTCACAAATATTTTATGTTTGCGGAACTATTCCGTAAACATCTCGCAAAAATTGGGGATTAGTAGAATGCTACGGGAAATGTCACACATAAATCAGATAATACTATAGCGTGGTTTATCACCAGCGTATTTCTGTTGGCTATTCTTGCTGCAGCTGAAGAATTGGGGATAACGATGCTGAATATAACACCGGAGTTAAATAAAAGAAGCATTTTTAAGAAAAGAAACGGTGCTGCAGGGCAGTAGTTTAGTATGTTGCATTGTTATGTAGCAGTGATAGAATGACATAAAGCCACTTCCCCGATTGAGCCCCGAAAAGAATGGATCCGCACGACAAATACGTGGCAGAAAACGAAAAACCCTATTAATCTATTGATTAATAGGGTTTTTGCGGTACGGACGGGACTCGAACCCGCGACCTCCGCCGTGACAGGGCGGCATTCTAACCAACTGAACTACCGAACCAGGTTTTAATGTCTGCATTGTTTTCTAATGCGGTGCAAAGATACGGCATTTTTTGGTTTCTACAATAGCTTTGAGAGTTTTTTTTCTGTTCTGCTTTTTCTGTTTTGCTTTGTTATTCATAACTAGGCATTTGTTATTTGTATTGTTCTGTAAATATGTTCGGAATTGCTATAAAAAATAAAAACCACTCTGCTTTGAAGTGGCTTTTATTTGTAAAATGATTGAGAAATTAGAATGGGAGATCATCTTCAGCATGTGGCGGCGCTTGAAGATCGGTCGGCGCGTTTCCAGCAGGCGCAGAAACAACGTTGTTTAATGCCTCTGAGTGCTCCGGTTTTTTGCCTAACAAATTGATCGTTTCAGCATAAATTTCGGTGGTGTAACGTTTGATGCCATCTTTTTCCCAGGTACGTGTTTGTAATCTTCCTTCAACATACAATTGGGATCCTTTTCGGATATACTTTTCAGCAATCTCGGCCAGGCCTCTCCAGGCTACAATGTTGTGCCACTCGGTGCGTTCAGGGATTTGTGTTCCATTTGGCAGTGTTCTGCCTCTTTCTGTTGTTGCCAGCGTGAAATTTGCGACTGCTACATCTTTATCCAGATACCGCACTTCTGGATCTTTACCTACGTGACCAACTAAAATGACTTTGTTTACAGACATGATTCAAATAATTTAGAGTTAATATTGTGTTGTGTTAATTGGCCGTAAATGTAAAAATAATTTTTGCATAACACCAAGATATGGTTCATAAATTAAATAAAATTTAGATTTATTTTTATTTTTTAAAATTTCAATTCGTCAACTTTAAGTGCAATATTCCCTTTTACATTGGCTTGAATGCGCATTGCGCCTGGAATTAAGCTTAAGCTGGTCACGCTTAGATTGTTTAGTTTGCCTTGTAAGCTTACTCCATCCATAATGCTGTAATTATTCATCATTTTATTGACGTCCGTTTTCATTTTGTCTAAATCGTTTTTAACAGGATAGGTCAAATACGGAGTAAGTTGTTTTAGAATCATACCATGTAATAGCCAACTTGCCGATTTGACCAATGCATTGGATGTTTTTATATCAAACGCTGGCTCGGTGATTTCAACAGCAACTTTCGTTGGGTTGTAAGTCATATTACCGGTAAAGTAGATGCGCCCTTTGAATGCGCCGATAACATCTGCCACAAATACTGCTTTGCCCTGACTTCCGAAAATAGACAAATCGGTAATGGTAATACTTCTTTTTCCTTCAGTAAATGTTTTGTTGATCAATTGTGCTTTAGCAATGGCCAGTATTTTTTCAAAGGTGACATCTGCACCTACGTTCACATTAAACTGTTGTGCGGGTCGACTGATATACTTGAATGGTGGAAGTGCTACCAAATTGTTTGGAGCAGGTTTTGCACCCATAAATGACTCTATTTGAGTGTAAAGTGCTACTGCCAGATTCAGCTTGTTGCCACTAGTAGTAAATGGTGATACGTAGATGTCTTTTGGCGTGATGCGTACCCAAACGTTATTTTCGGTGCTTACTTCGCGTGGTTTCTGAACCTCAGTCCAGGCTTGCGTTACGTATTTTTTTAAATCGGCAGCTTCAGCCAGCGATTTGTCTATCTGTGTTGAGATAAGTTGATCGCAACGGGAGAGTGCAAGGTTTGCGATAGGAGTAACCGGAACCGTAACACCCACTACATTGAGTTTAGGTGTTTCTATCCACTCGTATCCCGATGAAGCGGTTTTTGAAACTAACTTCCAGTTTTTGTCGATGCTGATACTCGTTTTGTAGGTGAGGGCAATACTGCCGGTGGCTTCATAAAAATCGCCCACACTCATGCCGAATTTTTCTACCTTCCATGCAAAACGCGTCCATACTTTAAGTGGAACTCTATACTCAATAACATTATTGTTTATCGAAAAGGTAAAGTTCTGAGCTTTCGAAACTTTGACTGACAGGTCTTTTCCTGAAAGATTAGTACCTTCGAAAATAACCCCGTTCATTTTTTTATTTACTGAAGATTCCAGTTTTTTTACATCTATTTCAACCTGCAAAGGAAGTTCGGATAGTGCAGGAGCAATGTTTGCTGGTAAATACGACTCGCTTGGTTTCTCTATCTGCATAGTTTTACACGAAGTCAAAAATAAAGCAATACAGGCGATTGAGAAAATAATTTTTTGTTTCATATCACATTCTTGTTTGTGTATTATTTTTTCAACAATGCAAAATCAATCACTTCCATGATATCATTCACATAATGAAACTTTAGTCCTTTGAGATATATAGGTTTAATTTCTTCAATATCCTTCTGATTGTCTGAACAAAGGATGATGTCGGTAATACCTGCACGTTTGGCAGCCAGAATCTTTTCTTTAATTCCACCTACAGGAAGTACTTTCCCGCGTAGGGTGATTTCTCCAGTCATAGCAAGATGTTTGCGCACTTTGCGATTGGTAAAGGCCGATACCAAAGCCGTAGTCATAGTGATACCTGCCGACGGTCCGTCTTTTGGTATAGCACCTTCCGGTACGTGAATATGCACATTCCATTCCTCAAACATTTGGCTGTCAATTCCAAATTTGTCGGCATGCGATTTTATATATTCCAATGCCAGCATGGCCGATTCCTTCATTACTTCACCCAGGTTTCCGGTCAGTGTCAATCGTGGCGATTTGCTTTTGCTCAGACTCGATTCTATAAATAGAATTTCACCACCCACTTGTGTCCAGGCCAGACCTGTAACTACTCCAGGGTATTCATTTCCTTCATATTTATCTCTGCTGTATCGGGCAGCTCCAAGGTAGGTTTTTACATCTTCTTCGGTTAACTCCACATTGTACTGTTCGTTAGTAGCTACTCTTTTAGCAACTTTGCGCATCAAACCTGCAATTTGTCTGTTCAGATCCCGTACCCCCGACTCGCGGGTGTATGATTCAATTAATTTGTTGATAACCGGTTTACTTAGCGAAAATTCAGTGTCTTTTAATCCATGATTTTCAAGTTCTTTGGTTACCAAATGGCGTTTTGCGATTTCGATTTTCTCTTCCTGTGTGTAACCACTCACTTCTATCAATTCCATACGGTCCAATAGTGGGCGGGGAATTGAACTTAAATTATTTGCAGTGGCAATAAAAAGTACTTTTGATAAATCGAAATCAACATCTAAATAATTGTCGTGAAATGCTGTGTTTTGTTCAGGATCAAGCACCTCAAGTAAAGCTGAAGAAGGATCACCTTTATAATCGGTTGTTATTTTGTCAATTTCATCGAGCACGAAGACAGGATTTGACGATTCCGCTTTTTGAATATTTTGCATGATTCGTCCTGGCATAGCTCCAATATATGTTCTACGATGCCCGCGAATTTCTGCCTCGTCGTGCAATCCACCTAACGAAACACGTACATATTTTCGGTTCAAAGCTGAAGCAATAGATTTTCCCAATGATGTTTTTCCAACTCCCGGAGGGCCGTATAAACAGATGATAGGTGATTTCATATCGCCTTTAAGTTTTAAAACGGCTAAGTGTTCCAGGATGCGGTCTTTAACCGTGTCCATGCCAAAGTGATCCTTGTCAAGTACTTTTTTTGCATTTTTCAGGTTGAAATTGTCTGAAGTGTATTCATTCCATGGCAACTCAAGCATGGTTTCAATGTAGTTAAGTTGTGTAGAATAATCGGGCGAATGTTGACTCATTCGTTCCAGTTTTTTTAATTCTTTCTCAAAGACCTTAGCTGTAGCCTCGTTCCACTTTTTATTTTTGATACGTTCTTTAAAATCTGCAACATCCATTTCGGGAGAATTCCCCCCCAATTCATTTTGGATGGTTTTCATTTGTTGTTGCAAATAATATTCCCGTTGTTGTTGATCAATGCCTTCCTTTGCTTTGTTTTGAATCGACATTTTTATTTCCAGCAACTGCGATTCTTTGTTGAGAAGTTCAAGTAGCTGATAGCCACGTTCCATTATCTCATCAATTTCGAGTAAGCGTTGTTTTTCTTTTACATTTAAGCCAAAGTTCACGCATACGTAATTGATAAGGAATATAGGATTTTCAATGTTGCGGATAGCAAATGCCATTTCGGGCGACATAGCTCCAGAATCATTTATGATGTTGATAGCTAAATCTTTAATAGATGAAACCAGTGCAGCGAATATGCCATCGTTTGGATCGGGTGTCACATCTTCTACCAGGTTTACTTTAGCTTTCATGTAAGGTTTAGCGGTTTCCAGTTCGCCCAGATGAAATCTACGTTTCCCTTCTAAAATAACGGTGGTGGTATTGTCGGGCATTTCTAAAATGCGCACCACTTGAGCTACCGTCCCCATTTGGTACAGTTGGTCTATGGTTGGGTCGTCCAGTTTTTTGTCAATTTGCGAGCAAACGCCAATGAGCATGTCGTTTTCATTCGCTTCGCGTACCAATTTCAATGATTTGGTGCGAGCAACTGAAACCGGTAAAAGCACACCCGGGTAAAGAACCATGTTGCGCAAAGAAAGAATCGGCAACACATCGCCAGAGTTGATATTCAGCTCTGATGGGCGTTCATCGAGCGAGATAATTGGAAATATATCAGATGAACCTAGCATATCTTCAGAAAATAGATTGTCGTAACGGTTATTCATTATAAGTTTTTCTTTTGTTTTGCTGCCAATATGGCATACTAGCATTGTCTTTATGTTTGCTGTCAATTTATATGTAGTAATAAAGCGCTAATAACTATTTATTTAGCGCTTTATCATATGAATTGTCACAGTGTTATTTCAATTGCTGTGCCAAATGCAGATACAGAAATTTAGTCATGATTCTCAGACAGAAAATTGCAGTTTGCCGTATTTATTTAATAAGGATATTGAACGTAGTAATCTTGTAATTATTTGAAATTTTGTCCGAATGCTTTGGCAGTTGTCTCGTCAACAGTTACACGCCATACTCTTACATTGCTCAGCGCAGGTGATGAATATTTAAATGTTCGGTCAGAAAATTTCTTCATCATTGAATTTAGTGCTTCTGCTTTTTCGTGTAAATCTTCAATGAAAGTGACTGCTCCCTTACACACAACACTTTTCGAAAGCATGCTGTAGCTGCATGCCACGTCGGGATGTTGATAGACCAGCTTTCGGTCGGGGCAAAACGTTACACAAATTCTGTTATTGTGCTCCAGTAAACCTAAATGTTTACCCTCGGGAGCCGAATGTAGTATAATCTCATTGTTCAAATAGCCAAAATTCATTGGGATGACGTAGGGTGTTCCATCGGCCTCAATGATTCCGATGAAACATATATCGCATTGATCTATAATGCTTTTAATTTCATTTTTGTCGGTTATAAAACTAGTTCTCATGTCAGGGCTTTTTTTTATGCAAAAGTATAAAAATCGACTGATATAAATACTTTTGCTTCTATATTTTAGCCTCTCCTTTAACTTTATTCTTGTTTTGTGCACATTATGGTGGTTATTGTGCAAAAAATAAATATCTTTGTGGCAAATTATCAGAAACGATATTTTCCATACTAGCTGGGAAATGATTTATAATAAACATAAAATTAAAATCAATGAAAAAAGTTCTTTTTGCTCTTGTGATAATGCTGTCATTTTGCTTTTCGGGTTACGCGCAGGTAAATAAAATAGTTGGAAAATGGAAAACCATTGATGACAAGGACGGAAGCGCAAAGTCGATAGTATTTGTTTTTAAAGCTACCAACGGAAAATATTATGGAAAAATTGAAAAACTGTTCAAAGATCCCGAGAAATTGTGTGCAGAATGCGACGGTGTAAATAAAAATAAGCCCATTGCAGGAATGATGATTGTCAATGACTTGGTAGAAAAGGACGGTAAACTGACCGGTGGAACTATTCTTGATCCCAAAACCGGAAAAATTTATAAATGTAATATCAGCATAAATGCAGAAACCGATAATCTTGTTGTTCGAGGATCGCTTGATAGAGGTGGTTTTATAGGACGTTCTCAGACCTGGGTTCGGGTTAAGTAGTTTATAATAAATATATTAATTATGTTTGCTTGTAGATGAATAGTCAGTTTTCTGATATTTAAAGTTAAATGTAGTTAAATACGCGGAAAAACTTCAAAAATATGTTGTACAACATAAAAAATAGCTTTACATTTGCACTGTGTTTTTCATGGTATTAGATTTAAGGTTAATTTTAAAGATTGGGTTGTCGTGAGACAACCTTTCTTGTTTTAAATACATCACAATGCCATGAATAAAATAACCAACCGATTATATACAAGTTCAGTACAAGCGCTTCCTAAAGCACGCCAAACTACCTGGTGGTTACTAAAAATCATTATTCCTATCAGTTTGCTGGTGAGTTTACTTCAGTATTGGGGTATTATTGCGCAGTTCGCAACCGTTCTGGCGCCTGCCTTTTCGCTTATTGGTCTGCCCGGTGAATCTGCTATCGTATTTATTTCCAGCTTTTTTCTCCCTCTTTATGCGCCAATAGCAATTCTTGCTACTCTGACGTTAAACCTTCGCGAAATTACCATTCTGGCTTTAATGTGCCTGATTTCACATAATATGATAGTGGAAACAGCCATTCAGAAAAAGACAGGTTCTTCGGCCTTTATCATGTTTACTCTCCGCATTTGTTCTTCTTTTATTGCTGCAATCATTCTAAATTGGCTTCTGCCTGCACAAATGGGTTCTGTCGGTGTGGCGCATATGCTAACCCAATTTCTAACTTTCAGTGAAATGCTTAGTGCCTGGGTTGTAAGTGCAGGCTGGTTGGTGTTTAAAATCACACTTATAGTTACCGGTTTGATGATGCTTCAGAGCAATATGAAAGAATTTAAAGTCCTCGATTTCCTGGCTAAGCTATTGTCGCCCTTCATGCGGATAATGGGTCTGTCGGACAATAGTTCGTTTCTATGGTTTGTATCTCAAACACTGGGGTTAACCTATGGATCGGCTATTGTGCTCGAAGCAATTGAAAAACACGAAATAGAAGCAGAAAATGCAAATTTGCTAAACTATCATATAGCTCTTAATCATTCACTTTTAGAGGATACACTGCTATTTGTAGCCATTGGAGTTCCTGCCGGTTGGCTCGTTATTCCCCGCTTTGCCTTTGCTATCGCAGTGGTGTGGTTTGTGAGGTTGATAATGAAGATTAAATCTTCCTGAAAATGGCAGATGACCTATTCGTAATCGAGTTTATGCACACTTTTGGTTTTATGTGCAGCTTTTTTTTGAAATATAATAAACAATTCAGTATCTTTGCGATGTAAAGAAATAAAAACACCGATTAAAATGTCGAATACAAAAAAAATGCTTATAGAAGTTGCCCGTGGACTTTTCGCCGAAAAGGGCAAAAGAGAGGTAACTATGAATGACATTGCCGAAGCTTCGAAAAAAGGACGGCGAACATTGTATACCTATTTTAATAATAAGGAAGATATTTATAAAGCAGTAATCGATAAGGAACTGGAACAAGTTCTGGAGCGATTGAAAGTGGTTTCGACAGAGAAAGTGGAACCGGATGTAATGCTTACCAATCATATTTTGTCGCATCTTGATGCAATTAAAGATGTAGTAACTCGTAATGGTTCGTTGCGTGCTGACTTTTTTCATGATATTTATGAGGTGGAGCGTACGCGCAGAAAGATAGATGTTCAGGAGATTTCGTTAATCCGTTCTATCCTGAACAATGGAATTGAAAAGGGCGTATTCAAACGCATGGATTTGGATTTATCTTCTATCATTATTTTTTATTCCATTAAAGGGATGGAAGTGCCTTACATTCGTCAAAATATTAGTTCTGAGTTTGAACGGAACAAAAATAGTATTGTAGAATTCGTATTCCAGGGTATAAAAAGGAAATAATAATGTTTTTTTGAATAATTCTACTGCCGATTTTTGATTCAAATGCAATCTGAAATTAGAATTTATAAGAACAAACTTGTATTTATTCCAATTTGAAAGAAAGCTCTTAAAAAGGTTCAATAATCAATGGCTTCAAAGAAATTGATATTTTTCTCTAAGTAAGAAAATCAGTAACTTTGCGCCCTGAACGTAGAAACTAAAACTGAAAATAATGGCGTTTGTAAACAATACCATGATTGTGCGCAGAGACTTGATGTCTAAGCTCATAAAATTACATAAAGAAGGAAATTTAGTTGCTGAAATAGATCGATTGCCCATATTGATGTCGCCTAAAAATGCGCTGGCTCGCGGGCGATGTTGTATTCATAAGGAAAGAGCAGTGTTGAAATATAAAATGCTGCCGATTTTAGGCTTTAGTGTTGATGAGGAAGAAGATGAACTGACGCCCTTGTCGGTTTATGCCCAAAGTGCGTTAAACCGCACGAAAACGAAAAAAGCGATATTGACAGTTGTTGATGAAGCTTGTACGGCTTGTGTGAAAACAAATTATGTGGTGACCAATTTATGTAAGGGTTGTGTTGGACGTCCATGTTTTATGAACTGTCCGAAAGATGCTATCACATTCACCGACAATGATCAGGCCCATATAAATCACAGCAAGTGTATTAACTGTGGAATTTGTAAAGAAGCTTGTCCTTATCACTCGATAGTTTATATCCCCATACCTTGCGAAGAGGCTTGCCCAGTGAAGGCCATTCAAAAGGATGAGAACGGCATTGAGCATATCGACGAATCTAAATGTATTTACTGCGGTAAATGTATCAATGCTTGTCCGTTTGGTTCAGTATTTGAAATTTCGCAAGTGTTTGATATTCTTCCGGCCATGGAGCGTGGTGAGAAATTCGTGGCATTAATGGCCCCCTCTATTCAGTCTCAATTTAGCAATTCGATTGCCGAAATAGCCTATGCAGTATGCCAGATTGGTTTTGTAGATGCTATAGAAGTGGCTTATGGTGCAATGGAAACGACACAGCGGGAAGGAGCAGAGTTAAACGAAAAACTTGAAAACGGGCAGCAATTTATGACAACATCCTGCTGTCCATCCTACGTGGAATTGGTAAATAAGCATTTAACCGATATGAAGCCTTTTGTATCGCACACCAAATCGCCCATGTACTACACTGCCGAAATGGCAAAAGCTAAGTATCCGGACGCAAAACTGGTGTTCATTGGTCCTTGTGTTGGCAAAAGAAAGGAAATTGCGGATAGTGAATTGGTCGATTATATGTTGACATTTGAAGAAGTGGATACTTTGTTTACCGGACTTTCGATAGAGATGAAGCCGCTCGACAATATGGGCGAATGTGCTCCTATGGCCGGACGCGGTTTTGCCCGTGCAGGAGGCGTTATTTCTGCTGTTGCTCAGATGTATCCTCAACTGGGTATAAAGCCGGTACAGGTTTCTAATTTGAATAAAAAGAACATTGGTTTGCTGAGAGCCTATGCCAAAGGAAAAGCACCGGGAAATTTCATAGAAGTTATGGCTTGCGAAGGTGGGTGTATTTCCGGTCCGTGTGGAAAAGTTGATTACGGACAAGCCCAGAAGATCTTCAAAAAAGCAATGGGTGAGGATTAGATTTTAAATCTCGCTTGCTGCAGCAATTAGTTATTTGTAAACAAATTTATGTGAAGATAGTATATGCTGTTTTAGGTTGTTTAAGTCTGGTTTTGGGCGTTTTAGGCATATTCTTACCCCTGCTGCCCACTACGCCATTTCTGCTGCTGTCTGCTGTTTTATTTGCCAAAAGTTCCGATAAACTGTATAGCTGGTTGATAAACCATGAGGTTTTTGGTAAAATTATTCGAACGTACAAGCAGGGAAATTCCATTCCGCTAAAAGTGAAAATTGGAGCTATATTTTTGTTTTGGTGTACAATTTTGATTTCTTTTTTTACGGTTACAAATTCGAAATGGTGGTTGCAGTTCATCTTAATATCTTTTGCAATAGGAGCCACCGTCTATGCTTTCATTCATAAACCACAGAAAAAATAAGTCAATTAATCTATAAAAATAAATGCCCTGCAATATTTAGTTTTTGCTGGGCATTTTCTTTGCATAAAGTTGTGATAACTTGAAGGTAAGTAAACAAATAGATTGAATTTTGAATAGGTTATGTACTTGTTGAGTTGGCAAAATCAGTATTTTGAAAATAATTTTGCCCGTTGAGCACTGTTTCGATGGCTAGCTCCAGTTCTTCAATATCAACTGTTTTTGATACAAATCCTTTTGCACCAAGTTCTCTTATTTTGTCGTTGTATTCATTATCTCCAAACATAGTGAAAGCCATTATTTTAAGATCTGGTATCAGTTTCAACGCTCTTCGGGTTGCCTCTAATCCGTTCATTAAAGGCATATCGATATCCATTAATACTAAATCCGGTTTTTGGTTTGGGAGTAGTTTGAGAAATTCTACACCATTCGAAGCTTCACCAATCACAGATGCAATATTCTCAATCGTAATCATTTCTTTTAATCCTTGTCTGAAAATTAAGTGATCATCAACAAGAATCAGGTTCGGTTTGAAGTTCTGTTGCGTTAACATTTTTATTCAGTTTTACAAGATTTTTTTGCATCCACTCAACTTAAACGGGGAAATAAAGTAAGCTAAGTTTGAATTGTCGGACAAGGGGATAAAGTTGTATCTTACTAGTATAAAAAGTGTATTTGAACTACGTCGAAAGTACTACTGTCCATCCGTCAAAAGGAGTAGTATTCCTTTAATTGACTCAATATCAATGTAGCACTATCTGTTGGTTCTTTGTGATAAAGATTTGTTCCGAAGTAGTGAAAATTACGCTTTCCGGGCGGTCTGTATGATTTATATTTATCGCATGAATAAATATGTTTCTCTTATATTTCTACTATTTTATTTTTTATAGCAAAAAGAATTAAAGCAGGTGTGTTTTTGGAAATGGTTTTTCCTAACAAATTTGATTTGTGTGTTTTTACGGTTTTTGGACTAATGTATAATTTTCGAGCAATTTCATCGGTCGATAAACCTAGGCAAATTTGCTGCAAGACTTCAATCTCTCTTCCGCTGAGCATATCTTTCTTAATGGTTTGACTGTTGTTGCTTCGCTGATCGAATCCGCTGATTATTTTTCGGAGTAATTCGTTCGAAAAATAGCTTTCTCCTTTCATTACTTCATGTATTGCTTTCTCTAATTCGTTAATGCCACTGGTTTTCAGGATAAAACCTTTAACGCCCCGTTCAATCATTTTATAATAGTAGTCTTCGTCGCTAAACATGCTAAAAACAATAATTTTCAGTTCGGGGATCAGTTTTATTGCTTTTTCAGTTGCATCCAATCCATTCATGTGTGGCATGTCGATGTCCATGAGAACTAAATCGGGTTTCTGCGTAGAAATAAGTTCCATAAACTCAATACCATTCGATGCTTCGCCAATCACTGTTGCGATGTTTTCGGATGTGATGATGGATGTTAATCCTTGCCGAAAAATAAGGTGATCATCGACAATGATAATTTTTGGTTTTACTAAATTGTATGAGTCCATTGTTGCGCTGTTTTATTGTTACTTTAGTCATTGATTATAACTCGTGATTTATGATAAACTGATACTGTACACCTTCGTTTATTTTACTTGTTAGCGCTATTTTTCCACCCACTGTATAAATGCGGTTTTGTAGATTGAAGAGTCCTAGTCCTTTATGTTGTGAAATAGTTTCCTCTAGATTAAATCCAATTCCGTCATCGCTATACTGAATCACGAACTGTACATCTGAGTCGGTGATTTTTATATTTATGTTTTTGGCGTTCGCATGTTTTAATGTATTATTGATGCATTCGATTACGGCGCGATAAAGAGTAGCTTCAATTTCAATTTTTAGTCGTTTATCGGAATTGCTTTCAAAAATTATGTTGATGGACGAGGTTTCGTTGAGTTTGTCAGTAAAGCTTTTTATGGCTGCGCTGAGTCCATAATACGTTAATAGATGCGGACTTAATTTGTTAGAAACTTCTTTTACTGTAGCTATGGCTTCTTCCAGAATTTCTTGAGCTTTATGTGTGATTTCTTCTCGCGGTACTTTGTTGTTCGGTCTTTCCGACCACTGAAGGTATAATTTGATAGTTGATAACAAGGGTCCTAATCCATCATGTAGTTCTTTCGAAAAGTTGGACTTTTCTTTTTCTTCAGTTTGTATAATTGCATTCAGAATTTTTTTCTGAATCTCCTTTCTCTCTGTGATATCATGTATGATACCGTAAATAGCTTTTTCAGATGATATATAATTTGATAGAATTTCAATAGTGATTATAGCGTTATCCTTTTTATAGCATTCAACTTCGATGTTTCTACTTTGGTTGTAGGGTGTTCTGTTAGTTAGAATTTCTTCGAGTTGTGAGTGATATTCCGGTAAAATGAAATGTGTAAAACTTAATCCGTTCAGTTCTTTTTTTTCATATCCCAGAATATTCGATACGGCTTTGTTTATATATTCGAACTCGCCATTTCTATAGATGAAAATCCCGTCTGTAATGTTTTCTGATAGAAGCTTATACTTTTGATTGCTCATTTGAAGCAATTGTTCCATCTTTTTTCTACGTGTTATATCTTTGTTGCTGCCTCTGTTGCCAATAAATTCCCCGGCGGCATTATATATTGGGCAACATTCATGACTAATCCATCTTGTATCACCATTTTTCGTAATAATTCGATATTGCACACCGTGGTTAGCCTCTTTGGCTTTTGCCTCCATATATTTATGGCGGACGAATATCTTCAAATCTTCCGGATGCACGATGTTTAAAAGCAGCATTGGGTTGTTGATGAATTCCAATGATTTATATCCTGTTATTCGGTTGCAGGATGGTGAGCAATATACCATTCTGTCGTTTGTGTCAATCCAGAATTCCCATCCGAAGGTAAAGTCGGCTACCGTTCTGTATTTTTCCTCGGCTAGTTGAAGTGCCTCATTTGATGCAGACAATTCTCTGGTGCGCTGAGCTACTTTGTTTTCAAGCTCGAGGTTTAAATTGGTTAGTGCGAGTTCAGCAACTTTACGTTTGGTGATGTCTTGGATGGTACCTATCAGTTTTGTTCGTTTATTGTTGTTGTCAAATTCAAAAATCCCCGTGCCCTGTACCCACCGTTCTTTTTTATCATTGACGCGAATTATTTTATACTGATGCTGGTATATCTTTTTTTCAAGGTCTTTGTAAAACAGATCGTCAATAAGTATTTTTCTAAAATCAGGGTGTACACTTTCTATCCAACTGTCCAGTGTGTTAGGGTAAGTTTCTTCTACACCAAAAATATGTAGCAATTCAGGTGTTGCTTTCCATGTTTTTTGTATCAAATCGCAGGAATAGCTGCCAATATGTGCCGCTTCTTGCGACTCGCGAAGTAGCGATTCACTTTCAATAATTCGTTCTTCGGCTTGTTTTCGATCTGTAATATCATGTACGATTGAGTATAGTAAAGATGTGTCAGAGAATTGAATAATTGCCGAGTCGATTTCAACGTCTCGTATTTCTCCGCTAGCCAGACGGTGCTTGAAACAGAAGTGCGTCAGCTTCCCGGTATTTGTTTTTCGCATTGCGGCAGCTATCTCATCTTTCTGAAGTGTATTCAGATCCGATATATTTTTTTTACACAACTCGGAATGAGTCCAGCCATAATAGTTGCATGCAGCCAAATTGGCATCTTTGATCTCTCCTGAAATAGGATCGAGAAGTAAGATGACCGATAAATTGTTGTGGGTTAGTGATTTGTAACGTTCTTCACTTAAAAGAAGGTTAGCTTCTACTTCTTTATATTTGCTAATGTCATGAATAAATACCATTAAATGTCCACCGTCCACTTTACTGTATTGAACATTAAGTTCTACATGCAGTATGCTTCCATCTTTTCGTCGGTGACGGGACTCGAACCTCTCTTCACCTTTTTGTTTTATTTTATTAATGTGTTCTGCAATTTCATCTGCATTTTCGCAATCATCGATGTCTGCGATTCTCATAGATAAAAGTTCGGATTCTGTATAAGCGCTCATTTTGCAATAGGCCTCGTTTACTTCCAAAATTTTACCGTCTAAATCCAATATCCAAAAACCATCCATGGCCGTTAGCATGATGGCATGATACTTTTCTTTACTCTCTTTGAGCGTTTCTTCTGCTTCTTTAATCTCTGTGATGTCACGTGCAATTAGTATGGCATTTTTCACACCAACATTTTCAATTAAAGGTGATAAACAAGACCGAAACCAATGCAATTTATTGTTTGTATCGTACACACTGGATTTGAAAGTTACCGTTACACCTTCTTCAAAGACACGGTTTAAAGCACTCATCATCTTAGGCTGATCAGCTATCGAATTCCAATCCTTGAAATTTGCGCCTATGGCATCTTCTTTTTTATGTCCAAATTGCACGCGGTTTATGTCTAGTATTGTCCCTTCTCTGTTCAGTTTGACTATTATATCAGTGACATTTTTTGATATTTTAGTTAGTAGTTCTTTATTTGTTCGGAAAGCGCTTTCTTCTGTCACTCGTTTCGAAATGTCAGTGATGATTAATGATATTTCATTGTTTGAATTTAATGATCCACAGATACATATCTGTTTTAGTGCTGTGGAGTTTGTTCGTAGGGCAAGTTCGCAAGTCAGTACATCATTGTTTAATAGCAGTTCTTGAAAAAATGTGCTGAAAGTGGACTGATGTTTATCGGCAATAAACGAGTTGAATTCATGCCCTATAACTTGTGTGCGGACATTGTCAAGCAGCTCTAAACCATAGGGGTTTAGTGATAGAATCCGTCCGGCAGGAGAGAGGGTGAAATGAGCCGCAGGGGTAAGATTGTGCACTTCGACATAATTGTCCGTGGCAAATTCGGATTGTTGATTAATGTCGGGTTTGAACTCATTATTCTTCATTTTCAAATCAATTTATTGAGTTTCAAATACAGGAATAATAGCCAATGTGGCGCTGTCGGAATACTTACACAACTGTGTTTTTATTCTGACAGAGTTTTAGAATAAGTGAAAAATGAGAGTTGGGTAAACAGACAGATATGTGAGGTAAGGTTACAAGTATGCAACAAATGTACAAATAATTTAAAATAATTGGACAAAAAATTAGATAAAATTGCTATTTGTAGAAAATATTACTAAAAATTAATTCGACAGGGGCTAGTGATTGTGTCAGATTCGTTTTTTTTATTTCTATTTTTGGCTTCGATCCTTTGTATATACATAAAAAGAGGACATAAGAAAAATCTCTTATGTCTTCTTTTTGAGTGAGTTAATAAACGATCATGGGATCGTAAACAAGATGCTAGGGAATCGTTTCTGTATTTTTATCAGTAATGCAAATCAATGATTTTAGGAAGCATAAAAATGCTCTTTAGCATATTCCAGTTTGTATACTGTAGGCAAAACATCGGTGTATTGACCCTTTAATTGTTTTAGTAATTCAAAGTAGTGTTCATGAACCGAGTGCCCTATGGTTTGTTCTTCTATCACTTCGAATTGGTTCGATATTTCGCGCAAATTTTCGTCTGTTAATGCATTGCCAGCCTTTGGAAAAAGAACTTCTTCCTCTTTTTGAATATGAAAGCGCAACAAGTTGACATAGTTATTCAGGCTGTCTACCAGTCTTTCGCACGAAAATGAATTTCCAATTTTACAGTTCTCAATGCTGTAACACATTTCCCGTATATAGATCCTACCCATGCTGTGTTCGTGCGTAATGTCGCCTATTGATTCATCATCGGTCTGTATTCCGGCTTTTACAAGTGCAGGATAGAATACTTGTTCCTCTTTTTGGTTGTGACAATTGTACCAAAAAACAATCAGGAAGTCGACAATAGAGTCGATGTCAGTTGTATAAAAAACTTTTTTTTCTTTGATATCATCGGCAATTCTACTCATGATATTCAACACTTCAGAAATTGCTTCATGCTCTCGTTTCAGATTTTCGGTTGGGGACATAGTGGTATATTTTAAAGTTAATATTGAAAAGTAATGACCTTTAATATGTTCATCCACTGGAGGAAATTCGAGAAATATAAATACGGTATCTGGGAATATCTGTATTCGTTAATATAGCCCCTATAATCCGTTTTTTAATAGAGATGTAAAGATGTAACAAAAGATTGGCTAAAGTGTTGTGTGTGCTATATGTAGCACCAAATGCTACATGCGATATTGTGAAAGCATCACCTGCCATGGATGTGTCACTTTCCTTAAATAAGAAATAGTTAATTGATGGGCGTTTTATGCAATTGGTCAACTCTTAATTGTGGCAAATAACACTACATGCTATTTGTAAATAATTCATTTGGAGTATCGTAGTTTGATTTTTAATTCCGCCATATATAACATTAATTAATATATAATAACTTTTAATGAGTCGAGAAACTATTTATTGCACGAAGTGCTTCCTGTTCATTGAAAGCATTTTTTTTATCGGATTTGCATCAATTGTCAAAAAAACACCCCTGCCCAATTTGGGACGGCCAGCCGAAAATGATTTTGCCCTGTCCCAGCTTGGGAATGGGCGCCGGAAATCTGGTTGGTTAAAGCCCAATTTGGGAAAGCTTGCCGGAAAACTGATTGGTTAAAGCCCAAATTGGGAAAGCATGAACTGAATCTGGTTGGTTAAAGCCCAACTTGGGCTTTAACCAACCAGATTTCGGCGGGCTCAGCCCAATTTGGGCTGAGGTAACTTCCGTTATAAAAAACAAAAGCACCTACAGCCGAAACTGCAAGTGCTCTTTTGTTGTTGAAAAATGCTGTTGAACTATTTTATTGTCAACTCGCTGATCAACCGTTTAGCATCGCCTACTTTGTCCATTACGAACATAACATAGCGAATGTCTACGTTGATGGTGCGTTGCAAATCCGGTTCGAAAACGATGTCGCCACTCATGGCTTCCCAGTTGCCATCAAAGGCCAGACCTATCAATTCGCCTTTGCCATTGAAAATCGGACTGCCCGAGTTACCACCGGTAATGTCGTTATTGCTAAGGAAAGCCACGTGCATCTCACCCGTTTTTTGATCCAGGTAGGCACCGTAGTTGTTTTCCTTAATCGCGGTTTTCAGTTTTGGTGAAACATCAAACTCTGCATCACCCGGTTTTTCTTTTTCAAGAATTCCTTTGGTGGTGGTGTAGTATTTGTAATCTACCGCGTCGGCAGGTTTGTAGCCACCTATTTTGCCATAGGTCAGACGCATGGTGAAGTTAGCATCAGGATATATCGCTTTTCCTTTTTCGTCGGCCATGGCTTTTATCGCCGATTCGTAAAGGCGTTCAGCGTCTTTAATTTGCTCGGCGGCTTTGATGTATTCGGCACTGCGTATTGCTTCCATAGTTTTTCGTACATCGGTTGCAAAGACAATGGCAGGATCGTTTGTAAAGTTGATCTTGTTGTTTTTGATGGCTTTACTTATTTTATCAAGAGATGTAAAGACTGATTTTTCGTAGATGTATTTTGCGTAATTCGTATAATTACCTTTGAATTTTTTGGTAATCGTGCGGTACAACTCAGGCAATGCGTCGGCATCTACCGATTTTTTATACATGTCCAGCAGAGCTACCATTGTTGCCTCGTCAACCACAGGATAGTAGTCTTTGTACAATTCGGCAGTCTTCGAAAGTAAGGAATCTTGCGGTAGCTTTGTAGCCGATAGTCTTTTTACGTCCAAAGCAATACGTGGCATTTCCACTCCGCTCGAAAGTGATTCCATGAGGTAATTCATGGCGCGACCGTACGGGTATATTTTTGCGTAGCCTTCTTCGAGTGTTTGCATCACGTTTTTGTATTTCGCTTTGCGTTCCGGTGTAGCATTTACCCAACCGGTAAATTCTTTTTCTTCATTCTGTTTTTCTTCAATAACACCCAATTTGGCAATGGCGTTATTCATTCCAATGCTGTTTTTCCAATAGTTGGAGCTACGGGCATATTTGCTGGCGTAGGCAATGTTGATCGCTTCGTCGGCACGCATAAACGAGCGCCACACATCTTGTTTTGCACCACGCACATCAATGCGCGACTGGTTTGACGATTTCATACGATAGCTAACACCAAACGATGATAAATAGCGGTTCGTCGTTCCTGGATTACCCATAATCATGCTGTAATCGCCCGGTTTGTAGCCCTGGTTAGAAATAGCTGCGAATCGTTTCGGAGAGTAAGGTACATTGTCTTTCGAGTATTTTGCCGGCTTGCCATCGGGGGCGCAATAAACACGGAAAACCGAAAAATCGCCGGTGTGACGAGGCCACATCCAGTTGTCGGTATCACCACCAAACTTACCAATGGAGGTAGTAGGGGCGAACGCAAAACGTACGTCGGTAAATTCTTCATACGTAAACAGGTAGAACTCATTGCCCGAATAAAACGGTTTTACACTTGCGATGAGTTGCGTACCTTTTTCTGTTTCTTTCTGAATGGCTTTGATGATGGAGTCTTGTTTCTCAACACGTGCTTTCCCCAGCAAAGTCTCAGGCAATTGAGAAATTACGCGTTCAGTGATGTCTTTTACACTCACCAAAAATTTAACGGATAAGCCGGGTGATGGAATTTCGTCTTCCAACTTTTCGGCTGTAAACCCGTTTTTCAGGTAGTTATGCTCCACGGTGCTGTGTTTCTGGATAGCATCGAACCCGCAGTGGTGATTGGTGAACACCAAACCCTGATTGGAGACCATTACACCGGTACAACCGTTGCCAAAAACCACTACAGCATCTTTTAAACTCACATTTTTGTCGCTATAAATTTGGTCGGCGGTAAGCGTCAAGCCCATGCCGTTCATTTTTTGGATGTTTAGTTTTTCAATCAAAGGCAGCATCCACATACCTTCGTCGGCTTTTACTGCTGTAAATAAGCAGAACGAAAGCATTACGATGAGAATTTTTTTCATTTCAAATAATAGTTATATGTAAAGTAATCAGTTGTATACGGTGGTAAAGTGAGTGTTGTTTTTCGTATAATAATGCAATGCAAATGTAATAAATAAAATTTAGTTTCGGGCAGTAGAGTGGTTTTAAGTTTGTTTGCAAAAAAAAACTCCCCAAACCGTGAATGGTAGGGGGAGTTGCTTGAAATAATAAAAGTTTAAATTTGCAAACCTGTCAGCGTGCTTGCACCTTACAGCGTTTGATTGTGTGTGCGTAATTAAAACGAAAATGCCACGCCAACTAATGCGTTGAGCCCTTGCACCTGATAACCGTAATACGTTTCGTATGGATTATTGATTAGGTTATTGATTTTAGCAAAAGCTGTAAACCAACTGTTGGTAGAATAAGACGCTCCAAGGTTAATGTCTACTTTAGGACGCATTCGCATGGCCATTGTTCCAAGTTTTGCATAGCGTTCACCTTCGTAAAACAGATTGGCCGATACACTCAAATCGTGCGTAAGAAACACATCGGTGTTGAGGTTAGCTTCCCATTTCGGTTTATTCCATGCGAATTGTTCGCTGGTTACATTCCACTCGTTGTAAGCTCCTTTAAGTTCCACATTTACCACGCGGCGTATATTGTAATTGGCGCGCATCCCAATTTTTAAATGGGTGGCTTTGCTGTACAAAACATCAAATTTGTTGGTATACAAAGTGGCATATTCACTGGCTATTGTCGAGCTGTTTAAATTCGAAAAGTTATATTCTTTGTTGACAAAGAAATACTGATTATCAATGGCGCGGTAATCCACATACGCATCAAACAGTAAATTGTATACCGGTTTCAGTTTAAGCCCTGCAAAGAAATCGAGTGGAGTAGACGTGTCTTTTACTCTGATGTCCGGTGAAAGAAATCGGTTCTCGTCAAAAATCTTATTTTGTGTATTGACCGCTTGCTCACCTGTTACACCCCCATAGAGTGATAAGTACTCCGGAAATGCTTTCCACTCGGCATTTACATCGAGCGATGGGTTAACGGCTGTACTTCCGGGAGCAAAGGTAAAGCTCGATCTGACCCCAAGCCGAACGTTGAAATCTTCAGTTTCGATTTTGTAGTATGGGTTCAGCGTATAAACAGCATACGCATCGTAGAAATTCAGATAATCGGCTTGCTTGGTGCTGTAGGTTATGTTGTTAAGCTCTATGTCAAGCCCTACACGGTTGTCGTTGTAGCCCATGTTTATTTGCCCCAACGTACGAAAGTGATTTTCTTTTATGCCGTTGTGTGCAGAAAAGCTTTTGTATTGAATCTCAGCATTGTATTGTACACCTTCGGTAAGTGCCAGTGAACGAATTCCGGCATAGGCATTTACTCTCCAGAACGTTTGTAAAGTGGAGTCATTGGCCAGATCGTTCAACCTTTTTAGGCGGGGTAGAGGATCCAGCCCTTCGCGGTGACTTTCACTAAACAATGGATTCGACGGATATTTAGCCGCTACACTATCCATATCTATAGCTTTTCCATTGGCATTAAAACTGTTGCCGTAGTACTTAAAGTATTCATGTCCGGCATTCAGTCCTGCATACAGGTTGAACGTTTTGAAATACTTGTCGAAAGCCAATGCTGCATTGGTGGTAGAGTGTGTTTTACCGTCAAAAGTACCCAGGTGGTTCAACGAAAAGTCAAGGCGCGTATCGGTCTTTTTTATAAGCGGATAAGCAAAGTCGGCCAAGGTGTTTAAATAGTTTCCTAGTCCTAAACGAGCAAATCCACCTTTCGAAATTCTCCTTTTCTCAAGTTGCAATTCTGCCGATGGCAAGGTATGAATGTTGAAATCAGCATTTAAAGGTAAATTGAAATCAGAGTATCGGGTTGTGGCTTTTTGAACGCTAGGCTCTATCATTTTGGGCGAAGTGTTTATTTTTCCAGCATCCTGAATCAGCGGTTTGTATTCGCGTTCCACAGTTATGTTTCGGTCGACGATGCTGTCCTTTTTTTCCGCTTTAGCAATTGTGCCAATAGCTAACAATAAGATTGACAATATAAAGTTTGATGTTTTCATCTAATTGATAATTGTGCATTAGTAATTGTAAATTCTTGAAAAATACATTAGTTGATAACCGTGTTTTTTTCACGCAGGCTTATAGCATTCAGTCTGTCGCTTATCAGGGTTTGAATCTCATCGGCTGCTTTGTAGTTCTTTTGCAAACTCAAAAGGTATTGTTTAGCCTGAAAATCATCACCGTTTTTGATATAAACGTCAGATAGAAGCACAAAACTTCGGGCTAACCAAAACTGATGCGGTGTATTCTTTTTCGAGAAATCAAGCACTTCGTTTTCGGCATCTGCCATCTTGTTTTGTTCAAAGTAAACATTCGCCAATAAGTATTTCGACTCCGCTCCCCTGGCGGTTCTGGTGTCGGCACTTATCAGTTTCAAGTCTGAAATAGCTTGCGCCGATTGTGCCAATGCCAGATAGGCTTTGGCACGATTAAAACGTGCTTCTGCTTTCAATTCTTCGTTGGAAAGCGGATCGGCCATTATTTCATTTCCGATATTGATGGTTGTTTGATGGTCGTTAAGGAAATAGCTGCAGCGCAATACGCCCAGTCGGCCTATGTTTTTGTTTTCGGTGGTTTGGGCAAGTGTTTGCAGTTGTTTAAAATAGTTCAATGCACTTGCATAGTCTTTCTTATCGAAAGTAATTTCGGCACACCGTATGCTGGCTTCTTCGGCATATTGATTTCCTGTGATTTTCAACAAGGCGTCGTAAGCTGTCAGGGCATTGTCTTTGTCGCCGGTTCTGTAATAACAGTCGGCCAAATAATATTGACCTATAGAACAATAACGTCCACCCGGACAGAATTTATTCAGGTAGGTGCGCAGTCCGCCAATAGCTTGCGCGTATTTTCCGCTAATGTATTGTTTTTCGGAAGCAATGTACGAGATAGAATCTTCGCGACTGGCCGTGGTGGTTCTAATGGTTCGCCCCAATGTTTTCGTGTAGGCAAGGTAGGTCGGTACATCGTTTATTTCGATGTACACCGTTTCCAGACTTTCAAGCGCTGTGTACGATTCTTCGCTGCCGGGATATTTGAATATAACGTTTTTGTAAGCCGTGATGGCCTGGTCGTAATTATTTTGATTGAAGTAAATCATCCCTATTTCGAGTGAAGCTTTTCGAGCCAATGCGCTGTTGGGTTGCTTGCTTAGCAATCGTTGGTAAGTCGCAATTGCTTTCGAGTCGTTATCCATCAATAGATAGGCTCGTCCCATTTCGTACAGAGCGTTGTCGGTATATTCCGATTTTGGATAGGTGCTGAGTAGTTTTTCCAGCTTCATAACCTTTGTACTGTAGCTTTTTTGCAATCCGGCAACATACGCAGCCTGAAACATGGCATAGTCGCCGGTGTTTGGACTAATGGAGACCGCTTTGTTGTAGTAGGTTTCGGCTTTGGCGAAATCTCTGTTGTAAAAATAGCAGTCGCCAACACGGTTCAACGCATCCGGATAAGTTGGGTTGCCCGCATTGTTCTCGGCATCGAGGTATCGCAAGAACCAGTTCAAGGCTTCGCTGTAATTTTTTTGAGAAAAATAGCCGTAAGCCAATGAGTAATTGGCAGTGGTTTTATTGATGCTCGATTTTGAATATGAATTTGCAAAGAAAGCTTTCAGATCTTTGATGCTTTCTGTCGAGCGTTTGGTTCGGAAATAACTCTCCGAGCGCCAAAAATAACTTTCGGCTGAATACTTTCCAGTGGCTGAACTTTGCAATGAAAGCGTAAATGCGTCAATTGCTTTTTCGTAATCGTTTATCGTAAATGCTTCTGTCCCTATTTGATATAAAAGATATTGCTTAGTCTCTAACAGGCTTGCCGTTGGATTGGTAATCTTTGATATGGATTGATAAGCTGCTTCGTAGTTTTTGGTGGTAAGGTATACCGTTGATAAATAATCATAAGCTTTGTCTCTGTATTTTGAGTTTGGAAACTCGGTGAGGAATTGCTCAAAAGCTGAGATAGACTCACCAAATCCAGTGTTCGATTCGTAAGTAGTAAGTGCGTAGTTAAACATGGCTTCTTCGCGTACAGTACTATTGAATTTTGTCCGTAGAGCAGCCTCGTAGGCCAGGCGGGCATTGTTTATGTCCTTGATTTTGATGTATGAATTTCCTAAATGCAAATAAGCATTCTCAGTCATTTCGTCTTTTCCAGTAGTTACTTTCGATAAGTATTGGATGGCATTAGGATAATCTTTCAATTGAAAATAGGATAATCCCAATAAATACATATCGTTGCGTAATACTTTTGGGTACATTTTTTCGTAGCTTTTTAAATACCCAATGGCTTTGCTATAGTCTTTTTTGCGATAGGCGATTTCACCCATGATGCGGTATATTTCCGCATTATTTTTATTTTCGGGATTATTTTTCAATAATAACTCGGCACGGGTACTAAGTTTATCGTATTCTTTTTGAGCGTAATATATTTGTATGATGTAATAGGGAACAATGTTTTTATATTCAGGGTTGTTCTCAATTTTTATAAATTCAGGGAGGGCTACATCGTAGTTTTTCAAGCTGTATTCAGCATAGGCGTAATAATAGCTTGCCGAAGCATCATAACGCGTTTTCATTACTTTCAATTGTTTGAAAATATCACGAGCCTGAGTATTGTCGCCGGTTTGTAAGCATGAGTATCCCTTGCTAAATAAGAAATCTACACGCTCTCTGTTTCCCAAATGGCTGTCGTCTACCATTTTGAAATAACTCAACGCGTTTTTATAATCCTTTGCTTCGTAAAACAAAATACCCAACATGGTATTCGTTCTGTCGTAAAAAGGGGTGTACGGATATTTTAGTAAATAATTTTGCAGACGAACTTTTGCATCTTCTTGCCGAAGCTCAAACGCATCGGCCGACATGTAAAACTCGGATTCCTGAATTTGACCCGCCTGAGTCGGTTTCGTTTCTTTCAAAAATGCTTCGAAACTGCGGTACGAAGCAGCAAATTTATGTTGCGTGAAAAGTTCTTTCCCCTGGTTGAACAGGACATCGGAGTTGGTGTAAATAAGTGTGTGCTGCCCGAACATTGTACTGGCAAAACTTATCAAAAGCAGGTGTAAAACAATTATTTTTTTCATCATATTTTGAATAAATTCATAATTTTAGTTCTCTGTATAGACGTAGTTATGGTGCGTCCCCTAACGTACTTCTTATCCTAATTTTAGAAATTGGTATTGCTTTGCAGAAACATTCCAACTCCTTTTTGTATCGATTTTAGTCCGAAATGTTCTGTTTTTACATCTTTTAATGGCACGAAAAAACAATCTGCCACATCATCCGAGGCGGTTAGTTGACTGTCATCCGCAATTTTACAAGTGAAAAATAGATCCAATGTAGGAATCGTCATTCCACTGTACTCGTATAGGTTTGGTAGCGAGAAAATGTATTTGTAATCAATTACTTTGGCTTGCAATTCCTCCTTGATTTCGCGTATCATAGCTTCTTCGCCTGTTTCATTTCCGTCAACGAATCCGCCAGGTAAATCCCAGGTTCCTTTTTCGGGTTCTTTGCCACGTTTGCAGACCAACAAATCGCCCGCTTCATTTATGATAAATGCTGCAACTGCTGCCGATGGATTTATATAAAAAACAAATCCGCACGATTCACAACGTTTTGATTTTTCGTTGTTTTGTGCAAATTTGTCTGAGCCACATGCAGGGCAGTGTGTGAATAATTTAGAAAAATGCATAACGAACCTATTTGTGATATTTAATTCTTACAAAGATACAATGAAAAATTGAAAATGTGATTGTTTGAAAATGTGCTGGTCGACAATTCCACAATGACACTGTTCATGGTTCGTTTCCAGGAGTTGAATTTGCACCAAACACTATGCCTAAACGTCAAAAAAGCATTGTTGGTATATATAAAATTAGTTAATGCTTTCAGCTTTGTTCATAACTTTTGTGTAAGCAGTTTATTTAATTGCATTTAAAGTATTATTTTTGCAAAAAATACTGAAGCCCATGAGCCGAAAATTGTCTTATTCAGTGGATGATGAATCCAACGACCTTGTAAAAAAGTATGAGCAGTACCTTGCCGGATCTGCCAACGGCTATTTCGATGTCGAAGAATTAGGAAGTATTGTGGAATATTACCTCCGACGCGGTCGTACTAAGGATTCTGCAAAAGCTCTGGAGTTTGGATTTAAACTGCACCCAAATAGCAATGTGCTAAAAGCCAAACGTGCCAAAACATACTTGGCTACAGGTGATGAGATTAAAGCGCTTCGAATTCTCGACTCGCTTACCGAAACCAGTGATTATGAGGTATTGTTACTTAAAGTGGAAGTGCTGGTAAAAATGGAGCGTTTTCATGAAGCTGACTTGTTGATTGCCGATATAATTATACAGGAAAATTCTGATATCGATAATGTTTGTCTGGACATTGCCTTTATCTTTTTGACTAAAGGAAACTATGCGCAAGCAATGTTGATGCTCGAAAAAGGAGATGCTGTTAATCCAAAGAATATCGATTTGCTTTTTGAGTTGGCATTTTGTTACGAACAAAATAGCGATTACGAAAAAGCAATAGATACTTACAACCGGATTATTGATATTGATTCATACACCGATGAAGCCTGGTTCAACCTGGGTCAGATTTATTTTGCCCTTCAGGATTTTCATAAAGCACTGGAAGCCTATGAATTTGCACTTACTATAGACGAGAATGATTCGCTGACCTGCCTTCAAAAAGGGCACGTCCATTTTCAACTCGATCAGTTTGAGCAAGCCATAGAGTGTTATACGGACTATAAACGAATGACTTCCAATTTGTGGGAAACGGAAATTTTTATTGCCGAATGCCTTGAAAAAATGGAGCGTTATGATGAGTCTATTGTGTCGTACAAGCAGTCGTTAAGTGTTCACCCGAATAATTACGATGCGCTTACGGGTATAGGTATTTGCTTGTTGGAACTTGAAAAATTTGTTGAGAGTAAAGAGTATATTGAACAAGCGCTGGCTATTGATCCTGATGCGGCAGATGCATGGGTGTATCTTGCTGAAGCTTTCATTGGTTTGGACGAAACCGAACATGCATTAGAATCTTATTTGAAATCAGTTGCGCTGGATATTGATCAGCCTGATACCTTGATGGCCATTGCTAATATTTATCTTGAAAAATATGATTACGAATCGGCTTTGCGCTATTATATAGATGCTCAAGCGCTTGATAGTACGTTAGAGTACATAAATTTATTTATTGGCGTTGTGTATTTTAAAATGGATAAGGTGATGGAAGCCATTCCGTATCTGAAAAAAGCGGTTGATGAAAACGATCAGTCAGCTGATTTGTTTCTCGAACTGTGCCCTGAAGCAATTGATAAATTACTTCTCGATAGCTAATTGAGTCTTTTGTAGATATATTGTTTTAAAGATTATTTCAGATAAGACTTTTAATTAAATTCTTGTAACCATTTACTTCATTTATGATTAAAAAATTCCTTTTTATAGCCGCCTTGTTTTTTGTAACTCTTGGCGCACAAGCAACTCCAACTACTGAAGCGATTCCTGCATCCAACGATTCTTTGAGCTTTATTCAACATATCGAAGAATGGTACAAATTAAATACGAACTATTTTAGCATTACAGTTCTAATGGCTGCTGAGAGTTCCATCCTTCCTGTACCTTCGGAAATGGTAATTCCACCGGCTGTATACGTAGCTATGGATCCAAAAAGCGACTTGAGTATATTTTGGATTATCTTTTTTGGAACGCTTGGTGCAATGATTGGTGCGTCTTTTAACTATTTTATGGCGATGTGGTTGGGACGTCTGGTGATTTATAAATTTGCCGATAGTAAGTTTGGGAAGCTGCTGATGTTGAGTAGCGAAAAGATTAAGAAAAGCGAGAAGTTTTTCAACGATCATGGAAAAACCTCTACTTTTATCGGTCGACTGATACCTGTGGTTCGTCACCTAATCTCCATTCCTGCCGGTTTGGCCAAAATGAATTACTTCAGCTTTTTGTTGTACACTTTTTTAGGTGCCGGTCTTTGGAATATTGTACTTGCATTGTTGGGTTATCTGGCCGGTTCGAATCGCGATATGATTGATAAATACAGCCATGAATTGTCGTACGTTTTTGTAGGCATTGGTGTTGTGTTGTTGATTTGGCTGATTGCTAAAAGCGTACGTAAAAAAAATAATCCGGCTTCAAAATGAAACAGTTTGGTTTGATAGGTTTGCCGCTAGGGCATTCCTTTTCTAAAAAATTCTTTAGCACTAAATTCGAAACGGAAAATATTGATGCTCAATACAATTTGTATGAACTACAAAATGTATCGGAATTATTGGGTCTCAAAGAAAAACCGCAACTCTGTGGCTTGAATGTCACTATTCCATACAAACAGCAAGTAATTCCTTTGCTCGACGAACTTGACGAGACAGCTGCCCAAATTGGTGCTGTGAATGTCATTAAGTTTATTCGTAAAGACGGTGGATTACGCTTGAAAGGATATAATTCGGATGCCATTGGGTTCGAAAGTTCTATCAGTCCGCTGTTGAAGGATTGTCATAAAAAAGCGCTTATTCTGGGTACAGGTGGTGCTTCTAAAGCAATTGATTATACGCTTCGAAAATTAGGGATTACTACCACTTTTGTGTCCCGGACTGCGAAGGCAGGTGCACTGACTTATCAGCAACTGACAGAAGCTGTGATGGCAGATTACCTTGTAATTGTCAATGCCTCTCCTGTTGGTACATTCCCGCATGTAGATGAATGTCCGGATATCCCTTATCAGTTTCTAGGTTCAAATCATTTACTTTTTGATGCGGTATACAATCCTCCACTTACTTTGTTTCTTCAAAAAGGGCAGGAGCAAGGTGCTCAGGTTTTGAACGGTGAGGGTATGCTTATCGGGCAGGCACTGGCGGCATGGGAAATATGGGAAGAATAGCTTTCTGAAAGTTTGATTTAATTGTCCAATAACTCTGAAAATATGAAAGCTAAATTTGAAGGAGTAACTGTTTTTATTGTCAATACTAAATCATTTAACCGGGGAGCTGCAGTGACAATACCGGGCGTGGGTATTTTTGTTGGGAGGAAGTGTTCTCAAGATACCGATTTGTTGCGTCATGAGTTTGGACATGTGTTGCAATTTCGTCAAAAAGGCTTCTTCTATTTTTGGTTCAAAATAGCTCCAGCCAGCCTGCGAAGCGCCTTTCTTAGTTCTAAAAGAGAGAATCATATCCACATGCACACATGGACGGAATATACCGCTAATCAATTATCGTACGAGTATTTCAACCGGCCTACCGATTGGGATTTTCGTAATTTTCCTCTTACAGATTTTTGATTATTTAAAGGAATTTCTTTTGTTGTTAAGGAATTGTTCTTACTGCTTACTTCTTACCGCTGAAAATAGCCCTTCGCACGCATTTTCCAATAAGTCAATCACATTTTCGAAGCCCTGATCGCCACCATAATAGGGGTCGGGAACGTAGGTAGCCTCTGATTTCGGACAGAAATCTACCATGCGATGAATTTTTGATACTTCTTCGCTGGTCATAGCCAACGATTTTACGTCATCGAAATTCCTGTCGTCCATAACAATTATCCAGTCAAATTTACCGAAATCAGCTCTGGTAAACTTCCTCGATCGGTGCATTAGCGTGTAGCCTCGTTTCTCAGCAAAAAAGCGCATTCTTCTGTCGGCCAGTTCACCTATGTGAACTCCCAGTGTTCCTGCAGAATCAATATTGAAATTGGATGATTGTCCTTCGCGATCAAGTATCGAAAGGAAAACGCCTTCGGCCATTGGTGAGCGACAAATATTGCCCAAGCAAACAAAAAGAATGGAAGTTGGAGTCATAAATAGTCGGTGATGAAAGGAAATCCCCTAAATCTTTTAGTCGATTTAGGGGAATTTTATTTTTTAGATTGATAAGATTGAAAGCACTCCCAGTAATGTATCATTAACGGGTTTATCGTCTTTAATCGCTTTGGTGAAAGGAACATGAACGATTTCGTCGTTTACAATTCCAATCATGATGCTTCGTTGTTCATCAAGTAAAGCGTCAATTGCTGCCACTCCCATGCGACTTGCTAAAATACGGTCGTAAGCAGTTGGCGAACCTCCACGTTGAATATGTCCAAGAATGGTTACACGTACGTCGTACTCAGGATGTTCTTTGTTCATAAGTGCAGCTAATGCAGTTGCACCACCTGTAATTTCACTTTCGGCAACAATCACGATGCTACTGTTTTTTGATTTACGGAAGCCATTTTTAATCAACTCTTCCAGTTGATCTTCCTGTGTTTCGCGTTCGGGAATAATAGCTGCTTCGGCACCCGAAGCTAAAGCGCTGTTTAATGCCAAAAAGCCTGCATCACGTCCCATTACTTCGATAAAGAATAAACGTTCGTGCGAAGAAGCTGTATCGCGGATTTTGTCTACAGCTTCAACAATGGTATTGAGTGCCGTGTCGTATCCAATGGTCGAATCGGTACCATACAGGTCGTTATCGATAGTTCCCGGAAGACCTACAATTGGCACATTATATTCCTGAGCAAAAATACGAGCTCCGGTAAAAGTACCGTCACCACCGATTACCACCAATGCATCGATTTCAGCAGCTTTCATATTCTCATAAGCCAGTTTTCTGCCTTCCGGCGTACGAAATTCTGCACAGCGTGCACTCTTTAGAATGGTGCCGCCCTGTTGAATGATATTACTTACATTTTGCGTTTGAAATTCAATGATTTCATTTGATATCAAACCTTTGTAGCCTCTGTAAATCGCTTTCACGCGTATGCCGTTGAAAATAGCGGCACGAGTTACCGAACGAACGGCAGCATTCATTCCCGGTGCGTCTCCTCCGGAGGTTAGCACGCCAATACATTTAATTTCGTATTTCATTTCTGTTTAAAAAAATATGTGTGTAAAATAGTAACAATTATCTTCTTTATACCTGCAATGCAAGTTCATTCAATTTGTTTGCTACTGCTTCCATTTGCCAACTTGGTGTGGAGGTAGCACCACATATACCTATTTTCTTTGTCAGATCCAGATTTAGTGCTTCAACTTCACTGGCTTCAGATACAATATAGGTATTCGGGTTAATTTTTTTGCTGTGTTCGTACAGTACTTTTCCGTTCGAACTCTTTTTTCCGCTGACAAATACTACTATATCATTTTGTTCTGCAAATGTAGTAATATTTGGAATTCTATTAGCCACTTGACGGCAAATTGTGTCAGTATTTTCAAAAATAGCACTTTTATCTGTCTTTTCGGCAACCGTGGTTACGAGTTTATTGAACCCGTCGAGCGATTTTGTAGTTTGCGAAAACAGGCGAATGTTTTTCGAAAAATCCACTTTGTATAAATCATCTTCGCTTTCAATCACAATTGCTTCGTCGTTGGTTTGACCCATAAGTCCATTTACTTCCGCATGTCCGATATGTCCGTAAATAACTATTTGTGTATCAGGTGTTGGTCTGGTTTCGTAAGCATTTTTAATGCGCGATTGCAGTTTTAATACCACCGGGCACGAAGCGTCAATGAGAGTAATATTGTTTTTCTTAGCCGTTTCATACGTGCTGGGTGGCTCTCCATGTGCGCGAAGCAATACTTTGGCATTGTGCAGTTTAGCTAACTCCTCGTGATCAATGGTGATTAATCCCATTTTAGCGAGTCGTTCCACCTCTAATCCATTATGTACTATGTCGCCAAGGCAATAAAGTGTTTCGCCTTTGGCCAGTTCTTCTTCCGCTTTTGTAATGGCTTTTACTACTCCAAAGCAAAAGCCCGATTTTTGATCAATTTCGATATTTGGCATACAAATTTAAATTAATAATTAATAGTTTACAAGTCAAACCTGCCACTTTATTCCAACGGAATAGCAAGTTTAATGTTGCGTAATTGCAAACTATTGTAACGTTTTTTCTGCGAACAAAGTTCGTAGAATTTCCCGTTGCTCTTCTCTTGTCAAATTCGAATTATCTATTTCAATGGCATCATCTGCTTTTCTGAGTGGGCTTTCCGCACGGTTTTGATCGCGATCATCACGTTCTATCACATTTGCCAATACATCTTCATAGTTCACTTCTTCGCCTTTTTCCACCATTTCATCAAAACGTCTTTGGGCTCTTGTTTCGGGCGATGCGGTTAGGAAGATTTTGAGCTCTGCAGTTGGAAAAACAACAGTTCCAATATCTCGTCCATCCATAACTATGCCTTTCTTATCGCCCATTAGTTGTTGTTGACGAACTAATTCTCTTCGCACAAATCCGAGTGTGCTTACGCGGCTGGCTCCGTTGGCGACTTCCAATGTTCTTATTTCGTTCTCAATATTTTTTCCGTTCAGGTATGTTTCAGAAATGCCTTTTTCGTTGGTTCTGAATTCAATGAGTATAGAGCTGATGTGAGCTTCCAGTGCTTCTGAGTTTATTTCTGAGTCTGACATCCAACCATTTTGTATGCAAAATAGCGAAACGGCACGATACATTGCACCGGTGTCCACGTAAACATATCCGGCTTCGCGAGCCAGTTCTTTTGCCATGGTGCTTTTACCACAACCCGAAAAGCCATCAATGGCAACAATTATTTTTTTCATCTATTTAAAATCAGTAATATGCAACTTTTTAATTCAATTACAGTCTAAACTCGTTTAAATTGGTTGTAATTGAGAATTGATATGAGTAATTGCCAACCTGGAATTGTGTCATTCCAAAGCCGGCTTGAAATTTATAAATTTTCACTCCTCCGCCAAACGAAAAGCCGGCTGTACTTTTAAAGCCATTCATACTCATCTCTTTTTGGCGACGATGATTGTATCCAACAGACAGGTAGAAATTCTTAGTTGGCACAAACTCAGCTGCAAAAATGGTATGACGGAAGAACATATCTACAAAGCCAATCTTTTTTGTGTCAGTCACCGTAGCTGTTGTTTCAGCGGGCTGATTCGTCGATTGATATGTTAAATCCCATTGTTGTAGATCGTGCAAAGTAAATGACAATCGCAATGGCGCATGTCTGAATTTTTTCGTCATACCTAGTTGTATGTTGAACGGCAACGATTCTAAATGTTGCCCGTTTTCGTCGGCATAATAGCCTTTTAGTTGCGTTCCAATGTTTCTAAGCACCAGCCCAGCCGAAAAAAGGTTGGCTGTATCTTTATAACTTGCGCCCAAATCCATTGCCAGTCCGTAGCTGGTGTACCGTTCATATGCCGAATAAACAGGTTTTAAAGTGGCGCCGACTGAATATTTTTCGGACAATGGTCTGGCGTATATTAAACTTATTGCTAAATCTTTAGCGGTAAATTCACCAATGACTTCATTCTGAACAGTGGTTTCTTTAAATAAGCCGTAATCAACATATTGTATACCAACGGCAAAATAATTTTTAGCTCCAATAGTTCTTCCGTATACTGCCGATCCGAATTTAATATTGGCCAAATAATTGGCCATATTGATACCTAGCGTGTTGTGCGTTTCTGTCGTTAATAATGCAGGGTTTTGAAACCCGAAATTAATATCATTGTCGTTCAGCGAAACATTTGATCCGCCCAATGCTGCAAGACGTGATGAGACCGGTAAGTCAAGAAATTTATAGATTCCACTACCGGCTTGCGGAAATGCAGACTGAATGGTAAGAATAATGAATAAAAATATAATAATTGTCTTGTGCATTCCGAGCTAATTTGATGACAATGGAAGTTCAAGTTTACGAAATAGATTTACCCATTTTTCTCTCAAAAAAAACATTCAAAGATACACAAATTTTGTGGGTGAGAGAAAAAATTTATCGATTTATAAAACTTCAAACGTTAATTAATGTGTAGGCTTTCAATATAAAATAGATATACAAAGTAGAAATCGCTTTTTCGTCTCGAAATATAATTAGCTCTGTTTTTTATAAAGAGTAGAATGATTTCTTAAAATTTCTAATGTTGTTTGCCCGGTTATCTGTTTTTATTTATCTTTCGGTTGTTAGTAGAATACTTATTTGTCTTTTAACTTGAAACGTAAAAAACTATTATCTCTGAAAGTATTGTTGTATCTTTGTATCGCAGCAAATAATTGGGATTTTGTTTGATTGTGTAAAACTGCTGAATGTGAGTGGTTTCGCTAGTCATGCATATTGTTGTTCAATTGTTTATGTGCTTTCTGAAGTTTGAAATTGATACTAAAATACGAAATATGAAAACCGAAATATACGAAGAAAAAGCTGTACTTGTAGGTGTAATTACCCAACTTCAGAATGAAGCTAAAGCCCGCGAATATGTTGATGAACTTGCTTTTTTGGCAGAAACAGCCGGTGCTTCGCCCGAAAAAATATTCATGCAACGTCTGGAGTATCCTAACCCCAAGACATATGTTGGGCCAGGTAAATTGTTTGAGATAAAAACTTTTGTTGATGAGAATGAGATTGGTGTGGTTATTTTTGACGATGAATTAACCCCAAAACAGCTGCGCAATATTGAGGCCGAACTAAAAGTTTTGATTTTGGACAGAACGAGTCTTATTCTGGACATTTTTGCCAAAAGAGCACAAACAGCAAGTGCTAAAACACAGGTGGAACTTGCTCAGTGTCAGTATATGTTACCACGACTTACTCGTTTGTGGACTCACTTGGAGCGTCAACGAGGTGGTATTGGTATGCGTGGTCCGGGTGAAACACAAATTGAAACCGACCGCCGGATTATTCTTACTAAGATTGCGTTGCTGAAACAAAACCTGAAGGATATTGACCAACAAATGACCACTCAACGGAAGAACCGTGGAAAAATGGTGCGTGTGGCTTTGGTGGGTTATACCAATGTGGGGAAATCTACACTGATGAATTTGTTGAGTAAATCGGACATATTTGCAGAAAACAAATTATTTGCAACGCTCGATACCACTGTTCGTAAGGTGATAATTGACAACCTTCCATTTTTACTCTCCGATACTGTTGGTTTTATACGCAAATTGCCTCACCATTTGGTGCAATCGTTTAAATCGACCCTCGACGAAGTGCGTGAGGCCGATCTATTGTTGCATGTAGTCGATGTGTCGCATCCGAATTTTGAAGAACAGCTGGAAGTGGTAAACGAGACCTTGAAGGAGATTGATCCGCAACAGAAGCAAATGATTTTGATATTCAATAAAATAGATGCTTTTAGTTATGTGCCAAAAGAAGCGGACGACTTAGCTCCAGAGAAACGTGAGAACATAAGTCTGGAAGAATTAAAAAAAACATGGATGGCTAAAATGCACGACAACTGCATCTTTATTTCAGCTCGCGAAAAAGATAATATTGATAATCTGAAGGCTTTAATGTATGAAAACATCAAAGCTATCCACGTGGAGCGATATCCATACAATGATTTTTTGTTTCAGAATTATGATGAGATAACTGAGTAACGGTCGTGCCTGCATGGAACTGCAACTTATTCAAAGCAAAATATATGAAATCAGGGGACAGCGAGTAATGCTCGATCGTGATTTGGCGGAAATGTACGGTGTGGAAACGCGTGTGTTGAATCAGGCTGTAAAACGAAATATCAACAGGTTCCCCGATGACTTCATGTTTCAACTTACAAAAATCGAATGGAAAAACATGTCATCACAAATTGTGACGACATCAGGGAATAAGCGCCCAAAATCTTCTCTTCCATTGGTTTTTACAGAACATGGGGTAACTATGTTGTCAAGTGTACTCAGAAGTGACATAGCCGTCAATATGAGTATTCAGATAGTGCGTGCTTTCGTCGCTATTCGCCAACTAGTTTCAAATCCACCTGTGGATCGGATAGGAGAACTTCAAAACGAATTACTGGAACTTAAGGACTATTTAGAAGATATTTTTAAAGATCAAAACGATATTAACGAAGATACTCAAATTCAAATAGAGTCAATAAATCAATCGCTAGCAGAATTGCATGTAGTTAAAAATACGACAAATAAGCCCCGTAGGCCTATTGGCTATATTAGGCCTGAAGGAGAATAAAATATATCAACTCAGAGTTTGAAAACTTTAGAATGGATAGCTTAGTTTCAAGCTGCGAACAATAAATATAAATCAATGATAACCGTGAACGGTTGACAAAAAAACATGACAAATTATCGTCCACTCTTAGATAAAGAAATAGCTACACTAACAGTTTACGGTTGCTCTGCCGAAGATTGGAAACAAGTGCAGGTTGTTGAGGGTTTTTCGGCCTCTTATTTTTATAATGTGCATTTTTCCGGCAACGTATATCTGGGGACTTATACCAAAATTTTCGAACTCCCGGGTGGGGTGAAAAAACATTCGGGAATTTTTAATTGCCATTTGCACGATTGTGTGATTGGTAATGACGTTTTTATTGATAAAATTAATAATTATATCGCCAATTTTGAAATTGGCGATGAAGCTTATATCGACAATGTAAATTTGATGTTGACGGAAGGCGAATCTGCTTTTGGTAACGGAACGAAAGTGCCGGTTATGATTGAAGCCGGTGGTCGTGAAGTGGCTATTTTTGATCAACTGTCTGCTCCTTTAGCCTATATGCTGACTTTCTATCGTTATAACCATATGGCAATTAAAGCGCTGGAAGCTAAAATCGAAAGCTATGTTGATTCGCAAAAATCGAATAAAGGTAGCATTGGAAAAAATGTGCGTATTACAAATTGCGATAGTTTGAAAAATGTGCGCATTGGTGACTGTACAGTAATTGAAGGTGCTTTGTTACTTGAAAATGGGACAGTTAATTGTAATGAGCAAGCCCCCGTTTATATCGGGCGTGGTGTGCAATGTACTAATTTTATAATCAATTCGGGGACAACGGTTTCGGAATCAGCCCTGATTTCGAATTGCTTTGTTGGACAGGGTTGTATTATCAGTAAACAATTTTCGGCCATTGATTCCCTCTTTTTTGCAAACTGTCAGGGATTACACGGTGAGGCGGTTTCAATTTTTGCAGGTCCTTACACAGTTACACATCATAAATCCACCTTGATGCTCACTGCTTTATATTCGTTTATGAATGCCGGTAGCGGGACGAATTTTAGCAATCATATGTATAAGCTTGGTCCTGTACATCAGGGAATTACTGAACGTGGTGTAAAAACTTCGAGCGATTCGTATGTTATGTGGCCGGCAAAAATAGGAGCATTTACAGTGGTACTGGGTCGTCATAAAGGTAATCCGGATATTTCGAATCTGCCATTTTCATATTTGCTGGAAAATGATGGTGAAAGTAGTTTGTTGCCCGGCATAAATCTTCATAGTGCAGGGACTATTCGCGATGTGCAAAAATGGCCAAAACGCGATACCCGTACGGATGAAAAGAAGCTAGACTCCATTAATTTTGATTTTTTGTCGCCATATACTTTGTCGAAAGCTCAGAAAGGAATTGAAATTCTGAATGGATTGTTGCTGACTATGGATGCAAGTGCGTCATTTGTTTGGTATCAGAATTGTAAATTCAAACGCTCATCTATCAAAAAAGGGATTGAATTGTACGAAATGGCGATTGATCAATTTATAGGAGAAAAAGTTGTTGAAAGGCTCAAATATGAACATAATGATTTGAAAGAAAATCTTCTGAAATTATTACTCGATGATTCGGATGTAGGGGTTGGGGAATGGGTTGATATGGCTGGTTTAATTGCGCCCCAACAAGCAGTTGAAGGGCTGCTAAACAAAATTGCAAATGAAAACATACCAATCGAAGCTATTCAAAATAATTTGAGTGAGATTCATGCCGCTTATTCAGACTTTTCTTGGAATTGGGCTAAAGATATACTTGAAAAACAACTCGGTAAATCAGTCGTTGAGATGGAGATTCAAGATTTTGTTACAGTAATCGAAAAATGGAAGAAGTCAGTACTGACTTTTAATGATTTAATATTGAGGGATGCTAAAAAAGAATTCAATGCTGTTTCAAGAACCGGTTTTGGAATGGATGGCGACGATGCAGATAAGCAACTCGATTTTGATGCTGTGCGGGGTACGTTCGATGATAATGCTTTTGTGAAAGAAATAAACACTCAAATGAATAAAACTACAGAGATAGCCGAAAAACTGATTGCTCAATTAGAAAATATGAAAAATTGACTCCTCTGAACTTATCTACTAAATAATCATGAATAACTTTAATTTTTATAGTCCAACCTCTTTCGTGTTCGGAAAAGGTCGTGAAACTGAAGCCGGGAAATATGTAAAACGTTTTGGTGGAACGAAGGTGCTGATTCATTTTGGTGGCGGCTCTGTGCTGAGAAGCGGTCTGCTTGATCGTGTAAAAACTTCCCTGGCGAATGAAAATATAACTTTTACTCAGTTGGGTGGTGTAATGCCAAATCCACGCAGTGGGTTGGTGTATGAAGGCATTGAACTTTGCAAACGAGAAAATATAGACTTTATTCTGGCTGTTGGCGGTGGAAGCGTTATCGACTCGGCTAAAGCTATTGCACTTGGTGCGTTGTATGATGGCGATTTTTGGGATTTTTATCAGGGGAAACAAGCTGAGAAAGCCTTACCTGTGGCAACTATACTGACCATTTCTGCTGCGGGAAGTGAAGGATCGACTGGCTCGGTTATTACTCACGAAACCGGCATGCTGAAGAGAGCTGCTAACAGCGATGCATTGCGTCCTGTTTTTTCTATCCTCAATCCAGAATTGACTTGTACATTGCCGGCATTTCAAACAGCTTGTGGAGCTACCGATATGATGGCGCACGTGTTGGAACGTTATTTTACGAATACAAAGGATGTTGAAATAACCGATCGTTTGTGCGAAGCAGTACTTCTGACAGTGATTAAAGAAGCCCCAAAAGCGTTGGCGAATCCAGCGGACTATGAGGCTCGCGCTAATATTATGTGGGCAGGAATGGTTGCTCATAATGATATTTGCGGAGTAGGACGTGAGCAGGACTGGTCGACCCACCAAATTGAGCATGAACTATCCGCATTGTACGATGTGGCTCATGGTGCGGGGTTAGCAGTGATGTTCCCGGCCTGGATGAAACATGTGATGCAACACGATGTAATGCGTTTTGCACAGTTTGCCGTTAGGGTGTGGGGTTGTGAAATGGATTTTCAAAATCCGGAAAATACTGCGAAACAGGGCATTGATAAGTTTGAACAATTTCTGACTTCTATCGGTATGCCAATTCGTTTCTCGGAACTTGGAGCCAAAGCAGAAGATATTCCGACTTTGCTTAAAGTGCTGGGATTAGGTGGTCAGACATTGGGTAGTTTTGTGAAACTTAACGAAGAAGATGTGAAGCAAATTTACGAATTGGCGGTGTAATTATTTTTGCTGCTTATTATGGAAACTTTAAAGAAACAACTATTCCATTCGATAAAAGAGATTATTCTACAAGCCCGGCAACGAGTGTTCAGAATGGTCAACTCCAGTTTGCTTGATACTTATTGGCAAGTTGGGCGGCTCATTGTTGAGGATGAACAAGGTGGAAGTGTACGTGCCGAATATGGTAAAAATGTGTTGAAAGAGCTTGCCCGAGAACTCACAGAGGAATTTGGGAAGGGATTTGATGAGAGCAATCTTCGGAATATGCGCTCCTTTTACAATAGTTTTCCAATTCGTGACACATTGCGTCACGAATTGAGTTGGTCGCATTATAGATTGTTGTCCAGATTGGATTCAGACGAAAAAAGACTCTATTATTTAAATGAAAGTATTACCAATAACTGGAATAGCCGTGCCTTACAGCGGCAGATCAACTCTTTGACTTTTGATCGTGTATTGGTTCGTTCAACAGAAATGACTGGAGTTTTGACTGCCCAAAATATTTTAAAGGATCCCTATATCTTTGAATTTTTAGGATTACCAAGTGAAGTTAAAAACAGTGAGTACTCGATTGAAAGTGCAATATTAGATCATATCCAGCAATTTCTACTTGAAATGGGTAAAGGTTTTGCATTTGTAGCACGACAGCAGCATATTGTTACTGAAACTTCAGACTTTTACATTGATTTGGTTTTCTATAATTATCTACTGAAATGTTTTGTGATTATTGATCTGAAAACTGGAACGCTGACGCACCAGGATATTGGTCAGCTGGATATGTATGTGAGAATGTATGATGATTTGAAATTGAGCGATGGGGATAATCCCAGTATCGGTATTTTACTTTGTTCAGACAAAGATGAGACAATAGTTAAGTATTCGGTATTGTCAGATAATAATAAAATGTTTGCAAGCAAGTATTTATTGTATTTGCCTAAAGAAGAAGAATTAAAACAAATAATAGATGAAGACCGAGTGCGGTTTGATTTAAATAAAGAAATAGAATAAACAGCCAAAATGAACGATATTATTCCAACGAAAGAACTCCACATTACCATTGACAGCCTTGCTGCTCAAATTTCACTTCCGGCTTCAAAAAGTATAAGCAATCGCGCTTTGATATTGGATGCTTTGTCGTACAGCCCTTACGATATTGAAAATCTGGCAGATTGCGATGATACGAATGTGTTGGTGAGTGCATTGGACTCAAATAGTACCACTTTTGATATCGGTGCTGCCGGAACAACCATGCGTTTTCTTACTGCTTTTTTGTCGAAAACGGTTGGTGAATGGGTAATTACGGGTAGTGAACGCATGAAACAGCGTCCCATCAAATTGCTGGTGGATGCACTCAATGGCCTTGGGGCGAGGATTGAGTATCTCGAAAATGATGGTTATCCACCGTTGAAAATAGTTGGTAGTGCTCTTGTTGGTGGCGAAATTCATCTGAAAGGAAACGTGAGCAGTCAGTATATCTCCGCATTGATGATGATAGCACCATGCATGCTGAAAGGGCTGAAAATCGTGCTGGAAGGCAAGATTATTTCCAGGCCTTATATCAATATGACCATGCAAATGATGGATGAATATGGAATTGATGTTGATTTTTTAGGAAATGTTATTCAGATAGAACCTCAGGAATATCAGCCAATTCCTTATAAAGTAGAATCAGACTGGTCGGCGGCATCGTATTGGTACGAAATACTTTCGTTGGTAGGTAAAGGTGGCGTTTTTCTCAAAGGGTTGGGCGAAAATAGCTATCAGGGAGATAGCAAAGTAGCTGATCTATTTGAACAGTTAGGGGTTAAAACATCGTACATGGAAGATGGTGTTTTATTGTCGCCAAATGGTGAACTGACCACAAGGATGGAATACGACTTTGCCGATGAACCTGACTTGACACAAACATTTGCCGTTACTTGCTGTTTGAGAGGTATTCCGTTTAAATTTAGTGGTTTAGAAACTCTTAAGATAAAGGAGACGGATCGGATTGCTGCATTGATTAACGAATTGGCTAAGCTGGGTTATGTGGTTTACGAACCTGCCGAAAGTCAGTTGGCATGGGATGGGGACCGTTGTGAACCGGCTTCACCGATAAGCATTGCCACTTATCACGATCATCGAATGGCTATGGCTTTTGCACCTGCTGCCCTGGTTACTCCAATTATTGTTGAGAATCCACAAGTGGTAACTAAGTCGTACCCCGGTTTCTGGGGTGATTTTGAAAAACTATCAAATTGATTTTTTGTAACTGCTGAAGAAATCTGAATGTTCAATATCCAAAATATAAGCAAGCGATTTTCCGAAAATTTTGTGTTACAAAATTTTTCGTTTCAGATATCTCGTGGCGATAAGGTGAATATCACCGGACGTTCGGGTATTGGAAAAACAACCTTGTTTCGTTTGCTGCTGGGATTTGAGAAGCCGGATAGCGGGACTATTTCTTTCGAAGGTAACGTTCTGACAGATACCTCCGTTTGGGAATTGCGCCGACGTGTTGCGTATGTGAGTCAGGATTTAAGTATTGGCACAGGAAAAGTTCAGACTCTGTTTGATGAGACTCTGTCGTTCAGAGCAAATTTGAAATATAAAGAAGGAGCCGCAATTGAAATACCACAACTTTTTGATTATTTTGAATTGCATGATAGTTTGTTGCAAAAAGATATTGAAACGTTGTCGGGTGGTGAAAAGCAGCGTGTTGCCATTGTTAATTCACTGCTTTTGAAACGGGATATTTTTTTTCTGGACGAGATTAGCTCCGCGCTCGATAAACCATTAAGAATTAAAGTCCTCGATTACTTCTTGCTGAATCCAGGCTTTACAGTTTTGTCTATCTCTCACGATAATTATTTGCCCTCGGGAGTTGAAATTAAAGCACTAAAATTGAATTGACTATGAATGGTGCTACTGATTTGTCTGCTTTATCGATGTTTATGTGTGCCATTTTGCTGCTCGTGCCATTGATTGCTGTTTGGTATTTTAAGCTCGGGATTACAAAAAATCTTGTTACTTCTACTTTGCGGATGGCTGTTCAATTGGTATTGATTGGCTTTTTTCTCGAATATGTTTTTAAATTCAACAATTGGTTTTTGAATTTGCTCTGGTTTCTTGTAATGATTAATGCTGCCAGTTTTTCAGTAATCAAAAATTCAGGACTCAGAATAAAGCAATTTGCTCTACCCGTTTTGCTCTCATTCATTATCGCCAATTTCTTTGTCGTTCTTTACTTCAATTATTTTATTGCCCATCTCGATTTTATTCTCGATGCCAAATATATGATTGCTATCGGCGGAATGGTATTGGGTAACTCTTTACGATCCAATGTGATAGGGTTGGGCGATTTTTATAAATCTTTGAGGAGAGATGAGCAGCTCTATTTTTATAAACTTGCATTGGGAGCTACAAAGTACGAAGCCTTATTGCATTTTGCGAAAAAGAGTTTTGTTTCGGCTTTAAATCCGACCATAGCTACTATGGCTACCATGGGGATTGTTTCGCTTCCGGGCATGATGACCGGACAGATTCTTGGTGGGTCGGTGCCTTTGGTAGCCATTAAATATCAAATTGCGATTATGATTGCTATTTTGGCATCAACGGTTTTGAGTATTTCCTTAGGTATTTTGTTTACTGTCGGGTACTCATTCCATAAAAATGGAACATTAAAAAAAGAGATATTCAGAACTAATCTTTAAATAGGTTTGTGCAAACTTATTTTCCTTGTTCGCTTTTACGGGGTAGTGGCCTTTGTTAACTGTTCTAGCACCTCATAAACAATCGGGCAGGTGGCTGCATTTTTTATTGATAAATTATAAATTTGATAAAATCGTTTGCGGTCGGTGTGTGGATATTCCCGGCAAGCTTTTGGGCGTGATTCGTAGATGGAGCAATAATTATCGTCTCCCAAAAATGGACAAGGCATTGACTGAAAAACAGTATCACCGTCTTCATCCACGCGCAGGTAATTTTTAATCACATCTGCAGCTTTCATCCTCAAAGCTTTAGCCATTCGCTCAATGTCTTTGTCGGTGATGCGGGGACCAAGTGACCGACAACAGTTGGCACATTTCAAACAATCGGTACAGGATGAGACTTTATCGTGCAATGCCTGTACGCGAAGATCCATTCCTTCGAGTTTTTTCTTGTTTTTAATATAAAATCGTTTCCATTCGGGTTCCGATTTTGCCGCCAGCAAAGGCAATAATTTAGAATCTATTTGTTTGCTCACAAATGTTTTAGGGTTTAATTTGGGCTTGCAAAAGTAGCTAAATATATGTTAGAATTCAAATTATTTGTGTTTTTCCATAAAAAAATAGTATCTTTGCAGCCGTTTTTATTTATAACACACATAGTATTATATGAGTCTATTAAGTAATGTATTGGGGCAATATGATGCACCTCAACAAGCAAAAGATATGGGTGTGTATCCATATTTCCGTCCGATTGAGTCTGACCAAGATACGGTTGTAACAATTGATGGTAAAAGAGTTTTGATGTTTGGGTCTAACAGCTATTTAGGATTGACCAATCACCCTCGTTTAAAAGAGGCTTCGATTAAAGCAATTGAAAAATACGGAACCGGTTGTGCCGGATCACGTTTTTTGAATGGAACATTAGATATTCACCTTGAATTAGAAGATCGTTTAGCAAAATTAGTGCACAAAGAAGCTGCACTGGTTTACGCAACCGGTTTTACTGTAAATTCAGGAGTTGTGCCATGCGTTACAGGTCGTGAAGATTATTTGATCTTTGACGAATATGACCATGCTTCTATTATTGAAGGCAAGCGTTTGTCTTTTTCAAAACAATTCAAATATCGTCACAACGATATGGATGCGTTGGAAAAAGTGCTTAAAAGATGCGAGCCTGATAAATTGAAACTGATTGTAGTGGACGGTGTGTACAGCATGGAAGGTGATGTTTCTAAACTACCGGAAATTGTTGCTCTGTCTAAAAAATACAATGCTTCAATTTATGTTGATGAAGCCCACTCACTAGGTGTGTTTGGTAAAACAGGAGCAGGAGTCTGTGAACATTTTGGTGTTTCACAAGATGTGGATTTAATAATGGGTACTTTCAGTAAATCGTTAGGTACGATTGGTGGATTTATTGCTTCTGATAATAATATCATTAATTACCTGAAACATAATTCACGTACATTAATCTTCAGTGCTTCTATTACTCCAGCTTCAACCGGTTGTGTACTTGCAGCGCTTGATGTAATGGCCGAAGAAACCTGGCGTAAAGATGCATTGTGGGCAAATACGGCACGTGCAAAAGCAGGATTCCTGAAAGCCGGTTTTGAAATCGGACCAACAGAAACTCCGATTATTCCACTTTATGTGCGTGATAATACTAAAACATTCCAGATCACACGTATGTTGATGGACGATGGCGTATTTATTAATCCTGTTGTTTCGCCTGCAGTACCTTCAGAAGATTCTCTGATTCGTTACTCATTAATGGCAACGCATACTTTTGATCAAATTGACGAATCTATAGAAAAAATATCTAAGGCTGCTCGTGCTTTAGGCATCATAGAGTAATTTATCAAATAATATAGTATAAAAGAATAGAACGGGTTTGGAAAGCAGGCAAGTTCTATTCTTGTTTTAAAATAGTCGAAAGTTTAAAATCATATGATTTTGGGCCTTCGACTTTAGACATAAAAAATATATGATCACCGTCTCAAATTTGGCCATTCAATTTGGCAAACGTGTTTTATTCTCAGACGTAAACCTGAAATTTACTGCTGGTAACTGTTATGGCATTATTGGTGCCAATGGTGCCGGTAAATCCACCCTTATTCGCATCCTAAGTGGCGATCTTGACGCGACACGTGGGAATGTGCAGTTTGGTACAGGCGAACGTCTCTCTGTACTTAAACAAGACCACTTTGAATTCGATCAATTTACTGTTATCGATACGGTGATGATGGGTCATACTGTGCTTTGGAAAGTAAAAGAAGAAAAGGATGCTATCTACCTGAAGGAAGACTTTTCGGATGCTGATGGTATTCGTGCCTCAGAATTGGAAGAGAAATTCTCTGAAATGAATGGTTGGAATGCTGACAGTGATGCAGCTATCTTGTTGAGTGGATTGGGAATCAAAGAAGATTTGCATTACCAACTGATGAGTGAATTAAGCGGTATGGAAAAAGTACGTGTGCTGTTGGCACGTGCACTTTTTGGAAAACCGGATAACTTGTTGCTCGATGAGCCTACCAATGACCTGGATGTGGACACAGTGATGTGGTTAGAAAACTATTTGGCAAACTACGAAAATACTGTACTTGTTGTTTCGCACGACCGTCACTTCCTGGATGCGGTAAGTACACATACAGTAGATATTGACTTTGGAAAAGTTCAGCTTTTCTCGGGTAATTACTCTTTCTGGTACGAATCGAGTCAATTGGCACTTCGTCAACAACAAAATCAGAATAAGAAAGCTGATGAAAAACGTAAGGAATTGGAAGAGTTCATTCGTCGATTCAGTGCCAATGTGGCTAAATCCAAACAAGCTACCAGTCGTAAGAAGATGCTTGAAAAGTTGAATGTTGAAGAAATTCAACCTTCTACCCGTAAATATCCGGGTATTATATTCTCTCCGGAACGCGAACCGGGAAATATGGTGTTGGAAATTGCCGGTCTTGGCAAAACCATTGAGGATGGAACAGTACTTTTCAAAGATGTGAATTTCAACGTAGAGAAAAACGATAAAATTATCTTTTTGTCGAAAGATCCACGTGCTATGACTGCGTTTTTCGAAATCATTAATGACCACGACAAAGCGCACGAAGGAACCTACAATTGGGGTGTGACCATAACTCACGCTTATTTACCACTCGATAACTCCGAATTTTTCAATACTGATTTGAAGTTAGTTGATTGGCTCGGACAGTTTTCTACCGACACTACCGAAGCATTTATTCGTGGTTATTTGGGTAAAATGCTTTTTGCTGGTGAAGAGATTTACAAAAAGGCAAGTGTTCTCTCAGGAGGTGAGAAAATGCGCTGTATGATTTCGCGTATGATGCTTCGCAATGCCAATGTGATGGTGCTGGACTCTCCGGCCAATCACCTGGATTTGGAGTCTATTCAGGCTTTCAATAACACACTTGTGAATTTTAAAGGCAATGTGCTGATGGCATCGCATGACCGTGAATTTATCCAAACGGTTTGTAATCGTATTATTGAGCTTACTCCACACGGAATTATTGATAAACAAATGGATTACGATGATTATGTAACTTCAGAGGATGTTAAAGCGATTCGCGAGAAAATGTATAAATAATACAATTTAAAGTATATAGAGTTTAGGGCTGCAATTTTTTTTGCAGCCCTTTTTCTTTACGTCAAAAAGAAGTCGTCTTGTTTAATTAATTCTCAAATAAAACAGATATATTTGCAGAGATTAATTTCAATTTGTTCAACTTTAATTTGGTGTTTTATGAATGCTCAACCGATTGATTTTGACTGTTGTCCTCCTTTCGATCCCACTCCATGGGATGATAAACTACTCCATTGGGACAATAAACTTTTTGTGAAGGCCAGGGTGTTTACAGTGTTTTATGTGCCCATCAATTTTGGTGTTACCATGAAACGGCTAAATGCCCACGTGGAGGAAGCTTTTGGCACGATACCTGATTGGCTTTGCCTTTCAGAGCATACTTCGAAATGGAATATGGATTTGTTTTTGGCAGTAGACAAAGAAATTCCAACCCTTGAAAACGTTCGATTAAGTGGTAATTACTATTGCAGAGTGTACGAAGGAAACTACAACGAAACCGGAAAATGGATGATTGATTTTGAAAAGCAATGTAAGGAAAAAGCCTATCAAGTAGAGAAAACGTATATGTGGTATACCACTTGCCCGAAATGTGCAAAGAAATACGGCAAGAATTTTACTGTAATTCTATCGAAAATATAAATGTCATTTTATGACATGATAATAGTTTAAAGATGAGGAGAGTGTTGTTTTGGTTACACCCTCCTCATTTTTGTTTATAAATTGAACGTGTTATTCAAAATATATGGTATATCTTTACGGCTTGAAATACAAGAAAGAAATGATATATTAACTCCGGATATATACCGGGACTACTTAAATAATTGAAAACAATGAACGACGAAAAAAATTGTAACAGAAATCGAAATCATCAGGCTAATGCCACCGGTGGTGCTGTTTATGGACTTGGTTTGGCGGGTGCAGCTATTTATTTTATTTCTCATGCAGCCACTTTCTGGTTAGGTGTTTTAGGTTTTTTGAAGGCCCTTGTTTGGCCGGCTATTCTTGTGTATGAACTTCTTAAAATGTTGGGTGCATAACGATTTTGATTTTACAACAATGGCTGTCCCAAATTACTTGAGACAGCCATTGTTGTATTGAAAAACTCAAATTATTTCCAGATAGCACTTCCCAAAGGAAGTATGGTGCGACCGTAAGATTTGTTGAGCATGTTTGCTCCGGCTGCGTAGAAGCCAATCAAGGAAATGGCCAATTCACTCCAGGCTGCAATGGCGTGCCAGTATTCGCCCATTTTAAATGAATCGAGCATTAATCCAAGAAATAAAACGTCGATTAGTACCATAATGGCAATCAATGCTTTGTTAGTTTTGAACGATGCTACCGTCATGAAAAGAGAGAAGATCAGATAGCCCAGAAAGATAACGCCTAACTGACGTACGTCAAATCCGTCTGCCAGTGTTTTTCCGAAAACTCCCAGCTTAATCATCCACGATGCTGCCATCGAAATCCAGAATAAACCGTATGCTGCAAATGCTGTCGATCCAAACAAGTTGTTGTGTTTGAAATCATAAACAGCAGCCATTAACTGAGCAAATCCACCTAAAAAGATAGCCCAGGGAATTAAAATGGATAAACCTTCGGTAAATCCAAGTTTTTGAGATGCGGCTACAAGTGTAACCATTGCCAAACCCGTAAGTCCTAGTGGAGTTGGATCAGCGACTTCAATACGAACATACGTTCCTTTTTCGTGCATAAATTGTTGATTTAGTTTTTGTTTTGCGGGCGCAAAGGTACAAAAAACAAGAAAAACCTCCAATACCCGGATGGTAAATAATTGAATAATAGATTATATAATTTGCATATCCGCTCCAAATTATTTACTTTTGCTAACCAATGAGCAAACGGAATTAGAGTTTATAAAACCTTTTCTGTTTTTGGCTGATAGTCTAAAAAATAAATACATAAACATGGCAGCATTTAAACGCATTTTGTTGAAATTGAGTGGCGAATCGCTTATGGGCGAGAAGCAATATGGTATTGATGAAAAACGATTGGGTGAATATGCCACCCAAATTGCTGAAATAGTTGCGTTGGGTGTTCAGGTTGGTATTGTTATCGGAGGTGGTAATATTTTTCGGGGCTTAAGTGGCACGTCTAAAGGTTTTGACCGCGTGCAGGGCGACCAAATGGGTATGTTGGCTACTGTTATTAATAGTTTGGCGCTGAATTCTGCTCTTCAGGCTGGTGGTGTAAAATCGCGTGTGCTTACTGCTATTCGCATGGAGCCAATAGGGGAGTTTTATAGCAAACAAAAGGCCATCGAGAGTCTGGAACGTGGTGAAGTAGTTATACTTTCAGCCGGAACGGGTAATCCGTTTTTTACTACCGACACCGGTTCTTCACTTCGAGCTATCGAAATTGAAGCCGATGTAATGCTAAAAGGAACCCGCGTGGATGGAATTTATACCGCCGATCCGGAAAAAGACAAAACAGCTACAAAGTTCGACGAAATTACTTACGACGAGATTTACAATCGTAACCTGAAAGTGATGGACTTAACAGCTACCACCATGTGTAAGGAAAACAATATGCCAATCTATGTTTTTGATATGGACACTGTTGGTAATCTGAAAAAGGTAATGCTGGGCGAAAAAATCGGAACATTGGTTTCAAATAAATAGTATATAATTAAAACAATAGAACACTCAACTTTTCAACATAAAACTTTCAAACAAAATACATTATGCTAGACGTAAAACCACATCTGACCCATGCAGAGGACAACATGGAAGCTTCCATTCTATTTTTGGACGAATCGTTGGCGCACATTCGCGCAGGTAAAGCCAATCCACGTATTTTGGATGGCGTAAAAGTGGATTATTATGGTCAACATGTGCCTATTTCGAGTGTGGCAACAATTACAACTCCCGATGCTAAAACCATTACCATTCAGCCTTGGGAAAAAGCGCTGATTTCAATTATTGAAAAAGCAATTCTGAACTCGGACGTAGGTATCACACCAATGAACAATGGTGAAACTATTCGTTTGGGAATTCCACCATTGACTGAAGATCGTCGTAAACAACTGGCAAAACAATCGAAAGCAGAATGTGAAGATGCTAAAATCAGTATTCGCAATGCACGTAGAGATGCCATTGAAAACTTCAAGAAAATGGTAAAAGAAGGTTTGCCAGAAGATGTGGGTAAAGATGCCGAAGTAAGTGTACAGAAAATTCATGACAAGTTTATCAAACGCATTGAAGATATGTATGCTGCTAAAGAAAAAGAAATTATGACAGTATAATAAGTTGACAATCAGTCGGACAGCTCAGTCATCTCATAGCTTTTGGGGTGACTGATGTTTTATTTATACATTCTGAATTATGCGATTAAAGCAATGGATCATTCTTTTTCTCCTGACAGTTTCAGTGTTTAGCTACGCTGCCGGGCCGTCTGATTCAATTGTGTCGCGCAAAAGTTTATTTATAATTCCGCAAGCCTCGTATCAGCAAGAAACCAGTGTGGCTACCGGCATTGCTTACGGATATTATTTCAGGAGTAAGGATATTAGTCGCATAAGTTCGGTTACGGGAAGTGCTGTTTATACATTTCATAATCAGTTTTTGTTTAATGTGTCGCCAAAAATTTATTTTAATACCGATAAATGGTATTTATATTCTAATTTTAGTGTGCGCAATTATCCCGATAATTTTTACGGGATAGGCAATAAACCGACGGATATCAAGCAAGCATTTACAGCCCGAAGTGTTTCGCTGGTGGCGCAACCACAATATATTCTTTCGAAACACTTATTTGTGGGAGTATCATTTGCAACGCGGCACGAAGCTGTGAAGACCGATTCGACCTTCGAAAAAAGTAAAGTTGCCCTTTATAATCAATTTGGCAGCAGTGGTTGGGAACCTTTTTCGCAAACAAGTGTTGGTTTGGTAGCTGCTTTTGATAGTCGCGATAATCAGTTTTACCCGCAACAAGGTTTTTTTGCCAAAACCATTTTGTCAACGTCGAAGGCAGGGTGGGGAAGTACTTACTCTTTACAGGAAGTTTCGATTGATTGCCGACAGTACGTGCCGGTTTTTGGATCGCAGGTGTTTGCCTGGCAAGCTTATTTTGCAGGAATTTTTGGTCGCAAAGATATTCCGTTTCAATTATTACCCACAGTAGGTGGACGAGATGGATTCCGTGGTTTCCGGCAGGGAATGTACCGCGAAAATGTGCTGTTGATGTTTCAAACGGAATATCGACTGCCTATCTATAAACGCTTGAAAGGGGCCATTTTTTGTTCGGCGGGAGATGTGATGAGCAGTTCCGGTTATCAGATAGATAAACTGAAAGTGGCTTATGGTGCCGGCTTGCGATATCGCCTGAATGATGCCCGGGTTCACTTGCGATTGGATATGGCAAAGAATAATTATGGCGATAAATTGCAATTTTATATTACTGCAACGGAAGCATTTTAATGTGCTGATGTGGAAATATGTTGATGTGATAATGTGCTGATTAGATGATTTGAAGTTGTCTAAATGTAAAGCGTATTGAACGGTAGAATGAAAATATAAAAAAATAAAAATGATAGAAAAATATATTGTACTTACTTCTTGCTCCTTAGCTCTTACTTCTAAATAAAATGAAAGGATTAGTAGTAAAAAATACAGGCAGTTGGTATCAGGTTAAAACTGATGATGGCGAATTGTTCGAATGCCGCATAAAGGGAAATTTTCGCCTGAAGGAAATTCGCAGCACCAATCCTATTGCTGTGGGCGACTGGGTGGAGTTCGAGATGAATGTGGACGGGACAGCCATGATAAATACCATTTGTGATCGACGCAATTACATTGTTCGTCGTTCGTCGAATTTATCAAAACAGTTTCAGATTCTTGCAGCTAATCTCGATTTAGTGGCACTGGTAGTTACGGTTAATTACCCTGAAACATCGCTGGTTTTTATCGATCGTTTTCTGGCTACTGCCGAAGCGTATCGCGTACCGGCTTGTCTTGTTTTCAATAAAATAGACAGATATACAGCCCCTGAGTTGGAGTATTTGGATGCTTTGGTTCATTTGTATACCAGCCTGGGTTATCCTGCTTTTAAAGTTTCAGCTCTGCATTCGGAAAATATAAATGACTTGCTGGCTTTTTTAAGCGGCAAAACGACGCTTTTTTCAGGTAACTCGGGTGTAGGCAAATCTACTTTGATTAATGCCATCGCGCCGCTCTCACTTGCCAAAACAGGCGAAATATCTTCTTATCATAACAAAGGAATGCATACGACCACCTTTTCGGAGATGTTTGAGTTAATTTCAGGAGGTCATATTATCGACACTCCAGGGATAAAAGGCTTTGGCACAATTGATATGGAAGAAGCAGAAGTGGGTCACTATTTCAAAGAAATTTTTGCAGCCTCTTCGGAATGTAAATTTGCAAATTGCACGCATGTGCACGAACCCGGCTGTGCAGTGTTGAAAGAAGTTGAAAATCACCACATCAGTTCATCGCGCTATCAAAGTTATATCAGTGTGATGAAAGACTGCGATGAGGGGAAATATCGTTAAAATGAATATTTTGCACATATAACTATCAATTTATTGCAAAATAACACGGAATTACAAAATTATTGAATACATTTGCACTAAAATTCTTACAATCAAAACTAATTGACTCGTAAAAACTGAAAGTTGGTAAATATTGTAAGACCATCACATCCTAATAAATATCTCGTAATTGTTTAAATACTATGGCACAACATCAAATTGACCGCTTAGACAAAAAAATACTTCAGCTTATCTCACAAGACGCCCGTATTCCTTTTTTGGAAGTGGCTCGTGAATGTAATGTATCTGGTGCAGCTATTCACCAACGGATACAAAAATTACGTAACACAGGAATTATCAAAGGTTCCGAATTTGTAGTTGATACATACAAAGTTGGTTTTCAGACCTGCGCATATATTGGAATTACGTTGAGCGACATCAAACAATTCAACAATGTTGTGGAAGAGTTGAAAAAAATACCCGAAGTAGTGGAATGTCACTATGCAACAGGTAAATACTCGATGTTTGTAAAGATTTATGCCAAAGACAACCGTCATTTATTGCATATTATCCTGGAACGTCTTACACTTATCCCGGGCATTGCTCATACCGAAACATTCCAAATTTCGCTTGACGAGATTTTTCGCCGTCAACTTTCAGTTTTCGAAATCGAATCGACCATGGATGTTATTGACGAAGAATAGGTCTACTGAAATATCGAACAAAAAAAATAACGCCACATTTTAATATGGCGTTATTTTTTTTGTTCGATATTCTCAATAGCTTTTTCATTTCTCGAATATTGTAAAAGCTTCCACCGGTCGGCGTGGACTAACCGGAGCAGGAGCTTTGGTAACGTAACCAACACGGGCGATAAAAAGTAACTCTTCTTGTATTCCGAGACTTTTTGTAACTTCATTCTTGAAATTTTGCTCCTCGATAATCTGATTCATGGGTTGAAATCCTATTTGCAATTCCGTACAGCTTAGATGGATGTGTTCATACAATCGTCCCAGTTTTGTCCAGTCTACAATACTGTTTTCGGAACATGTAATCACCACCCAACCACCGCAATTCAAGGCTTGTTTCTTCGTTTTGTCAATTCCACCTTCTATAAATGATGCTTTCTTAGAGTCAGCGGGTTTTAGAAAATGACGAACAAAGAAACCGCTTAATCCGTTAATCTGCATTCCGGCAGTAGTGAGTCCGTCCTTCTTTTCGCTCACATCCTTGTCCGAAAACCTTAACCAACCGGCTAATTCGGTTTGTGCTGCAAGATTATAAGTTTGTTGTGTGTAGGCTTCCACCGTTTTTTGTGCAATAAGACTTCCTTCTTTCGAACGTGCCGGATAGAAATGAATTTGTTGTGAATCTGCTGCAAGAAGTTGATTGATATCTTTCTTTCGGATTAAAGTAGTATCGAAAGGAGTTCGCAAGGTACGGCGTTTCTCTATCAGTTCCAGATGGTAATGGGTTGATAAAGCTCTGTTGATATGAATCTCCGCCACTAGTGTGATGTTCTTCTTGTCGTCGATGAGTTTTACGGTGCTGTTATAGCCAAGGCTTCCGGCAGCAAGGTTGAAATTCTCGATAAATGCACCGAGTGAGATATATAGTTCACGACGGTCGGGGTCAACAACTGTTAGTGCGCGTGTGGTGTCGGCATACAGTCGGATAAGACTGTCGCGGGTGACCTCCACTTTCCATGGTTGTGAGTTATGGGAGCTGCCTGCCAGTGAGGCATAGTAAAGCATTTTATAGATGTCGTTTTTATTTGTCTGTGCCTCTTCATGTCTTTGATATACCGTAGTACACGAACAAAACAAGCCCCATATTGATATAACCATTATACTGATTGATCTGGATGTTTTCATTTGTATTCTTATTAGTTGTCTTTGCTCCAAAGCCGAACTCCTAGCCTTATGACCGGCGAAAGATCAATATTTGGTATCGAGTAACTTGCTGTTTCGAAGTTAATAGTTTTATTTGCTCTTAGATACACATGCATCCCGGGTTGAATATATAAATACCTGCCAATGAAAAACTGGTAACTAAGGCCTAAGCCGGTATCCAGACTATGCAAATTTTTTCGGTTGCCAGTACTTTTTTGTTCTATTTCGAAAGTGTGCGCTTCAAAATAAGTGTACAGTTCCAGATTTCGCCAAAGATTGTATCCCAAAAATAATCCGGGTGACGTTTTATAATATCGTTTGAAATCAGCGGAAGAGTTATTTACACCGGCGGTTTCTGCATCATAACTTCCTCCATTAATAATACTCAGACGTACTCTGAATTTCTCATAACGATAACCAACTCCAAAGTGATAACCGCCGCTGAGGAACATAGGTACCAAACTTTCAACCTCAATGGCAGATTTTACATCATAACTTTTTGAATGAGACTTTGCAACTTCTTTTATTTGCAAAGAGTCCTTCTGAGCGTATGTACTTGCAACTGACAGAATCATGCATGCAATAACTAAGATTTTCTTTTTCATATTGATAAACTTTTAATTAATAGACTGCAAAGTTCGGTAATGAAAAATTGAATCTTCTCCACATTTGTTACCAAATTAATCGGAAGGTGTTTTTTTATTTCTTATTCTGCTGAGCGATTTAGGAGCAATGCCCAGATAATTGGCAATATGATAGAGTGGAAGTTTTTGAAATACTTGCGGCGATTTTTCAACAAGTTTCTGATACCGTTCCTCGGCGGATAAAGTTTGTAGGTCGATGCTCCATTGTACCAGTTTTACATAGGCTTGCTCTATTGATAGGCGCACTACTCGTTCCAATGAAGGTATGTTGGTGAACAATGTCTCGAGGTCGCTTTGTTGTATAACGATCGCTCTGGTTTTATCCCATGCTTTGATGTTGAGATGCGAAGGGGTTTGAGTGATACGACTCCTATTGTCGGTCACCCATTCGCCATCAAACGCAAAATCAGTAGTGAACTCTTCACCATTGTTGGTTAGTTGATAGTAAATTACAGTGCCGGAGATGATGAAGTAGATAAATTTGCAGACTTCATCTTGCCGAAGTAGCAATTCTCCCTTCGAAAATGTTTTAACCTCAATGTACGAATACAGAACTGCTAGTTCTTTTTCGGAAAGAGAGCTGAGTTTATCAATAGCTAGTGTGAAAAATTTCGGAGTCATATGTCTGATTATCTTAATAAGCTATTTTTTGCCCTACAAAATTACTCAATGTTACTGAATAATTGTCACTATTATTTCCATATTAAATTTAAGTTATTATTCAGTTTTGTAATTTAATATTTGTACTTTTACGGTCTGAATAAACCTTTACGCAGAATGAAAAAAAAATTCTTTATTTTACTGTTTTCGCTATGTGTTGTCGCCCTGACTTTTGCCCAAAAAGTGGGACTGGTAATGAGTGGCGGTGGTGCTAAAGGCATTACTCACATAGGTGTTATCAAAGCATTGGAAGAAAATAATATCCCGATAGATTATGTTGCGGGTACTTCGATGGGAGCCATTGTTGGCGGAATGTATGCCATGGGCTTTAGTCCGGAGCAAATGATAGCCGTGCTTAAATCCAATGATTTTAAAAACTGGTCGACTGGTGAGGTGGAATTGAATTATAAGTATTATTACCGTAATGCCGACCCGAAACCCAACTTTGCCGAGATTCCATTCAGAGCCAATAAGATTGATTCTATTGATTTTAAATCGACGATTCTTCCTACCAACCTTGTTTCGCCACGTCAGATGAATTTTGCTTTCGTACAACTTTGTGCGCAGGCCAATGCAGTTGCCGGTGGCGATTTTGATAAACTTTTTGTTCCTTTTCGCTGTGTTGCGTCCGATATTTATAATCGTGAAGCAGTGGTGTTACGTAATGGAGTGTTGGGCGATGCTATCCGGGCTTCCATGACTTTTCCGTTTATGTATAAACCCATCGTGGTAGACGGTCGTTTGCTGTTCGACGGAGGTATTTTCAATAATTTCCCGGTGGACGTGATGCGCAATGACTTTAAACCTGATGTGATGATAGGTAGTGTTGTGGCAAAGAATCCAAGCAGACCTGATCAGGGTGATATCATTATGCAGGTGCAAAACATGATTATGACCAAAACCGACTACTCCATTCCTTCAAAAGAAGGACTTTTGTTTTCGTTTAATTCCTCTACCTTTAAAATGTTCGACTTCAATAAAGTAGATGAATTGGTGCAGATGGGATATGATTCGATTATGAAGCATATGGACGAGATTAAAGCGCGTATTCCCCGTCGCGTAACTCCTGAAGAAACGGCTGCAAAACGTCAGGAATTCAGAAACCGTTACCCAGAATTTAAATTTCAACACGTTACGGTGGAAGGGGTAGACACGCTGCAAAAGAAATACGTGGAACAGGTGTTTCACTACGACAATGATGTTTTTACGATGAAGGAGTTTAAAGAATCCTACTTTAAATTAATCTCCGATGATAAAATACAGGAAGTAATGCCGCATGCCGTGTTTAATACCGAGACAGGAAATTTTGATTTAAACCTGCATGTGAGAGCTCAGAATCACTTAAAACTACTTGTGGGAGGCAATTTTTCATCGTCTACCGCCAATCAGGCTTATTTTGGACTGTCGCACCAAAACCTGACCGACTACGCGCAGTCTTCGTATGTTGATGCTCAGTTTGGTAAAGTGTATAACGGATTCAGCATGGGAACACGCATTGAAATTCCGGATCAAAAAAGCTGGTATGTAAAGTTGGCCATTGTACTACATAAGTTTGATTATTTTGAGGGTGACAAATTGTTTTATAGCGACAATCGCACAGCCGATTTTACGCAGGGTGAGATTTATAGCAAGTTAAGTGTCGGTTTTCCGGTAGGGATGAACGGGCGTTTGGAGTTGGGGGCCGGCTATGGTTATTTGTCGGATACCTACTTTTTAAACAGAGCTACCATTACGCCGTCGACTCGTGAAGATGAGAGTCATTTTTCACTAGGTAGCCTATTTGGACGAATCGAAGGTCAAACTTTAAATCATACCATGTATCCAACCAGAGGATACAATATCTCTACTGCATTGCAAGCGTTTACAGGAATGGAATCGTATGAGTCGGGCAATATGCCATCGAATAATGTAAAAAATGCGAGGGATTTATGGGTGCAATGGCGTGCGAAAATAGATCGCTATTATCCGCTATCCAGTAAATTTACGTTGGGTGCGTATGGCGAGCTTGCCTTCTCCACCCGGTCATTGATGCAAAACTATACGGTTAGTCTTATTCAAGCACCTGCATTTCGACCAACGCCCTATACCCGTACTGTTTTTAAAGATGCGTTTAGTGCCAATAAGTATGCAGCCATCGGCGTGAAGCCGATTTATAATTTTACGAAGGACTTTCATGCCCGATGTGAAGCCTACTGGTTTGTGCCTTACGAAACCATTAACCGTGCCCCCGACAATTCTGCTTACTACTCAAAACCGTTTAGTTCATCGCAGGTGATGGTTGAAACATCATTGGTGTATAACTTTAAAATTGCATCGGCGGGTTTGTTTGCTAACTACTGCGACTCGGGCAGCGTTTGGAACTTCGGTATTAATATCGGTTTCCTGCTGTTTAATTCTAAATTTACAGAGTAGGAGAATAGCTCTCACTCCATTTATATGAAAACCGCTGACTCATCGAAGTGTCAGCGTTTTTTCAGTAATTATAATTTCACGAACGGAATGGCTTTCTGTATATCTGCCGACTTTATCTTTAAAACGTACGAACCTTGTGGAAAGGAAGCTACATCAATATGGTAAAGGCCCTCTCCTTTTTTTACTTCTTTCTTTATCGACCGCCCCATTCCATCTATTATTACAATGCTCATTTCCGAACGATAATCTGCCGGCAGTTTTAGGGTAATGGTATTCCCTGATACAGGATTAGGATATAGGCAAATTGTTTTCTTTTCGGGTGTTTGCAGGGCAGTGTGTGAGGAAACTGTCAGCGACTGAGTAACACTTTTAGCTGCAGTGTACAACCCATTTCCTGCTTGTGAAGCTGTAATAACAGTTGTTCCTGTGCCAACCACATGAATATTTCCATTTGTTATGGTTGCTACGGCTGCATTCGAACTGCTATACGAAACCGGCAATGACGAGGTGGCACTTGCTCCCGGTGTAAAATCAGCATCCCCAACGGCTTTGGTAACTAATGCAGGAAAGCTAATCGTTTGTGTATAGATGATAGAGGGTATTGGCGGTGTGCTCATTCCACCTCCCAAATAGAAACTTACATCAGGGGGTTGATTATAAGCCACATTTTGCCAGGCAATGCCCAGGCGATACATAGGGTCGTGCATCAAAGTATACAACCGACGGGAAGTGGTTTTCGTTGTTGTAAAGATAAGCAGGCTGCTGTTATCACTCGAACGCAGTATCACTTCTTCTCGCCAGTCGCCAAGAATATCGGCTTGTAGGTTGGGATTTTTCTTGGTCCCGTTGCAGGATGTTGCAGTGCCGTAATTGTAGATGGTGAGTTCGCGGCCAACACCGTATTTGTCTAATATATTGCCATCCAGTATTTCGCGGAGGTCATCGCCATCCCACCATATTCCGAAATTATCCGACGCCGGTTGGGAGGTTGATACTGTTGCACCGGTGCAAGAATACAAAGGTGATCCGGCAGCCCAACATTCTGCGCCTTTATTGGTAGCATCAACATCAGCCACCAATCCTCTACCCACATCGCCGGTGGACGAAAAACTAAATAGAATAGCGCCTGTATTTGCATCGCGGAATGTAGCACCATGTCCTCCATTACTTCCCGTACTCTCATGCGCTTGCCAAACTTCCAGTCCGGGTCTGTCAGGATTAAAATCACCTAAGTGAACAGCATCTCCATGTCCCAGGGCGGTAGTGTATTTCCCGGTACCGTTATGGTCGATAGTGCAGGAACCGTAAATGATTTCGTCGAATCCATCGCTGTCAATATCACCCACGCAAAGGTTATGGCAACCCTGACCAGCATAACCGCTATTCCCGGTAGTATTGCTATCGAAAGCCCATTTTTTTGTCAGTGCGCCATTCTTCCAGTCATAAGCAGTTAGATAACAGCGGGTGTAATATCCTCTGCACATAACCAGACTTGGAGTCTTTCCATCCATGTACGCAACACAAGCCAGAAAACGATCCACACGGTTACCATAATTATCGCCCCAAGCCGTAACAGTTCCACGTGCGGGTTCATAATTGATGGTTTGAAGTTCTTTGCCTGTTTGACCGGCAAAAACAGTGAGATACTCCGGTCCGGAAAGAATGTAACCATTCGTATTTCTATAATCTGTCGAATTATCGGTTCCTGCGGCAGCACCGGTTAAGTAATTACCGAGTCCGTCTTTTGTTCCGGGAGCTGTTTTGCAAACCACTTCAGATATTCCATCACCGTCAAAGTCGAAGACCATAAACTGAGTGTAATGTGCTCCGGCGCGGATATTCACTCCCAAATCAATTCTCCAAAGCCGTGTGCCGTCCAGTTTATAAGCGTCCAGATAGACATTGCCGGTGTAACCACTTTGAGAGTTGTCTTTTGAGTTGGTGGGATCCCATTTCAGAATAATTTCAAGTTGTCCGTCACCATCAACATCGCCCGTACTACAGTCGTTTGCAGTGTAGGTGTAGGCCACTGCATCTGGAGTAGTTCCTCCGGCGGGTATAGCCAGTGGAACCGTTTTGTAGATATTCGCCCACACACTTGTAGGGGCGGATGCAGCTTGTTCAACACCATCAACTACTGCTTTGATGGAATAAGTTGAAGTAAGTGTACCGGATAAGTCGGTGTAATTGGAAGCTTCGGTTGAAGAGATAGATGCAATTTTGGTTCCGCTGCGATAGAGGTTGTAGCCTACGTTTGTAAACTCGGTGGCAGAGATGCGCCAACTTATAAATACGCCGTTAGTAACTTTTACCGCCACCAATCCACGGTCGAGGTTTTCCATTTGGCGTTGTCCGTAAACAGTTGAAAATAATGTTGCAACTGCAATGCAGACTGATAATACCAGCTTTTTCATTGTGATTTTTTTTATTCAGTAAATAGATGTGAGCCTTTTTTTTTGTAAAAGACCCTTCGATGAACATAAGGTTGCTGTTGATATCGAAGTACAAAGAAAGGAAAATATCTTTTAGCTTTTAGCACATAAAAGTGCATGCTACTCCGAAATGTACTCTTGTCAATGCAAAAGTACATTTATCAGTTTATAAGGTAGGAGTGGAGTGGTGTTCCTGCGTGGGTTTAACTAGTAGTTGAGATGTCTGGTTTGAAATTAAAAGGCTGGAAGCATTATTAATTATGCCCCCAGCCTTAACTGAATGTGATTTTTGTAAATTATTCGGTCACCACTTCGGTTCGAAGGGACGTCGTTCTCCATCGGCAGTGGTGTACTCTTCCAGAGAGTTTTCTTTGGATTGAACGACCATATAAACCATTATCTCTTCTGATGCATTGCTGATACCACGATTACCTTGTGGTGCAACACGGATTACACTTCCTTCTTTTATCTCGAAACATTCCTCGTCGACCTGAAAAAATCCGAATCCTTTTATGATGATATAGGTTTCTTCGTTTTTGCGGTGAATGTGGAAATAAGGTTGCGATGCATGTGGAGCAAGTGAATTAAACGATATTTCCGTACCGGTAGCATCAGTCGCATCTTTCAGAAATACCTTACCTTCGATAAGACTTTTATTTACCGGATGAATGAGTGAATAGCTCATTAAATCATCCAGATTCCCCAGGTTGATGGCTGTGAAATGCTCATTTTTGGATAGTTTTTCAATTTGTTTCATATTTGAAATTGGTTAGTGAATTACTTTACTTGCTCATGTTAATTACTTGCTGATTTTGATTTAATACAAATCGGAGTGAATCGCTCTGTAATAGTGAGCTACAAATACTTTTTTGAAATTTATTCTCCCTGATCTCTATGTTTGCAAGGTCTAAAAGTGAATAAAAAACAACAGAAGATGTAATACTTTTGTTCGCATTTTTTACTATGTTTGTTTTTTTCTGAGGGAATAACTGATTATACTTTTCGGAAGTCCAAACAAACAACGGAATATGAACTTCGGAAGTGGTAGGTATTACATTTCCATGTAATACTTGTCCGTTTTCGAATAAGTTTTCGCCATGATCGGAAATATAGAGCAACGAACTAACGGTCGATTTCTTGTTTATTCTTGCAATCGTATTTGACAAGAAATAATCGGTGTAAAGAATGGAATTATCGTATGAATTTATCTGTTTATCTTTATTCCGTTTGTCTATTACACCATAACCGAAAGCACCCTCCGAATCGGGTTGAAATTTTTTGAACGCTTTTGGATATCGGTTGTCATACCTGTAATGACTGCCCATGGTATGAATGACGATGAATTGTTTCTGTTCATTTTTAACTAGAATTTTATCGAGATACAACCAAAGATTTTCATCCAGATTCTCCGACGAATCACTCTCTTTTGTAACAAAAAAATGTTCTTTTGTTTTCTTTACTACCCGTTGAATAAAATCATTCCCTACCGACTGATTAGCTATCCAATAGGTCGAAAATCCGGCTTCGTCAAAGGCATCGATGATACTTTTTTCTTTTGTAAATATCTCGAAGTTTTGTGCCGTTGCACGAGTAAGGAGGATCGGTAAAGCTGTGCGCGTTTCATTGGCCTCTGAATATACATCGTTGAAAGAAACCAGACTACTTGTTTTTGCTAACAATGGACTGGTTATACGAGCATAATTATTGATAGAGAAATTAGCATATCTGGCGGTTTCGCCAATAACCAATACATACATCTCTTTTTCATTTGTTTTTACAACTTGCTTAGCACCAAAAGAGAAATGCTCAATATCAGCAGAGGTCCGATTTACGGTATGAAACATTTTAATTCCTCTATCGATGGCTAAAATCATATCGCAAGGATAAATTTCCTCAAACTTTTGCGCAAAGGATCCATTTGCAAATTCAAACCGCACTTTTGTATTCGAAGCAATTTTTGACCCTAAAGCAAAGAAATAGGCATAGAGTGCACACAGAAAAAGAAGGCTCAGAGCGCTTACTATGAGTTTTCGCTTAGGACTGAATAATGCAACATTTCCGGGTAGTTGCTTAGCACTGAAAAAGTAGACGAGATAGATAAGGAAAGCCCCAACCAGTAATAGCTTTATCGATTCCAATAGTTCGAAAGCCTCGTGATAATCTGTTTGAAGAATCAACATGATAAATCCGGGGCTTACGGTTTGTTGGTTTAAATAGATTTCGGCAATTTCGAAGGGGGCGAGCACAACAAAAATACCATTGATAAAGAAGGCTGTGCGGATGTTGAAAATCAAAAACGGTATAAGAAAGCAAATCACAGAAATGCCAAGAAATATAATTTTTTTTATATTATTTTCCTCGAGCGAACTGCCGAAATAGATATAGAATAGGTTGGGGAACAAGCAGACTATACTTAATACTACAAATAGAAATATGTTTTTTTTATTCTCCTTTACAAAAAGAAGAAGGCTGTCGTAAAACATCAACGCTTTTGAAGTGCTAAAGTAAGACATGCTATTTCGATATTATTAGTTTTAAGGCCTAAATCTTCGTTCGAAATTTGAACTAAGTCTGCGAAGATTTTCTATTGTTGTAATCCCGTATGGAAAAGCAATACTGCTATTCCCTGAGTAAACCTGACTCGAATTCAGATTGCTGATTGATGTTCTGCGTATCCCGTTTAATTGAAGGTAATATGCATACTGTGTTTTTTATTGAAAACACCTTTTATGATTTGGAAGGATACCAGCTTTTGCATGTTGAAAAAACTTACTTTATTGACAACGAGAAATCCTTTTTCAAAATAAAAGTCCGTTGTATAAGTAATTGACACACCATTTGCGCCTGTGACACTAACGTCTTTAACGTCGTACTTTTTTATCACCGAGTCTATTTGACACTAAATTGATGGGACAGTACGTTTTGCTTCGTTTTGGCTATAAGCTGTGGAAGACAGTGCAACGAAAAATAAAAGAATAATAACTGTTTTTTTCATGACTGTTTGTTTTTAGTTAGTTTGATGTTTGTGAATATTGATTGGCAATTATCCACTATTCACTGTTTTTATTTGGTTGCAATATAGATTTCAACTTCTGAATTCTCTCCATTTTGAGATTTTTCGCCATACACTTCAAAATCATAAGTGTACTTCCTGTTCAATTCCTTGTCTCTTTCCCAAATAGTAGTCCATGTTTTAGCAACTGCTTCCGGCATCAATCCTTTTGCACTATAGTTTACAAAACTGTCAGAAGGAAATTGTCTCCCGATAAGTCCTGCGGGAATATTTTCTAAGCTGCTTACCTGAACTCCAATAATTGTTGTATACTCGTCAGTAAAGTCTGATTTGTAATCGGTATATATTGAATAAATATCAGAGCTTAATTTGTTTGGTATTTTATCAAATAGCTTTTCTACATAAAATTGTTGCCAAAGCTTGCCAATGTCTTGTGCCGATTGATAGTCTTTGTTTGTAGTTCTTACAGAAATTCCGATTATTTTGAATTCGTTTATTGTTATCATATTATTTATTAAAATTATAGTTGTTTTCGTTTAAACTGTCTTGATTTGAATTCATCCTCTGAGGGATTTCGATAATTTATTTCTTTACACACTCCAAATACAACATTGGAACTGTTAGTTTTAATTCACCTTTGCTTTTTGAGTGTGCATTTAAGTTTTTCTCAAAAGTCTCAAAGAATGTTTGTTTATCCTTTTCGTCAAACATGTTTTTCCACGAACCCAGAAAGGCCATGATGATAAAGGAGTGGTTTAAAAATGCGCTGCCGTTTAGAAAACGCATGGTATAGGTTGATCTGATACTATTTTTGATTTTAAAGTCGTGCGTATCCAGAAGTTCCGTTACCGATGCTTCTGTTCCTCTATGATTGACATGCTCGTTAAAGGGAACGAGGTGTTTTTCAAATCCAAGTTCATATAATGTTTCGCGGTACACTTCATAAAATTCTGTAAACGTATCCGTTAAGTTCGTTGTCAGGCACAACGACCCATTTTGTTTCAACACTCTGTGACATTCTGATACTACTTTGGCAGGACGCTCGAAATTGTTTATTCCTAAATTAGATGTGATCAGATCGAAATGCTGATTAGGGAATGGAACGATGGAAGCATCGCCTTCTATTATTGATATGTTTTCAAGTTGAAGGGTGTTGATTTTTGTTGCTGTTCTTTTCACAGCTTCTGTCCAGGGATCCATGCCAACGGAAGTGCATGTGTTTCCTAGCCGTTGCGCTATTTCTATTAATGGAAAGCCTGTGGCGCAACCAATATCCAGGTAATTGGAATATTCACCGATAGGGAAGTTATCGAGGAGTAACAACCCGAACGCCGAAGACCACAGCGGCAATTCATCGCATGTATTGGTTATGTCCGGTTGCAGGTAATCTATTTTTTTATTTAAGTAGGTTGTCATGATCTACTGTATTTTGAACCTAGTCTATAATCTATTGTGTTGAAAATCTTTATTGATAAAAGGTCTCTGTATGTTTATGAAACTACTTCATTCGTGTACTAAGCCATTCAATAGCAGTATCTACATCTTTATCATTAGTTTGTTTCAAATACTCATCGAGAGTATAATTCACTACAATATCCGGCACAATACCTTCGTTGAAAGGTTCATGTGAATAGGGAAATAACACTCTTCTGGTGCAAACCTTTGCAACACCGTTTTCAGGAAATTTGTCGAGTACCAAAGGGGAACCTGTTGAACCCATAGTCGGGCGTCCAATAAAAACAGGTCTGTCTTTTCTTTCTTTTAGTACGATCAGGAAGTCTTCTGCTGCAGAGCAAGTGCGTCCTGAGATAAGTACTGCCATTGGAACATTAAACTTTTTTACCGAATCAGGAATCCATACAGTATCTGCTGCAAATGTTTGATAGGCTCTGTTTTTGAAATAATCCTCATTCTCTTTAATGTAATTCCCATTTGCTTTTTTGACTCCACTATTTATACGCGTTTGCCATGCATACGTCAAAAAGTAAGGATCTTTAATCATATAGTTCAGCAAATACCATCCTGTACTGGTATCTCCACCGCCATTGGCTCGTAAATCAATAATTATTCCTTTGGCACTATATAAAGTATCTTTTATACTTTCAAACATCTTCACAAGCTTGTCCTTCGGATAAAAAGTGTTGAATGCCAGACGGGCTATTTTATTCTTTTCCCAAAACAGCTCTACCGGTTTATTCCAACGTTTTGGAGCCGGGCCTAAATATTCCCCAGAAACTGAGTTGCCATTACGTGGAGGGGTATTGGTAAGAATTTTCCCATCGGGAGTTTTATAAGTAATGGTTATTTTTTTTGTAGATAAGTCGGAGCCGAACAAGCGGGAAGCAGATATTTCTTTTACTGTAGGTCTGTAACCCGAACAAACATAGGTCTCCACATTTCTTTTCATATACTCCTGCATGGGTAGGTTGTTTATTTCTATGATAGCAGAACCCAGCGGGAACTGTTTTGCCAAATCCTCACGGACATTGATAATATTCAAACTATCTCCAAAATAACGTGCCGACAATGGGATATAATTGCTATAAGTTCCTTTCATTCTATAAAAAGCACCCGAATGCAAATCTTTAAGACTAGCGGCAAATAACTCCATTTGGTCATAAAAATCATAATCGGTTTTTGTATCTAATACTTTAGGGATATAGGACTGGTATAAGCTATCTAAGTCGAATGATAATCTATCAATAAAGGCAAAATTATATTTTGTTTCGCTCCAAAACGAACTCAAAGCATACACTTTATCCTTATTGCTAAGGGTACTGGGTATTTTGTTGCTTAAGTTAATCACCACCTGAGCCGTATCTTTATTCTTTAGAACCATTGCTAATTTTACCGGCTTATTTAGCTTTACAATGAAAGTGGCAGAATCAATGTCAGTGATAAACCGAATTGTTCTGGTCTTTGCAGTTTCACTGTACATATTAAAAATGTCAGGTTTTAGCTCCGGCGAGATAGTCCAATCATTTCTCCCGGTGTTAATCATCATTACGATGTTTTTTTTGTTTGAATGAATGATGGTTTGTTGCTTTGCGTACATGCTTAATACAAACATGCTAAACAAAAATAATAGAACATTTTTTCTCATATTTTTTTATTTGAGGGTGTTTTTGAGAGTATTTTTTCTTGTTTTGTAAATTACTTCGCTTTGCCTGTTATTCTGTAAATCCTGCTTCCGATAGTTATGTTACCCGTACCTTTATATTTCATGCATTATTTTCGTTCTTTTTTGTCACGGATTACAAACCCGCGACAGGGAGGGTGTCTATTTATTGTCAGAATTCACAGACTGTAGATGCTGATTGAAAATAAGTTTGTGTTGTAGGCTTGTGGCACCAAAGTTTATCAACAAGCCTTTTTCAAATTTATAAGCTACTACATAGTTTTTAGCCTGTGCCAAATGCACATCCTCTAAATTTATCACTGCTTTTATCTCGACAGTTACTTTGTTTTCTACAACAAAATCAGCTCTTCGGGTTCCTACATTTATACCGTCATAATAAATGGGTTGACTTACTTCTCGTTCGAACTCTATTCCTGCGCGTTGTAGTTCAATTGCCAGGCAACGTTGATAAATGACTTCCTGAAAACCATTACCCAGTGTTCTATGCACTTTCATTGCACATCCTATGATATCAAATGTCAATTGGTCTTTTTCCATAGACGGTGTGTTTTATTTTTCCTATTCTGTAAACTGTCGGAATCAGAATTTACAAAATTATCAGAATTAATCAGAATAGATCAGAATTTGCAGAATTATCAGAATGAAGATGCTACTTATTCTATATATTTCCCAGTATTTTGTCAATTCTTTAATTTTGAAAATTCTCAAATTCTGATAATTCTGCTTCCGATAGATGTGCTACCCGTACCTTTATATTTCATGCATTATTTTGGTTCTTTTTTGTCACGGATTACAAACCCGCGACAGCGGTGAGATAGCGGGAGGGCACCAAAGATTATCAATAATCAATTCTTATTTGCTTTTTAGCAACTAAAATTGCTGTATAAAGTTTAAATCAACTACTGTAACAATGGATTAATCATCTCCTTCATTTTATCTACACCTGGAAAGCTCGTAAATTTGTGTTTCAATTCCCCATTTTTATCATAAATGAGATAGGAAGGTATGCTATTAAAGCCGTAATTATCCATAATATAGCCCCATTCACTACTTTTAAGGTAATACTGTTCTCCTCCAATTGCTTTAATCTCAGATTCCCATGTGTCTTTGGGAGAAGATCCATTCGATATATAAACAAAAACTATCTCTTTGTTTTTTAGCTCAACTTTTAATGATCTCATATCTTTAATGCCACTTTTACAGGGTCCACACCATGTTGCCCAGAAATCAACCAACACCACTTTCCCTTTATATTTTGAGATAATAGTCTCCATTAACTTCTCTTTTGAAATAGAAGGAGTTGCGTTGATTTTTAAATCGCTGCTTCTTTCAAGTGTTTGTATTATTTCGTCATTGTTTTTTAATAGAATATCCGAAATATCTTTGTTCTTGTTTTTATAATAATATGTTATGTTTCCAATTTGCTTTTTCGATAATGGCTCTAGTTTGTAATTTATCTGGGATGTGTATGCATTTACAACAAGCATATCATAGAATAAACCATCTTCAAATCCAACGATATCTTTAATGCTAGTCTTTACTTCGGTAAGCCATTTGTCAATGGGGGTGTCATTTATTGGAGGTATTTTCAATGATTCAATAGTTAATATTTTGCGCATGAAATCACCATAAGAATAAGCATATAATAATTGAGGATTATTCAGATTAAAATCCCTAAGAAAAGAATAATACGATTTGTCCGGTTCAACTGCTGTATATGCAATCGAATCTTTTTTCATTGAATGACTTTGTTCGGCGGTCTCTTTGTAATAAAAAAGTCGTCCTTTCAGATAGCGTAGATTGAATGAATTAACAAGGTATTCTTTAATTTTATCAGATAGTGGCAATGAATCTACTGCGAATGAAATTCTTTTTTTTAGACTGACATTAAGTTCATATTCAGAAAATTCTTTTGGGGTCATTTTATAATAATTTCCCCAAGTTACATCAGTTTCAAATCTATACATTGCTTTTGATATATTCATCAAATCTTCAGTACTAATATTCATACCTCCTTTTGTCTCCATTTTCATGTTGCTTTGTTCATCAAAACTGATATCAAGCTGAACCCTTTTGTCTTGGTCTATACCAATGATACCATAACCATAATTTATTGTCTCTGACTCAACTCTAAAGCCTACAAAGGCAGTGCTACATTCTAGCGGAATATTAAAATTAAACCGATTATTTTCATTTAGGCTTGTAGTGTATTTACTTTCTTCACCGGATACCAGATTATAAATACTAAAAGCAATCAAAACCTTCTTTTCTCCTTCCGGCAGTTTCATATTACTGATGCTGCCAGAAACGTTAGCTATTCCTGCTCTAATCATAGGTATTGGTAGCTGATTATTCAGCTTCTGTCCATATGCGCAGAAAAAAAATGTTGTACAGAGAAAAGCTAATATAATTCTCTGTGTAAATAAATTGGGACTTTTCATAAATTGATTCTTTTTGATTTTGTTGGAAGTTGCTGTGTCTTTCTTTTTATGGCGGCTAACACTAACCAATTCTCTCTTCTACTGTAGATGTATTCTTTTCACACTACAAATATATGAAACAATCTTAACAGCACCAATCGTTCTATCAATTATTTTTTAAATTAAAAAACCACTTATAGTTGTTGTGCTATAAGTGGTGTAATATGGGTGTGTGTTAATCTATTTGTGATTCCGACAGATGTGCTAAACTTAATCAGCCTGTGCCGACTTGTCGGAGTGAGTAGCGGCTCTGTTTATAGTTTTACGGGCAATAATATACTCCCCATGCAATGTTGGATTAAGGGTTTTGAATGGGAGCATCAATGGATCTAGCGTGTCGCTCAATAGTGTGCTGGTTTCTGACAGTTTAGCTTTGATATTGGCTGTGGCTTCTATGGTTAATACTTTTAGATTGCGATTATCCGGGGCGTGTTGCTTAAAGGTACTTGCACTTGTGTTGAGCGATTCGATATCAGACTAAGTAATTTCCCAAGTTGTTAGTTCAGGAGCTATTGCAATTGCTGCTTGATAAATAGCATGAATTTTAATTACATAATCGTCTTCGCGTAAGTGATTGAGGTCGTTTTCAGAAATGTCGGACATCGCTTTAAGACGTGTGTCGGATTTGGTAGTAGCAATAGCTCCCATGGCTTCGGTTATGCGTAATGTGGTGGCTGTCAACTTTTGTTTTGTTTGACTTTTGATGGTCGTTTCCACTGTCACGTCGGTTGCTTGTATTTGACCGTGGGTTTCAATTTCGTTAATATTAGCTCCCAACTTTACATAAGCTTCATTAATTGAGGGTTTGTTTATCCAACTGGATTGATTGATAGTGAGAAATTGATACACAGTTCTCATCATGTTGATCGAGTTTAATTCGCGTCTGTTCATTTGATAAATGTTTTTAATTAATTATTAAGGGTTATTTAAGACCTCTGTGAGGCTATGTAATTAGTCATTGTTGGGCTGTAACTTGTCAATGTAGCTATGTAACTTGTCAATGTAGCTGTGTAACCTGTCATTGTTGCGCCTCCATCTGTCAATGTTGTCATGTAAGCTGTTATTGTAGCATTGTCATCAGTCATTGTAGCGTTGTAACTTGTCAATGTAGCAATGTCATCTGCTGTTTCTGTTGTGTTATCAGTCGTTGTTGTGCTTTTACTAATTATTGGAGTTTATATAGTTAATGATGACAAAAATAAAGAGGATATTTTAGATGTGCAATAGTTAAGCCAATAGAATTTTATGTTATAAAACACAGTAAATTTACTAAATTGCTCTAATGTTTCGGTTAATAAAGCGTTTCAGCTATGTTGAGGTTCGAGCTAAGTTTATTGCTTGTTTTGTCATTTCTACAGTTAATATCTGCATTTTGCTATCGCTTTGTGCTTGAATTGTTTTAATTTAATCTAAAATGAATTTCACATTTCATACAAACTAAAAATTCTTTGTATCTTTGAACGTTTTTTTGCGAAAGCTTAAACCAGAGGTAAGAGGTAAGGAGCAAGAGGTAAGGAATAAGAAACTGTTTACTGTTTACTGATAACTGATAACTGAATAAGGGAATACTAACAATAACAATTATACATGAAACGATTCAAATTACTGAACAACATTTTCGGGTGGCTTGCATTTGCTGTGGCTGCCGTAACGTATTTGCTTACCATGGAGCCTACAGCCAGCTTCTGGGATTGCGGTGAATTCATTTCTACAGCCTTTAAACTGGATGTTGGTCATCCACCGGGAGCACCTTTCTTTATGTTGACCGGTCGTATCTTTACGCTTTTTGCTGCCGATACTACCAAGGTGGCTGTGATGGTGAATTCCTTGTCGGCACTGCTGAGTGCGTTTACTATTCTGTTCCTGTTCTGGACCATTACCCATTTGGCCCGCAAGGTAATTATCAAATCGGAAAGTGATTTTTCGTGGGGAACTACCATTGCTATTTTGGGTGCCGGATTAATTGGTGCATTGACTTATACTTTCTCCGATTCATTCTGGTTCTCGGCTGTGGAAGGTGAGGTATATGCTTTTTCATCATTCTTTACGGCTATCGTTTTCTGGGCAGTGTTGAAATGGGAAGATGTTGCCGATCGTTCGGGTTCGGATCGTTGGTTGATACTTATTGCTTATCTGATGGGTCTTTCTATCGGCGTTCACTTACTCAACCTCTTGGCTATTCCTGCCATGGTGTTGGTGTATTATTTCCGCAACAACAAACCTTCTACCAAAGGTATCGTGTTGGCTTTACTGGCTTCGTTGGTTATCTTGGGTAGTGTGTTGTATGGCATTATCCCCGGTTCGGTGGAAGTGGCCAGCTGGTTCGAGTTGTTCTTTGTCAATACGCTTGGTTTTGCGTTTAATACCGGTTTGTTTGTGTATATATTCCTTGCTGTTGTTATTTTGGCATGGTCTATCTACGAATCGTATGTAAATAAAAGTTTCGTTCGTTTGGCCGTGTCGTGCGTGTTAGGCGTAACTATTGTAGGTATTCCGTTCTTTGGCAACAGCGTGATTATCGGAGTATTGATTATTGCAGCCTTAAGCGGTTTCTTTTATTGGAAAAGAGATAAGATCAATGTGCGGTGGGTAAATACGGCCATGTTGATGATTACCGTTATTCTTATCGGTTATTCGTCGTATGCGGTTATTGTTATTCGTTCGTCAGCCAAACCGCCAATGGATCAAAACTCGCCCGACAATGTGTTCTCGTTGAAATACTATCTTAACCGTGAGCAATACGGTGACCGTCCGTTGTTGTACGGTTCTGTATATAATGCTCCTGTTAAGTTGAATATTGAAGGAAATCAGTGTATCCCTGTAAAGAAACAAGGTGATGCTACTTATGCTCCAAAACCTAAAACGTCGCCTGCCGATAAAGACGAATATGTCATTACCGGTTACAAAATAGATTACGATATGGACGACCGTTTTAATATGTTCTTCCCACGTATGTACAGCGACAATCCTCAACATGTGGAAGCTTATAAACAATGGGGAAATGTTACAGGCGAATCGGTAACGTACGATTATTGCGGTCAACAAAAAACGGATGTGAAACCTACCTTTGGCGAAAACCTACGTTTCTTCTTCGACTATCAGGTGCGTTTCATGTACTGGCGTTATTTTATGTGGAACTTCAGCGGTCGTCAAAACGATATGCAAAGTTACGGTGAAATAGATCGTGGTAACTGGATTACCGGTATTGGCTTTATCGATAATTTATTGGTGGGTGATCAGACGCATCTTCCTTCGGAACTAAAAGATAACAAAGGACATAATGTTTACTTTATGTTGCCACTTCTGTTGGGCGTATTTGGAATTCTATTCCTTATGTATGCCGGAAAAGAAGGGAATGAAATGTTGTGGATTACCATCTTACTGTTTGTGCTAACAGGACTTGCCATTGTTATTTACCTCAATCAAACGCCTTATCAGCCACGTGAGCGTGATTATGCTTACTCGGGTTCGTTCTATGCATTCAGTATCTGGATTGGATTGGGAGTTCTTGGCATTATTCGTGCGCTCGATAAATGGGTACCCCGCTCGGTGAGTGCCGTAGTGGTTACTATCTGTTGTTTAGGTGTACCTGCTCTTATGGCACAACAAAACTGGGATGACCACGACCGTAGCGGTCGTTATACTAGTCGCGATTTTGGTGGTAACTACCTTGCTTCGTGTAAACCAAATGCCATTATTTTCTCTAACGGTGATAACGATACTTTCCCTCTTTGGTACAATCAGGAAGTGGAAGGATACAGAACCGATGTGCGTGTATGTAACTTAAGCTACCTGCAAACCGACTGGTACATTAGCCAAATGAAACGTGGTGCCTACAAATCGGCTCCGCTACCTATCTCATGGCAACCAAAGGACTATGTGTCTGGCAAAAATGAGGTGGTGTATGTTGACTCTATGATGCCTCAACTGGATGTGAAAACGGCTTACGACTTTGTGTTGAGCACCGATCCACAAACAAAACGTGAGGGCGAAGCATTTATTCCGTCCAATCATTTATTCTTGCCTGTGGATGCTAAACAAGTTATTAGCACTGGAACATTACCGGCAGCAAGAGCAGCTGAAATTGTACCACAAATGGATATCAAGTTGGATAGACGAATCACGAAGAGCTCGTTGATGATTCTTGAATTGTTGAAAGAAAATAACTGGAAACGTCCAATCTATTTCGCAACCACTGTGGGTGATGAATATTATATGGGCTTAAACGATCATTTTGAACTTACAGGTATGGCGTATCAAATACTACCGGTAGGTGTAAAAGGTGCAGGAGCAGGTGTAAATGCCGACGAAATGTATAACAATATGATGACTAAATTCCGCTATGGTGGAATGAATAATCCTAAAGTTTATCTTGACGAAAATATTACCCGTATGTGTCGCACACACCGTATGATGTTTAGTCAACTGATTGGTGCGCTACTTGCCAAAGGCGATTCGGTGCGTGCATTGAAAGCGTTGGATTATTGCGATAAACAAATCCCGGGTACTACCGTTCGTCACGACTATGTTTCTACTCAATTGGCCGACGATTATTATAAACTTCATAAACCAGCAAAAGGAAATGAAATTATGACCGCTGTAGCCAAAGATTGTGTCGAAAATCTTGATTGGTATTTGAGTTTAAGCACATCTAATCGTAATAGCGTAAACAACCGTATCGGACACAATATGGCTGTATTGCAACAAGTGTTACGTATTTCGCAAGATGCAAAACAAGACGTGATTTTGAATAAATTCATGCCTAAATACATGCAGTACGCTAAAATGCTTCAGTTGTAAATGAATATACAGTTTCCAAGGCTTCTCCGCCCTTTGTGGGGAAAAGTTGTTTGGCGCAAAGACCCATCGAAGAAAGTAATTTATCTTACTTTCGACGATGGACCTGTGCCGGAAGTAACACCGCTGGTGCTCGACTTACTTGACGAACATAAGATAAAGGCAACCTTTTTCTGTGTGGGCGAGAATGTACAGAAGCATCCCGATACTTTTGCTCAGGTGATGAGCAGAGGTCACAAAGTAGGAAACCATACTTTCAATCATCTGAAAGGGTTTTCGGTGGCGGATGAAGAGTATTATGATAATGTAGATAAAGCAGCGGAGTTGATTGATAGTAAATTATTTCGTCCGCCTTATGGACGTATTACGGGTAAGCAAATGAAAAAACTGCGGGATCGGTATACTATCATTATGTGGGATGTTATTACACACGATTATAACAAGAACCTGTCGCCCGAAACCATCATGCGAACCATTAAACGCTACTCGCGCAATGGTTCTCTGGTTGTTTTTCACGACTCAATAAAAGCAAAAGAAAACGTACTTGTCGTGTTACCATTGGCCATCGAGTATTGGAAAAGCAAAGGTTATACCTTTGGAGTGCTGGATTAATTATTAATGATCAATGATAAGTTGTTAATGATAATTACTGTTTACTGATAACTGTTCACTGATAACTGCTATGAGGGAATCCATTTTACATTACGTTTGGCAGCACAAACTTTTTACTGCTCAGCAACTGGTTACAACCGAAGGTGAACCGGTAGATGTGATTGATGTGGGTAAACATAATACGGATGCAGGTCCTGATTTTTTTAATGCTAAAATCAGAATCGGTGAAACACTTTGGGCCGGAAATGTAGAAATACATACTCGCTCCACCGACTGGCACAAACACAGTCATCATTCCGATAAGGCATACGACAGCGTTATTTTGCATGTGGTGTCGGAAGTTGATGGGGAAATCTTTCGCGCTGATGGTGCTAAGATACCCCAATTAGTGTTAGTGTATCCAAAGCATATTGCTGAAAATTACGACAGACTGATTACTGAACAGAAATGGATTGCGTGCGAGGATAAAATTGCTTCTGTTCCGGGTATAGTTATTGAAAGTTGGAAAAACGCTTTACTAACCGAACGGTTGGAACAAAAAATGCAAGCCATTACCACATTGCTGACTGAGAGCAATCAGCATTGGGAAGAAGCTTTTTACATTACGCTGGCACGCAATTTTGGATTTGGAACAAACAGTCAGGCATTCGAGAGTTTAGCCAAATCGGTACCACTATCGATATTGGGTAAACACAAAGATCAATTGCTACAGTTAGAAGCAGTGCTTTTCGGACAAGCAGGCTTGTTGAACGACGAGGCTACGGATGAATACAGTGTCCAGCTGAAACAGGAATATAGCTTTCTGAAAGCGAAGTTCGGGTTGCAACCAATAAATGCGTCGCAATGGAAATTGCTGCGGTTACGACCCGATAATTTTCCGCATGTTCGCATTGCACAGTTTGCATCGTTGATACATTCGTCGTCCAAGTTATTTTCTAAAATAGTTGACAAACCTGAGATAGATTATCTGAGGTCAATATTTGTATGCGAGCCGTCAGACTATTGGAAACGACACTATTTGTTTAGTCATGAAAGCCCTGTGCGCGATAAAAAGTTGGGTGCTCAATCGATAAATGTACTTTTGATAAACACGGTGGTTCCTTTTCTGTTTTGCTATGCACAGCAGAAAAATAACCAGACGCTAAAAGATAAAGCATTACAGCTGCTGGAACAACTTCCGTCGGAGCGCAATGCTATTATTACTGCCTGGCAAAAGTTAGGAATCAACTCGGTGTCAGCTTACGACTCGCAGGCATTGTTGCAATTAAAAAAACAGTATTGCGACGATAAAAAATGCTTGCGTTGCAGGATAGGGCATAAGGTGCTTACGAGTTGAAATGAAAAATGAAAAATTAAGAATGAAACAGATAACAAAAATATACCTTTTTCTAGTTGCGGTAGGGCTCATTTTACTTGTAAACGCTTGTGCCAATATGTCACAGGGTCCCACAGGTGGTCCGAAGGACATTACACCTCCAAAGGTTGTGAAATCATTCCCGGCCAACGGTTCGCTGTACTTTAAAAAGAAACAGATTCAGATTGATTTCGACGAAATTGTAAATATCGAAAAAGCATCCGACAATGTGATTATCTCGCCACCTCAACAAACTCCACCCGATGTGAAATCGTACGGCAGACAAGTTTCGGTGACTTTTAATCAGGACCTTGTCGATAGCACTACTTATAGTATTGATTTTGGGAGTGCTATTGTAGATAATAACGAGAAGAATCCCCTTAGGAATTACGTTTTTGCATTTTCTACCGGTGGACAGATTGATACGATGAAAATCTCCGGGACAGTAATTAATGCTCAGGATTTAAGTCCAATGGCAGGTATTTATGTTGGTATTTATGCCGATACAAATAGTGATTCTGCATTTTTCAAAATACCGTTTGTACGCATTGGCAAAACAGATGAATATGGCCATTTTTCTATTAGTAACATGAAAAAAGGCAAATTCAAAGTGTATGCTTTGGATGACGTGAATCACGATTTCTTTTATCAACCGGGCGAAGGACTGGCAATGCAAGATTCGCTTGTAGTTCCTACTTCGCGAATGGAAGAAATGCGTGATACTATCTGGAAAGATTCGATTACGGTGGATAGCGTTCATAAATACATGGGTACGCGCTTTTTGCCGGATGACCTGGCACTACGTTTCTTTAAAGAAAACAAAAAACGTCAGTACTTTGTGAAGTTCGAACGCAAGGAGCCTTTTGTTTTCAACCTGTTCTTCAATGCTCCTGCAGCTGAATTGCCAAAGATAACGCCGCTGAACTTTAAGTGGGATAACAAATATTTATTGCAAAAGAACGCAACAAAGGATAGCTTAAGCTATTGGCTCACCGATTCTACTGTTTGGAATGTGGATACCCTTAAAATGTCAATGACTTATCTGAAAACCGATTCGTTGTTTAAACTTGTACCCATAACCGACACGATTAACGTGGCAATGCGAAAGGGGAAAGTGAACCCGAGAGCCAAAATACAAAAAAAAGTGGTGAGCACGAAAGTAGAACCTTACAAGTTCACAAACAATGTGTCAGGAGCTTTCGAGATCTATAATCCGATTATTCTTCGTTTCGAGGCTCCGATGGACAGTGTCGATATTTCAAAGATAAAGTTGAACGAAAAAGTAGATACGGTATTTAAAACCATACCGTTTAAGTGGAAACAGCTGGATTCAACTAAAATGAGTTATAGCATAGAACATACATGGACTGCCGAAACAGCGTACAAGATTGAAATAGATTCGGCTGCCTTCAGAAGCATTTACAAACGGATTAGTAATAAGTACGATGCAGACTTTAAGATCAGATCGTTAGATGAGTATTCAAGTCTGAAAATACAGTTAGCCTCGTTCAATCCCAAGGTCGTGATGCAAGTGCTTGATCCGAAGGATGTGGTATTGGGTACCAAGCCGGCTTCCGAGAAAGGTACTGTTTTCGAGTATTTACGTCCGGGCGATTATTACCTTCGCATGTTCATTGATACCAATGGGAATGGAGTCTGGGACACCGGCGATTTATCGACGAAACGCCACCCCGAAGAGGTGTATTATTATCCTCGTAAATTTACGCTGAAAGCTAATTGGGAATTTGAAGAAACCTGGGATTACAACGCTGTGCCGCTGTTAAAGCAAAAGCCGGTGGAATTGTTGAAAGATGATCCAAATAGGGTTAAGAAAGATATCAAAACCCCGGGGACAACTGGTAACAAGCCTGCAACCAATAGCAGCCTGAATAGAAACAGTAGCCCGAATCAAAGAATGAATTAAATATAGAGAAGAGCAAATTCAACCCGAAAATTGAATTTGCTTTTTTTGTAAAATCAGATTTTAGGAAATCGTAAATAATCTGTACATTTGAGCCAACAAATCCAATACTTTTATTTATAATACAATGATACTGCTGTCCAGACGATTTTTTGCAATTTTAGCTTGTACAATACTTCCATTATTGGTGTTTGGTAATAATATCAAAAGTCCGGCGTTGAAAACATTGGACGAGGCGATTGAAAACTCCCACTTCTATACAAAAAGCAAAGAGAAAAAGTTGACTCAGATGAGAAATCTGTTGAGGATTTCCTCAACAGATAATCAACGTTACTCGAATAGCGCACAACTCTACAATGAATTCAAAGCATACAAATATGACTCTGCCTACAGCTATGCAGGTAGAATGTTATACTTTGCCGAAAAACTCAGTAATCCTAATCTTATTGCTGAATCAAAAATAGCATTGGCTTTTAGCTGTGTGTCGGCAGGTTTGTATAAAGAAGCAACAGAAATTTCGAACTCTATCGATACAACGCAACTTTCCACCGATAACAATGCCGCCTTATATTCCTTTTTATCTACGCTTTATATCAATATGGCTGATTTCTCCACCGAGCCATATTGTTCGAAATACCGAAAGAATTCATTGATGTATTCTTTCCAGTCTATTGCTCTGCTAAAATCAGATAATCCTGAAGCTGTAATTACTAAAATGCGCGTGTGCCAATTGAAGAATGATTATGCCAAAGCAACTGAAATTGCTGAGAAATATCTTTCGGTAGGACATCCCAGTTTACATGATTATGCAATAATCACTTCTACATTGGGATACTTTTATCAGGTAAGAAAAGACACTACCAAGGCTATTGAATGTTTTGCGGCAGCTGCTATTGCCGATATAAAAATGGCAACGAAAGAAACAGCAGCTATTCGTCAGTTAGCCGATCTGCTTTATCTGAAAGGAGATGTACAGCGAGCGTATTCATATGCGATCTTGGCATTGGACGATGCTAATTTTTACAACGCCCGACAACGCAAAATAGAAGTTGGACGCATTTTGCCCATTATTGAAGCCGGTAGGTTTCAGATCATAAAACAACAAAAGGACAAACTACTGATTTTTTCTATCCTGATTTCAGTCCTTTTTATTCTATTTGTGATAGCTACTTTTATTATTCTGAAGCAAAAGAAACGATTGAACTCTGCCCGTTTATTGATTTTGCAACAAAACACCGATTTAAAAGAATCGAATGAACAACTCACGGAAGTACAGAAGAAAATCAGGAAGCAAAATGTCGATTTGGTGCATGTAAACGAGCGATTGAAAGAGGTACATCGCATCAAGGACGAATATATCGGCTATTTCTTTAGCACGAATTCTACTTATCTGGAAAAAACAGAAGAGTTCAGAAAGATGGTTGCCCGCAAAATTCGGAATCGTCAGTTTGATGAACTGATTGAGCTTTCGGCTTCTTTCGATTTGCGAAAGGAAAAAGAAGATATGTTTGCTTTGTTTGATCAGATATTTACGAAACTGTTTCCTGATTTCGTGGAGCGGTATAATTTACTTTTTGAAGACGAAGACCGGGTTGTCATTAAGCAAGATGGAATGCTGACTCCGGAGATACGTATCTTTGCGCTGATTCGGCTTGGCATTAACGAGAGCGAGCGTATAGCTAAGTTTCTCGACTTTTCCCTCTCTACTGTCAAGAATTATAAAACCAAGGCTAAGAACCGATCCATTATTCTAAACGAGTTATTCGAGCATAAAATTATGGAAATTGAATCGGTGAAAACCGAAATTCAGGACTAAATACTATCTGTTCGACGTACACATAGCGTACTTTTTTAGGCATCCATTGGATGCCTTTTTTGTTGTTATACTGATATTTATGTGTTGACATAGTGTATCCTTCAGTACATCTTGTGTAACCTCACTTCCGATTTTCATACTTCCACTATACATTTGCAATGCGAGTTCGGAAAGAATAACCTCTCGCAACACTTTGCCATCAATCAACACAAAGGCAAAGCATTATTAATTTACTAACCTTTTAAATTTATTAGTATGAAATTGAAATTTCTACTTTTCGGCATTTTATTCATGTTTGCTGGACTTACAGTGTATGCTCAGGGGCAATACACTGTAAAGAGTAAAGTTTTGGATGAAAGAAAAGAATCAGTTCCCGGTGCAAGCGTTCTGGAAACTGGAACTCAAAACGGAGTATCATCAGATATGGATGGTAACTTTGTTATTAAAGTTGCTTCACCAGCATCTTTAATTAAGATTAGTTTTATTGGTTATCAAACCCTTGAAATTCCTGCCGGAAAAATCGGCAAAACCATTACGGTAAACGAAGATGCGCATCTGCTTCAAGAAGTAGTTGCTGTTGGTTATGGAACTATGCGTAAGAAAGATGTTACCGGTTCCGTATCAAGTGTAAACAAAGAGAACATGAACAAAGGAGCTTTTACCAATCCATTGCAACAAATTGCAGGTAAAGCAGCGGGTGTTGCCATCTCTCAAGCTGGTAGCGAGCCCGGTTCAGGCCCAAGCATCCGTATTCGTGGTATTACATCATTAACAGGAGGTAGCGATCCATTGGTCGTAATTGATGGTGTACAAGGTAATTTAGAATTTTTGAATCAATTGCCACCAAACGAAATTGAAAACATCGACATCCTTAAAGATGCTTCGGCAACAGCTATTTATGGTTCACGTGGAGCTGCAGGTGTGGTGTTGGTTACAACAAAGAAAAGTGAAGCCGGAAAAACTCAGATCGAGATTTCGAGTACGGTTTCAATGGACAGAATAGCCCAAAAACTAGATATGTTGAGTGCCGATGAATGGCGAACTCAGCGTGCAATTTGGGGTGTTCCTGTTTCTACCGACCATGGTTCAAATACCAATTGGTACGATTTGTTGACACGTACCGGATACACACAAAATCATAATATTTCCATCGGAGGAGGTACAAAAGATTTCAATTACCGCGCTTCGCTTTCAGCTATAATGCAGGATGGTATTGTCATTAATTCAAATAATCAGAAATATATCGGACGTTTCCAAGCTACTCAGAAAGCATTGGATGGTAAGCTTACGATGAATACTACTTTAAGTGGCAGCAACGAAAAAAACTCAGGACTGCCTGCAAGTATTGGTCGTGCTTCATTTACTTCAAATTTGATTAGCAATGCTTATGTGAGTCGTCCAACAGATCCTGTATTGAATTCAGATGGAACCTACTTCACAGACCCAAATGTATTTCAATACCTTAATCCTTACGCTGTAGCACAAGAACAAATTACTGACAAAAACGTAGATAATCTATTTGGAAGTTTCAGAGCCGATCTTGAACTTACTAAAGGGTTAACACTCGGTTGGTTTGGTAGTTGGCGCAAATTAGACGAGAATACAGGTTATTATATGCCCGCTGTTTCAACGTTGGCTTATGCTGTTGAAAAGAATGGCGTTGCTAACATAAATAATCGTCATGAAGATGAAAAATTGATGGATATCAGTTTGAATTATAAACAAACATTTGGTAATCATACTATTGATGCGTTGGCTGTGTATGAATATCAAAAACAATCATACAATGGTAATTATAGCCAAATGAAAGGCTTTGTAAATGACGTAGATACTTATAATGCTTTGCAGAATGGTAATTTAAGCTCATTTACCACCGGCGATATGAGTTCATATAAAAATGATCGTCGTGCTGTTTCATTTTTAGGTAGACTAAATTATTCCTACATGGGTAAATATATGCTTACCGCCAGTGTGCGACGTGATGCTTCTTCTGTCTTTGGCACTAATCATAAATGGGGTACTTTCCCATCAGCTTCAGTGGCTTGGCGTATAAGCGAAGAATCATTTATGAAAGGATTTGAATTTCTTAGCGATTTGAAAATTCGCGCTGGTTTTGGGGTTACAGGCAATCAGCAGGGTCTAAACCCACAACAATCAATTCTGTTGGTTGGCGCAGCAGGACAAACTTATTTTGCAGGAAATCAAATAACCAATTATAACATCATACAAAACGATAATCCTGATTTGCGTTGGGAAACACGTCAACAAAAAAATGTTGGAATTGACTTTGCGTTTCTAAACAGCCGTATTTCGGGTAGTATTGATCTTTACACAGGTACAACTAAAAATATGTTGTTCGGATATACTATTCCTTCACCTCCAAAACCATATAACAGTGTTGTTGCCAATGCAGGTAGTATGCTAAATGAAGGAATTGACTTTACATTGAATACACGTATTATCAATACAAAAGATTTTGACTTCTCAATTAATGGTAATTTATCATTGTTGCGTAATAAAGTATTGGATTTAAGTGGTAGTATAGCTGGTTTCCCATTGAATACAAACTATGTAGGTTGGGGAAATAGCAGTTATTTAATAGCTGGACAACCTATTGGCACATTCAATATGCTACAACATTTAGGAAAAGATGCCAATAACGCTGAGACGTATGTAGGGCAGAATGCCGATGGAACAATTGATGATAGTAATACCAGTTCCAAACGTAAAATTGAAGGTTCAGCATTGCCTACCTATACTTTCGCCATTTCACCCGTTTTTAGATATAAAAACTTTGATTTGTCAATGTTGTTCCGTGGCTCGGGAGGAAACAAAATTTTCAACCAAATTAAACAAGGATTTAGTCACTTTGAAATTTTAGGTAAATCGAATTTACTAAGAAGTGCAATAACAACGGGCTTATTTACTTCGAAATATACCTCTGATTTGTACTTGGAAGATGGTTCTTACGTGCGTTTTGATAATGTGACTTTGGGTTATAGTTTTAATACTACAAGTATCAAAAATATCAGTAAAATTCGATTGTCTCTTACCGCCAATAACTTAGCTTTATTTACCAAATATACTGGATTGGATCCCGAATTAAATGTAGACGGGAAAAATGGATTTGGAACAGACTCCGGAATTTATCCACGTACGATGGGTGTAGCTTTGGGAGTAAATATAACACTTAAATAACCAATAAATAAATCAGGTAAAAATGAAAAAAATAATATCAATAGCCTTATTTGCAACATTGGTAATGCAAGGCTGTACAAACGTAGATGAGGTAGTGTATGATAAATTTGCTGCCAAAGATTTTTATTCAAATTCAGTAGGTGCTAATGCCGCACTGGCAAATGTTTATTCTCAGGTTCCGGGCAACTGGGGTGGAGTGGGCTATGCCGGAGCTGATAATGGTTGGTACGACTTAAATAGTATGTGTACCGACGAACAAGTGGTTCCTCACCGTAATACCGGTGACTGGGAGTTGACTTTCTCTGAGCTATACTTACGCAAATGGTCTACCAGTCACTCACAGGTAAACAATACATGGAACTGGCTATATAAATCTGTTTTTAGTGCCAACCTAGCAATTCAATTGTTGGAAACATCAAAAGCTGACGATTCAAAAATAGCTGAAGCTAAAGTAATGCGTGCATTTTTCTATTATTTATTGATGGATGACTTTGGAAATGTACCATTCTTTACGGACAATAACATCACTGTTGATAAAATGCCTCAAAAAAGCAGAAAGGAAGTGTTTGATTTTGTAGTAAGTGAATTAAAAGCCAATATCGATAAACTATCTCCTGAAAAAGGAGGCGAGTATTACGGTCGATTCAATAAATGGGCCGGATATGCTCTCCTAGCTAAAGTGTATTTGAATGCTGAAGTGTATACAGGAACTGGTATGTGGACTGAGTGTGTAGCAGCTTGCGACAAAGTAAGTGAGGGAGGATTTTCTCTACATACAGGAGCTTTAGATACAGCTAATCCACTGGGATCTAAATATTTTGAATTGTTTGGAGATGTGTGTCCGGCTGATGAAACTATTTTGGCGATTTATACAAAAGCCGATGTAGTAGGTCGTAATATTTTTACGGTTCGTAGTTTAGGTGGTGCTGATGCAACTGCATTGCTTGGTTACGGAGGATGGAATGGTTCAATTATTCCAAAAGATTATGTTGATAAATTCAGCGATAGCGATATTCGTAAACACCAGTTCAGATATGGTTCCAGTCCATATGGTCCAAAACCGGCAGGCTTCTTTACCTATGCACTGAATATCACCAATCTTGATAATCCTGGTGCAGCACCAAACGACGGAGCAAGAAGTCAGAAATTCTGGCCGGCAGCACCAGCTTCAAGCGGTGGAGCTTCGAACGACTTTCCAATTTATCGTTATGCAGATATCATGTTGATGAAGGCCGAATGTTTGGTTCGTACCAATAAAGCCGATCAAGCGAAAGCATTAGTCGACCCAATCAGAGTACGTGCAGGTTTGGGCGGATTGGCTGCTAACCCAACATTGACGGATATTTACAACGAAAGAGGTTTCGAATTGTCATGGGAAGGTCATCGCCGACAAGATATGATTCGTTTTGGAACATTTACATTAGCGCATGGTTTGGCTCCGGCGGTTGATAGTCACTGGACATTGTTCCCAATACCAACTGCAGCAATCAATGCGAATCCAAGTTTGAAACAAAATACAGGATATTAAAAATAAAGTTCTTTCAATCGGTGGCAAGGCAGGTTTACAACTAAAAAATAAATGGTTTGTGTACTTCGACTTTTCCTGCTTTGCTACTGAATTGAATTCTTAACCAGAGTATAAATTACTACTTATTAAAGAATCATTTATGAAAAAATATATATTAAAAACGCTTTTAGCTGTTTTTGCACTGGCTTTGCTGGTATCCTGCGAAAACGATGCTGAAATAACGAAACTGAGTGTTGTGCAATTCCCTCAAACCTTTGCCAGTTCAGTCAGTTCGGTAGTGCTTACGAAGGATAACGGAGATGCCCAGGTGGCTTCCTTCACCTGGTCGGCTGCTAGCTATGGAATTAAAGCTGCAGTTACCTACAGTTTGCAATTTGATCTTCCAACCGATACAGCGGGAACTACTCCATGGTCGAAAGCGCAGGAAATTCTTGTTGGCGAAGATCTATTGACTAAAACCATTACCGGATCAGAATTGAATAAAATAGCTCTTGAAGGTTTGGGTCTTGAATCGGGTGTGGTAGCTAAAATGGTAGTGCGGGTGAAATCATTCGTAGATCGTCCGGCTTATTCAAATGCCATAACATTAAATGTAACTCCTTACGTTGCACCGGTAGTTGTTCCAAGTTTTCCATCTTTATGGATTCCCGGCGATTATCAGGGCTGGAATCCGGCAACTGCGCCTACAATTGTGTCTGTAAAGTCGGATAAAGTCTATGAAGGGTATATCAATATTCCTGAGGGTGGAACATTACAATATAAATATACTGCTCAGGCCGATTGGACGCCAATGGCATATGGCGATGGGGGTAGTGGCGTATTAATTGAAGCGAATTATTCAGGCGGTAACTTCACTGCTCCTTCGGCAGGTTATTACGAGCTGTCGGCTAATCTGAACACCATGACCTGGACCGCTACCAAAACAACTTGGGGAATTATTGGTGATGCCACACCAGGTGCATGGGCTACTGATACTCAAATGGCCTACGACGTAACCAATAAAGTTTGGACAGTAACATGCGATATGCTTTCAACCGGTTCGTTTAAATTCCGTGCTAATAGCGATTGGAAAATAGATTTTGGTGTTGACGCTACAGGAAAGCTAGCTTATGCCGATAATCCTCTTTATCCTTATGACAGTACAATATCAAATTTGACTGTTCCTACAAGTGGAAATTATACCATTACTCTCGATTTACACATTGCCGGACAATATACTTATAAGTTGAAGAAAAACTAAATTTCAAATACATCCTCCTCTCGTTTCTGAGGAGGATGTATTTACCTTTCAATAGTATAAATTGAATCTTTTATTGGAATCGCAACCCTATGATACTGACTTTTGGATCGCAGTTGGAAAAACTAGATTTGGTACTTCCACAATAAACTATAACTTTGAAGTTACTCTCAATTATTGTAAAATAAAATACATTATGAATCAGCTCTATTCAAAATCAAAAATGCTAAACACCATTATAATTGCACTATTATTTGCCTTCGTAAGCTGTGGTAGCTCAACTGATACACCTGTTACTCCCAATCCTCCTATAGTGGTGAATCAGGATCCTGTTCAATATGGAACTCCGTTTGCCGGTGTGCCTGATGCCCGCGATGCAGTTATTTATCAGGTTAATATGCGTAGCTTTAGTGCCGGTAGAAACTTTCATGCCGTAACAGCCCGTCTCGATTCTATCAAGGGTCTTGGAGTGAGTGTCATTTATTTGATGCCAATTTATCCTGTAGGTTCATTGAAATCAGTGAATTCGCCCTATTGTGTGAAAGATTATGTAGCTGTGAATAGCGAATTCGGAACATTGACAGACCTGAGAACGCTTATTGATGGTGCTCATAGCAGAGGTATGTCGGTTATTTTGGACTGGGTGGCAAATCACACAGCATGGGATCACGCATGGATAAACAATCCGTCGTGGTATGTGCAGAATTCAACAGGTGTTATCCAAAGCCCGAATGGTTGGACGGATGTGGCTCAGTTGAATTTCAATAATTTCGAGATGCGTAAAGCTATGATTAAAGCCATGAAATATTGGGTATATACTGCCAATTGCGATGGTTTTAGATGCGATTATGCTGATGGTCCACCGGCTGATTTTTGGAAACAAGCTATTGATACACTTCGTAAAATCTCTACTCATAAACTTCTAATGATGGCCGAAGGAACCCGTGCCGACCATTTTGCCTCAGGGTTTAATTATACCTTTGGATTTCGCTTCTACGATCAGATGAAGACTGTTTTTAGCAATAATCAGCCTGTCACTAATTTCGACAATCTGAATACAACGGAATATGCGAATGCAGGTGAAAGCAATATGGTGGTCAGATACATTACCAATCATGATGTGAATAGTTCTGACGGTACGGCGCTTGATTTATTTGGTGGAAGTACAGGGTCGGTAACAGCATTTGTTGTGGCGGCTTATATGAAAGGGGTACCAATGATTTACAATGGGCAGGAAGTGGGTACACCTTATCGATTGACATTCCCATTCACGGGCACAGCTATCGACTGGACGCTAAATAAAGCGATGGTAGCAGAATACAAGAAAATTCTTGCGTTTAGAAACAGCAGCACAGCTATCCGACGTGGCACACTGATGTCGTACAGCAATAGTAATGTGTGTGCATTTACAAAGATTTCGGGTACCGAGACTGTTTTTGTAGTTTGTAATCTTCGGAACAACAGCAATAGCTTTACACTGCCTGCGGGAATTGCGAATAGCCAATGGACGGATGTATTTACAAATACGAGCATTTCGTTGACAACTCAACTCACTTTAGCACCTTATTCATATTTAGTTCTCAAAAAATAGGAGTGTGCTCATTGGCACACGTTTTTACTGATATTGTCCCAAATAATAATTAATTAAACAATGAAGAAAATACTTGTAGCATTTTTATTGCTAATAACTACCTTGACTTATTCTCAGGTACTTGTGTCTCCAAATGGGAAATTACAACTCCGGTTTACGCTCGACAATGGAATTCCGAAATACGAATTGAACTATAAAAACAAAGCGGTAATCACATCCAGTAAACTCGGAATTGAAGCCGAAGAACTTTCGTTGGCAGATGGATTTGCAGTAACCGATACGGCTCGTACAGCTTTTAATCAAACCTGGAACCCGGTTTGGGGAAACTACAATACCGTTCGAAATCAGTACAATGAACTAATGGTTCAGCTAACTCAAAAGAGTCAATACAACCGCGTGTTGGTTGTTCGCTTTCGACTTTTCGATGATGGAGTCGGATTCAGATATGAGTTTCCGGAACAAAGGAATCTCAATTATTTTACTATTTTAGACGAACTCACCGAATTTAATCTGGCCGGTGATCACACTGCATTTTGTATGCCGGGCGATTATGACACCAATGAGTTTCCTTATACTACTGCATCATTATCCGAAATAAAAACAAAGATGGTGCGCGCCACTCAAATTAAACCTGCTGAGACCTTTGCACCGGGCTTAACGGTTCAAACTCCTTTGATGCTCAAAAGCAAAGATGGCTTGTACATTAATATACACGAAGCCGCTCTAGTTCATTATTCGGCTATGTTGTTGAACGTAAATGATAAAACATTTTCGCTAAGTGCTCACTTAACTCCCGATAAATTAGGCAAAAAAGGATATTTACAAGCACCTTGCCAGTCACCCTGGCGCACCGTTATTGTAAGCGATGACGCCCGTGATATTCTGGCTTCTCAAACGATTCTGAATCTAAATGAGCCTACAAAATTTGAAGATACTTCGTGGATTAAACCGATGAAATTTGTAGGGGTATGGTGGGAAATGTTTATCGGAACGGATAAAACCTGGGCTTATAGCGATTATTACAGTGCAAAACCCGGAGTTACCGATTATTCAAAACTCACACCTAACAAACGTCACCCTGCCAATACAGCAAACGTAAAAAAATATATCGATTTTGCTGCGGCTAATGGCATTCAGGGAGTGTTAGTGGAAGGTTGGAACGAAGGTTGGGAAGATTGGGGCTCTTATCGTAAGGACAAACAATTTGAATTTACCAAACCATATCCCGATTTTAATATGACCGAATTGCGCGATTATGCTGCACAAAAAGGAGTTCAAATTATCATGCACCACGAAACAGCTTCGAATGCAGCTGATTATGATAAGGAGATGGACAAAGCTTTCGATTATATGAATGCCAACGGCTATAAATCGGTGAAAACAGGTTATGTGGGTTATATTATTCCGCGAAGCGAGTATCACTCTTCGCAATGGATGAACGATCATTATATTCATGTGGTTGAGCGTGCTGCCGAAAAGAAAATTATGGTAGACAGTCATGAAGCTGTTCGCCCAACAGGCTTATGTCGTACGTATCCTAACTGGATAGCACAAGAGTCAGCTCGTGGTACTGAGTTCGAATCGATGGGTGGAAATGATCCTGACCATACCACTATTTTGCCTTTTACTCGTTTGATGGGTGGCCCAATGGATTATACACCGGGTATTTTCCAGGGAGATCTGAGTTATTACAAAGGGTCTAAAAATGATCAAAAAGTGCATACCACTTTGGTCAAACAATTGGCGCTATATCTAACTATGTCGAGCCCGTTACAAATGGCAGCCGATTTACCCGAAAACTATGAACGATTCAAAGATGCATTTCAGTTTATCAAAGATGTAGCTGTTGATTGGGATAATAGCTGGTATCTCGAAGCCGAACCGGGCGATTATATCACCGTTGCCCGCAAAGCAAAAGGAAAGGACGAATGGTTCCTGGGAGCAATTACGGATGAAAATCCCCGCACAGCAACTATCTCTTTTTCTTTCTTGCCCGAAGGCAAAAAATATACTGTGACAGTTTATGAAGATGGAAAAGATGCCAGTTGGGATAAAAATCCGCAGAGCTATCAAATTCGGACGATAGTGGTTACAAACAAAACCGTGCTGAAACAAAAATTAGCGTCGAGTGGTGGAGCTGCTATGACTATCAGATTATCTTCTAAATAAAATAATAGATTGGTTTTTTATGGTTGTTGGAAGAGAGATTTACAAGCTTGCATATATACTTGCGACTGTAAATCTCTTATTTTTTTGTAATAGCATGGATTCGTTACTATAAAGAATTGCTGCTCACATTTGTCAATTGAAGTTTAAAGTTTCAATGATAGCAAACGTTTGCGCTGAGAATAACCCAAACCGCAAGTGCGACTCAGCCTGTTTATATGGAATTTGATTAGTTTTGTACTCTAATTAAAAGTTCATGGCAATTTGCTTCTGTTTCTATTGTAAATTAAGGGAATTTGCAAAGCAGTATTTATAATAACACTGTAAATCTCTCTTCTTTTTGTCTGGTTTTTTTAATTAAATTATATCGAAAAACACAAGATTTTTATCCACATAAATATCCTTTTACTCAATGGCTACTACTTTTTTTTAATAGAGTAGCCTTTTATGTAATTGATAATGCGATGTGTAAGTTTATTCTTGTTTGGTTTTTACTACTTTGATATTGTATCTAAAATTAGTATTTTAGAAATCATATATATTTGTATGATTAATATCTCAATCAATACACTTTCAAATTATTTAATATTTTTGAAAACCGAACAAGTAAATTGTCAATCATTAATCATAAAAACACATATATTTAAATGAAAAGAACACTGATTCCACTAGTTTGTTTAGTATTGTTTCCATTGTCTGTTTGGACTCAAACATCTATATCAATAGGCGATTTAAAAACATTTAAACAGGAAAATAATCTAATTTCAATTGAAGCAAATAATGCTTTTGTTCAGATTACTGCTTTCAGAGATGATATTATTCGCGTAAGAGCCTACAAAGAAAAACCGTTACGCGCTTTTTCGTATGCTGTCGACAAACAAGCTGAAGGTAAATTTACAAGTGTCGTTGACGAAGGTTCTAAACTGGTATTAAAGACAACAGCATTGAAAATTGAGATAACCAAAACTCCAGTACGTGTTAGCTTTTACACGCTCGAAGGAAAATTGATTAATGCTGACGACCCAAGATTTGGTATGACATGGCTTGGTAGCGATGTTACCTGCTACAAACAAATGTTTGAGAAAGAAAAATTTATCGGTTTGGGTGAAAAAACCGGACCATTGAATAAACGAAGCATGGCTTACGAAAACTGGAACTCCGATGTTCCTGCTTATAGTCTCGACAAAGATCCGCTTTATGCTACCATTCCATTTTATATGGGAATTCACGATGGGATGGCCTATGGAATTTTCTTCGATAACTCCTACAAAAGTACTTTTAGTTTTGGCGCTTCAACTGATGATGAAATGTCTCATTTTGGTGCTGTGGGTGGAGAAATGGATTATTATTTCTTTGCCGGCGATTCGGTTCGTAATGTGATAGAAGAATACACATGGCTGACCGGTCGTTCGAAATTACCACCACTTTGGAGTCTTGGTTACCAACAATGCCGTTATAGCTACTATCCAGACAAAGAATTGTTGAGCGTGGCACAAACATTCCGCGATAAAAAGTTTCCCTGCGATGTGCTTTATCTGGATATCCACTACATGGATAATTATAAAGTATTTACATGGAATCCTGAGTATTACCCTCAGCCCGAAAAAACGATAAATACATTAAAAGGAATGAACTTTCACCTTGCTGTGATTGTAGATCCAGGCTTAAAAGTAGAAAAAGGTTACTCTGCTTACGACGAAGGAATTAAGAATAAGTACTTCCTTTCGTATCCTAACGGACAACCTTATGTTGGAAAAGTATGGCCGGGACGGTCACATTTCCCAGATTTTACACGTCCGGAAGTACGTGCCTGGTGGGGTGAGAATTTTTCAGCACTTACCAATAAAGGAGTTGAAGGTTTTTGGAATGATATGAACGAACCAGCTACCTGGGGGCAAAAAATTCCTGATATGGTTGAATTTGGTTTCGAAGGAAATAAAACAACCATCAAAGAAGGACATAACATTTTTGGGATGCAAATGGTGCGCTCCACTTACGAAGGCACAAAGAAATTGATGAATGGTCGTCGTCCATTGACAATTACCAGAGCTACTTATTCTGGCGGACAACGCTATTCAACCATTTGGACCGGTGATAATTTCGCTTCGGATGACCACATGTTGCTTAGTGCTAAATTAGTAGCTAATCTTGGGCTTGCCGGTTTTTCATTCGCAGGTCCCGATGTTGGTGGATTTATGGGTGAGCCAACTAAAGAGCTTATGGTTCGCTGGATGTCGCTGGGTGCATTTACGCCTTTTTATCGCAATCATAGTGCAGTAGATTTAAACTATCGCGAACCTTGGGTTTTACCGAAGGATTATCAGGATATTGTGCGCAATTATCTGAATTTGCGTTACCAACTAATGCCGTACATTTATTCTAACGCATTGTTAGCTTCACGAACCGGATTACCGATTGTACGCACATTGGCTATTGATTATACGAATGACGAAAGTATTTACAATCGCGACTTCGAAAACCAATATATGTTTGGCGATGGATTACTAGTTTGCCCTGCCCGCAGCACCGACAACTATACTCGTGTATATCTGCCAAAGGGTCGTTGGTATCGATTTTCCAACGATGAAGTTTTTGAAGGAGGTAAAGATTATCACGTAACTTCGCCGCTAAACGACTTACCGGTTTTTGCCGCAGAAGGAGCCATTATTCCTATGCAAAATACCGTTCAGAATACCACCGAGAGCGCTGGAGACACCTTGAAACTACACGTTTTTGCTGGTTCAAAAGCTACTAAAATGCTTTACTACGAAGATGATGGTACGACATATAATTATGAAAACGGTGCATCGTACGAACGAACAATTAGTTTCGACCCGATGAAGAACGAACTGACCTTGTCAGATAAAAAAGGTGATTTTGCAGGACGATTTAAAAAAGTATGTTTGATACTACACGGATTCGATGCTATCAGTTCAGTTCGTATTGGGGCAAATGAACTTAAAATTTCGGATAATAAAAAGGCCCAAAGTGTTGCTTTTGATTTCAATAACCAGGCAATTAGCCTGAAATGGAAATGGCAAAATAAGAAATAAATTTGATTTGTACATTAAACTGAAATTGATATGAAAAGGGAATGGTATATATACTGTTCCCTTTTTGCATTGCATCCTTTCCCACCAACCCCAGGCAAATTAAAATTTGATCGAAAAAATACTGATATAAAATTCAATCAACAAAATTTATCTATATATTTGTGCAAATAAAAATCACAACAATGAAACGAAATTTCCTTATTTTCATTTGTATATTTCTCTCTATTCCACTTTTTGCTGGAAGTGAAATGGATTCCTTGCTACGTGTATTGGATAAAAGTGTAGATAATTTCCAGATTTATTCAAATATGAAGGAGGCTAAAATAAATAAATTGAAGGATTTACTTAAATATACTACTTCTTACAGTCAAAAATATGAAATCAGTGGAAAACTATATGATGAATATATTTTTTATAAATCCGATTCAGCCCTTGTTTATGCCCAGAAGAAATTGCTAATTGCAGAGAAATTAAATAATAAGCGAAGTCTTACAGATGCCCGCCTCAACCTGGCTTCTATTATGGGTATTATAGGTATGTATAAAGAAGCAATGGACATTATTAACAAAGTAGATATAAATGAAGCCCCAGATTTAAAAGCGTATTTTTTTCATATTAATCGAACGATTTATGGTTTTATGGCCGATTATGCTTCTTCTGGTCAGGAAAAAAAACGCTATGATAAAATTACTGCTGCCTATCGTGATTCTTTATTGATCGTAAATGCACCCAGTTCAAGCGCACATGTAATGGTGAGGTCTGATCAACTGATTGTAAATAAGAAATATAATGAGGCTTTGAAATTATTGTTAGATTACTATCCTGCCATTAAAAATAATATACATGACCGAGCTATTATTGCCTATAGCATTGCATTAGCCTATCACGGCAAACATGAAAGGGATTTAGAAAAGCGGTGGTTGACTATTTCGGCTATCAATGATTTGCAATCAGCTACAAAAGAATATATATCGCTACGGTTGCTGGCATATACATTGTATGAAGATGGCGATGTGGATAGAGCTTATAAATACATTAAAAGGTCACTGGATGATGCTTTGTTTTGTAATGCTCGTTTACGTACATTCGAAATTTCTCAAATGCTACCGATTATTGATAAAGCATACCAACATCAAAGCGATTCGCGTCAACGATTAATGGTGATTACAATTTTTAGCATCAGTACATTGTCTGTATTACTTATGTTAGCGGTATTTTTTGTTTACCGGCAAATGAAAAAGCTTGCAGTTGCACGTAAAAACCTGAGTGATGCCAATAAGCTTTTAAATGACCTAAATCATGAATTATCTGCTACGAATATTCAGTTGAATAATACTAACGAAACGCTTCTGGAGGCTAATCTGATTAAAGAGGAATATATCGGGAGGTATATGGATCAATGTTCAGCCTATATTGATAAACTGGATGATTATCGCCGTTTACTTAACAAAACAGCAACTGCCGGAAAAATAGATGATTTACTGCGTGTCATCAAGTCGAAACAATTTATTGAAGATGAGCTCAAAGAATTTTACGATAACTTTGACAGTACATTCCTACAACTATTTCCCACTTTTGTGGATGAATTTAAATTGCTTTTGTCAGATTACGAAGATGTTACGTTGAAATCTGGTCAGCTTTTAAACACTGAGCTACGCATATTTGCACTTATTCGTTTGGGGATTACAGATAGTGTAAAAATATCACATTTCCTGCGCTATTCGCTTTCTACAATTTATAACTACCGAACTAAATTGAGAAATAAAGCTATTGGTAAACGTGGAGAATTTGAGGAGTATGTAATGCGAATCGGATCGAATATAAAATAGAATAAGCTAATTTTACTGACTAAGCCTTCAAGAATAATACTCTTGAAGGCTTTTTTTACTCCAAATTCACTACAATTATTTTGTGGTTTTTTTCTTGTTTGTTGCTGATTATTAGTATTATAAATTTATTTTGTTCGTGTTTCTACTACATTAATACTATGACGATAATTTGGAAGTGACAAATGAATATACATTTGCATGAAGAATAAACGAAATTCGAATCTGGTACTGCGCATTCCTTATTTTACATGTGCTAGAATTAGTTCAAACTCGTCAAATTATTATTAACCTTAAATTACAAAATGATGGTAAATTTCAAAAAAAAACTAAGCTACATTTTTTTGCTTTGTAGTATGTTTTTTATGTCGCAAAACGTGGTTGCACAATCAACTGATCAGTCTATTACAGGGATAGTTGTTGATGCAAAAGGTGAACCCCTTGTTGGTGTGAGTATCCTTTTGAAAGGAACTACAAAAGGAACGATTTCGAACCTTAATGGTGCATTTACACTCCCGGTAGGTGCTGTGAAAAATCCGCTTTTAAAAATTTCGTATATCGGCTACAACTCTCAGGAAATCGCAGTAAAAGATTCAAAATCATTGCGAATAGCATTGACTGAAGAGTTGAAATCTTTAGAGGAAGTTGTTGTGGTTGGGTATGGAACTCAACGCAAGAAAGACCTGACAGGTTCTGTTGCTACTATCAAGAGTAGTGATATTAAGTCATTACCCGTACCAAGTGTAAGCGATGCTTTACAAGGGCGAGCTGCGGGTGTACAGGTTATTTCTTCCGGAACACCCGGTACCGATGCTACTTTTCGTATTCGTGGTGTAGGGACTATTAATGATGCCAATCCATTGGTGGTAATTGATGGTTTTCCTATTGATGGCGGACTAAACCAATTGAACATGGACGACGTAGAATCCATTCAAATTTTGAAGGATGCATCTTCTACTGCAATTTATGGTTCGAGAGGTGCAAATGGAGTAGTTATTATTACCACTAAACGTGGATCATCGGGCGATAAATCTCAGATGAATTTCAATTACTCGTATGGATTGCAAAATTCTACGAATATGATTAAAATGCTTAATGCTTCACAGTTTGCTGCATTGCATAATGATATTTTAGGCAATGCAGGCATAGCACAAAACCCAGCCTATGCTGATCCAGCAAGTCTTGGGGTTGGAACCGATTGGTTAGGCTCATTTTTCCGCACTGCACCAATGCAAAATTATTCGTTGAATTATTCAAGCGGAAATGAAAAAACCAAAGTCTATGTGTCCGGTAACTATTTTAATCAGGAAGGTGTAGTTGTTAATACCGGTTTCAAGCGCTTTACACTCCAACTGAATACTGACAGTAAAGTGACTTCATTTCTGAAATTCGGGAATAACCTCACTCTTAACCACGATGTAAAAACTAATGGTGATTATAGTATTCGTAATGCTATGTTGGCTTTGCCTACCCAACCTATTTACCGTTCCAACGGTAATTATTCAGGTCCAATAGCACAACCATTGTATGACGGTGATGTTTTGAATCCGATTGGAGCTGCAAAAACAGTAGAAAAATCTATCAATGGCTATAACCTAATGGGATCAATCTATGCAGAACTGGAAATTATGAAAAACCTGAAATTCAAATCTACCTTTGGATTGCAAGCTAACTTTTGGGATTCACGCACATGGTCACCAAAACGAGCCTGGGATACAAGCGTCAGTCTGAATTCATATTTAGGAGAACAATACAATAAGAATATTACCTGGCTGTGGGACAATACGATCACCTACGATAAAACTTTTGGCAAACACAAGCTGGGTGTGATGGCCGGTACAAGTGCCCAAGAGAAGAGATACAATTATATGACGGGATCTATTCAAAGTTTTGCCAGCGATGTGACCCAACAGCTAAAAAATGGTATTTTGCTTCCGACAGTAGGTGGAAGCACTTCAAGCTATTCAATGTTATCCTATATGGGTAGATTGAATTATGCATATGCCGACAAATATCTCTTTACTGCAACACTTCGTCAGGACGGTTCTTCGCGCTTCGGTGAAAAAAATAAATACGGATTGTTTCCTTCAGCTTCTGTAGCTTGGCGTATTTCGCAAGAAGATTTCTTTAAATCAATCACTTTTGTCAATGACCTGAAATTTCGAGCCGGATATGGTGCGACAGGAAATCAAAGCATTGGTGATTATTCATTTGCTTCATCGTTGAATACAGGAAAATACAACTTCAATAACACAGTTGTATCGGCAGTTGTGCCTACTGTTATGCCTAATCCATACGTGCAATGGGAACAACAAAAACAAGGCAATGTCGGTATTGATGCTTCACTATTCAATCAACGCGTAGATGTTACAATCGATGCCTATTTAAAAAAGACGGATAAGATGTTAGTGTCAATGGTTGTTCCTGTTTCTACTGGTTATTCGGATGTTACTGTTCCTTCAATCAATGCGGGTCAGATGGAAAATAAAGGTGTAGAAATTACAGTGAGTACTAAAAATCTGACGGGCGATTTTAAGTGGAATACATCTTTCAACTTATCGTACAATCAAAACAAGGTTGTAAATATCAACGATACTGTGCCAATGTCTAGCGGAAGTATAGGATTGAATGCCAATTTAGCTTTGATTCAAGCAGGTATTCCAATTAATGAATTTTACGGATTTGTGACAGATGGAATTTTCCAAAATCAACAAGAAGTTGACAATCATGCTTTGCAAGTTCCCGGTAATGATCCGAACAATCGCACTTCTCCTGGTGATATTCGCTTTAAAGATTTGAATAACGACGGTGTGATTAACGATAAAGATCGTACCTATTTAGGGAATCCAAATCCAACTTTCATGTTTGCCATGAATAATACATTTGCCTACAAAGGTCTTGACTTAAGTATATTTTTGCAAGGAATTGCCGGAAATAAAATTATCAATGCCAATCGTTTTTGGAGCGAAGCTATGGCTGTAGCTCAAAATCAAACTACTGCTACTTTAAATAGATGGACTGGAGAAGGTACAAGCAATTCAATGCCAAGAGCTGTCTTTAATGACCCCAATAAAAACACCAGACCATCTGATCGTTATGTTGAAAACGGTTCATATTTGAGAGTAAAGAATGTGACATTGGGCTATACTTTACCTACTAAATTGGTAAGAAAGGCTAAACTTTCTACAGCCAGATTCTACGTCTCAGCTCAAAACCTGCTTACCCTTACTAAATATAGTGGATTTGACCCGGAAGTAGGCACCAATGGCATTGACAACAATGTTTATCCTGTAACACGAACTTTTACAGTAGGCGTTAATCTTGGACTTTAATCTTAAAAATCAAAACATTATGAAACTAGTTAAATATTTTTCTATTGCAGTTATAGCTGCATTATTACCGGCATGTAGCGATTTTCTGGATAAAGTGCCAGAAGATACAATCAATACATCCAACTTTTTTCAGACCGAAGCCGATGCCATTGGAGCTATCAATGGAGCGTATCAACCTTTGCAATGGCCCAAACTGTACAACATGCGCATGTGGACTACAGATATTATGGCTGGTAATAGTATTGTTGGTGCCGGTGGTGGAACCGATGGTATTGAAACTCAGGATGAAGCCAACTTTGTAACATCTACCGATAATCAGGGAGTACTTGATATGTGGCGTGGTCCATGGCCTGGAATTTTGCGAGCGAATATCATTTTGCAAAAAGTACCTGGAATGACAATTAATGAAACCACAAAAAACCGTGTGCTTGGTGAAGCATATTTTTTGCGTGCTCATTATTATTTCATTTTGGTTCAGTTCTTTGGCGATGTGCCGTTGGTACTTCAACCTGTTGAACCAGGAGATAATCTTCGTCCTTCAAGAACTCCAAAGTCTGAGGTTTATCAACAAATTGTATCCGATTTGACGAATTCTATCAATCTATTACCAGGGCGCGAACAATATTCAGGAACTGATATAGGTAGAGCATCCAAAGGTTCGGCTGAAGGAATGTTAGCCAAAGTAGAATTGACACTAGGTAACTATCAACGAGTAGTCAACTTATGCGATTCTGTTAAGAATCTAGGTTATGCTTTAAATGCCAATTATGCCGATAATTTTAATCCAGCTACAGAGAACTCAACCGAATCGCTTTTTGAAGTTCAATATGTTAGTGGAGCCGGACTTGATTTTTGGAGCAATGAAAACCAAGCTTCGTGGTTAAGTACTTTTACAGGTCCACGTGGTTCAAACATGGTTGCCGGAGGTTGGGGTTGGAATCAACCTACAGAAGAATTTGTAAACTCATACGAAGTTGGTGATAAACGTAAGGATGTAACTGTCTTTTATGAAGGATGTCCAAAATTTGATGGATTGGCTTATCTAAAATCATATTCCACTACTGGTTATAATCTTCGAAAATTTGTAGTTTCACTCTCAGTATCATCTTCTTATGACAACAGTCCGTTGAACTTTCCTGTTTTGCGCTATGCAGATATATTATTAATGAAAGCTGAAGCTTTGAATGAGCTTGGAAAAACTAGTGATGCACAATTGCCTGCTACTGATGCGAATGCTACTTTAAATAAAGTGCGTGCTAGAGCTGGATTGCTTAACGTTACAGGATTGGATCAGGCTACATTGCGTAATAAAATACTGCACGAGCGTCGAATGGAATTGGCTTTCGAAGGACAACGCTGGTACGATTTGGTACGCATAAATGCTGGACAATATGGTATTGATTTTCTTCATTCTATTGGAAAGTCGAATATGAGTTCTAAATATTTGTTGTATCCTGTTCCTCAAAAAGAACGTGATGCCAATCCAAATCTAACCCAAAATACCGGTTATTAAACCCTGCTTAACGATATAATAAACGAAAAATCAATATGAAAAAACTAAATATTTGGAGTGCTTTGAAACAACAACTCCAACAATTCGCTGGATTATTGCTAGTTACAGTTGTGGCAGTAAGCATGTTCACTTCGTGTGAACAAGATATCCCTGATAATATTGCGAAAGCAGGTAAAATAGCACTTTCTGCTTCAAAAACAACCATAGAGTTGAATCAGAAGAACATAAAAAATACAGCTGTTGATCTTACTTGGACTACCGGAGTGAATCATGGAACTGGAGCATCAATATCTTATCTTCTTCAAATCGATAAGAAAGGTAATCGGTTCTCAACATCAATCAATAAGGATATGGGCAAAGGTATATATATCAATAGCCTAAATGTTGGGACATTAAACGATAGTTTGCTTAGTCGTTGGGGTGCTACTCCAGGTTCGGCTACCGAATTGGAGGCGCGTATTATTGCTACAGTCTATTCAAGCCCGTTAGTGAAGGATACATCAGCTGTAATAATTATTTCTGTAACGCCTTATCAACCTGTAAGTAAAACCTTGTATATTATCGGTGATGCTTCGCCTAAAGGCTGGAGTGCCGATAATGCATTGGCACTGATTCCACAAAACGACCCAACTGTTTTTGTTTATCAAGGCTCATTGACAGTCGGTTCGTTTAAATTTATAACTACCAAAGGACAGTTTCTGCCTTCGTATAATAAGGGTGCCGATGATGCCAAAATTGTATACCGAACTGATAATGCTCAGGCTGATACACAATTCAGTATTACAAGTGCCGGCGTTTATAAAGTGGTAGTTAATCTTCTTGATTTGTCAATTTTATTTGGCAAACTTGATATGCCGGCTTATAATGATATTTATATGGTGGGAAGTGCTGCTCCAAATGGTTGGGATATTTCTAATGCAACTAAATTGACACAAAGTAGTTCTAATCCATTTATTTTTACTTATAAAGGTGTTATGAATGCAGGAGAGTTTAAATTTCCAGTAAATCGTAATTCTGATTGGGGACAGGATATGTTTATGAAATTGGATGATACACATATGTATTTGCACCCGGGTGGAAGTGACGGAGATGATAAATGGTCAATTGCAAAGAAAGGATATTATACCATTACGCTTAATCTATTGGATAATTCAATTAGTATTTATCGCGAAAAATTGTACATGGTTGGAAGCGCTACACCAATAGGTTGGACTATTACCAATGCCATTGAGATGACCGAAGATGCTACTAATGGTTGTATATTTACTTACAACGGACCTATGGTTGCAGGTGAATTTAAATTGCCGGTTAACCGAGATTCAAGTTGGGGTCAGGATATGTATATGAAAGTCGATGATACACATATGTACCGTCATAATGGTGGCGATGGTGATGATAATAAGTGGACGATTGCTTCTGATGGCAATTATGTGATCACTGCAAATATAGAAACATTGTCATTTAGTTTTGTAAAACAATAATTGGTTGTTTGGTTTCAAGATAGGGGTTACTCTTTTAAATAGAATAGAGTAACCCCTTAATTGTTTAACTTTGGGCTCTCAAAATTTTTCCGATTATGAATTCCTTTAATAATTAATTGCTTATGAAAACTAAAATAATCCATTTAGCAACTGCGTTCCTCCTTTTCTCTACATTTAGTTGCAAAGGCGTAGAGCCTGAAGTAAGCTCTATTGCTCCATCCAACCCTGTTACTCCGTCATTTGCTAATTTATCAATCACAACCGATAAAGCCGTTTATAAGCCAAATGATGATGTGACATTTACTATTGATAAAGCCGCACTTCCTGTTTCGGCTAACGTGAGGTATAAGTTTAATAATACTGTTCTTCAAGATGTTCCGGTAACTGCTGATACATGGAAATGGAGAACACCTACGACTGATTTCTGCGGGTATATTGCCGAAGTTTATGCAAGCTCAAATAATGTTGAAACCATATATGCAACTATCGGGATTGATGTTTCTTCCGATTGGAAAAAATTTCCTCGTTATGGTTTTCTTTCAAAATTCAATCAGATGTCTGATGATGCAATAAATTCTGTTACAACAAATCTTAATCGGTTTCATATTAATGGGTTGCAGTTTTATGATTGGCAGAATAAACATCATAAACCACTTCCATTAAATGGTTCGACACCTGCAACCAATTGGAAAGATATTGGGAATCGAGATATATATTTCAGTACCGTTGAAAAGTACATAAGTGTTGCTCATAGTTTTAATATGAAAGCTATGTTTTATGATTTAGTCTATGGAGCATGGGACAATGCCGAAGCTGATGGTGTCAATAAAGAATGGTACATTTATAACGACAACACACATTCAAACCGCGATTTTCTCTCACTTCCGTCACCTTTCATAAGTAATTTATATTTGCTCGACCCATCGAATGCCGGGTGGCAGGATTATATGAAAAATGAGTCTAAAAATGTATATAAGTTCCTCGCTTTTGATGGTTACCACATGGATCAATTAGGCGATAGAGGTGTACGTTATAAATATGACGGTTCATCTATGAATTTAGGCACATCATTTAAATCATATATTGATGCCATAAAACTGGCAATCCCTGATAAGTGCAATGTGATGAATGCAGTAGCTCAGTATGGACAACAGGGTATTGCCACTTCAACCTCCGATTTTCTATATTCTGAAGTTTGGAGTCCTTCTGATAGCTATTACGATTTGGCAAATATCATCAAACAAAATAATGTATTGAGTAACAACTCGAAAAACACAGTGCTTGCGGCTTACATGAACTACGATTTAGCGAATAATAAAGGCTCTTTCAATACTGCATCGATTTTGATGACCAATGCTGTTATTTTTGCCTTTGGAGGTGCACACCTGGAATTGGGAGAACACATGCTTTGTAAAGAGTATTTCCCCAATGATAATTTGGCAATGAAAGATGATTTAAAAAGTGCGTTAGTGAATTATTATGATTTTTTGGTAGCTTATCAGAATTTACTTCGCGACGGTGGCACTTTCAATTCAGTTGATGTAAGTTCAATAGATAAAAAAATGATAATTGACACCTGGCCTGCGAATGCGGGGAATGTGGCTGTTTTTGGAAAGAAAATCAACTCTACTCAAGTTATTCATTTGATTAATTTTACTAACTCAAAGACGCAAAAATGGAGAGATAATACAGGAATTCAAGTTGCACCGATTATAATAAAAGATGCAAAAATTGAATTGACTAGCACTGGTACGGTCAAAAAAGTCTGGGTTGCATCTCCAGATATTATTGGTGGTGCATCTCGCTCATTAAACTTTGCTCAAAGTGGAACTAAAGTTAGTTTCATTTTACCCGAACTTCAATACTGGGACATGGTAGTTGTGGAATATTAATCCTTAGGTATAGTTTCCAGATCATTAAATAAAGCACATAATTAATTTACATTAATTCAATTGGTTGTTATTCTTTTTACACTAAATTTGTAATCAAGAGTAGAAACTAAAATAATCATTTATGAATAAGAAAAAATCTCTTCTTAGTATAAGCCTATTTGTTGTAGGATTATCGGTTGCTTTGTTGGCTCAACCCAACAATCCGATCTATCAATCCAGCGCATTCAGCGTTTTCAACACTCAGGTTGTACAAGGAATGTATACAGCCAATGCTTTGTCAGCGACTGAAATCCAGTCCGATTATCAAAGTACTAAAACGGAAGCTAACGGTACTGCTAAAAGCTGGAAGCTTACCAGGGACATCTCTGCATTTCCACAACTGAATACGCCAAATCTATTGGAAAATGCCATCTACAATATGTCGGTGGAAGAAATGGAAAAAGCGATTGAAAAGGACAGTACTTTACGCACGGGTATCGAATGGCCTGGTGTGTGGACGCGTGACGTCAGCTACAGCATTATTCTCTCCATGGCGTACATGCAACCGAAAGTGTCTCAAAACAGCCTAATGCGCAAGGTAAATGCCAATGGACGCATTATTCAGGATACAGGAACCGGTGGTGCGTGGCCGGCTTCGACGGATCGTATGATTTGGGCAGTTGCGGCCTGGGAAATTTACAAAGTTACCGGTGATAAAGATTGGTTGAAGAAAGTATACCCTGTTATCAAAAACTCCATAGAAGATGATATTATGGTAGATCATGATGGTGAAACGGGTCTGGTAAAGGGCGAATCTTCATTCCTTGACTGGCGCGAGCAAACTTATCCACGCTGGATGCAGCCTGCAGATATTTATTCAAGTAAGAACCTCGGAACAAATGCAGTGCATTATCGTGCTTTAACTGTGGCCGGACGTATGGCTGAATTGCTGAATGATAAACTGTCCGGGCAAAAATATCATGAAATTGCAGAAAGAATAAAATCTTCCATTAATTCCCATTTTTGGATTCCGGAGAAGAATTATTACGGGCAATACCTTTACGGTCGTAATTATGAAATCCTGTCACCTCGTTCCGAAGCATTGGGAGAAGCTTTGACGGTTGTGTTTGACATTGCCGATCCGGCTCGTCAGAAACAGGTTGTTGAGCATACTCCGGTGGTCGATTATGGTATTCCGTGTATTTATCCGCAAATTGGTGATATCCCTCCTTACCACAACAATGCTGTCTGGCCTTTTGTACAAACATATTGGTTGTGGGCGGGAGCTAAGACTGGCAACGAAAAAAGTGTAGTGCACAGCATTGCATCCATTTATCGGGCTGCGGCTATGTTCCTGACGAATAAGGAAAACTTCGTAGCCGACAATGGCGATTTTGCCGGAACAGAAATCAATTCGAGCAATATGCTATGGAGTTTGTCAGGTAATATCAGCATCATCCACAAAGTTCTTTTTGGCATTCGGTTCGAAGAAAATAACCTGAAATTTCAGCCATTTGTGCCAAAAGTGATGAACGCCAATCGAAAACTGGATAATTTCAAGTATCGGAAAGCTGTGTTGGATATTGAGCTCAAAGGCTTTGGTAACAAGATAGCTAGCTTTAGTCTAGATGGGAAAATTCAAAAGCAACCCATCGTTCCTACCACGCTAACCGGAAAGCATAATGTGAAAATTATATTGGCAAACAGCGAATTCGAAAATAAATCCATTCACCTGGTGAAGAATGAGTTTACACCGCTCATGCCAATCGTTACAGTTGAGAATGGAAAACTTGCCTGGTTGCCAATCGATGGAGTGAGTAACTATCAGGTTCTGAAAAATGGAAAGAGTTGGAAAATGACTTCAGCGACTTCGGTTGATATTTCAGATGCAGAAAAAGGCGAATTTCAGGTAATAGCATTTGCCAAAAGCGGGTTAAGCTCATTTGCAGGCGAACCGGTTCAGATTTATCCTCCGGCTGATATAAAAACGGTGGAAATTGAGAAGGTTTTATCTCCTTCAGCATTGCCTTACCGGAATTTTTCAGGAGCAGGTTTTGTAGAGATAAGTAGAACCGTAAATCGTGTAATTAGTCTTGATATTGAAGTGGTAACAGATGGATTGTATGCTATCGACTGGCGCTATGCGAATGGTAACGGTCCGATAAATACGGAGAATAAGTGTGCTATCCGAACCCTTTTTGTGGATAATAACCGCTTAGGAGCTCAGGTCTTTCCACATCGTGGAACTAACGAATGGTCTATTTGGGGATTTAGCAATGCTGTACAAGTTCGATTAAATGCCGGTAAGCATACGTTGAAACTAGCATTTATGCCCGAAAACGAAAACATGAATATCGAAATAAATCAGGCCATGTTGGATTATGTTCGATTAATTAAAATCGACTAGCATTTCCTTAGTTTTGGTCAGAAACAAAAGCCGTCCATCTGTTATCAGATAGACGGCTTTTTAAATATAAGCTATGTTTTTGTTTTATTGTTTCTTCAATACAAGTGCTGTACGTGCAGGAATATATAGTTTCAACCATTCTTTTCCCGTCGGCTCTTTAGGCGTTTTTGAGGTCAGATGAGTTATGGTTTCATCAATCAGATTGAAACCGCCAAATTTTGTTTCATCTGTATTTAAAATGATTTTATATGCCCCTTTGTCAGCCAGAATTCCATAATCGGTAAACGACTTGGTGCCATTGAAATTGAATACAAAAATCAGATCGCCACGTTGGTAGGCTACTACCTGATCGTCCTCTTTATCCCACAGTTGTTGAATAGAAGTAGTATTGAATTTTGGAGTAGAATTAATTAGCGCTATCATTGCATTGTCAAATAAGCCCAATGCATTGTACAAATAGTTTTCATTATCAACTAACTCCCATTGGCGACGGGCATATTTGTGCGACCAACCGTTTCCTTCACGTGGGAAATCAATCCATTCCGGGTGTCCGAATTCATTACCCATAAAGTTCAGATAACCGCCGTTGATGGTTGTGGCGGTAATCAAACGAATCATTTTGTGTAGCGCTACGCCTCTGTCTACCAACAAGGTGCTATCATTGCGTTGCATATGCCAATACATATCCGCATCAATAAGTCTGAAAATTAGCGTTTTATCGCCAACTAAGGCTTGGTCGTGACTTTCGGCATAATTAATCGTTTTTTCATCGGCACGTCTGTTGGTCAGCTCCCAAAGGATATGACCTACTTTCCAGTCTTCATCCTTTACTTCTTTTATGAGTTTAATCCAGAAATCAGGAATTCCCATTGCCATTCGATAATCGAATCCCAGGCCTCCTTCATTTACTTTTGTCGCTAGTCCCGGCATTCCACTAACCTCCTCGGCAACAGTTATCGCGTTTGGATTTACTTCGTGAATCAATTTGTTGGCCAGTGTCAGATAGCAAATTGCATCGCCATCCTGATTCATGTTGTAATATGATTCATATCCGGTGAAATCCTCTCCCAGTCCGTGACTACGGTACAACATCGATGTTACACCATCAAATCTGAAGCCATCAAATTTATACTCTTCTAACCAAAATTTACAGTTGGAAAGTAAAAAGTGAAGTACCGATGGTTTGGCATAATCAAAGCAAAGTGAATCCCACGCCGGATGTTCGCGGCGTGATCCACCATGGAAATACTGATAAGGAGTACCATCAAAACGGCCTAAGCCTTCCACTTCGTTTTTGACGGCGTGTGAATGAACAATATCCATGATAACGGCAATGCCCATACCATGTGCTTCGTCAATTAAATGTTTCAGTTCTTCAGGCGTTCCAAAGCGTGAGGAGGCTGCAAAAAAGCTGGAAACATGATAGCCAAACGAACCATAATAAGGATGTTCCTGAATTGCCATTATTTGAATACAGTTGTAACCATCAGCTGCAATGCGTGGCAAAACGGTAGTTCTGAATTCATCGTAATTAGACACTTTCTCTTCGGAACTCGACATACCAATGTGGCATTCGTAAATCAAAAGTGGTTCGGTTTGAGGCTTGAAATCAGTATTTTTAAATATGTAGGGCTGAAAAGTATTCCAAACCTGTGCGCTAAAAATCTTCGTAGTCTCATCCTGTACTACTCTGCGTGCCCATGCCGGAATGCGTTCGCCGCTGCCACCTTCCCATTCAACGAGCAATTTGTAAAGTTGCGAATGTGCCATGGCAAAATCGGGCAAGCGTATTTCCCATATACCGTTTTGAAGTTTTTTTAATTGATAATCGGGGCGACGCTGCCAATTGTTGAAATCTCCAATCAAAAATATAGCAGTTGCATTCGGTGCCCATTCTCTAAAAACCCATCCGTCGGTAAGGCGATGCAAGCCAAAGTACAGGTAGCCGGATGCAAAATCAGAAAGCGTCTGACCATCTGCAACTAATTTTTTCTCAATACTTTCAAAATATTCGTAACGTCCATTGATAGCATTGGCATAAGGTGCCAACCATGGATCGGATTTGAGTATGGCTAGATCTTTCATGTACTTGTTTTTTCAGTTAAACTTTTGAGGTTGAGAGATGTCTCGAAACAGTAGCTGCTAATATTTTTACAACCGCTGTTTCAAATAGAAGTAAAAAGATGCTCGGTACAATTGGTTTTAAACCATTACCTTCACGATAATCTTTTTGTAAGTTCCTTCCGCAATACCGGGTTGATGTCCGTCTTCTGGGAAAAATACTGCAAATTCAAATGGTTGAACGGCAATGAAGTTGGAAGCTTTGTTAGCAAAAAAGCTCACATCTTTGTCGACGTTATAGGCTTCGGTAGCCTCGGTCAGTTTACTGCCCGAGATCCAACCCATTGTTTCTGTTTTGCCAATGGGTACCTGAATGTCGATAAACTTATTATGCGTTTCCATTTTTGCAGCATCGGCTGCCTTTCCCGTAATTTCAACAACATTCACAACCAGATTAGCACCTTCGAGTTCAATCTTTCCAAATGGAAGAGCTACTAAGTCGGTATTTTTCAAGTAGTCGAATGCTTTTTTAAAACGGGGGTGGATCGATTCGTACAATCCGCTGTTTTCTAATGTATCTAAAATCATCTTGCGTAAAATATGTGGTTGTTTTAAGTTGGTTTGTTTTTGTCAATAGCCCATTACTTCGTCTACCGTGTAATTCAGAAACTGATTAAATGGATGCACATGTTTCAGAACCTCTGCTACTTTCTGAACAAATTGATCTTCTTCAAGTAAATCATCCAGTTTATATTCAACAAGGTAATGCTTCAACTTTAGCAGTTCGGCTTCCGGAAAATCTTTCGGAAAACCTTTTGGGACAGTTTTAAGCTTGTCTTCTTCAAAAAATGTGGTAAAATAATTAGCAAAGTTACTCTCCGATCGAATGGCGTTCAGCTCTTCGATATTGTCATAAACGCTTTGGCGAAGTGCTTTCAGCAAGTTGGATTCCGGACACCAAACTCCTGCGCCTACAAAACATCCTGCAGGGTCGAGATGGAGGTAATAACCGGCACGTTGGCTTTTACGCCCGCCCTGAGTGGCTATATACACTCCGAAATGAGTTTTGTATGGAGTTTTATCGTGCGAAAAGCGGGTGTCGCGGTATATTCTGAAAACGCAATCCTTTACTTCTACGTGTTTTATTTCGTCATCAAATTTTGAAATTTCTACAATTAGGTCTTTGCTTATTTGCTCAAATTCTAATCGTACTTTATCATACCAGCCTTTGTTTTCGGCAAACCATTCTCTGTTGTTATTGATTTTCAATTCGTTTAAAAATTGAAGTATATTTTTAATCTGCATACCAATTTCTTTTTGCGTTTGACAAATATAAGCTAAAAATCAGACAAAAAAGGAATTGAACTCATATTTTTTTAAACAGGACTCAACTTTGTGGAAAATTGATTACTTTTGTAGTCAAATAGGCTGATAAGCCAGTCTGGAAACCAATATTTAAATGGCTGTATAACAGAAATATTGTACTGAATACGCCCTTTCTCAAGATATAGAAATGAAAAATAGAATAAATCAGTTGTTGGAAGAAGTGAACCAACTAATTGCCTCTAATCAGGATGAATTAGAAGCACTTCGTATTAAGTATTTGAGTAAAAAAGGCGAAGTGTCGGCACTTTTCAACGATTTTAGAAATGTTGCCAACGAGGACAAACGCGAAGTTGGTCAAATGCTGAATGAACTTAAAAATGCCGCTCAGGACAAATTTAATGAATTAAAAGAGTCTTTCGCAGGTTCTTCAACTTCTGATCAAAAATCAGACTTAACACGTACTGCCGATCCTGTTAAATTGGGAACGCGTCATCCGCTTTCGTTGGTAAAACACGAAATTATTGAAATTTTTTCGCGTATTGGTTTTACCATTGCCGAAGGACCGGAAATTGAGGACGACTGGCATGTGTTTGGTGCTTTGAACTTTGCACCTGAACATCCGGCGCGCGATATGCAGGATACCTTCTTTATCGAACAAAACCCTGATGTGCTGTTGCGTACGCACACTTCGTCGGTGCAGTCGCACATTATGACGCAACAAAAACCGCCTATTCGCAAGTTATTTCCGGGCCGTGTTTATCGCAACGAAGCTATTTCGTACCGCGCACACTGCTTTTTCCACCAGGTGGAAGGGTTGTATATCGACAAGGATGTATCATTTGCCGATCTGAAACAAGCCTTGATGTATTTTGCGAAAGAAATGTTTGGTGCCGAAACTGAAATTCGCTTGCGTCCATCGTATTTCCCATTTACCGAGCCAAGTGCCGAGATGGATATTTCGTGTAATCTGTGTGGCGGAAAAGGTTGTCCGTTTTGCAAGTACACCGGTTGGGTTGAAATCCTTGGTTGCGGTATGGTTGATCCTAATGTATTGGAAAACTGCGGCATTGATTCAAAAGTCTATTCGGGTTATGCCTTTGGAATGGGAGTGGAGCGTATCACTAACCTGAAATATCAGGTAAAGGATTTACGTTTGTTCTCCGAAAACGATGTCAGGTTCCTGGAGCAGTTTGAATCTGCGAACTAGAAAGTTTACAATTACTTAAAATAAAAAAAGACTATCTCTGATTGCAATAATCATTGATAGTCTTTTTCTTTTTTCTTTAACTCAATACATTGTTCAAATAAGTGCTGTAGCACAGTTCGTAACTTGTAACTATCTAACTACTTAATTCCCTGCAAAAATCCTTCCCAATCCATATTCCAGGGGTCTGTTTTTCGGTTGGGGGCTATATCGCTGTGGCGGAGGATATATTCAATTTTGTATCGCTTTTTGATGTCATTTACAAGTATGGTTAACGACTTAATTTGCTGTTCGGTTGGTGCTTCCTCTTTAGAGGTCATTAGCTCGATGCCTATTGATCGCGAGTTCAGACCTGTTTGTCCATTCGGCAATTGGCTTTTGCCGGCATGAAAAGCCACATCTTTTTCTTTTACCAAGCGATAGATAAGGCCATCGCGTCCAATCACATAATGTGAACTGACCCTGTAGCGCGAAAACTGTTTGATGATAAGGTCAATATCATATTTCTCATCACCAAAACTGTTGTATGTGGAGTGCACAATAATGGCAGTGATATTTCTATTTAGAACTGTCCTTTTGCCTGAACTCACCGGTTTTTCAATAAATTTTAGTTCTTTTTGAGCTTGTGCAAAAGTGGCGCACAACATAAAAGTAAGCAAAATAAAGGCAATCTTTTTTCGGTTATGGCGATTCATTGTCTGAGAAATTTTATTCTTATTTTCAGCTACAAAGTTAGCCATTCTTTTTTAAATGCCCGTTTAATGTCATTCTTTTTGATTTTTGGACAACATTATTCAACTATTTATGAACTTTCAATCTTTAGAATCATTATAAATAAGTATCTTTGTGGCAAAATTGAAAAAACGGTGAGTTAGTAACTAATATCCATTCTTTTTACCGCAAAAGCAACGTTATCGAACATTATTTATCGACAAACAAAAAGGGTATGCAAAGGAAACATAAATTTTCAGCAAATGTAAAAATGAGTGATTTGATTATCAGTGATCACTCGCTGCTGCTTGTGATAAGTAGGTTTGGGATACCACTGGGTTTCGGTGATAAAACAATAAGCGAAGTTTGCCAATCTGCAGGAATTCATTGTAATACATTTCTAGCGGTGGTTAATTTTATCTCGGAAGATAATTTTGAGATAGAGAATGATAGCGATGACATCTCCATTGAAACCGTTATTGAATACCTGAAAAGTGCTCACAACTACTTTCTCAATTTTAAATTACCCTCTATACGCATTAAATTGCTCGAAGCTGTGAATCAGCCCAATCAGAACTTGCCTTACGGACTTATCTTTACTAAATTTTTTGATGAATATGTGTTGGAAGTTCAAAAGCATATGCAATATGAAAATGATATTGTATTTAAATATGCTTTAAAACTGGTTGAGGGAAAGAGAGATGCAAAATATAGCATTTCTATTTTTCAGCATCGGCACAATGAGATTGATTCGAAACTGGAAGAACTAAAAAATATAATTATAAAGTATTATCCGGATAATGGTAGCAATCATTTACTTACGGATGTTTTGTTCGATATTTTGTCGTGCGAAATTGATATTGCTTCGCACAATAAGGTGGAAGATTATCTGTTCGTGCCGGCAATAGAGGCCATAGAGAAAAAACAAGCTACACGATGAACAAGGAACTGCTTAAAATAGCTATTGCAGAGCCTTCGGTCATTATTCGAAGCGGACTCACTGTGGCATTGAAGCGTATTCCCGAATTTCGTATTCAGCCCTTCGAAATCGTCTCTATCGATTTACTTGTCAATTATCTACGGATCAATAAACCTGATATTTTAATTATCAATCCTACTTTTTGGGGCCATTTTGATGTTGCCAAGCTAAAAGAAGAAACTGCAAATCCTAAATTAAGTTGTTTGGCATTGCTGCATTCGAGTGTGGATGTAGCCTTGTTGCGCAACTATGATGATAGTATCAGCATTTACGATGGTGTGGAACAATTGCAAGCCAAGTTGGAGAAATTAGTGGAATCTACTACCAATGATACGACAGAGGAGAATAACTCGCTGAGTATTCGGGAGAAAGAGATCGTTGTTTGTGTGGTGAAAGGACTTACGAATAAGGAAATTGCTCAGGAGCTTTTTCTGTCTACCCATACGGTTATTTCGCACCGACGGAACATAGCCCGTAAACTGGAAATTCACAGTACGGCAGGACTTACGATATATGCCATTGTAAATAAGTTAATTGAACTCGAAGAGATTAAAAAGAATATGCTTTTGTAAATTGGTTGATGGTTTCACAATTTGTATTGAAAATGCTTAAATACCTATTAGTAGTTAGCTGCAACGGGCATTATCAGCATTAATGGGGATATATTGGTTGATTTTAGGATAGTACTTTTGTACCGTTATCAAACAATAAAAATGTTTCTAATGAAAAAGAGGTATAGATTTCTATTTTTAGGTGCGTTGCTTAGTTTCAACTTGCTGCAGGCACAGGTAGATAGTTCCAAAAATGTATCGCCATTTACAGCCGGCTTTTCGTATGTTGGCGATGTAGTAAGTAATTTTAGCGGTGGAATAAAAAAAGGCACAACCTATCTTGGGTTGCTGAATGTAAGGGCGGGTTTCGATACCGAAGCAGCCAAGTGGTGGAAAGGTGGGCAGTTGTTTGCGAATGTAGGAAATACCCATGGAGGACAGCCTTCGGCCAATTTAGTGGGCGATTTTCAGGGAGTTTCGAATATCGAAGCGGGCAATCTGACTTTTCTCTACGAACTGTGGTACAAACAAAGTATCGGAAAGGTTGATATAACGCTGGGTTTACAGGATTTGAATGCCGACTTTGCCACAAGTGAATACGGTGGTTTATTTACAAATAGTTCGTTTGGTATTCACTCGAGCATTGCCGATAATGTTTCGTCACCTATTTTCCCATTAACGGCGTTGGGTGCGAATATTTCATGGCGAATTTCGGATACGTTTTTGTGGGAAAGTGCTATTTTTGATGGTACACCCGACGATTTTGAAGTGAATCCGTACAATATACATTGGAAACTAAATATGAATCAAGGCTTTTTGGCTGTGACCGAGTTTCAGATAAACAAAAGCTTAATTTCAGGAAAACAAGGAAATTATAAGTTCGGTGCTTACTTTCATGAGCACAATGATACAATTGATGTTGAACAAAAGAACAGAGGTTTTTACTTTGTAGGCGATCAACAGTTGAGTGATAAATGGGCTGTTTTTTCGCAAATAGGATTGAGTCCGAAGAGTTTGAATAATCACAATCACTATTACAGTCTGGGGCTTAATGCCAAAGGACTGATTGCCGCACGACCGGACGATCAATTCGGGATTGCGATTGCGTATGCAGGAGTAGATCATAGCAGTGTGGGAAGTGAAACAACGCTGGAACTCACCTATCGGTTAGAACTAAATAAACATATATACTTTCGCCCCGATATTCAGTATGTAATCAATCCGGCAGGAACAGATACAAAACTGAAGAATGCCTTGGTCGGATTTTTACGATTGGGTGTGAATTTTTAATGCTGCTTAGCAATTTTAGAGTGCTTTAATTCGTCAAATTATTATACAAGATGACAACAAACAATACATATCTTTCGGATATTAAAACTGGAGATGAGGCCATTATCACAAAGGTGCTTGGCCATGGAGCTTTTCGCAAACGCATAACCGAAATGGGTTTTGTGAAAGGTGAGAAGGTGATTGTGATTAAGAATGCACCTTTGCAAGATCCTGTAGAATATGAAATTATGGGATATAAAGTTTCGCTGCGTAGAAGTGAAGCCGAGTTGGTAGAGGTAGTTTCTATTGAAGATGCGAAGCATTTATCGGAAGTGAAATTTGAAGGTACTATCGATGAAAATACCTTGAAGGTTTCTGCACTCGAAAAAGGGAAAGTGATAAATGTGGCTTTGGTTGGTAATCCTAATTGCGGAAAAACCACCTTGTTTAATTATGCTTCCGGATCGCACGAGCGCGTTGGGAATTATAGCGGTGTAACGGTGGATGCGAAAGAAGCCATGCTGAAGAAGGATGGTTATACATTCAGAATTGTGGATTTGCCGGGCACGTATTCCATTACGGAATACTCGCCGGAGGAATTGTATGTGAGAACGCACATCATGGAAAAAATGCCCGATATAGTTATCAATGTTGTCGACTCGTCAAACCTGAAACGGAATCTGTTCCTGACCACACAGCTGATTGATATGAATATAAAGGTGGTCATTGCCTTGAATATGTATGATGAGTTGGAGAAACGGGGCGTGAAGTTCGAGTATGATGCATTGGGCGAAATGCTTGGGATACCCATTATTCCTACCGTGGCTTCCAAAGGTATCGGTGTGGATGAACTTTTCAAAAAGCTGATTGAAGTCTACGAGGATCGTGACCCCAGTGTACGCCATATTCATATCAACTATGGGTCGTTTATCGAAAAGGCTATCAGAAAGATACAGGATGAAATCTGGAAGAATCCGAAGATAACCGACAAACAGTCGTCGAGATACGTGGCCATAAAACTGTTGGAAACAGATAAGACAACGCTCGTACAATTAAAGGAGTACGGCAACTTCGAACAAATTAAAAGCCTTACCAAGAGCACTATTGCGGAGCTGGAGAAAGAATATGGCGAACGTTCCGAAACAATCATTACCGATGCAAAATACGGGTTTATTGATGGGGCAATGAAAGAAACCTATCGAGAGCCTAAGAAAGATAAGTACAAGCTGAAACGGGAGTTAGATGATTTATTGACCCATAGAGTATGGGGTTTCCCTATTTTTCTGTTTCTGATGTGGTTGATGTTTCAGGCTACCTTTACGCTTGGCAGTTTCCCAATGGAATGGATAGACTCGGGCGTTCAGGCTCTCGGACAATGGTTGCAGAACGTAATGTCACCAGGTGCTTTGCGCGATTTGCTGGTGGATGGTATTATTGGTGGAGTAGGAGGAGTGATAATATTTTTGCCGAACATCATGATTCTATTTTTCTTTATTTCGTTGATGGAAGATACCGGGTATATGGCGCGGGCATCTTTTATCATGGATAAACTGATGCACAAAATAGGGTTACACGGCAAGTCGTTTATTCCATTGGTGATGGGCTTTGGATGTAATGTGCCGGCTATCATGGCTACCCGTACGCTAGATAATAAGAAAGACAGAATCCTGACCATGATTATCACGCCTTTTATGTCGTGTAGTGCCCGTTTGCCGGTGTATGTGCTGTTGATTTCAGCCATTTTTCCGCAGAATCAGGGGCTGGTGCTGTTTACGATTTATCTCATTGGTATCTTGTTGGCCGTAACCACTGCTTTAATCATGAAGCGGGTAGTATTTGCAAAAAAAGAAGTTCCTTTTGTAATGGAATTGCCACCGTATCGTATTCCTACATTAAAGAATACCAGTCTGCACATGTGGCACAAAGGGCAACAGTACCTCAAGAAAATGGGGAACGTCATACTGTTGGCTTCTATATTAATATGGGCGTTAGGCTATTTCCCTCGTCATATCGACTATAGTACCAATTATGATGCTCAAATCTCTGTTTTGAAAACAAACAACCAACTGCAGACGTCCGATAAAGACGATAAAGTGATGCAACTGGAGATGAGCAAGGAATCGGAACGTCAGGAGAAATCGTATATCGGTCAACTAGGTCACGCCATCGAACCGGTTATTCGTCCGTTGGGCTTCGACTGGAAAATGGGTGTGAGCATTATTACCGGCTTGGCAGCCAAAGAAATTGTGGTAAGTACCATGGGTATTCTTTATCAGGCCGACCCGCAGGCTGATGCCGGTTCGGCGTCGCTTAAAGAGAAAATAAAAGAGCAAACATACAACAAAGGAGAGTTTAAAGGGCAAGCCGTCTTTACGCCACTCGTTAGCTTTGGATTTATGCTTTTTATACTTATTTACTTCCCCTGCGTGGCGGTTATCGCGGCTATCAAAAAAGAATCGAGCTGGGGATGGGCTGTGTTTACGATGGTGTACACTACTGCCATTGCCTGGGTGGTGGCATTTGCTTCTTATCAAATAGGAAGTTTGTTTTTCTAAACCTGAAATAAAAAATAAGACTCAATGCTTCAAAATATAATCGTTCTGATAATTATAGTACTTGCTATTGGCTACTCTGTTTATGCAGTTGTAAAGAATATTCGCAAGAAAGACACTTCGCCCTGTGGCGACTGCAATGGCTGCGACATAAAAAAAGAAATCACCAAAAATAAAGCGGGCACACGAACTAAGGATCCCGCAAGCTGTGGTTGTGCTCCAAAATAAAAGAGATAAGGCTGATTCGATTTGAATTCAGCCTTATTTTTTTTTTTCTTTTTTTTATTGTAATAATTAATAACATAAACAAAACGAGTATATTTGTTGGGTTAATAAGTAAATCGGAGTAGATTCAGATGGATATTGGTTGACGAATGGGAAGCCTGTTGATTCCCAGCAACAAGTCTGCGCTATTCTATAAAGTATGAGGTAGATATATGGAGGGCAGGGACGATGACAATATTTAAAAAATAAAAAAGCCCCGCATTTCTGCGAGGCTTATATTGATTAAAACTCATACTAAATGAATTTGTCTCAATTCATCTACAAATCTATGAATACCTACATCAATCTTTTCAATTTGTTCCTTTCTTGGTTTTTTTAAACCTGTTGAATAGTGGCTTAACTGTTTTTGATTAATACCGGTAATTCTTTCTAATCCTGATTTTGTAAATACTACTGAGATGTACTCTAGAAATGAAGTAGTGTCGAATTCCCATTTAATGTCGTAATTTCCGTCTAAACGTTTTGGCATTTCTTCGTTGTATTGTTCATACAATTTAATAGCTTCCAAAATGTTATCTTTCACTTCCTGAACGGTGTCCCCTGCACCATATATTCCAGGAATACCTTCGATCCAAGCCCCATATTGGTCGTTTCCTTTTTCTATTTTTATAATAATTGTTTCCATGCAATCTGAGTTGTCTTTGTTTTACTCAATTTAAATTAAGTCCATAATAATGTAAAACTAATGGTTCAATGAGTTGTTTGTTATTTGCTTGTTTTGTAAGTTAGTTACATCGTAAAATGTAATAAAATGATTTGTTTTTGCTTGCTCTGTTTTCTTAATTGTTTTCTTTGTCTGTAGGGGGGTATAATTTATATTAAGTTTCCTTTCAAAGGATATGGGTTAAAAGCCCATATCCTTTAAAATTCTTTTTCTTAATCCTTCCGGAAATTCTTTTGCTCCATGATAAGGAATCGGATACCTGACACCATTTTTATCTTTATAGATATAATGACTGCCTTTAGATTCTCCTGTCCATTCCCAATCACGTCCAGATTTGTCTCTGTGCTTTTGGAGCCAGTGGTGAAATTCTCTATACTTCATAATGTCAAAGAGCTCTTGTTTACTGAACTCGATACAAAGGTAGTAATTTTTCTACCATTTGCAAGTAAAAACTATATTATTTTTTTAAAATAGCGTTTATTTAACTGATTGCTAGGGAAATGGAGCTACAATTCTGTGCATTGCGCATATCAATGATAAAATTGATAGGAATATTTTCTTGAAGAAGAAGTTGACGATTATTGAATAATCTCTCCTAGTAGATGGAATGTTTGCCTTCACAAACAATTTAAGGCAGATTGATAAAGCATAGTTCCCTCCGTTTTATCAATAAATGCTGATGCGTTTACACAATTTCCGACTCTTTGCATACAAACTCGACCCCGACTTTCATTTTTAACGCCCCGCTTTATATTTTCTGCGCCCCAAATTACACTTTTAACGCCCCGACTTATATTGTTAGTACCCCAAATTACATTTTTAGCACCCCGAGTCCCTGTAAGGGTCTGAATGACAACTTTATGTTGCAAGTCTGACTAAAAAAGAGACGAAGAGTCTGAATTCGATTTGAATTCAGACTCTTCGTCTCTTTTTTTGCCTCCGCCTTTGCCTTAACCTCCGCCTTTTTATTCATTTCCCCACAAACTATTTCCTCGTGTATTTTCGTTTTCGCGCCAGTTGGTAGCCTATCCCGAAGATAAGTAACAAGCCGATAGGCAGCAATACGTTTACAGCCTGCCATATTGTTTTTTCGTCGCTGGATAGTTGCTTGTTCAGTAACCGAAGCTTTAAGGTGCGGTTTCTGAGTTGCATCCAGCCTTCATTGTCGGTTAGGTAAAGCACGGAGTTGAGTACAAATTCCTTATTGCCGAACTGTTGATTCATATAGCGGTCGAACCCGAGTGGAATAGTGGTACTGTCGCTCGCCACGCCGTTTGTTTCGTTGCGGATGATATCACCATCGGCCACCACTATCTGGCGTGTTCTTGTACTTATTTGCTTCAATGGTTGTGTGTTTGTAAGTCCTTTTGGAGCCATTCGGTTGGCAAAGTTCGATTCGAAAACGCCTTCGAGTGCCACCGCTACCGGCACATAGCTCAGGTTGAAATAAGCTTTGTCGTTAGGCTTCGGTGCCTGACTCAGATCGATGGTAGTAGGGGTGCCAATAATGTGCGTATTGTCGGAGCTGGCTAAAAGGAGTTGCGAGTCCACCCGCTTGTTATCGCCCACTAAATCTATTCCCGAACAAAATTCAGCACGCACTTCCGAGATGTTTCTGGTTACGGGATGAGCACCCGATGCCAGCAACAGCGGTGCATAAAACCACGGAGATGGTTCAAACTGCGGTGTTGCGTTTTTCGGAGCAATGTTGATGGGAATGGAGGCACATTGTACATCTTGCAAAATAACAGGGTTGATGCGCACCCCATAGCGAAACAACTGATCACTCAGGTTTACATCCAACTCGATGGCCGGCGAAAGACCTGTTGTCGATAAATTCTCTTTCGATACACGCACTGCATCCAATATCCACAGCACCCGTCCACCGTTCATAATGTATTGGTCGATAATGTATTTGTCGGACTCGTTAAACGGAGTGGTGGGTTTAGCGATAATGATGGCTTTATAGTTGTTTAGAATAGACGCATCGGTTGCCAACACGCCACGATCCACCTGGAAGTAATGACTTAAGGCTTTGCTGATATCGTAGGTCTCGGCGTCGTTCAATTCGCCATGCCCTTCGATAAATGCGATTTTAGAGACCTCCTTGTTGATTAACTGACGAATACCGTCGGTGATTTCAAACTCCAGATTTTCAATAGAGATATTCAGGTTTTCTTCGCCCGAGTTGCCTCTGATATTTTTGAGCAAGCAGATGGGTAGCTTTTTGCCGTTGTAGCTTATCTCTATCCATGGGAAAATGACTTTCTGAATTGATTTACCTTCTTTATCTCTTTCGTAAACTGCTGTTGCACTTAAACCGCGTTGTTGCAGTTCAGCGTATTTCTTTTCGCGTTCTTCCTGAGTGTCGGATAAGGACGGGTTTTCGTATTTAATATGGATGGTTTTATTGGAGTAAACGGATAATTCTTCAAGGAGTTCGGCGGTAGATCGTTTCAGTCGTTGAAAGCTTGGGTTAAGGTCACCATCAAGATAAACGGTCACTTCGAGCGGAGCATCCACCTTTGCCATTAATTTTTTTGATGGTTCGGCTATGCTAAACCGTTTATCGGAGGTCAAATCAATTCGAAAGAAATAAAAGAACGAGATGATAATAACTGCAATTAAACCAACGGCTAAAAGTATGTTTTTATGTTTTCTGATTTTCATTTTTTGATACTCTCTTATTTGCTATTTATAAATAAATTCAGTTGAAAAATGATTTTCGATTCAAGGCGGAAGAAGAGCCCACCTTGAATCGAAAATGCTTATTTAGTCGGTTACATTACCGGTTCGTTTGAGAATTCCCCAGCTAACCAGTTCTCCTTTGATTACTTTTTTGTACGCTTTAGCCAATACAACAAATAGTATTTGTCTGTACACAAATCGCTGAACAAACAAGAGTGCAGCCGTTTTAATGGTGAACTTCTTGTGGTCGAGATGGAACGCGTACGACGAAATGATACAATCGATAAAGTAATACAACAAATAGAAGAACGTGTACTCCCCGGCATTGTAAGTAAATAAACCAGCAATAAAGAGGATATCTACTATTGGTGAGAATACTGGGATCAGGAAGTTGAAAATCAATAAGTTTGGTAATACCACTAATCCGATGTTCTTTTTCTTGACGTTGAACAGCAAATCGCGGTGTTTCCAGAAGCTTTGCATCATTCCAAATGTCCAGCGGGTACGTTGTTTTACAAACATATTCAAGCTCTCAGGTGCCTCTGTAAGTGCCACGGCATCATTGCTGGTGCGGATCACATAGTCGGCACGCAATAGACGTAACGTAAGGTCACAATCTTCGGCCAGCGTATCGGTGGTAAATCCATCAACCGCCTCCATAGCTGTTTTGCGGAATGCACCAATCGCACCCGGCACTACCAATATCGAATTGATATAGTCGTAAGCTCGGCGGTCGAAGTTCTGACTGGTAGTGTATTCTATCGATTGCCAGTTAGTAAGCGCATTTAAGGTATTGCCAACTTTTACGTTACCTGCCACAGCACCAACTTTAGGATTGATGAAGAACGGAATTAGTTTTGAAATGGCATCCTGTTTCAACATTGTGTCTGCATCAATGCAAACCAATATTTCTCCATTGGCATGTTTAATACCCTCATTAAGTGCCGAAGCTTTACCACCGTTGGGTTTAGTAAGTACCTTAACTTTCGGATTGTTCCCGAAAATTGTTTTTATTTTGTTGTAGGTGTCATCTTTCGAACCATCGTCCATAAACACAATTTCAAAGTCAGGATAATCGGACTTCAATAAATAATTGACCGTTCTTTCTGCATTCAGTTCTTCGTTGTAAGCAGGAACAATGATGCTTACTTTAGGGTGGTAGCTTGCCGGAATCAACTTATTGTCTTTCTTTTCTTTTGTGCGTTGCAGTACAGCAAATATTCCCATAAGTAATAGGCGCCCAATAATCAGAAAAATAGCTACGATGAAAAATCCATGAAGGAAGTGTTGCCAGAAATAGGTGATGGTGAAGAAAATCATATCCAGTGTTTCGGTAAACTTATACTGTCTGTTTACCACCGGCATTACCTGATCTCTGGTTTTGTTCATTAAACTGGATACGGTAACAAATTCATAACCATGTTTCTGATAATAATCAATAATACGTGGCAATGCCAAAATAGTCTGCGAACGTTCACCACCGGCATCGTGCATTAAGAGAATGTTTCCTTTATGTATGCTCGCAATCGCTCTGGCTACAATACTATCAGCAGTAACATCTTCCTCCCAGTCATTTGTGTCGATATAGGCAGTTACAGAAATGTAATCTTCATCACTGGCAACTGCTACTGATTTCATTTGGAATAAGTTCGTAGGCTCAGCATCTGTTATGTACGGAGCACGGAAAAGCACCGTGCTATGACCTAAAATACTTTCTAAAAGCAATCTTGTTGAACGAAGTTCAATTCGTTCTCTATTTTCGGATGTTACTTCCAGGTTTGGATGGGTAAAGGTATGATTGCCAATTTCGTGTCCTTCCTTGTAGATACGTTTTACCAGCGGAATATTATTCTCAATATTCATTCCGGTTACAAAAAAAGTAGCAGGTACTTTTTTGGCTTTTAGTACATCAAGTATTTTTGGAGTGTATTCTTCGTTTGGACCATCATCGAACGTTATCGCTATTTTTTTTGGATTCGATGATCCGTAACGTTTTAGCATATAGGAGCTTGGCAATGCTGTGTACTCCTCATTGGTAATCAATTGGTCAACGTTGTCAAATTTAAATTTGGAACGTCCGTGTTCAGGTTTGTTTATAAGTTCCAGTATTTCTCCTTTACCCTCATAATTTACCGACGAGATAGAACTGATGTATTCTAACCCTTTAATATTGAAAGGATGCTTTTTAAGGTAATCTTCGTTGAGATTTTTAGAATAAAAGTTCCATATACGTTCATCTTCCGAACCCAGATACCACAATGCAACTCCGCCGGCACTAAAATCGGAGGCTGTTCTGAGGATATTGAATGTTCCGGCCACGTCATTGCAATGTGCTTCGTGATCTGCTCCATTGTCATCACTATAAAATAACGATATGTCCGATTGACTTTGGTTAAATGTAACTGTTTCACCATACTCTTTGGCAAGAGAAATAAGTCCCTGGTATGAAATCTTTTTACCCGGTTTGCCTTTTTGCCAATCGAAACCATATCCGGCAACGCAGAGCACCACCTTTTCCGATGGCACTTCTTTCATCGCCTGATCAAGTGCATTTTCAACAAAGCTTAACGACGAAATACTTCCCGGCTCATCATCCGGTGAATGCTCATTATAAGCCATCAAGAAGATGAAGTCGTAATAAGCTGCTAAATCTTTGTACGTTACACCTTCGTCGGTAGGGTTTATGTCAATAGTAGCCAGATATCCATCAGGATGAATGGTTTCGTATAGTTCTTTGGAGAATTGAACCAGGTAGGGATGTGTTCCTTTGGGTAGGTTTTCGAAGTCAATATTTATTCCTTGAAAGTCATTGGTGTCAAGAATAGTTTTTATATTCGCTATCAGCGCTTTTCGCGTGTTGTTGTTTCTTAGCATTGCATAAATGCTATCGCCATTCCAACGATCCTTGTAAAAATTACTCAAAATAGGTAAAACCGAAACTTTATTTTTGTGAATAAAATCAAGTGTTTCTTCCTGTGTTCTTAGTTCTATTTTCCCTTTTGTATTTGGCAGAAATCCCCATTCGGGCAAAACCATATTTAAACGACTGATATTCTTTTTCAGGGAGTTATTCGAATTTAAATCCCAGTTTACATAGAATGCAGCCCTCACCGGCAAATATTTTTTTGTTTGGTACGATAGCTGTGATGGTTTGCTGGGGCCTCTGTACACCAGTCGGTTGTGATTGATTCTGTACTGTTCTAACTGTTTTGCAAAAGCAACTTGCTCCGATTTGGAAATTATCTTTTTTGACTTGTCAACGTTAATGTCCGGCAGCTTTTTTGCGTTGTATGTCAATACTTTTAAGTCATATTCCTGCTTGTTGAGCAACGATATTACAACAGATGCCATAATTACTAATAGAAAAACACCCAGAATTCGTGTGAACCAGATAAAACTCTTCCAACGTGTAGCGCTATTAGTTTGAAAAACCTGTTTTCCCATGTACGTATTGTTTTTTGATTTGGAGATGTGAATGCTAATGTTTGCTCCTGAAATTCGTTTGCAAAATTAATCTATTAAATGCAAGTTCTATTTGTGTTCTGCTTTAGATTATATATTTTTTTGTTTTTTTTTTGTAAACGAATCAAAGAAAACCGAAATGTTTTTGCACCTAATCACAAATAACGTTCCATAGCTGTAATAATGTAGTTAATGCGTGAAATAATCAGCCTGCAAAGATAGTCATTTTATGAAATGAAATAATAAGCATCTTAAAACAGTTTTTTGGCTAAATGTTGAGTTCCTGTATTGTCTTGTTTTGCAGTTAGTGAGGTGGCGGATGGTTGTTTGTAACAGTATGTCGACTATGTTTTAGTTGTAATTTAGGCTATCAACACAGTATTTCTTTCTGTACCTTAAAAAATCTTATTTCTATTTGGCAGCATATTTTGCTTGTTGAGTGGGTGGATTTATTTTATTATCTTTGCCAATCCGATAGGAAATTAATTTCGTTATCAAATGATTTTGACGTTCAGAGCTTTGACTATTTAATAGAAATAAATGTTCAGTTTATTATTTGAATAAAGAATTATTGACTAGTTTTCAATCATAAGTAAGCTTTATTTTTATAAAACAAATCCTTTTTTTATGGGTAAAATAATTTCATTAGCAAACCAAAAAGGTGGTGTAGGTAAAACAACTACAGCTATTAATCTGGCTGCATCGTTGGCTTCGCTTGGCAAAAAAGTACTGTTGGTCGACGCTGATCCACAAGCAAATGCGTCCTCCGGACTAGGAATAGATATTCGTTCGCTCGAATTTACTATTTATGAATGCCTCATTGATGGCGTGCCATCTATTAAAGCAATTCACCCAACAGAAGTTGAAAACCTGTTTGTTCTACCATCGCATATTGATTTGGTTGGTGCAGAAATCGAAATGTTGAACATGGATAGTCGTGAGCGGGTAATGGAAAATTTACTTCTTCCGTTAAAACCACTTTACGACTATATCCTTATTGATTGTTCTCCATCCTTAGGACTAATAACTGTAAATGCCCTTACGGCTTCAGATTCGGTTATTATTCCGGTTCAATGTGAGTATTTTGCTCTCGAAGGAATCAGCAAATTGTTGAATACCATCAAGATAATTAAAAGTAAACTGAATCCGGAACTTGAAATAGAAGGCTTTTTACTGACCATGTACGATAATCGTTTACGTTTGGCCAATCAGGTGTATGCCGAGGTAAAAAAACATTTCGAAGGAATGGTTTTCGAAGCAGTTATTACCCGAAATGTACGTTTAAGTGAAGCACCAAGTCATGGTAAACCTGTATTGTTGTACGATGCAGAGTCGAAAGGATCAATCAATTATATGGATTTGGCTAAAGAATTGATTGCTAAAAATTAAAAATCCTTTTTTGGATTTTTAGAAATACAACAAATAGACAACATTTGCGTTATCGCTCTAAATAAATATGGCAAAGAATATTACAGGATTAGGAAGAGGTTTAGGTGCTTTAATAGATACTGAGCACGTTTCAACAGGTGGATCGTCGTCGATTAGTGAAGTGGCAATGGATGTGATTTTTGCTAACCCCAATCAGCCACGTACACATTTTGACGAAGAAGCATTGACCGAACTGGCAACTTCTATTCGCGAGTTAGGGGTTATTTCGCCTATCACACTGCGTAAGAATGATGATGGAACCTATCTTATTATTGCCGGCGAGCGAAGATTCAGAGCGTCGAAACTGGTTGGATTAAAGTCTATTCCGGCTTATGTGAAAACGGCTGCTGATGAGCAAGTGATGGAAATGGCTCTGATTGAGAATATTCAACGTGAAGATTTGAATGCTATTGAAATAGCATTGACTTTTTACCGTTTGATGGAGGAGTACAAACTTACACAGGAACGATTGAGCGAACGCGTTGGAAAAAAACGGACAACCATTGCCAATTATCTTCGGTTGTTGCGCCTACCGGCCGAAATTCAAATGGGAATTAAAAATAAGAAAATTGACATGGGACATGCCCGTGCGATACTTGGTTTAAACGATCCTGCTGTGCAATTAAAGTTGTACGATCTGATTGTAAAAAATGAATATACGGTTAGAAAAGTAGAAGAGTTGGTTCGATTGTTTTTAGAAACAGGACATTTTGATGATAAAAACCCGGCATCGGCCAACCCGGTAAAAAATTTGAAGGAATTTGATGAGCTGAAGTCTCAATTGAGTCAGGTTTTTGGAACAAAAGTTCAATTTACGTGTACCCCTGAGGGTAAAGGCAAAATTTCAATACCGTTTACCAACGACGAAGATTTGGCACGTATCATGGATTTGTTCGACAAAATTTAATTCGTTTTTTCTGTGTGTAAATACCTAAACATAATCGTTCTTTTTGTTTTCTTGATATCCTTTGATGTTCAGGCTCAAATGCCTTTGATGAAGGTTGATTCGCTGCCGGATACCATCAGGGTTTCAAAAACCGAGGTGAAAGCAGTCGCGCAACAAATTGCCGATTCGTTGAAACCTAAAGTGTTTAAACCGAACCCCATGAAAGTGGTTTGGATGGGGGCAATTATCCCGGGTTATGGACAGATATTGAACAGAAGATACTGGAAATTACCTATTGTATATGCCGGTTTTATGGGTTGTGCTTATGCAATAGCTTTTAATTCGGGTAAATACCAAACTTATAAAACGGCTTATCGGGATATTCTCAGGTATAGTTCGGACGCCGATTATCAGGCAGTTGTTGATAAAGATCATAGTAAAGTCAGTTTTTACCAGATATTACCTCCGGGATATTCAGATTTTACAAGATTTGGAGGAGTGACGGGTTTTACTAAAACCCTAAAGAACAAGCAGGATAGTTTTCGTAGGTATCGCGATTTGAGTATTTTTGCTACAGTGGGCTTTTACGCAATTACTATTATTGAGGCGTATGTGGATGCTCAGTTGTATGATTTTGATATCACGCCCGACTTGTCGATGCGTGTTCAGCCGGCTTTGTTGAGAAATGCATATGGAGTACCTAGTACCATTGGGTTACAGTGTAATTTATCGTTGAGATAAAGTTTCAAATTACAAAACAATTTTGAAGAATGAATTTTAAAATTATATTTTCTTTAAGTTTCTTTTTATGTATAGGTAGCGTATTTTGTGTCTCGCAAAATAATAAAGCTGCTTCAAAAAAGAGTGTCTCCGAACAAGGATTGGACACTACTTTGGTAATACCTTCTGATTTCGATAATTCACTAGATAATATGCTCCATTCTTGGATTGTGCGACGTGCTAGCACGCCCAATTGTAATTCGAGCGATGAAATAATGGAAGTCTCCGATTCTATCTATAAACTAAGACTGGCCAAGATGCCATGTCTGATGGAAATGCCCTATAATAACACCATTCGTTCATATATCGAATTATATACGGTAAAGAAACGCCGTCAGGTAGAATATATGATGGGTATGAGTCACTATTATTTCCCCCTTTTCGAACAGGTTTTAGGTGCTAATAATCTGCCACTTGAGCTTAAATATCTCTCCATTATTGAATCGGCACTAAATACTACCATTGTGTCAAGAATGGGAGCTGCAGGATTATGGCAATTAATGATTGCTACAGGTCGTATGTACGGATTGGAGATCAATAGTTTGGTTGACGAGCGTCTGTCGCCGGATAAAGCGACCAACGCGGCAGCTCATTTTTTGAAAGACTTATATTCAATTTATGGTGACTGGAATCTGGTCATTGCATCCTATAATTGTGGTCCGGGTAATGTGAATAAGGCTATTCGCCGTGCTGGTGGAAAACGCGACTACTGGGCTATTTATCCTTATCTACCCAGAGAAACCAGAGGGTATGTGCCCATTTTTATTGCAGCCAATTATGCGCTTAACTTCGGTGCAGAACATAATATTTGTGCAGCCACTGTAAATATGCCGACGCTGACAGATACAATTATGGTTAATCATCGAATTCATCTTGAGCAAGTTGCAGAAGTGTTGAACCTGCCGATTGAACAGGTCAGATTATTGAATGCTCAATATCGTAAAGATATTATTCCAGGCAATATTAAACCTTATGCTTTGTGTTTACCGTTGAATTATGCAAATCAGTTTATTAGTAAGCTGGATCAGGTACTTGCCTATAAAGCCGACGAGCTTATTAATAATCGTCGAAGTGAGATAGAAATTGTTCAAGCACCTGCAATGGTTACTCCGGGTGGTTCCGGGCGTGTCATTTTTCACAAAGTAAAACGTGGTCAGACATTGAGTGAAGTTGCAGCTAAATATGGTATTTCTACATCCAAGTTAAAAAAATGGAATCATCTCCGTAAATCAACGATTCAGGTTGGACAGCGATTGAAAATTCTCAAATAGTTTTAGTTGAGACGTCGGATTCTTTTTCGAAAATGATTGCACTCAGCAAATAAAGGAACTGTATTTATGGAAAAATTATTCTATTCAATTTCCGAAGTGGCCGATTTACTTGGCGTTAATCAGTCGAATCTGCGTTTTTGGGAGAGTGAGTTTAAACAACTTAAACCAAAGCGCAATCCTAAAGGCACTAGATTTTACTCTCCTGGAGATATTGCCCTCATTAAGCAAATAATGTACCTTGTCAACGAACAAAAGTTGACCCTCGAAGGTGCAAAACGCAAGCTCAGTCAAAAAAAAGATACTGTTGCCAAACAACAAGAAGTGGTGGAGCGTTTAAAACTTATCAGAACTGAGCTTTTGGGAATTTCTAAAGCTTTATCCGAATAATAAATTTAAGTAGTTACAAGAATATGGTTGCGAGCCTGCCTGCGGTCGTCAGGTTACAAGTAATATTCTCTAACCAGTCTTAATTTTATATTCAATACGTCATTCCCAACTACTTTAACTCGCAACAATACATACTCTTTTATGAAAAAGACGCTGTTTTTTCCACTCTTTATCATCTCGTTTCTTTTCGTATCTCCAACTCTTTGCGCTCAAAGAACACCTAAGAATGTCATCTTTTTGATAGGTGATGGAATGGGTCTTGCTCAGGTGTATGCCGGAATGGTGGCCAATGGAAATAAGTTGGAACTGGAGCGATGTACCTACAGCGGTTTTTCAAAAACATATTCCTCTTCCAATTTTACAACCGATTCGGGTGCCGGTGGTACAGCTTTGGCTTGTGGTGTGAAAACAAAGAATGGCATGATTGGGATGACCCTAGATTCAGTTGCCGTAGAATCAATACTTCAGGAGTCGAGTCGTAATGGTTTAGCTACCGGTGTTGTGGTAGCCTGTGCTTTGACCCATGCCACTCCCGCTTCATTTGTGGCGCATCAGGTTAATCGGGATATGAATGACGAAATAGCTGCTGATTATCTGAAAACAGATATAGATGTTTTCATTGGTGGTGGACGTAAGTATTTCGAAAAACGAGTAGATAACAGAAATCTGACAGAGGAACTCAAAGCCAAAAATTACAAGATGGCTTATACATTGGATGAAGTAAAAGCTGTAAAAAACGGAAAGTTGGCCGGATTACTTTATGATGATCAGAATCCGTCGATGCCGGAACGTGGATCTATGCTTCCCGACGCCACTAGTGCAGCTATTGACATCCTGGAGCATGATAGCAAAGGTTTCTTTTTGATGGTTGAAGGTTCACAGATCGATTGGGCATGTCATGATAATAATGCAGAACAAGAGATAAAGGAAATGCTCGATTTCGATATAACGGTAGGCCGTGCGCTTGATTATGCAAAAAAAACAGGAAATACCCTGGTTGTTGTAACTGCCGATCATGAAACCGGTGGACTGAGTATCCTTGATGGGAAATTCGGTGATACAAAAATGAAAACAGCTTTCAGCACTAAAAGTCATTCGGGTATTCCGGTTCCTGTATTTGCTTTTGGCCCGGGCGCAGAAAACTTTACAGGCTTTATGGAGAATACAAGTTTTAAAGCAAAGTTTGAGAAACTCTTGAAATTGAAGAAATAGCAAGTACATAGTTGATATAGAAAAAGAGACAACAATGGAGTCTCTTTTTTTAGCTTTTGAAATATGGAATCCAAGTAAAGTAAGAATGTCACAAATTTTTCGCTATCTGTTGTTTCTTCTCTTCGCCTTCGCCTTTGCCTTCGCCTATTCCTTTTTAGGAGACTAAGACTTGTAACTAAATTCTCGTAACTAATCCCATGGATAAAATTGCATACGAAAAGATAATTGTTGGACACATGATTGATTTGTACTGTCGTAAGAAGCACAAAAGCGAAGGTTTATGTGTGGACTGTGAGCAGCTAAAGCAATACGCGCTGGAAAGATTGACCAAATGCCCCTTTGGGGTCGATAAGACAGCTTGTAAGGATTGTAAGGTGCACTGCTATAAAAATGATATGCGTGACAAGATACGTCAGGTAATGCGGTTCTCCGGACCTCGTATGTTTTTCTACTATCCAAAAGATGCTTTCCTGTACTTCAATAAAAAACAGACCTTGAAAAATTAACTTCAAGGTCTGTTTTTTATTCGTTTGAATTGGTTCTTATTTTAGAGCCAATTTTTTCTTTACCAACGCAGTGATATCGTTTGAGGTTGGCGATTGGTAAATGATGCTTTGAGCACTTAAATCAAAAATATAAGTGTATTTGTTCTCAAGAGCTACTTCATTAATTGCTTTCTTTACTTTTTCTACTACAGGAGTAAATAACTCTTGTTGTTTCTTTTGCAAGTCCGTGCTGGCAGTTTGGTTGAAAGTAGTAATACGTTGCTCAATTTCACCTATCTCAGCTTGACGGGCAGTTTTGATGCTTTCCGGCATCGTAGCTTGTTTTGCTTGATATTCTTTGATTTTAGAGCTGTACTCTTCGCGCATTTTTACTAATTCACTTTCCCATTGAGTTTGCAAATCTGCAATTGTTTTTTCAATAGTTGCTCTTTCCGGCATCAATGACAGAATTTCTTGTGAATTTACGTGGCCAAGCTTTGCTTCTTGAGCCATTAAACTAATAGGTAAAGCGCAAAGCAATACGAGGGCAATTTTCTTTAACATGTTATTTTTTTTAGTTGTTTGTATTTGATTTTGAAATGGAATGCAAAAATATAAAATTATTTCGAATACCCCAATTTTTGGAGCACTAAGTCACTAATATCTAATTTAGGAGAAGTGAAAATGATATTCATTGAAGAACTCTTGTCGAAAATCATTTCCAAATCCTTTGATTTGCTGATTTCCTGAATAGCTGTGTAGACTTCATCCTGAATTGGTTTCATTAAACTTTGACGTTTTTTGAACAGTTCTCCGTCGGCTCCAAAGTATTTTTTCTTTAAATCTTGGGATGCTTTTTCTTTTGTTACTATTTCTTCTTCGCGTTTGGCTTTCATATCCTCCGATAGAAAAACAAGTTCAGTCTGATAGTTTTTATACAATTTTTGAACTTCCTGAGCCTGTGCTTCCACTTCCGATTGCCATTTCTTTGAAATTTGGGTCAGTTGGTCATTTGCAGTTTCGAAGGCAGGAATATTTTTCATAATGTATTCCATATCCACCATTGCAAATTTTTGAGCATTCCCGGCAAAAGTAATTCCGGCTAATAAACAGAGCGACAAAATTAGTTTTCTCATATCTTTTTCTTTTATGGTTAGACTTCTAATCTCTTATCCGTGGTTTGTATACAAATTCTTTGCCAAAGTTTTTTTACTTCCTGAGTAATTGTTTTATCAGGAATTTCTATCCTCTTACAATTCCTGACCAAGTACAAAGTGGAACTGACTTCCACTGACTTTACCGGTGGTAATGTCCTTATCAAATCCGTAACCCCAGTCGATACCCATCATACCAAACATAGGTAAGAAGATACGTACCCCTACACCGGCACTTCGTTTCAAATCAAATGGATTGTAGTTTTTTAATTTGGTAAAACAGTTTCCAGCTTCAGCAAAAGCTAAGGCATAGATGGTAGCCGATTGTTCCAATGATAAAGGATAACGCACTTCCATTGTGAATTTATTGTACAAATATCCTTTTTGTCCTACTATAGGATCGATTGGTGTAAGTGAACCGCTCGAATATCCACGCATGGCTATGTATTCTGTACCGTAACTTGTGTAACTCGACATACCGTCACCACCCATGTTGAAACTTTCGAATGGAGAGCGGGCGTCTTTGTTGTAGTATCCTAAATAAGAGAACATGGCTCTACCCATCAATACTAATTTATCATTGCCTGAAATAGGTGTGAATGTTTTACCACTAAAATTCCATTTGTGGTACTCAATAAATTTATACCTTTCTTGTGCCGTCATTGTATTGTCAGCATAATTTTTACCGTTTAGCGAAGAATAAGGAGGAGTTGCTTTTACACCAATAGAAAATGCAGATCCGTAACGTGTAAATATCGGACTATCGGTTGAGCTTCTGCTAAGTGTCAGGCCAAGGCTTATGTTGTTGAAATTACCGTTGGTTAACGGGTATAAGTACGACCAGTTTTTAAGCATAAATAATTGGTAAGATAATTCTCCCTGGAAAACAAAGTAATCATCTGGCCAGCTTAAACGTTTACCATAACCCAGAGATGCTCCGATAGTACGCATGTATGTTCCCGGGTCCATTTCGCTTTGGTATTGGGTGCTTGAATAGCCACTACCATAGTTGCTACCATAGTTGCTACCGTATCCGCCGCCATAACCTCCATATCCACCGCCATAATCGCCATAACCGCCGGTATATGCATTGTTTCTGTAACGTGCACTTACATCAGATTGGGTAGAGTAATACAAAGAAGCTGACAAAGAGTTTGGACGTTTACCTCCCAACCATGGATCTAAAAAGGATACACTGAATGATGAGTAAGAACCACCATTGGTACGGGCATTTAAACTGAAGGTTTGACCCTCACCCTGAGGTACAATCCGATATGTATCAGGTTTAAAGAGGTTTTGAATAGCAAAGTTGCTAAATTTCAATCCAATACTACCGACGATGCCTGTTGAACCCCAACCGGCAGAAAATTCCACCTGGTCACTACCTTTTGTTTCCAATTGATAAGCGATATCTACTGTACCGTTTTCCTGATTAGGCTGAATGTCTGGTGTCATTTTTTCCTGATCGAAATGTCCCATTTGAGCTAACTCGCGCAATGAACGCATGATATCAGCCTGACTGTATAATTGACCTGGTTTGGTACGTAATTCGCGACGAACGACGTGCTCGTATACACGGGTATTCCCTTTGATAGTTATTTCATTAATAGTAGCCGGTTTACCTTCCGACATGCGCATTTCAAAATCAATAGAATCATTGTCGATTTTTACTTCAACAGGGTCAACCATAAAGAATAAATACCCTTTGTCTTTGTATAGTTTACTTACAGCATCGCTTTCGTCAGTTTCAAGTCTGGCCATTAAATGCTTGTGATTGTAAATGTCTCCTTTTTTAATTCCAAGTACTGCATTCAGGTAATCATATGGATAGATGGTGTTACCAATCCATTTGATGCTACGGAAGTAATATTTTTTACCTTCGTCGATTTTAAGATATACGTTTACGGTTTTGTCATCGAATTTTACTACGCTATCTGTCACAATAAAGGCATCTCTATAACCAATTTCATTGTATTTGTCTATCAATGCAATTTTATCTTTTTCATATTCTTCCTTTACAAATTTCTTCGTGCGGAAGAAGTTGCGCCAATTTTTATCATTGGTTTTTTTCATAGCCTTGTTTATCTGAACATGTGTCAAGGCAGTATTTCCGGTATAAAATAATTGGTGGATTTTTGTTTTAAGTTTTTTATCAACAATAACGTCAACAATAACATGACCCGGTTTGGCAGGATCATTTTTTTGCAATACGCTAACAGCTACGTTTAAGAAGCCTTTTTCCTCCATGTGTTTCTCTATGATCTTTTTTGCTCTATCCGAGATGTTTGGAGTTATTTGATTCTCTTTGGTAAGTCCAATTTTTAAACTAATATCGTCAATTTCCGATTTTTTTAGGCCTATGTAATTAATTTCGGAAATACGTGGACGTTCTTTCAATGCAATGTTGAGCCACACTTTACCGTCGTTCAATTTTGTTGCCAAAATTTTTACATCCGAAAACAATCCCTGTTTCCAAAAACGTTTTACCGATTTTGTTATTGCATCACCCGGAATGCTTATTATATCGCCAACTGCAAGTCCGGAAAAACCTATAAGAACAAAATCTTCATAGTTGCTTGCTCCGGTAACCTTGATTTCAGCAATCTCGTATTTAAGAGAAGTGGTCGAGTATTCGATAGTTGGAAGGTTGGTAGAATCTTTTTCATTGATATTTTGAGCACCAATTAATTGACTGAAAAAGAAAAGCAATGAAAAAGAAAAAAGCGTTTTGTATTGCATAAGAATTATTTTGTGTCTAGGTCTTCGTAAATTCATAATGTATTGTTTAAATACACTATTTCGTTATTGAAAATTTAATTTTTTATTTACCAAAACGACGGTCACGTTGTTGGAATTCATATATTGCCTGATATAAGTTTTCTTTTCTAAAAGCGGGCCAATGAGTTTCTGTAAAATACAACTCTGCATAGGCTATTTGCCACAACAAGAAATTGCTAATGCGTATCTCGCCACTTGTTCTAATCAATAAGTCCGGATCTGGAATTGATTTTGTTGTCAGATGATTGGTGATTAAGTCGTCATCGATGTTTTCTATATTACATTTGCCGTCAACCACTTCTTTACAGATGTTTTTTAGCGCATTTGTAATTTCCCAACGAGAAGAATAACTTAGAGCCAGCACCAATGCGAGCCCTGTGTTTTGGCTTGTTTGTGCTATGCAACGTTGTAATTTCTCTCCGGCATTATTGGGCAGTCTGCTTAAATCGCCTATAGCCATTAAGCGTACATTGTTTTTTGTTAATGTAGGTGTTTCTTTTTCAATGGTATCAATCAAGAGTTCCATCAAAGCATCAACCTCTGCCTGCGGTCTGCTCCAGTTTTCGGTAGAAAAAGCATAGAGTGTAAGGTATTCTATACCTAGTTCGGCTGCTGTTTCTGTTGTTTCGCGGACTGATGTAACCCCGTTTTGATGCCCGAAAATACGATCGTAACCACGTTCTTTAGCCCAACGTCCATTTCCATCCATAATGATGGCAATATGCTTAGGTAGGCGGGTTGTGTCTATTTTTTCTTTAAAGGATGACATGTTAAATATGTAGTTTTCGAGTATTTAAAGTTACTTGTTTGCTGTTCGCAGGCAATCGCATTTTTTCTTCCAAAAGTTATAACTAATGCCAATTGTTGCAGTGGACAATAAGTCGTTATTTAAAAAATTAGTCCCGTTTAAATTATTGGGATTGTTTAATAATGCAATTCCTTCTAATTTATCCGACATTAATAGCCGGTTTGACCATTGCGCATTTAAATTCCACTTAGCGTTCAACCTAACTTTCATGCCAACACCAAATGGTATTGTTGGTGTATAGGTGCTATTATTTATGTATGAATAATTTGCAACGCCTATACCTGCAAAAATATAGGGTGAAAAAGTCCTGCTTTCGCGTTTGTATTCGTTTTTCTCTAAATCAAAGAAGTTAAACTCTCCGCAAATATCCAGTGCGTTTACATTGTTGCCAACTGAATTTCCGGTCCAAACTACTTTTGCTTTGTTCCATTCAGCTCTAAACGCAATTCGGGGATTTAGCTTGTAACGCAATAAAGCACCGTATGTGAGCGTTGTGTTCTTGAATAGCTGAGAATTAGCATCTCCTAAATAATAAGCACCACCGCCTGTGATCCCAATTTCTGCACGATAATCATCTTGTGCTGAGATATTCATACAAAATGCAATCAAAAAGCAGATACTAAAAATTCTAATTGCCTTTAAATTCATAATATTGACATGAGTTTAATTAATTAGGCATCTAACGTATTATCTATCGTTTAATTTTGTCATTCAGATGAAAATCTTGCAACAAAAGTAGTGATAATCTTTTAATGTAGATAAAATGCGCCAAAACTGTAGGGTTATTTAACGTTTTATTGGAAAAATACTGAGTTGTTGGTAATTCGGGTTTACTGAATGATAATTAAGGTTAATACAAGTTGCTCAGAACCGCTCAATTGCTAAATTTTCTTTACGTGTCATTTCTAATCTCAGCTCCGGAGTTTTGTCATCCTGACCACACAAGTGTAATATACCATGAATTATAATTCTGTTGAGCTCTTGTTCGAAGCTTACACCAAATTCTTCGGCATTAGTTTTTACCGTATCTATACTGATAAAAATATCACCGGATATAATTTGACCCTCGCTGTAGTCGAACGTGATAATGTCGGTATAATAATCGTGCTGTAGGTATTGTTTGTTAACCTCGAGGATGCGTTCGTCCGAACAAAAAATATAGGCGATGTCGCCTGCTTTCTTGCCGTATTCGGCTGCCGTTTCTTTAATCCAGCGATTTGTTTTTTGTTTATGTAAATCTGGTGGGTTTACTCCTTCTGAAATATATTGTATCATATGTTTTAATGGAAAAATAGATAACCTAATAAGATAGCGGCCGTAATCCCTGCAAAATCTGCCAAAAGTCCGCAAGCCAGTGCATAACGTGTATTTTTGATGTTCACCGAACCAAAATATACCGCCAGAATAAAGAAAGTAGTGTCGGCTGATCCCTGAATAATACAGGACAGTCGGCCAACAAATGAATCGGCTCCGTGAATTTTCATAGCATCCACCATCATGCCACGAGCACCACTGCCACTCAATGGTTTCATCATAGCTGTTGGCAAGGCTTCTACAAAGTCGGTATTTATGCCGGTCATCGCCACAAGGTTTTTTACCCCCAAAATCAAATAATCCATAGCTCCCGATGTGCGGAACATGGCAATGGCCACCAAAATACCAATAAGATAGGGTACAATACCTATCGCTACCTGAAAACCTTCTTTAGCTCCATCAATAAACGATTCGTAGACGTTTGTTCTGCTCCGTAGTGCTATGCCGATAAAGATAACAATAATACTAAAGAGAATAAGGTAAGCTGCAAAATTTGAATATTTAGCAATGTCTTGCTTGGGTAAGCGACTCAACAGAAAAATGAGGCCTCCGATAAGCGAAACCATACCTCCCAAAGTTGTCAGAACGATTCGGTTGAAGAGGTTTATTTTTTGAATAATGGATACGGTGATAAGTCCGGTAAGTGCTGCGCAGAAGGTCGCAATCAGAATCGGAAGAAATACATCGGCGGGATTGGCCGCCCCAAGTTGCTGGCGAAAGGTGAGGATGCTCACAGGAACTAACATTAATCCTGCGGTATTTAGCACCAAAAACATAATCATTGGGTTGGATGCTTTTTCTTTGTCGGGATTTATTTCCTGCAATTCTTTCATTGCTTTTAATCCGAGCGGAGTGGCCGCATTATCGAGACCGAGCATATTGGCCGAAAGATTCATAAAAATGCTGCCCATTGCTGGGTGACCTTTTGGTATGTCGGGGAATATTTTCGAGAAAAATGGTGCCACCATGCGCGATATTATGTTGATAGCACCTCCTCTTTCTCCAATTTTAAGAATTCCAAGCCATAAAGACAGCATTCCGGTTAAGCCAATGGAGATTTCAAAGCCTGTTTTTGCAGATCCAAATGCAGACTGCATTACTTCCATAAAAATGTTGGTGTTGCCGGTTAAAAAAAACTGGATGCAAGCCACGACGAAGGCTATGAGAATAAATCCAATCCAAATATAGTTTAATATCATAAATTTGTAAATTTCAGTTGAGTCCCTTCCAAATGAGCCTGTTTTTTTTCGGAATGACTGCAAAAGTACATTTTTTTTTCCTTTTGCTCAACATTAACTGTGAGTAAATGGTTTAACACTGTAGAACTACACAAATTCAAATTTAAAATGATTTTATGAAAAATTCAATCAAATCAATTTTTCTCACACTGGGTATTGCTACCGGAAGTGTTGCTTGCGATGTGAAACCTGTGCTAACGACTGTTCCGTCAGTTGATTTAAACCGTTATTTGGGTACATGGTATGAACTGGCTTCTTATCCACAATTTTTCGAGCGGGGCTGCACGCATGTAAAGGCTACTTATACTTTAAAAGAGGATTATGTAGAAGTTTACAATGAATCTTTGAAGGATGGTAAGCCTAATAATATAAAGGGTAAAGCATTTGTTGTCCCAAACACCGGCAACTCAAAACTTAAAGTTCAGTTTTTCTGGCCATTTAAAGGCAATTATTGGATTATCGATTTAGCATCCGATTATTCGTGGGCAATAGTTTCGGATCCGAAGCTTAAAACATTGTGGATTTTGTCGCGAACTAAAACAATGGATACAGAACTGTATAATTCATTGCTGGAAAAATTGGTATTAAAGGGGTTTGATAAAAATAAAATTATTAAAATGGTGCAATAATAGTAAACTGTAAATTTTTATCCCAAAAAAGTCATTTTTGATTCAAAAATGACTTTTTTATTGTCATATTAATATCAATCTGAATAAATTAGCATTTTATTGAAAAGAAAATGCCAATATATCTGTCATAATGATTGAAAAATATGTACTTTTGTAGACGAATGTATGTTTAAAAACATATTATATGTTATTGGGATTAAAAAATAAGGTTTATGGAATCGATTTGTAAATATAATAAACCAGATTGTTACGGGGCTAAAGAACTTGAGTTTTTACTCGAGTTAAGCTCGTTGTTGAGTAATAAAGACATTAATTTAGATGATGTTATGGGCCTTTTGGCCAATCATTTGAGTGCCGAAAGAATTATTTTGACGATTTTGAATCGCGAGAATTCAAACATTGTGATAGAAGGCACTTTTGGAATTACAGAAAAGGAGAAGAAGCAGGCTGTTTATCATGTTGGACAAGGCATAATTGGGAATGTAATCCAATCCGGAGAAACGATTCAAATTTCAAAGATTGGTCAGTCGCGTGAGTTTTTGAACCTCACGCATGCACCCACTGCCATTGATGGGAAAGATGTGTCGTTTATATGTACGCCCATTCGTTACAAGGATCAGATTATTGGAACCTTAAGTTTTCATAAAGTGTACAAAGGAGAAGTGTCGTTCCAGTACGACGTGCGTTTGCTCAAAATTGTGGGGTCGATGGTAGGTAGAACTATGCGTCGCAGACAAGAATATGCAGAGGAATTAGAGCAATTGCAAAACGAGAACAGAGACTTGAGAGGTGCACTTCGAAACCGGATTTTACCGGATAAGATTAAGGGAAATTCGAGTAAGATGAACGAGGTTTTTTCGCTTATCGAAAGTGTAGCCACTACGGATGCCACTGTGTTGATACGAGGTGAGAGTGGGGTCGGAAAGGAATTGGTGGCTGATGCCATTCATTACAACAGTTTGCGAAAAAACAAACCGTTTATAAAAGTAAACTGTGCTGCATTGCCCGAAAGTTTGATTGAAAGTGAGCTGTTTGGACATGAAAAAGGCTCATTTACAGGTGCTAGTATGCAACGAATAGGACGATTTGAAGCAGCCAACGGAGGGACGATATTCTTGGATGAGTTTGGCGATATTCCTGCATCTACACAAGTAAAACTGTTGCGTGTATTGCAAGAGCGTGAAATAGAAAGGGTGGGAGGTACGAAGCCCATAAAAGTGGATGTGCGAATTTTATGTGCCACCAACAGAAACTTAGAAGATCTGATAGTAAAGGATCAGTTTCGTGAAGATTTATATTATCGTATCAACGTTTTTCCGGTTTACATTCCGGCGTTGCGAGAGCGAATAAATGATATTCCAATATTGGCTGACTTCTTTATTGATAAGTTTAATAAACGTCATGGCAAAGATATTAAGAGAATAACAGCTTCGGCAATAGATACTTTGATGGTTTATCATTGGCCGGGTAATATTCGTGAATTAGAGAATTGTATTGAGCGGGCGTGTATTTTAAGTACCGACCAGGTGATTAGAACTTATAATTTGCCGGCCTCATTGCAAACTGCGGCAACTTCCGAAACTATGCAGTCAGGATCATTGGATTTTATACTGGATAAAATGGAAAAGCAAATTATTATGGATGCACTTATTGCCACCAAAGGGAATAGTGCTAAAGCAGCTGATCAACTTGGTATCACAGAACGAATGATGGGTATCCGTATTCGTAAGTATGATATTGATGCAAAGCGGTTTAAAGTTTAAATAAATCCAATGTATTGAGTCTCAATTATAAACACCGAGCAAGAAACGAACACGCATATGAATCCGACTTTTGAATTTTGTGATTTTGAGAACCCGGAACATTTGGCTGCATTGGCCGATTTGACAAATGAGTATATGACTGATCCAATGGGTGATATAGCTCCATTGACTAAGTTACAGCAGTTGCGATTAGTTGATGGACTTGCCAGTCACCCTAATTCACTTGTGCTCTTTGTATTGGCTGATGGTGAAATTGCAGGCTTAAGTACCTGCTTTATAAATTTTTCGACTTTCAATGTAAAGTCTTATCTTTATGTTCATGATTTTTTTGTAAAACCGGAATTTAGAGGAAAAGGATTGGCAAATAGTATGATGCAGGAGATTATTTCGATCTCTCAAAGTAGGGGATATTGTAAAATGACGCTGGAAGTGCGCGAAGATAATCACATTGCTCAGGGGCTTTACAGAAGTCTCGGTTTTGAAGAATGTACGCCCAATATGCTTTTTTGGACAAAGAAATTATAATCATAGATGAATAATCATTGGTCTCGACTTATCTAACTAGACTTTTGATATAAATACTCTAAAAAATGAAAATAGCCATACCAGTTATAAATACGGACATTCAAAAAACGAGCATTGCTGCCAGTTTGAGCGTTTTGGGAAGTTTATGTATCTACGATACGATAAAAAATGAAGGTCGATGGATGAAAACCATGGATCTTGCTCCAAATATGGGAGAGTTACTTCCTGCTCTCGAGAAAGAATGCGTTTCGACCATAATCACCCGGCAATTGCAGCCGATGGCGCTAAAAGTATTGGTGAATAAAGGCTTCGAAGTATTTAAAGCTGATGGTAACCGATTGGAAGATAATATCCAACTCTACAATTTGAATGAGTTAGCGCATTTTGATATGGAAGCTGCCATGCAGTTTGCAACTATTTGCGGAGGGGAATGTGATGATTGTAAAACAGACTGTGAAACGACTCCAAATTAAAAAAGTATGAGCTTACAAAATGCTATAGATTTTATCTCGAAAGTGGATACGGACAATGATTTCCGAAAATCGTGCTATGCCAGTAAATCACAGGATGAGTTGCTCAACGCTTTGGCCGAAAAAGAGTTGAAGTTTACGCCCAACGAAATTACCAATGCATTTAATGTGTTGGAATTACAATGTCAAACCTACGAACAAGCCGGACGCGTACACGAATTGAAGGCCTGGTTTTCGTTGTTTAGGTAACCTACTTTTGATATTGCTTTAGGTAAATAAAAACCCCCGACATATTTTTTTTGTGTCGGGGGTTTTTCCGTTTTAAGATGGTGTGGTTTTTCAAAGCATTAGATGCAACATATAAAATAATTTACTTACTCTTTTCTTTTTAGCATTCGTCGCAAGCGTACAGTACGCTTGAACTTAGTTGGGCAAATTCAAAAATCTCTTCCGGTTGAAAGAACCGTGCAATTTCTATCATTGCATTCTCAATTGTATCCGATGTATGAATAATATTTTCTTGCATACTCACACTGTAATCGCCCCGAATAGTACCTTGCGGGGCTTCTCTACCGTTGGTAGGCCCTGCCATTACGCGCGCAATAAGTACACTGTCAATGCCTTTCCAAACACAGATAATAACCGGTGTTTTCATCATCGAGTTCTTTATTCGTTGAAAATAAGGTCTATCTGCAAGGTGCGAATAATGTTCGTCCAGGATTTTATCATCAAGTTGCATCATTTTTATACCGCACAGCTGAAGTCCTTTTCGTTCAAAACGATGAATAAGCTCTCCAATTAAATCTCTTCTGATAGCACTTGGCTTGATAATGATAAGTGTTTTTTCCATAATAGTGGAATCGTATTTTTTGTTTTTTTTATATAAAAAAATAACGGCCTCATCAAGATGAAACCGTTACACACTAATTCAGACTTTCGTTCAGCACAGAAATTTCGGAAATTCGTTTCTCTACCCACGTTTTTATTTCCGCAATTCCATTTGCCATTGCTTCCAGGTCTTCGGTTGATGGCGTTCGGTATCCAAAACCTTCGAGTGAGCAGATGGCCTCAAATTTTCCCGCCAGAATAGCCGTTTGTTTCATCGAGTCAGTCAACTCCGGGTCAAAGGTCAAGGCCTCTTTGAACAATGCTATGGGCATGTGGTGCGATGCGTTCCAATCGTAGCGGGCAAGTAGTGCTACAAAGTATTTTTCGATACTGATTACAGCAAAATTATATCGTAAATCGTTGTCGAAGCGTGAGTTTTTATTATCCAAACTACTGCGTAGGGTTGAATAAAATCCATTGGCATAATGCAAGCAACTTAAAGCTTGTTTGCGCATGTCTTCGTCGGGGATAAATGTTTCTGTTGCCATAATGTTATTTTTTAGTTACGAGTTACAAGTTACGTGGAGTGTCTAACTGAAATAATCAGACGATCCTTCTGTGACTTTTAAATAAATTGGAATTGATTTTTGCCTAAACAAAGTGCCGTGTAGAGATCCAGCAGTTCTTCTTTTGTGATGGCACGTTTCAGTGCTTCGGCACATTCCTTTACTTTGTTGAGCAATAAAATGCAGGCTTCGTCCGAAATTGGAAGATTTGCCTCTGTCAGATAATGCAGAATGGTAGATTTACCACTGTGTTTACCAATAAGGAATTTTTCTTCTTTTCGTCCAATGCTTTCAGCCGAAATAAGTTGATAGGTATTTCGGTCTTTAATCAGGCAGCGCGTGTGAATGCCACTTTCGTGGCTCAGTGCCAATCTACCCGTCACCGGTTTGCTCTCGCTAAGTACACGGTTGGAAACATACGAGACATAGTCGCTAAGTTCCGAAAATCCTTCGGTTCGTAAGCCACTTTTAATTCCGGTACTAAGTTCCAATGCCATTGCAACTTCCTCCATGGGTGCATTACCGGCACGTTCGCCAAGTCCGTTGATGGTTGTGCTTAGACAATCGGCACCCGCCATAAATGCGGCAAGAGTATTGGCAGTAGCCATGCCGAGGTCGTTGTGTGCATGTATTTCAAGCGAAAGATCTTTTTCAACTCTCCGGATAGATCCAACCAATTCGAACGTGCTGATAGGGTTTAGAATGCCCACCGTGTCGGCCAATCGTACCCGTGAGGCTCCAAAGGCACTGGCTGTGCAAATAAATTCTTTCAGAAACTCCATTTCGGCACGTGAAGCATCCTGAGCTCCAATAGTCACATAATCGAACATGGGCAACGAAAATTCAATCAGCTCTTTCATTTGACGCAATGCCCATGCTGTATTTTTTCCCATGGCTTTCATCAAAATAGTAGAAACCGGAAATGAAATATGCACACCATTTGTTCCTGCCAGCTTAGCGCAACGAATATCCTGCTTTGTGGCCCGACACCAAGACAAGGTTTTGAATCCAAAGCCCATGTCTATGATGGTGCGAATGTCATGAACTTCTGTATCACCCATGGCGGGTGTCCCGATTTCAATTTCGGGAACCCCGGCAGCGTCGAGCAAAGCAGCTATTCTTATTTTCTCAGGCAGCGAGAAAACAACCCCAGGCGCTTGCTCGCCGTCGCGTAGAGTGGTATCGATAAAGTATGGGAGATGATAACCCCTAGCCCCTAAAGGGGAATCTACCCCAAGCCCGTCAGCCGACGGAGAACTTGAGTTAGTATTGTTTGTTATATTCTTTTTATTACTCATAATTCAAATTTTCAGTAATCAGTTGTAATATTTCTTTTTCCCCTTTAGGGGCTAGGGGTATTTTTGCTTAGTCTGCGATTGAATATTTTTCGCAAAGTTCACCTTCTTCTATTGCATCGAGGATTTCGTCGATAATAGCTTCAGATTCAACGCCACCGTACCAATGGTTGTTCGGATGAACCACCATTATAGGTCCTTGTGAACAAACGTTCAGACAAGCTGTACAGCTTACTGCTACGTCCAATCCACGATCGGAAGCTTCTTCGGTTAGATACTGAAGCAAATCGGTTGCTCCTTTTTTGTTACATACGCCTTGCGCGTCTCCTGCAATTCTGAACGAGTTGCATACTAAAATGTGATAATCTGGCTTTTTCATTGTGAAGAATTGTTAATGACGACCCCTAACCCCTAAAGGGGAACTAAGTTACTTCGTCTCTGTTTTATAATTGTGTGGTAAATATTGTCTTTAAGCCCCTTTAGGGGTTTGGGGTTATTTAGGGGGCTTCTTTTTCACCCACATCCTTTTGCTTCACCTTTGCAACTGCTTCCGCATTTGAAAGCATCTGGTTTGGCTATTGATCGGATTACTTTGTTGTTGTAAACACCTTCTAATCCTTCGTCGATGAGTCCTGTCATTTCTACTACATGAATACCACAACCTTTAAGCATTGCTTTTGGATTTTCACCCACACCACTGATTAGAATAGCTCTACAATCTTTCAGTGTGCGTGCCAGATTCAACCAGCGTTCGTCTCCTTTCCCTTTTTCAGCATTTTTTCGAACTTCCACCATTTTGAATCCATTTTTAGTGTGTTCGAAAATGTAGAATTCACGAGCTTCACCCAGATGTAAGTTTACCAATAATCCCTCGTTAGTTCCTACCGCTACGTAAGGACGGTTGGAAGTATCCATCTCTTCGGCACGGCTGGAATATTCGGCCAATAATGCGTGTGTCTCTTTCATGTCTTGTCCCAATAATCCGGCAGCGTCGGCACGACAGCGAGCGCAGTGGCTCATGATTTTTAAATGCTCAGAGCATAATGTTCGCGTTCTGAAAATCATTTTTGTATCCGGTTTCTCTACTGTCTCGAAAGGAGTTTCGGCCGTTGGAATTAATGGAATACAATTGATAACATCAGCTCCTAATTCGGCACATTTCTTTGCCACTTCGGGGATGTGATCTTCGTTTATCCCCGGGATGATAATAGAATTTATTTTTACAGTAATACCAGCTGCTTTCAGTTTTGGAATACATGCCAGCTGGCGATCCAACAGAATTTTTGCTCCTTCCACACCACGGTACACTTTTTTGTTGAAGCGAACCCATTTGTAAATCTTAGCCGTAATGGTTGGGTCAATAGCATTGATGGTGATGGTGACGTGTGTAACGTTCAACTCTGCAAGCTCATCGATATGTTGTTCCAATTCCAAACCATTGGACGAAAGACAGAAAATTTTATTGGGAAATTCTTTATTTACCCTACGCATTGTTTCCAGTGTTTCTTCGGCATTGGCAAACGGATCGCCGGGACCGGCAATTCCGATAACTGCAAGATTGTCCATGCGACTATCCAAATCTTTCAGATATTCCACTGCTTGAAACGGAGCTAAAACGGACGAAGTAACACCCGGGCGACTTTCATTCACACAGTCGTATTTGCGATTACAATAATTACACTGTATATTACATTTTGGAGCTACCGGTAAATGCACTCTTGCACTTGTATGTTTAGCATCTTCATTGAAGCATGGATGCGCTAGTTTTTTGTCTTCGTTCGTTTCCATCTTGTCTTTGTTTTAAAGAAACTACCTCTAATCCGTCAACTGACGGAAACTGAGTTAGTTTTGATTGTTTCTATTTTCCTCTATTTCCTAATACTATCCTATGTTCAACCCCTCTGGGGTTGTAGCTTTTAAGAATTGTTCATCCTCCGGTTTTACCGGAGGTTATTCACATTAAACCACTTCGTGGTTTTAAGTTACTTGATTTTTATTGTCAACTGTCAATTATCAACTATCCATTGTCTAAATATACTTATACCCAATTGGCGAATTTTCCTGTTTGTATTCTATCAACGCATTCACCACCATATCAAACAATTGTTGTGTCCCACGATACCCTATTTGATTTATCCGCGAAGCTCCGAACCGGTCGTGAATGGGGAAGCCAATGCGTATCAATGGGATTTTTCGTTCGCGGGCAATGTAGTAGCCTTTGCTGTTTCCCATTACAAAGTCGGGTTTGAAATCTACTGCCTTTTCCTTCAGGGTTTCAAAATCGGCTCCTTTTATCCAAAGTGGTTCTACACCAATCTCGCGCAACCAGTCGGCCAAAGCACTAGCAAAATCTTCTTCTCCATAAATAAGGGCTTTCTTGCCAAATACATATTTATGAGCATCTACGTACGAATCAACCAATCGTCCACGTTCTTTGCGGTGCTTTTCGGGAATCTCGTTTCCGCTTAGTTTTTTCAATGTTTCCATTAATCTGTCGGAAGCCTCAATACCTATGGGCATTGGCATTTGGTTGTTGGGCACATAATGCGTTGTTTCCAACCATTCGCCGGCTGTTTGAGTGTTGCCGGCATCTTTCATGCGTTGTGTACCTTTATTGAACATGCTTCCAAATTCAATTACTGCTTTGGTATCGCCCATGCGTTCAATTTCCGAAATGGGTGTTCCGCCTGTTGGAATCAACTGATATTCCGAAGTGTATTCATTGTCCAGTGTTTCGCTAAAATCAGGGAAAAGAATAAGCTTCAATCCAAAATCAGCCATTAGTTCTTTCAAATAGCGTATGTCGGCAGGAGTGACTAAACCCGGCAGAAGGGTGATAGCATCCGTTGCCGTATTGTTTTTTGCCAATGTTTTTACCGTTGCTAGCACTGTGTTGTGAAATCCATCGGCATGACTTCCACAGTAACTGGGTGTGGAAGCATTTATAAAAGTGGGTATCAACGTACCGTCGGTTTCGTGCGATTCTTTATAATGGCGGATATGTCCCGGGATATCTTCACCAATAGTTTCGGACAAACAAGTTGACGCGATACCAATCACTTTTGGTTTATACTGTTTAATAATATTTTCGATTCCGGTAATAAAATTTTTACTGCCTCCAAAAACAGTCGACTCTTCGCTGAAATTGCTCGAAGCAATATCTACCGGCTCTTTGTAATGACTTATCATATATCGCCTGATATAGGTGGCGCAACCCTGACTTCCATGGATAAGCGGAACGCATCCTTCAATTCCTTTAAAAACCAGTGACGCACCAAGCGGAGCACATAGTTTGCAAGAGTTGCGTGTGGAAGTATATGTTTTATTGCTTTGCATAATCTTTATTTTTTAGTAAACAAGTAGACTAGTAAACGAGTACACAGTTCTCTGATGTTTTTTTGATAAAAAATAGAGTACTTATATGTAGAAACGTGTACTCGTTTACTTGTTAACTGGTCTACTGTTTTGTAAATTTCCAAACCGGACTCATTGCTGTGGCATAAATTTCTTTAGCGAAATTAATCATGCCTTCGTAGCCTGCCAGTGGTTCTTTTCGTTCGTGGTTATGATCGCAGAAACCAAGTCCGATTTTGTGTGCAATGGGTCGTTCTTTTACGCCTCCGATAAATATGTCAGCTTTCTTTTCTTTTACAAAATGCGAAAGTTCTACCGGATTTGAATCGTCAACGATAATAGTTCCCTCGTCACAAAGTTGTTTGATCAACTCATAGTCTTCGGTTGTTCCTGTTTGTGAACCTACAATGACTGATTCAACACCTATCAACCTCAATGCTTTTACCAACGAAATGGCTTTAAATGCTCCACCTACATAAATGGCTGCTTTTTTACCGGTTAGTCTTTCTTTGTACCAGGTCAACTCCGGCATTAGGCGGGCAAACTCTTCTTTCACCAACTCCCGGGCTTTAGCCATCATATCATCATCTTTGAAAAATCGAGCCACATCATATAGCGCATCGCTCATATCTTCAATTCCAAAGTAGGAAACCCTCATGGACGGAATGTTGTATTCGTCTTTCATCATCTTGGCCAGGTAGTTCATCGAACCCGAACATTGAACCACATTGAGCGCAGCATTGTGTGCATTGCAAATATCGTCCACTCGTCCATCGCCTGTAATGGTAGCATTTACATGTACACCCATTTTTTTGTAGTATTCCAGCAATATCCAAAGCTCGCCTGCTAAGTTGAAATCGCCCAGAATGTTTATACTTTTTGCCGGAGTGAATGGTTTACTTTTTGTGCCTACTAATGTGAATATAGCTTCGCAAGCCACTTTGTAACCATCTTTCTTCGAACCTTGAAATCCGGGAGCCTGAACAGGAATAATCGGAATCCCTTTTTCTTTTTCTACCGTGCGGCATATTTGTTCTACATCGTCGCCAATAACGCCTACTATACAAGTAGTATAAATAAATGCTGCTTTGGGTTTGTGCAGGTCGATAAGTTCAATGATCGATTTGTAGAGTTTTGGCTCTCCACCAAAAATTACATCACGCTCTTGTAAGTCGGTGCAATAACTTAACCGGTGTAATTCGGGTCCCGAAGAAAGTGAACCGCGAATATCCCAGGTGTAAGCCGCGCAACCAATCGGACCATGAATAATGTGCAGTGCATCCACTATTGGATAAAGTACCACGCGCGATCCGCAAAATACACAAGCTCGTTGACTCACGCTTCCCGCCAAGCTGGCTTTGTTGCAATCAATAGTGCGTTCATTTGCGCCAGCCATTGATACCTGCTTTTGTCTATCATCTAGTATATGAGCCATGACTAAAATTGTTTTAAAGATGACCCCTAACCCCTAAAGGGGAATTAGGTACTATAGTTTCTTTGTTCTCAAGATTTATTGTTGTAGTTGATCCAGATAGCTCGTTTTAAAGCCCCTTCAGGGGTTTGGGGTCATCTTCTTTGAATCATTAACCTGATACCCCTTATTCATTTATCGTGCCATTAACATTTATTGGGCGTTTTTTGATAGTAATCAATGATGCTAATGCGCTGATGTTGATAGGAATAAAAATTTGTTTTTTAAGTATTAAAACGCGAAATTTGTGTTTTATGTGCGTTGTTGAATACTACTAAAACATACATTATGGTAGGAAAAAACACTTAAAATGTAGGAAAATAAGGATGTTGAGGTTGGAGTGAGTGTGTGTAAGTGCAGCAATGTGTTCTTCCAAAAGGAATGGTTCATCCTGAAAAAAATTGACGGCTTCACTCACAAGTGAAGCCGTCAATGGCACTATTAATTTTGTACACAATCATAGTTGAAATCAACTTATACAAGTCGTACGACTGGCGTCATGTGTCATATAGATAGACTGGTGTCATGCGTCGTTCCGACTAGATACTTTTTTGAACTAAACTATCAACTGTCCACTATCAACCGATTAAAGTTGGAATTCTAATTTTTCTTCAGCACATGTGCGGTCTTCGTAATCAAGGAACGCATCAAGAATTTGTGTAACCAGATTGGCTGCACCGTTATAACCGGTTTTAGCAAAGTAGTTGTGTCCGGGACGGTCGGCAATAGGGAACCCAAAGCGTACAAAAGGAGTATCCTCATCACGGGCTATGTATTTTCCGTAGGTATTACCAATCAATAAATCCACACCTTCTTGTTTAATCCATTGGTGCATGCGGAACATATCGGCAGTTTCTCCACTTTTGAATTTTGCTTCCGGAATATCTTTCAATAATTCCGTCATACGTTCGTCGAATGGTTTTCCCGGAGTTCCGGTTACGATATACACCGGACGCATATCCAGGCTTATAAGAAACTCTGTTAATGGAATCAATGTGTCAGGATCACCGAATAGCGCTACACGTTTGCCATAAAGATATTTGGCATTGTCGGCAATAAGGTCGATCAATCGTCCACGTTCATCGCTCAAGCTATCCGGAATTGGTAAGTTGGCATGTCGGCTAAGTGACATCAGGAAGCGGTCGGTAGCTTTGAAACCAATTGGAATATCCAATATTTCAAATTTCACTTTACACTTATTTTCCAATTTGATACAAGCATCTTCGGTGCAATACTGACCCAATCCTAAGGTGAATTTACTGTCGCCGGTAGCAATCAGATCTTTCGAAGTAGTTCCACCATCAGGATACATTTTGTAGTGTCCGTTCATTGGAGTATCCAAAACACCTGTCATATCAGGGAACATAATGGTACGTGCTTCCATTACCGAAGCCAAACGTTTGATTTCACCCATGTCTGATGGTTCCATCCATCCGGCTACAAGGTTCACTACGTTCTTTTTCTTTGGTGTGGCAGTAGAGAAAAACTTTACCATCGCTGCTACCTGGTTTGAATAACCGGTAACGTGAGTACCCACATAACTTGGAGTATTACAATGGATAACCATTTTTCCTTCGGGTACACAACCGTCTTCAACTGCTTTCGATACTATTTGAGTTAAGTCATCACCAATGGTTTCCGACAAACAAGTAGTATGTACTGCAATAATTTCGGGAGAATATACTTTGAAGATGGTGTCGATTGCTTGTACCAAGTTGGCCGATCCACCAAATACAGAAGAACCTTCGGAGAATGAGCTGGTAGCAGCCATTACTGGTTCTTTGAAGTGACGAGAAAGAGCACTACGGTGATAAGAGCAACAGCCTTGCGAGCCGTGACTGTGAGGCAAGCATCCGTGGATACCTAATGCTGCATACATTGCGCCTACTGGTTGACAGGTTTTGGCAGGGTTGATGGTCAACGCCTTTCTGTCTATTTCTTTTGCAGTGGTATGTCTGAGTAACATAATTTTATAATTTATAGTTTATAATTCATAATGCATAATTGTAGATGCATAATTGGTGGCTCATAATTCATTGTTGAATGAAAATTCAGGGTTTTTAATTATGAATTATGCATTCTCAATTATGAATTAATTAAATACGTATTCCGCAGTTACAAATTCTTCGCTTTCCCATGGTGCTTTCATTTGTTTGAAGATGGTGCTACAAGCTATCATTTCGATGTCTTTGTAGAAGTTGATTGCACCTTCAAATGCAGCGTAAGGACCGCCCGAATCGTAGTTGTGAAGTTGTTTCAATGGAATACCCATTTTTTGAACTACATATTTTTCTTTGATACCGGCACAGAATACATCTGGTTTATAAAGTTCAATCAATTTTTCCATTTCGTGGTGGCTAAGGTCATCGATTACCAATGTGCCTTTTTCCATATCTTTCATCAAACCGTCGTAGTTGTTGAACTCAAGACCACCTGCCTTCAATTTTTCCAACTCTTCTTCCGTTTTGCGGGGCTTGAAACGAGTAGCATCTTGTGTTACTGTTATCTCCTCAATGTTACGGCTATCGGCATCAATTTTGATAGTTGGAATTACGCGGCGACCTTCGTAGTCATCACGGTGACCAAACTCATAACCAGCTGTGATAGTTGTCATGCCCAGCTCGCTAAACAATTCCTGATAGTGGTGAGCACGAGATCCACCTACAAATATCATGGTTGTTTTACCGGTTGTTTTGGCAGTAGCTTTGTCGGCAGCAGCTTTTACAGCTACCATTTCTTCAGCTATCACTTTTTCAATTTGCGCGCTTAATTCAGCATCTCCGAAGTATTCGCCCACTTTGCGCATTGTTTTGGCAGTAGCATCAGCACCAATAAAGTTCCCTTTTGTCCAGGGAATACCAAATGAAGTTTCCAACATCTCGGCCACGTAGTTGATAGAACGGTGACACATTACAAGACTTAAATCGGCAGTATGCGCAGTTTCGAAGTTTTCAAGTGTAGAGTTACCCGACATGGTAGAAACGATTTCGATACCACATTTTTCGAACAATGAATCGATTGCAAAAGCATCACCACCAATGTTGTATTCTCCCAATACGTTCACTCTGAACTTAGAAGTTGGTGTTACGTCATCTTTACGTCCGATAAGGTGTTTGAACAATCCGTTGTTGGCAATATGGTGACCGGCCGATTGTGATACTCCACGATATCCTTCGCACGAGAAACCAAAAATGTTTACATCAGGATATTCTTCAACCATTTGGCGCGATACACGGTGAACGTCATCACCAATCAATCCTACAGGGCAAGTAGAGAAAATTGCAATACCTTTTGGGTTGAATAACTCTATTGCTTCGCGAATAGCAGCTTTTAGTTTTTCCTCACCACCAAACACGATATTTGAATCTTGCATGTCGGTAGAGAAAGTATAAGGGATGAAGTTTTCTTGATCATCACTTGTTGTGCGGGTTTGATTCCGACGAGTTAACCACGAGTAGAATCCACATCCGATAGGACCATGCGTAATATTTATAATGTCTCTGGTTGGTCCAAGAACTACACCTTTACAACCTGCATATGTACAACCGCGTTGGGTAATGATACCCGGGATGGTACGCACATTGGCTTGAATTTCAGGAATGGTGTCGGGGTCATTCAGTAGGATCGATTTTCCCCTTTTCTTCGCTATTTTTGGAGGATATATAGCCAGAACTTCCTCTTTGAATTTGCTGAGATCTAATGTCTCTTTTTTATTTTTGTCCATGTTGTAAGTCTTTTTTGATAAATTGTCAACTGTCAACTGACAACTGTCAACTGTATCTGTGAATTAATCTAAAGTGCTATCGCCAGTCTCTCCGGTTCTTACTCTTATCGAATCTTCAGCCTCGATAACAAAGATTTTTCCATCACCACTTTTTCCTGATTGGTTAGCTTTGATAATGGTTTCTACTGCCAGATCTTTTTTGTCGTCAGTCACTACAAGCGTAATCATGCGTTTTGATTTCAAACGCGGCATTTCCGAAATTAGCTCTCTGAGTTCAGGATCGGCAGATTCAGGTTTTTCGAGATCTCCATGTCCTTTTCCACGTCCCAGCACGGGCATTGCAGTAAAAGAAGGAAGACCTGCATCTGAAAGAGCCAACTTGGTCTCGGTCATTTTGGTAATGCGTAGTATTGCTAATATTAGTTTCATATAAATTCTTTGTTTTATTGACCCCCAGCCCCTAAAGGGGTGTAAGACCAAGTTTATTTTTTATGACAACCCCCGTTCCTAGTTCGATACTACGTCTTGCCCCCCTTTAGGGGCTGGGGGTCTCTTTTTTTAAACCTCTTTTACTCCGCTCGAAATAGTGTAGCTTTCGTCTACTTTGGTAACAAATATTTTACCATCACCAAACTGACCTTTTTCTCCGGTACGGGCTGCTTCCATAATTGTTTCAATCACAAAATCTTTATCTTTTTGAGGAATAGTGATCATCAACAAATCTTTTGGAAGTTCATCGTAAGTTACATTTCCTACTTTGATACCACGTTGTTTACCACGACCAAATACTGCTAATTTTGTTACGGCTGGAAAACCTGCGTCAAACAACGCTTTCATTACTACAGCCGATTTCTCTGGACGAACAATTGCTCTTAATAAATACATAATGTTTAATTTTTTAGGGTAATAGCTAATTTCCAATTTCTTAAAAGGAAACAAGAGACGAAGTAATCGAAATGTGTACTCGTTTACCCGTCAACTTGTTTACTGAGTATTAGTTCATAATTCCAAATCCAACCAACAATTCTTCCAAAGCTGACATTTCCAATGGTTCTGGAATTACAAACATTTGGTTGTCGTTGATTTTTTTAGCCAATGAACGATATTCGTCAGCTTGTGGGTGAGTAGGAGCGTGGTCAATAACTGTTTTACGGTTGATTTCAGCATGTTGAACCATGTTTTCGCGAGGTACGAAGTGGATCATTTGAGTGCCTAATTGACGAGCAAATTCTTCAATCATGTTTGCTTCGTTGTCTACTTTACGTGAGTTACAAATCAAACCACCTAAACGAACTGTACCTACTTTACCAAATTTAGAAATAGATTTACAAATGTTGTTAGCAGCATACATCGCCATCATTTCGCCTGATACTACAATGTAAACTTCTTGTGCTTTACCATCACGAATTGGCATCGCGAATCCTCCACAAACAACGTCACCTAATACGTCGTAGAATACATAATCAAGGTTTTTGTCAGCATCGTAAGCTCCAAGTTGCTCCAACAAGTTGATTGAAGTGATAATACCACGACCTGCACATCCTACACCTGGTTCAGGACCACCAGACTCAACACAACTTGTGTCTTTAAATCCCGGTTTCATTACATCGTCCAGGTCGATATCTTCGCCTTCGTCGCGCAATGTGTCCAATACAGTTTTTTGAGCTAAACCGTGAAGCAACAAACGAGTTGAATCCGCTTTAGGGTCGCAGCCCACTACCATTACTTTTTTTCCCATTTCAGCCAATCCGGCTACTGTGTTTTGCGTTGTGGTACTTTTACCAATTCCGCCTTTTCCGTAGATAGCAATTTTTCTCATCTTTCTTATATTTTAAATGAATAACTAATGTGTTTAATTTCGGTGTCGATATTTTCGAACTTGAAACCCCTTATTCATTTACCGTGCCATTAACAGTTTTGAGTGTTTTTTATTACTCAATTTTCATAGTCAACTCATTGAAATGGTGCGAAATAAAATATTTGTTTTTTCTTCAAAAATCAAATATATAGTTAAAATTGGTTGGCTGCTCTTGATCGCAAAACCTACCGAAATGTAGGAAAAATGTCTTAAAATGTCGGAAAACGTCGGTTTCTTCCGTGCGTTGTAACTTGGAGTGATCTATCTTCATAAACTGTTGATAACTTTCTTTAAAAATTTAGTCCTAACTATTTGTAGTTAATAGAAATGTTTTTATCTTTGAGCCCTTAACTGTATTGAATTGTCTGATAAATAGTGCTTTTATGCTCCGGAAGCATGATAAATAAAGGCTTTCATAGTGTTTTAAATTCAAGAAATGATAGGATTGCATACAGAAATGATTGAGCGGTATGTAGAAATGCATGGGAAGCATTTAGAAATGCAAGAGCAGCCTACAGAAATGGGTGGGAAGCATCCGGAAATGATAGGGTGCTAGTTATAAATGATAGGGAAGCACTCGGAAATGGCATGGTAGCACTTAGAAATGCTAGAGAAGCAAGATTCTTTCAGTTTACAAATAAATATATCATATTTTAATCTCAATAAATTATTAATTATTAAAAAACAATTTATCATTATGGAGACAACACAAAACCAAACTCCCGAAGTCAAGAGAACTTCAAAAAACAACTATGAAGCAATGGATGAATCGATTGTCAAAATGAAGGAAACGTTTTCAAATGCTTCATTGCCGGAGATCTTTGCAGTAATGGTTACTGTAGGCTATACTGCCGAAAAAATTGCCGACCTAAACGCAAAAACCTTAGCGTTAGAAACTTTGTGTCAGGTTCAAACAAAAGAGTATGCCGACCAGTATGCAGGTCAAGAAAAATTTAAAGAAAAGCATGCCGAAATAAACGCTGTGTTTAATCAACACCGAAGTCTGTTACGTGTTTTCTTTAAGAGTAACATACAAGCGTGGGTGGCTCTGAAACTAGATATCCCAACCCCAAAGGCCTATTCGACATGGTTAGAGCTACTGACTAGTTTTTATGCGCAAATAGTGAGTGACCCAAATTTATTATCACAAGTTCAAACAGTAAGCATTTCGATGCAGGCAATAACTGCACAAACACAAGCCCTTACCGAATTGCAGGTCATCAAAGATAGTCTTCGCCACGAAACATCTGAGGCTCAAGAAGCTACCGAAACCCGCGACCGCGCTTTCGATGAACTTTACCCGCTTTACTCCGAATACATTAAATACGCTAAAATTCTACTTCCGAACGACCAAAAATTGGAAGCGATAGGAGTGAGAGTGAAGTAAATTGAAAAGAATTAATATGACTTAAAAAGGACTGTAAATTACAAAAAAACCGACTGAACATCTTTAGAAAAGATTCAGTCGGTTTTTTTGTATCAGCAATTAGGCCCAGATGTCTTAATATCCGGATCCGGGTGATGAAGCCGCATTTACAACAACTGTTCCAGTCATCATTGTATGGAATGTACAATGATAATGGTAGGTGCCTGCGGTGGCAAATGTGTAGGAGTAGACTCCATTTGCAGCAATCGAACCACTGTCAAATAGTGAAGCGTCGCTGGTTACAGTGTGTGCAATAGCATCCTTGTTAGTCCATGTCACCGTAGCTCCTGCTGTAACTGTAATAGCAGTGGGAGAAAATGCACTACTTTGTATAGTGACATTATTTCCACTGGGTGTTGGCGTCGGTGTCATAACCGGATCATTCTTTGTGGTACAACTGTATAAAAGACAGAATATACACATCAAAGCAGGTAGTATAAGTATCCTTATTCCTGCATGTTTAGCTGTAGTTTTCATATCTATTAATTTTTATAGTATCGTACAACAACCCTTGTTGGAATAAGTTTCAACAATTAAGCAGTTATAACGCTAATAGGATGAAAAAATAAGCAGCTAATTGTCTTTTCTGAATCTGATTCGTCGATAAAGGAAAGTCGTCCGTCGATGGAATAAGTCTAATAATCTATTTGATTTGGCCTAAAAGATTTTATTTCATACATTTGACCTTGATATTCTAATACTAATAAAAAAATAACAACAAAACAATGAAAACAATTCTATCAGTATTTTTATGTTTAATGATTTCGGCAGCTACTTTTGCAGCTAACATTGACGGAACTTGGGTCGGAAATGTAAAGGGTCCGGATGGTAATGAGATGGCATTAACGTATGTGTTTAAAATGGATGGTGACAAACTTACCGGATCTGTTAAGTCGCCGGGAGGTGAAATTGTAATTGCGAATACGAAAGTTGAAGAAAAAACATTTTCTTTTGAAATCTCATTTAATGAAATGGTATTGAAAAATCAATGTACCTTTAAAGATGATGATACTATTATTCTTAAGTTAGTTGATTCTCCAATGGGTGACGCTGAACTAATTCTTAAGCGCGAAAAAAAATAAAACTGCTGTGCTCGATTTATGCAAACCGACTGAATCTCTCCCTGAGATGTTCAGTCGGTTTTGCTTGTTACCCCCGCTAACAACCAATCATTCTTCAATCGGTTGATACTTCAGCACTTTTTTAAACTTGATGGATAATTGTTCTTCTCCTTCTTTCTGTGTCAGTTCAAACTTCCCTTTGTATGCAATTTTCATCCCGTTGGCTGTAGCATGACTGGTCAACGATTTAAATATCGCATGACGTTCCGTTTCCACGCACTCTTCGTTGAACCAACAAATGAGTGAGTTTGGCTTTTTATCGAATTGGATAATAAAAATGGCATGTTCCGAAAAAACTAAATCCTCGTAAGCGTATGCCACATCAAGGTCTGTAGCTTCTTTAATTATAAACCGCACTTTGTCTAATTCATAAAATAGTACTTCTTTCTTTTGAGTCATAATCTGTAGTTATTAGTTGTTGATATAGTGTTTGATTTTGTTTCGTTTAACGTTTTTGAGTAATAAGGGGAAATGAGGAGGTTTATTCTCTCTACTTAGAGTTAATACCGATTGTACAAACAATATAGCCCAATTTCGACAAAGTCTCATTGCTCTATTTGTTTGTTGACATCGGCATTAACAACAGTAGACATATAAAATGACTTTGGGTCATTATATATGTACAGTTGGTATAAGAACCAATATGTATAATACATTTAAACCCTTAGTAGTCCCTCAAAAGTTTGCAAAAAGCCCCAGTAGAAATAACTGATTTTAAAACCCTGACAGTGGTCGAAGACCCTGTTAGTGGTTTATGAGTAAAATTTAGTTACACAAGAGCTAAAATTCAATATTCAAAATACCCTTATTACCTTGTTTGTACAATAGTTGTATAGTCCTGAAATTTGAAATTTCTTATCTAAATGACAGTTGTATTTTTTGATAATGTTTTACTCATGTCAACAACATGAATTTGCGTTCAATTTGCGAAATTTGCGTTCAGAGCAATCAGATTCAAATATTTCTTCTGCTTTTCCGCATTTTTCCACCGTTCCATTCCGTAGCACCATTACTGAGGTAGACAGTTTTATAATCTCGTGTTTGTCATGACTCACCATTAAGGTAATGGTTTTGAGCAATTGGTGAGCCTTTCTTATTTCATGTTGTAAAGCCGCGCGCATCTCGCAGTCCAGCGCCGAGAGTGGCTCGTCCAGCATCAATACGCTTGGTTTGGCGGCCAACGCCCGTGCCAAAGCCACCCGCTGTTTTTGTCCGCCTGAGAGTTGTCCGGGCTTACGATGTCGCAATTCAGTCAGATCGAAGAGATTGAGCATTTTTTCAACCTCTACCTCATCTTTTTCTTTTTGAGCAAACCGAATGTTTTTTTCAATGCTCATGTTCGGGAAAAGCGCATAGTCCTGAAACATAAAACCTACATTACGTTGTTGCGGTGGCAGGTTTATCTTTTTCTCCGAATCGAACCACACCGTATTGCCAAACACTATTCGTCCCTTGTCGGGTTTCGTCAATCCGGCCAATATTCTCAGTATCGTAGTTTTTCCGGCTCCCGAATGTCCAAAAAGACACAGCAATTCGTGCGGCATAATTTGGGTATTCACCTCCAGCATTTTCTTTCCTTCGGAAGTGTGCATTGCATGTTGGATGGAGATAAATAAACTACCCATATGAACCCCTAACCCCTGAAGGGGAACTGAAGTACCCCCAACCACCGACCTCTCCCTAACCCTCTCTACAGGAGAGGGAACTGAGTTACTTTTGCTTTCAATGTTTTCTTTTTGTATCATCGCTCTATTTTCATAAACTGTAACTAATCAGTACTAATTTCATTCCCTCTCCTGTGGAGAGGGTTAGGGAGAGGTCTCTTATATTGTTGTTGTTTTCCTTTTATTGATACTAAATATCACAGTTAATATCACCAACGAAATTCCAAACAATACCAACGAATATTGATTGGCTGTTTGGTAATTCATGGCTTGCACCTCGTCGTAAATAGCAATGCTTGCCACCCTTGTTTCGCCGGGGATATTACCACCTACCATTATTATTACCCCAAACTCACCAATGCAATGTGCAAAAGTCATGGCCACCGCGGTGATGATACTTGGAATCATATTGGGAATGAGCACCCGTACAAAAGTGGTGAACTCCGATTTGCCAAGTGTATACGACGCTTCCCTTAAACTTTTGGGTATGGCAGTCAATCCGTTTTGCAAAGGCTGAATCATAAAGGGCAGGCTGAAAATAACGCTTGCTATCAGTACACCTCCAAAACTAAATGCCAGCCGCACATCAAACACACGTTGCAAAAAGCTTCCCAATCCACCTTGCGGACTATAAGCCATTAGCATATAAAATCCTAAAACGGTGGGTGGCAAAACCATGGGCATGCTTATTAATGCTTCCGCAAACGATTTGAGTGGAAAACGCCGATAAGCCAGCAAATAGGCAATGGGAAATCCAATCACAAAAAGTATTGCAGTAGTCCAACCGGCCAATTTGCCGGTTAGCAAAAGTGTGTCTATAAAATCTTGATTCATATTGATATGACCCCCAACCCCTAAAGGGGAGTTGAAGTTAGTTGGGTTTTGAATTTCGTTGTTTTAAAACTTCCTAAGTTTGAAGTCATCATTACTAACTTAGTTCCCCTTTAGGGGTTAGGGGTCTTATATCCCCACTTTTCCCAAATTGCTTTAGTGGCGGGCGACAGCACAAATTTCTTAAACTTTGCTGCTTCTGTATTCAGCACTGTCGTTTTGATTAATATGCAAGCTTGCTCTATTGGTTTGTAGAGCGATTGCGGAACAACGTAATAATCGCCTTTCCCTGCCATGTCGGGGGCCAACGCCAGTGAGAGTGCGATGAATCCAATTTCAGCATTACCGGTAAATGCAAATTGTGCTGTCTGCGAAATATTCTCGCCCAATACAATTTTTGATTTTAATCCGTCGTATAGTTTTTTACTTTTTAGTAGTTCAATAGCTCGTTCGCCGTAAGGTGCCGTTTCCGGATTGGCAATGGCTACTTTTTTTACGGATCCATCATTCAATGCATTTAATCCAAGTTTGTCTACGTTCAGAGAGATGCTGTAAATAGCCAGTTTGCCAAACGCGTAAGTTGACATCGTACCGGTTGTAAGTCCTTTGTCTTTCAATTTCAACGGAAATTCATTGTCGGCAGCCATAAAGAAATCGAAGTTTGCACCATTCTGAATTTGTTGTACCAGCATCCCCGATGCGCCGAATGTAAGATTTACTTTGGCTTTCGGGTTTTGTTTTACATACGCTGTTTTTATTTCTTCCATCACATAGCGTAGGTTGGCCGCTGCCGCTACATTTACTTTTTGTGCCGATACGGATAGTGTAACGAGCAATATTGCTACTGAAATTATTATTCTTTTCATAATGTTTATGTTTTATGACCCCAAATCCGTCAGCTGACGGACTTAAAGACCAAGTTTGTTCTTATCTTTTTTATCAGAAAATCTGTCTTGTTCCCCTTTAGGGGCTAGGGGTTTATAAAAACTTTGGTTTTATAGTTAGCATCACATATGCCCATTGTGGATTTCTAATGGTTGGAACAACAATGGCGGAAGTGGTAATGTCTTTTGCCGCCAGCGTGTTGTTATTCGAAAAATATTTACACCAACCGGCCTGAAGCACTGTCCATGTGTTCAATTTGTAGTTCATAATGAAATCAAATTCAGAACCGATGTCTTTTCCAAACGCTATGTTTTTCTTATTTTTTCCTGAGAATTCGGTATTGAACACATGAAATGCTCCTTCCAGACTAAGATTCTTTCCTATTTTACCGGTAACACCGCCATAATAGTCAAGCAAACCCTGTGTCAGTGGTGTGTTCCAGTAATCCATTATTCCATTAAAAGTGTGGTCGGCTCCGTAAAGTTTCTTGAAATTACTCTGCGTTTTATCAGTCGTACCGTTGCTATCTCCCGAGAAATAGTCGGTGCCAATATTTGCTGCGATGGCATTGCTAATTTTATAGTCTACTTTCAGAGCAAGCATTTTCCCATTCATTTTATTTTCTTTGAAGTTGTTTCCCGCTTGAAAATAAGCAGTAGCCAATGCACTTACCGGACTTGCTTCGCTTTGGAATTTCAGGTTTCTCCCAAAAGTGTAGGCATGATTCATGCTCACTTTTTTGTGATATGTCAAACCAACAGAAACCGTGTCCTGCACTCCTTCATCAACGCCGATGGCCGTTAGGGTAAGTCCTTTTGCCAATTCTTTTGATAGCCACAGAAAGCCCATATACCGATAATTCGACAGCGGATTATAGTATGTTTCCGACGAAATCAAGGTGTTGTTGTTATACGCAAATCCTAAATGTGCCTGAAAATCATTGATGTTGTACTTGAACAAAGCAACATCATGTGCTGTGCCGGTATTACTCCATGCAGGAGAAGAAAACAAGCGTTTATCATCGTAATTCAACGGTTGTCGTCCAATTTTAAAGGAACCACCCGGTGCCAAAAGCATTTCTGCCCAGGCTTCATAAATCCCAGTGGTTGCATCAGCCGAAGCATTTGCATTTTGACCATACGTTCTGGCGTCTTGCAGAGTTATTTGAGTCGTTAGGAGCGCACTCGTAAATGTCATTCCCAATCGGGTCCGCTGGATGGTGAAAACACCGGGATCATTTGCTTCAAGCAATGGCTTTGAATACCCATCACGATATTCAGCTCTTGGTCTGATTTCGCCGTCGATGACCACTGTCTGAGAAAATACAGTTGCTGAGACCAAACTCAACACAAAAACAATTATATACTTGTGTAAAAGAACTAATTTCATTTTGTTTAATTTTTTATCGTTATAAACTCAAAAGAACAACGCTGAGTAAAAAAAAAGAAATGTTGAACTGAAACTGACCGATAACAGTCAATTGATAACTACCAATCAGATAGCGGTATTCCTTTGCAAGTATATCGCTATTCTAAAAAAAACAGCTTTCTAATTCGCTGTTGCTTTTTGCTAAAAACTGAACAATATCTTCCACTTTTTTCTCGTAAGTGCGGATAAGTTTCATTCCATACGGGCTAATTCGACATCCTCCACCATCTTTTCCGCCTTTTTGCCGAATTACAATTGGCACCGGCGAGAGAAGATTCATTTTGTCGAGAATATGCCAGGCATGTTGGTACGACATTTTCAAATTCTTAGCTGCTGCGTGTATTGAGCCATCAATCGCTACTTGTTTTAGCAGCCGGACTTGCGCATTGCCGAGGAATAATTCACCTTCTCGATAAAATGATAAGTCGGCAGCCATGTTGAAAGCTTGATGGTTCATTGTGTTTGCAGTTTCAGTTTATTTTTACTCAGAACTAAAACCTCTTTAGTGCACTTAAAGGGGCTTTAATTCGGAGAACTGCATTTCAATTCTTGTGCCAATCCTGTAAATTGCTGATTTACATTACTATAAAGTGTTGTTGTTGATTTAAATGATTGTCGAAAGTTACCTGAAGGGAGAGAAAAATAGCTATAACTTACCTAAATGTAGGAAGTATAGATGTCAACTCATTGTTCTCGAACACAAAAAAAGGACTCATAGCATTAAAGCTAGAGTCCTTTTTCGTTATTTCTGTACAATTATTTTTTCAAAACTTCTCTCAAAAGATCGGGTATTTCATTCGGTTCTTTTGCCACGGGTACGCCCGCTTTGTTGAACGCAGCTATTTTTTCTTCCGCAGTTCCCGAACCGCTGGAAATAATTGCACCCGCGTGTCCCATCCGTTTTCCGGGAGGTGCTGTTTGTCCGGCAATAAATGCAACCACCGGCTTGGTCATTTTTTCGGCAATAAACTGTGCAGCTTGCTCCTCTGCATCACCACCAATTTCACCAATAACCACTACCGCTATAGTTTCGGGGTCATTTTCAAATCGTTCCAATAAATCGATAAAATACAATCCTGCTACCGGATCGCCACCGATACCGACACATGTTGTTTGACCAAAGTCATTTTCAGTCAATAGATTGACCACTTCGTACGTTAATGTACCACTACGTGAGATAAATCCTATATTTCCTTTTTTGAAAATATTGGCAGGAAGAATTCCTATCAATGCCTCGTCGGGTGTAATAATGCCCGGGCAGTTGGGACCGATAAGTAATGTCCCATTATGTTTAAGGATAGGGGTAACTCGAATCATATCTTGTATGGGTAATCCTTCGCTAATGCAAATAACTAATTCAATACCTGCTTCCGATGCTTCCAGAATGGCATCTGCTGCAAACACTGCAGGTACAAATATGATAGAAGTGTTTGCTCCTGTAGCTTTCACCGCACCTATCACCGAATTGAAAACCGGTATGCCATCAAGTACAAGTCCTTCTTTCCCTGGCGAAACTCCCGCTACAACGTTTGTACCATATTGTTTCATTTTACCGGTGTGAAACTTGCCATCACGACCGGTTATTCCCTGAATGACTAATTTAGTGTTTTTATTGACTAATATGCTCATAATAATGATTTTATATTTTGATGAAATGTCTATCGATTTTTATAATAGAAGTTGTCGACTTCTTACTGCCGACTAAGTTCTATTGCTTTTTTAGCTGCTTCGCTCATCGAACTTACCGTTGGAAGATTGGTTTGTTTTAATATTTCCAATCCTTCCGCCGCATTCGTTCCCGAAAGTCGCACCACAATTGGAATGTCAGTCGAAATGACTTCCATCGCTTTTATCAATCCTTTAGCCACATCATCGCAGCGTGTAATTCCACCAAAAATATTTATCATTACAGCTTTCACATTCTTGTCGTTCAGCAATATATTCATCGCATCAATCACTTTCTGCGGACTCGAACTGCCACCAATATCAAGGAAGTTTGCCGGTTCACCACCATATAACTTAATCATATCCATAGTTGCCATTGCTAAACCTGCACCATTTACCATACATCCAATGTTTCCATCCAGACGTATATATGACAGGCCTTTGCTATGAGCATCAATTTCTACCAATTCATCTTCATCCGGCTCACGCATTGCCAAAATCTCCGGCTGACGGAAAAGTGCATTGTCATCAAAGTTCATTTTCCCATCAATAGCAAGCACGTCGTTGTCCGGAGTAAGTACCAATGGATTTATTTCTGCAATGGTCGCATCTGTTTCCACATACAGTTTATATAGCTTCTTGAAAATAGAAGCAGCCTTTTGAGCAATTTTAATATCGCCAAAAAGCTGCAACGCTATATCCCTTGCCTGATAGTCTAATAACCCGGTAAGTGGATTGATATGGAATTTGATAATTTTCTCAGGACTCACCTTAGCCACTTCTTCTATCTCTACACCACCTTCAGAGCTGGCCATCAAAGTTACGGTTTTAGTGTTTCTGTCGTTTATTAACCCAACGTAATACTCTTTGGCTATATCCACGGCATCGGCAACCAGTACTTTCTCTACTTTAAATCCTTTAATGTCCATCCCCAATATCTGCTTTCCGGCCGATACTGCTTCCTCTACATTTCGTGCAAGTTTCACACCTCCGGCTTTACCCCGGCCGCCCACTAAAACTTGAGCTTTCACCACCACCATTCTATTTAAATCGCGTGCAGCTTTTTCAACTTCACTAACTGTGTAACATAATACGTCTTCTGGAACAGGTATTCCGTACTTGCGGAACAATTGCCTTGCTTGATATTCGTGAATCTTCATGTAAAACTTGTTTAATACGTTATTATATATGTCTACTTAAAAAATAATAAGTCAGCCTAATCACTGCTTCCATTATCTTATTGTTCAGTTAACGTTGCAAGTCCTAATAAAGTTTTATTCCGGTTCCCTTTTTTCTGTAAATAATTATATCACTCAATTTTCACCCTTCCTTATATATATGTATCATTTATGGAATCTCAATTTTCAATCCAAATAATCTTTTGGAAGTACATGTGATAAATAGGGGATACAATATAGTCTAATGATCAAATTTCAATATTTGGTTGATTCGATAAGCGAAAGCTAAGTTGTTTTATTCATAGGGATACATATATTTGAAGGGTCTTTTCTCTTATTTTTAGGTGTACGAGTAGAAATTAATGCCTCGATATATTAAATTTTCATTTCAAATCGTCCACAATTGTACTTTTCGTGTTTCCTTTTCGGTTTCTTTCTCCCGGTTGTGATAAAATATTCCTATCAAATCAAGTTTTTTTGAACACATTTTCCACCTGGGAGTACTGAAAACTCTTAAAAATCCCTTTGAGAGTGGGCATTTTGGTGTTGAGACTTCGTAGTGTGAGAAAAAGATGAAAAATAATTTTGCCCGAAAAGCTTTCCTTTCCAAGCCTTTAGCCGGATTTTATGTTTTATAGCAGAAAAAAGAGCAGAATAAGTTTGGTTCGTATAGTAAAAGCGACTACTTTTGCACCCG